>Ga0209592_1000496_pt1 | contig 11865 bp, 15 predicted proteins | sample PPLLak2March2015_2_FD_187251 | JGI IMG/M metagenome (GOLD analysis project Ga0209592, IMG submission 187251) | Freshwater sediment microbial communities from Prairie Pothole Lake near Jamestown, North Dakota, USA - PPLs Lake P8 Core (3) Depth... | ecosystem: Environmental > Aquatic > Freshwater... | reverse complement strand
TCGAGGCATCGTAGGACTGGAATACAAGCGCGATCGGGAAGACAACAAGTACAAGCTGCTGGATTTCAATCCCAGGCTGATGCTCTCCGACATGCTGACGGCCTACTGCGGAATCAACCTGCCCCTACTCCAGTACTTGGACCTGACTGGCCAGAGGCCCGCTCCACGCCGTGAATATACGGAAGGGGTCAAGTGGCTGGATAGCATCGCAGACTTCCATGCGTTCAAGCAGTATCACGAGCGCGGTGAGCTGGGACTCAAGGACTGGTTGAACTCCTTGAGGCGAGCCAGAGTCTTCGCCCTATTCGCCTGGGACGACCCGCTGCCTTTCCTGGTCGATCGCAAGTTCGGCTTGTCCTACGGCCGGATTCTGGCGTACGTGATAAAAGATTTTCTGCAAAGGAAGTTCGCCCCTCGTCGCTCTGGTTCGCCGACGACGAGGACCGTGTAGGCTCGGGGTCTTACCTATCCCGATTTTTGGCATCGCCTCGGGCGAAATCCTCGGCTTCGCACCGGATAGGCCGCGCTTGTGCCGATGACTCCCGCGACTGCCCTGTGCCCTTCGTTTCATCAAAGAGCAGGTCGCGCACATATGCGAATTGCCAGTCGATCAGGTGATCAACACAGGCCAGGAACACGCCCGGCGGAATTGGTGCCGAACCGTTCATCCACCTTGCCACGACAGAAGGCGCGACGTTCAGAAAAACAGCCAGCGCCTCGTGGTCGCCCAGAGTATTCGCGGTTTGTTTGAGCACTCGGATGTACAGCGCTTGCCGCATCGGCGTACCTCCCCGGGCTGCAACCGGAAAAGTGCCCCCTGAGACACTCCGGTCGTTCCGGCCAGCGTACGCGCCACTGGCAGGTCAAGTCTGTACGTTACCGTCCATATTGGCGTCCCCACGGCAATCCGCCGCAAAACCCGCCATCAGGCTCGTTCGGCGGTTCTACCTTAGGGGCTTCCGCCCAAAGGAACCTCGATTATCGAAAAGGGCCGCGCGATGACGACGCAAGAGAACATGCTTGCACGCCACAAAATCCTCCATGAGCTGGGACGCGGCCCGATCGGCGCGGTCTACGCGGCGCGCGATCGCACGACGGGCGCGTTCGTTGCACTGAAGCGCCTCGATCCCCCGTTATTGAAGTCCGATGCGACCTTTGCCGACCGCTTCCTGAAGCACGCGCGTTCGGCCCGACATCTGAGACACCGCAATATCGTCAAGATTCACGAGGCCGGTGAAGCTGCCGGCACGGCCTACGTCGCGATGGAAATGCTTGAGGGCGAGAACCTGCGCAACATCCTCGACGACGGGCCGCTCCCGATCGCGCGCGCAATCCAGATCGCCCATGAAATCGCATGCGGGCTCGCGCATGCCCATCTTGAAGGAGTGATCCACGGGGGCGTCAAGCCGTCGAACATCATCGTCTTGCGCTCGGGCGTGGTGAAGATCACCGATTTCGGCATCGGGCAGCTCGGGCACGCAGCGCTGCTTTCCGGAGCACGGGCCGGCTGCCTGAGCTACATGTCCCCCGAGCAAGTGCGGGGCGACCCGGTCGACCATCGGTCGGACATATTCTCGCTCGGCGCCTTGTTCTACGAAATGCTCACTCGCCGACGACCCTTCGAAGGCGACTCGCCGAAGGAAATCACGGAGAACATCCTTCATGCCAAGCCGCCGCCGCCGAGCGAGCTGAACCAGCACGTTCCACGTGCACTCGACGGGATTGTTCTGAGCATGCTCGCCGGGCAACCGGCCGCGCGGATGGCCGGCGTCCCCGTCCTGCTCCGCGAGTTGCAGCGCCTCGAGGAAGGGCTCGGGCTGGGGTCAGGCGCGAGTGCCGGTACCGACGAACCGACGGCGAGCGTGCCGCCAGCCGAGCCCGGGCTGCGGACGCCCGACCCGAACCGATTCCGAGACCGCGCGCCGATGCAGGACGGCCCCCGATTCGCGCCGCACGGTGAATCCCGCGACGCGAGCGGCTTTGGCGTTCGCCCGGATACATCGGCTGCCGATGAGTTCCAGCATCGCCAGATAACGGATCGCGAGATGCTCGAATATGACAGGGCGATGAGGGAGCGCAAATCCGGACCGGAACGGTCCTCTCGATCCTGGCCTGCAATCTTCGCAGCGCTCGCCCTGGTGCTCGCCGTGCTCGGTATCGGACTTACCGACTTCATGGGACTGACCGGCTTCATGGATGACTGGTCAGGCCGCATCGAACGAGGCATCGCTGCGAGCCGTATGCAGGAAGCGCCGGCGACAGCGCCGGGGGCGTCGCGCCCAACCGCGCCTCCGTCCGTGGCGGAGGCGACCCAGGAACCGGTGACGGCGTCCGATGCGCCGCAGGCATCGCCGCCGCGCGCCGTGGGCGATGGGAAAGCGGAGCAAGAGTCGTCAGGCATCCTGTCCGCCCCGGACCCGATGCCGGCGAAACCGCTCGCGGCGGAGCCTGACCCTCTGGCACAAACCGAGAGCTCGGTCGCTCGCGCGCCTGAGCAACCTGCATCAGCCGGCGCTGCGCCGGCGCAGCAGCTCCCGCGGGCGATGCAACCGACCGCGAAAGTCCCGGCGCAGCAGCCTGGCGGCACGGCGCGGCTCATCCTCGCGGTATCGCCCCGAGGCGAGCTCTACATCGATGGCGAGCACCACGGGACGACACCGCCTGTCACGACGTTGGATCTCGAGCCGGGAATGCATCGCATCGAGGTTCGCAGCGGGTCGCGCAAACCGTATCTCACGTACATGACGGTTCAGGCTGGCGACGTGCGGCGCATCCGACACGACTTCAACGCAAAGCCGAGCCGTCCACCCGGCTGAAGCGCGTCATGGCGGAACAGCAATCGCCCGGCCCGTCGACCGGCTTTCGTCGACGCCAGATTACCAGAGCAGCCGACGCACGTCGGTTGAGCGCCGCGCCGCCACTGGGCGAATAAGAGCTTGATTCAGAAGTGCCTCCAGCCGGAGATGACCACGATCCGCATGCCCGGGTTACGTGCGCGGAAGTACTTCAGGGTCTCGAAAACCCATCACGCTGGGGCATGAAGAGGTCCGTGATCAGCACGTCGGCGGGTCGTTTCTCGTGCGCTTGCATGGCACGTTCGCCGTTCGGTACCGCTTCCACTTCGTAACCTTCAACCTCGAGCGCAACGCGAAGGGCGGCCCGCACGTCTTGCAGCGCCCGCCGCGCGAGGCATCGAAATCCGGGACGATCCGAGGAGGCGGTCCGCCTCCTTCTTGACGGCCGCGTAGCACTCGCAGGCCCGCGCCTCCAGCTTGGCGCGGTCGGGCACGGTGATGTTGCCGCGCGAGTAACCGATCAGCCCTTCCGCCTGCAGCTTGCGGGCTGCCTCGGTAATGCCGCCGCGGCGCACGCCCAGCATGTTGCTGATCATCTCCTGCGTCATCCTGACCTTGTTGGAGGGCACCCGGTCGAGGCTCATCAGGAGCCAGCGGCACAGTTGCTGCTCGATGGAATGGTGCCGGTTGCACACTGCGGTCTGCGACATCTGCATCATGAGCGATTGGATGTAGCGCAGCAGCACGCGGTGTATCGGCCCGCCCTTGTAGAACTCGCTGAGGACGATGTCCGAGTCGATCCGGTACGCATCGCCCGCAATCTGCACGACGGCCCGTGTGCGCGTCGTTTTTGTTCCCAGCAGGACCGCGACCCCCACGCAGCCGTCGTTGCCGATGACGGCGATCTCCGCCATGTGTCCGTCCTCCAGAGTCTGGAGCCTGGACACGATGCCCGAAACAGGGAAATAGCAGTGGCGCATCGGCGATCCGGGCTCGTACAGCACGGCGCCGAGCGGCAAAGCCGCGGGCCTCAGATAGGGCAGCAGGCGCTCGAGATCCGCAGCCGGGAGCGCGGCAAGAAGATGGTTCTGCGTGGGCAAAAATGACTCCGGATGCGTCGTCGGTGTGCTCATGCGGTGGGGCTGCTCATATGTCCTGTATCGCACATATGGATGATCCGCCGCGGGCTCCAGCGGGATTTGACCTAGCGCAAATCTCGCTCCAGCGGGATTGACCTAGCGCAAATCTGGCCTCCACGACACGCGGATAAAGCGCAAGACGTCGCGATGCCCACGCTACGCGCTACCGCCGATCAAGGACCGCGACCGAGCCTACACTTAGTAGAGCATCCGGCTTGTTTGGTAAGTCTCGGTCGTATTCGCACAACTTATTGTTTTACTGGCGTCCCCACGGCAATCCGCCGCAAAACCCGCCATCAGGCTAGTCCGGCGGCTTCACCTAAACGGGTTTCGCGAACATGCGCGGCGAGGTGGGCGCTGAGGTCGCGCGCATCGTCGCCGACCCCGTCGATGAGGCTCGATTTCCGGCGCCGCAGGAACGTCAGGCCGAGGAGGTACAGGCCGGGCGCTTCGGTCACGACGCCACCGTCGTGGCGGATATTGCCCTTGCGGTCGAGGACCGGTACGTCCAGCCAGGAGTAGTCGGGGCGAAACCCTGTCGCCCAGATGATGGTGCGGATCCCGGCGCGATCGAAATCGAGCCCGAGCGGCGGCGATGCTTCGACGCGCGTGGGTTCCGGACGATGCGGGGGATCGACCGCGTCGCGTACGCCGTTTTCCGCGGCCCACTCGTCGATGCGATTCAGCAGCCGATTCAGCTTGAGGTCGGCGAGCTCGCACACGTTGCGCAACGATCCCGAGAACTGGGCCTTGCCGTCCCGGATGGCAGCCAGCCGGCCCACGAGCTTCACGCCGAGCGAGGTGAGCGCGTTCAGATCGATGTCGCGGCGGTCCGGATGGCCCGCGAGCTGGAACGAGGGCAGGCTGCGCGCGCGGGCGAGGTTCTCGACCTCGTCGTAGCGTTCGTCGTTCAGGCCGGTGGCATCCATCCACCACTGCAGGTCCTTGCCCCGGTACGTCCGGGAAGCGCGCACGTGCTCGCCGACCGCCAGCGTCACGGGCCGTCCGGAACGCTGGATTTCGTCGGCGAGCTGCGCGCCGGTGGCGGCAGCGCCGACGACCATCACGGCGCCCGGTGCCAGGCTTTCCGGGTTGCGGTACTGGACGGGGGTGAGCTGGGCAACGCCCGACGGCACCGCCTCCGAAAGCTTCGGCAGTTGCGCGATGTTGAACCCGCCCGTGGCAAGGACGACCGCCTTGCAGCGCCACACGCCCTGCTCCGTGGCGACCTCATAGCCGTCGGGCGCGCGCCGCACGGCGGTGACGCGGCAATGCGTCCTCAGGGGCGGCGAGACGAGCCGCGCGTAACGCTCGAGGAACGCGACGGTCTCCGGCAGCGTCCGGAAACCGTCCGGATCGTCTCCCTCGTACCCGAAGCCGGGCAGGCGGCTCTGCCAGTTCGGGGTAAGCAGCGTGAGCGAAGGCCAGCGCTCGGTGCGCCAGGTGCTGGCGACCTCGCCGCGCTCGAGGACCACGTGGTCGATCGAGCGCGCCGCGAGCCACCAGCTCATGGCGAGTCCGGCCTGGCCCGCGCCGATGATCACCGCGGTCGTGCGCACCGGCGCGTCGCCTCGCGCGGAGCTAGGCGACCTCGACCGTGACGTTGGTCGGATTGGCGATGATGTCGTAGACCGCGGAGCGCTTCTGCGACTGCGCGACGACCGCCCTGATGTCCTCGGGCGACGCATCGGCGTCGATCTTGTACGTCACCTTGATGCCGTCGAAGCCGTTGCGCACATCCTCGTCGATGCCGAGGATGCCGCGCACGTCCATTCCAGCCTCGAGCGTCGCCGACACGGAGCGCAGCTGGATCTTGCGCGCCTGCGCGACCGCCGCGACGCCGGCGGTCAGGCAGCTCGCGAGACCGGCCAGGACGATCTCCACCGGGGTGGCGGCGTTGTCCTCGGCGGCGAAGATCTCGGGATGGTCGGCATCGAAAGCGAACTTCTCCTTGTGCTTCTGTTCAGCGCCCAACCCGTAGAACTTCTCGACCGTGGTGCGACTATGCGTGCCCTTCACCCACTCGACCGTCGCGCGCCACTTGAACTTCGCCGCTTCCGGCGCCTTCTTGAGCGCTTCCTGCGCGCCGAACAGCGCTTCGACGTTGACGCCGTTGTTGACGGGCTTGCCGGCCTTTGCTTTCGCCATGGGAGTCTCCAGGTGACGTGACGGGGGGCTATAAAAGTATCACAGCGGTTGCGGTCGGGTCCCCGGAAAAGTCCGGTATGTTGATGCCCATGCAGCAGCGAACCCGGCAGAAGCACTTCTCGATGATCCGCGACTTCCACCTCGCGGACTTCTTCACCCTCGCCAATGCCGCCTGCGGCGTCGGCGCCGTATTTCTCACCATGCTGTACCTGCAAAGCGGGGCCCGGGCGCATTTTTACGCGGCCGCCGTCAGGACCGCGTCGGAGAACGCCTCTACGGCGGCGGCTGGCTCCTCGGCCCCCTGGGAATTCCATCCGCTGTCGCTGTTGTTCATCGCCTCGGGCAGCATGATGATCAGCAAGACCTTGCGCATCCCGAAGCTGTAGGGCAGCGCCGGCCAGTGGCGCTCCGCTCGACCATCTACAGGGCCGATCTCTCGGTGTCGGATCTGGATCGCCAGGTCTACGCTCGGCACGCGCTGACGCTCGCGCGCCATCCTTCGGAGACCGAGGAGCGGCTGATGGTGCGGCTCCTCGCCTTTGCGCTGCATTCCGACGAAGCGCTCGAGTTCGGCCGCGGCCTGTCCGCGGAAGGCGAACCCGACCTCATCCGGCGGGATCCGACCGGCGCCGTCGACCTCTGGATCGAGGTCGGGCTGCCGGACGAGAGAGACGTGCGCAAGGCGTGCGGCCGCGCGCGCGAGGTCACCGTTCTCGCCTATGGCGCGCGACGCGTGGACAACTGGTGGAGCGACAACGCCGCGGCCTTCATGCGGCAATCCAACTTGCGGGTGCTCACGCTGACCGGCGAGGAGACTGCCGCGCTGCAAACTCTCGCGGCCCGCTCGATGTCCCTCACGTGCACCGTACAGGAACGGCATGTCTGGCTCGCATCGGCCACCTCGACCATCGAGCTCGCCCCGGTCTGCAGAATCGCAGGGGCTCGCAGACGATGAATGGCTTGCCGCTCGCGCTGGCCTTTGCCGCGAACAGTTGGCGTCCCCACGGGGATTTGTCTCCTATATAACTCGAATGGCGCTGCCCTGCGAAGCGTGGCTGTCGGGCCGCTTGACAGGGGCTCCTGCTGCCTACGCAAGGTCTGCTCTCGGGTCGAATGCGGCTATCCGGCGACGTCCGCATGCGGCCAATCCGGACGTTCAGGCAACGCCGTTTGCCGCCGGCATCCTGGCTAAGTCGAACCTAAGCTGTGCGAATCAGGACGATACGTAAGCGCAAACCCATGTGGGGCTTCATGGAGGTCAGCCCGCGGCGAAACAAGGCCGATCTATGGGGAACCGCCCTCGTCCTGAAGATCTAAACGTGCTGTCTCTTCTGAATCTTTGAAATACATCTGTTCAGCGTTTGGGTTGATCTCGAAGGTCCGTCGACCAGCCTCGTTTTCAGCGCGTTTTACTAGCCCGCGGTCAGATAGGTTCCGGCCGCGCCGGCCCACGAGAAGGCGGTTAAGGGTTTAGGGAGGCGTTAAACGCGCTGCGATAGTGCTACGCCTAACTCGGATAGCCGACGAGCCAGCCGTTGAAGCCGATAGTGAAGTTCTGCAAATAGCCCCGGCTTGTCGAAGCGTCGATAAGCACTGGCCGTGTTCTTCTGCACAACACTTCTGCGGTGGAGTGACGGTATCTTCTTCATGACGCTCAAGCTACGCCGCCCTCTGCATTGCTTGCAATTCCGCAATACTAAAGCCGCCGGTGAAGTCCAAGTCGTGGTTGGCGGCGACAGGTCGTGACTCGATGAAACCAAGCTTTTGAAGTTCATCGAGCCAATCAAAGATCTGCTTCTCGGGATGTCGGCGAAGAAGGCTTGTCGTCATCACACTCGAATGTGTGTCCGCCTCAATCAAACCGAGAATAGCGCGATGATGACCGGACAACGCTGAATCTGGGCTTTCATAGGCCCTCAGGCCAGCTTCGGTACGCCGGTAGATCCGCTCAGTCATCGGCATGTCGGCCTCCCTCTCTCAATTGCATGGTCCTTCGATTGCTCGAGCGGAACAAGAGGCTTGACGGCTTTTGACAGCCACCCTCGTGCCGTATGGGCATACGCCACACTCGCGCAACCGCGCAGCGTAAGAAAGTGCGCCTTATCGCCGAGCAGCATGGTCGCAGGGTGGCGGTCATGCTGAAGGACTACGTGGCCCTGGACAAAGCGCGAGGGAAGCCGATCTCGCGACCATCCGCTCGGCCATAGTCAGCACCACGGCCAAAGCAGCCTAGCTGCGCCCTCCCCTTCCAACCCCTGCCTAGTGCGGGCTTCTTTTTTCGCCCGAGGCTGGTCTAGGATGCGGCCCATGGCAGCTCCGCTCGTGACGGATAACGACGCTAAACGCGCTGCGATCGGCCATGTGGTGGCCGTTGTTGGAAGCCTTTCGCGCACCGCGTCGCATTTCGGAGTCTCCGTTGCGGATTTGAAGGCTTGGCTGCAGGGCAATTCCGACGTGCCGAATACTGCTTTCCTTACCTCCGTCGATTTCCTCCTAAAAACTCCCACGATCCTCTTCATGTTGGACATAGCGATAAATCGGTAGCCGTGAAACATTGTGAGGAACGAAGAAGGTTACCGATCGCGCTTCTTCAGAATCACAGCACAATCATGCTTATGAACATCCTCGTCGTCGAAGATCAGCCGGTCGTGCGCGAGCTATTGACGGCGGTAGCGGGCGCTGCACTCAAAGGTTCACGAGTGCAGGCGGTTGGGGATTTGGAATCCGCGTTCGAAGCAGCTCGCGCCACGCGGATGGATGCAGTCTTACTGGACCTTGGGCTGCCTGGCTGTCAGGGAATCGACGCGGTAAAGCGTTTCAAGGCGGCGTTTCCGCGAGTGGTAATCATCGTTGTCTCTTCCATCGACGATAGCCGAGTGATCGCGCAGGCCCTCGAAGCTGGCGCAAGCGGCTACCTGCCCAAAGGGCTGAGTCCGGTCGGCCTTGTGGCGGCTTTGGCTGGTGCACGGGCCGCGGCTCAGCAAGCGTAGCCGGGCAAGAGAAGACCCGACGCCCTTGTGAGCGCCGGGCCGTTAAATCGGCCGACCGAGGAGGAGTGAAGCGGACGACCGGTGGAAAAAGCCGTTAGCCGTTGTTGTATTCGAGCCTGTTACCTTCGCTTTGTACGTGAGGTAGCGAGAAGGACGGCGATTCCGCCCTACTGTCCGGGGACGCCACCGTAGCGGCAGCAAGCCCGATTACAAAGACCGTCGGAAGCATAAGGACTAGAAACTGTAAGTAAGCTTTCATCGCGCCCTCCTGTACTACCGATGGAAGCCACTCTAGGCGGAGCATCCCGGGCGCTCCAGGAAGCAATGCGATGCCGGGGTGTGACATTTCACCAAGGTCCACCCGTGGGGACGCCACGAAATAAAAACCCCGCCGAAGCGGGGTTAATGAATGCTGTGCGGTCGTTTACGCGGCAGCACTCGTTTACTCCGTCCGATGGTGCACCCACCGCCCCGGATGGAAATAGGGGGTTTCTCCCGACTCGCGAGATACCGTAACCCCTTCTTCTTGAGGCCGACCCGCCATTCCCACCTCAGCTTGGGCATCAAATCCTCGTGGAAATTATCAAGAATGAATCCCCCGTGGGGACGCCATCTTCAGCTGGGATCAGGCCACAGCGCGCCGATCCTTTAGCACTGGAGGTGAGCAACCGACAGGCTGCGCTGGAATGCTTACTCAACAAGGCCCCATCAGGACGCTAGCTGCGATTGGCGGGCAGTCGCAGGTCTGGCGACGGCGCAAAAACCGTGAGCGCGGGTTGCGCCAGGATTTGCAGCTGCACGTCGATGAAGTAGTACTGAAGCACGGCGATTACCAGGAGCCCACCTAGGAGCGCATTCTTGAGTTGCTGGCTCCTGGTCCGCTTGTCGCGCGCCTTATCTGAAAGCTCGTTTACATACCCGGTGATGTCTTCCCGAGTTCTGATGTTTCTGCCCGCGAGTTGCTCGAGGTGAATGCGCAATGCTTCATCGGGCTCCTTTGGCCCAGTCCGTCTGCGGCCCACCTCCTGAAGCCATTCCGCAAGGTCTTCGCTCGGATCCCTTTCTATTCCCTCGAGCTTTGTTGGCTGGATCATGTGACGCTTGATCAGCGCGCCTTGGGCGAATGAGTGTCACGGCGGTGGCAGTCTTGCTCGGCTCCCGTTCGCACGGCTTCAAGGTAGGTGAGCCGCCCTTGAAAAGCGGTGATCTCTCGCAGGATGCGTAGCCTGAGAACATCTGCCCCCGAAGTTTGTCCCTGCGCCCATTTGGCATGGCCAATCGCAGAAAAAAGATCACTGGCGAGCTCGACGATTGCCGAGGCCAGATGCTTGCACTCCAGGTCGTCCACGGCAGATGCAGCGGCGGCCGTCATTTGCAGAAATTTGTTTAGCGACTCCGCGTCCGCCCAGCCACCTGTGTGATGCACGATGAGATCGCGCATGGCCTGGCAATGCTTGGTCGCGATGTAAAGATCCGCGTGAGGCATTTAGTTCTTGCTCCCGCCCCCTGCCTGTTTTCAAAGCGAACCGAACCGCGCCTTTTGACCTCAGGCACGTATTCTAAGCGCGTAAAATCGTGCCTGTTTCGTTTGGGTATGACAACCGCGAAATTACAAAATGTTGCGAGCGCTTGTCGTAGAACGGCGACACGCCTCTGCTGACCAGCTAGGGCTCGAGGGCGTGATCGGCAAGAGAGCGAACAGCACCTACCGCGCTGGCAGGACGCCTAATTGGGTGAAGGTGAAGACCGCGCACGGCCGGCACATCGATGAGGAAAGGGCGAAGTGGAATGAGTCCTAAGTGTCGTTTTTTCTTACAACCGGCGCGCGACTCCGCTGTAACCCCATGTTTCCCTGTGATGGCGCGAAGTATGCCTGCTTCAATCGCCGCACGAAAAATGCCCTCGTTGGGAGGGAGGGGAGGCCATGCTCCAAATAACGCGCCACATCATTGCCTTGATCCTCGCCTTCGGCTGCGTAACACCTTCGCAGGCCGGTGTACTTGCACTCGACCACACGCGCGGATCAGGTTCCCTTATTTCTCCTGACCTGCCGCCTCCCGGTTTCATTACGGCTGGATGGGCATTCAGCACCTCTTCAACAGTTACCGTGGATGGGCTTGGTTTCTTTAATTGGATGTCGGATGGCTTGCGGACGTCCCACGCCGTCGGCCTGTGGTCCAACGCTGGAGTGTTGCTGACCTCCGCTTTTATAACGAACGTCAGCAGCCCAGTCGCCTCGACCTCGGCGCTCGGCCGCTGGCTGTTCGAAGATGTCGCCCCTGTTTTGTTACTGCCGGGCGACTACCTCATCGGAGCAAGTTTCTTTGAGGACAGTTTAGATCGCATCGTCTCCAGCGCGACCGTCACGACAATCAGCCAAGTAACTTACGAAGGTTCGCGTTTCGGGTTGGGTTTTGGCCCCCCCATCGCCAATGCCGGGGGAGGCGGGGATTTCGGCCCAACGTTTAGCGTTTTGCAGGTGGAGCTTGCCGAACCCGGCTCCATCGCCCTAATCGGCATCGCCCTCGCCGGCCTCGGCTTCAGCCGCCGCAAGCGCGCCGTTCACTAACACCGCTAAATTAGTAAAGGGGACGGAAATGAACATACGGGGAAAGCTGGTGTTCGCGGTTACGGCCTTAAGCATCGTAGTGGGAGCGCATGGGGCAGTCGTTGATTCGGCGGATGTCGCCGGCTTCACGACATTTCAGGACACTGTCAGCGGTCGGGTCTGGCTCGACATGGACAACTTTTTCTTCCTCGGCGCCAACCCGGAACCGCTTGGCCCCGACTTGG
>Ga0209592_1000495_pt1 | contig 11879 bp, 12 predicted proteins | sample PPLLak2March2015_2_FD_187251 | JGI IMG/M metagenome (GOLD analysis project Ga0209592, IMG submission 187251) | Freshwater sediment microbial communities from Prairie Pothole Lake near Jamestown, North Dakota, USA - PPLs Lake P8 Core (3) Depth... | ecosystem: Environmental > Aquatic > Freshwater... | reverse complement strand
CCAGGATGAAAGGTACATGACTGTGCATGAAGCCATTGCCATTCTCGAACAGCTGGCAGCAGGAAAAAAGATGCATATTCCACTCTATATCGGTATTGCACGGGCAGGGTCGGTTGATCCCCTGGTGAAAGCAGGTACTGCTGACACCCTGAAATCCGTCGATTTCGGTCCGCCCCTGCATATCCTGATTGTACCCGCGGAACTGCATGACATGGAACGCTCGTACCTGGAGTTGTTTGCCGGTTTATGAAGATTGCAGAATGCCAGCGCCTTTTAACCGCGACGCTCTCTCTGGCGCATATTCCCGTACCAGAGGATACTCCACTTTACACAATTGCTGCGTCTGTCCTGGAGATGGCACACGCCTATGAAAGCGATGGGACCATGTTTTCTGAAACGGGAGATTATGTCAATGCACTTGCCTGTTTCTCCTACGCGTTCGGCTGGCTGCATTTCGGCCTGTCATCAGGGCTGCTCATAGTTACAGGCACCGACGTATGTCCCTTTACCGGTCCGGCCGAACTGCTCCCGCAGTGGTACAGGTCACAACTTGAGGAAAAGTCGGTTCGCTATGCACGCCTGCTGGATACGGCCAGGTCCTCGGTAGAATGTGCCCCGGATCCCGCTACCAGAAGCCATGACTTTGCCGGACAAATTCTTTTTGTTGCTGAAATTTACTCCTGCCACGGAGGTCAGCTTCTGAAGTCCGGTGCATATGAAGAAGCACTTTCCTGTTTCAGTTACGGGCACGGATGGCTCGATGCAGGTGTTTCTGCCGGACTCTTCCGGATTATGTCCGATCGGGATCTCTTCTGCGTCTGATCACCTGAAGTATGCCCATCTAACGTTCATTAATTATACTCGTCATTTGAAATTCAGCTTATAAAAAAGTTTATACTATGTCCAATAATCTGTAAAGATACCCGGTATTCGCCATAATATGCATATAGTGGGAGGGAAATCAATGGAGAAGTCGCAGGTAAAATGGCTCTATATTTCAGTCGGATTTTCCCTCCTCGTCCTTATTATCATTCTGTATTTTACCATAAACGAAAATACGGTCCAGTACCTCAAAGAGATCAACCCGTTCTTCCTTCTCCTGGCATTCCTGACCCATCTCCTCACCATGTGTTTCTGGGCATTGCGTGTTAAGAAGATGTCAGGATCACTCGGTTATCCCATCGGTTTTATTTATAGCCTGAACCTTGTTTTTGCCAACCTGCTGGCATCTGCGATAACTCCCGCACAGGCCGGGGGGGAGCCGGTACGGGTGCATGAACTCTATCGGGCAAATGTACCACTCGGGGATGCAACGGCGGTGGTAATCATGGAACGAGTGCTGGACGGCATCGCTCTTGCTGCCCTTGCCGCATTTGCCATGCTCGTCCTGACAGAGCAGTGGAAAAGTCTTGGGGCGATATCAGAGGCAATGGTTTTCATTACCTGGATCTTCGTCGTAGGATGTCTCTTCCTCTTTTATCTGGCGGTCAGGCGACCCGATGTGGTAAAAAGAATTGTAAACAGGATTGCCCGCTTCTTTACCCGCACATGGGAGAATGCAAAGATTGAGAAATTCGTCAAGCGCGCAGACGTGGAGATTGATAATTTCAATACTGCAGTCATCAAGTTTGTGAAAAGCGCCAAGGGGGGATTGCTATGGGGGATGCTGTTTACTCTCCTCTACTGGGTCTCTGAGATTGTTACTGCCTCGCTCATCCTTCTTGGTCTGGGGCAGCCACCCCTGTTCCTGGAATCCTTTGTGATCCAGCTCATCCTCGCAATCCTGATGATGATCCCCCTCACACCTGGGAGTTCGGGCATTGCAGAAGTCGGGGCAACATCGATGTATGCCCTGTTTATCCCTGCATCCATTGTTGGTATCTTTGTTGTCATCTGGCGGATTGTCATGTATTATTTCAATATCGCGCTCGGCATCCTTTCAAGCCTCATTATCGTCCGTCGCGAAGCAAAATACAGGAAATAAATACAAATGACACTGACCTTAACTCTTATCTCTGATGACAACGATCACTGTGCAGAGCGATGCCATTAGTCAGATGCGAAGTGAAGGGCGTCTTTGTCGCCGTGAATGACGAAACCACGGTCCCCCTGGTCCTCCTTACCAATGGAAGCAGGCACAGTCTGCCAATTTTTATAGGGCTCTGGGAAGCAGTATCCATCAACAGCGCGAGGAACCGGGAAGTACTGTCAAGGCCTTTTACTCATGACCTCTTTCTGGACCTGCTCAATAAATTTTCCATCACCCTGCATTCCATGCAAATCGACAGTATCGAAGAGGGAGTATATTACGCCCAGCTCACGCTTTCGTCAGGTATTCACCGGGAGCATATTGACTGCCGGCCCAGTGACGGTATTGCGCTCGCGCTCCGGGCTGATGTTCCGATATTTGTCGATGAAGAGGTCCTTGTGTCAGCCGGCCAGAAGACTGAAGATCTGCCCCCGATGACCGACCTGTCTACATTCCTGAAAAAATGATGTCGCCGGGTTATTTCCGACGGCGTTTTAGTTCCTGCATCACTTCAGACAGATCAATGTCTGCTGCGCGTAATGCGACGAGAAGATGAAAGACAAGATCCGCGGCTTCTTCTACGGTGCGTTCCTTCACCCCGTTTTTTGCGGCAAGGATAAATTCTGTCGACTCCTCACCTACTTTTTCCAGCACCTTATCAATTCCCTTGGTATCTGCCAGCAGGCGGCTGGTGTAGGATTCCTCTGAAGGATTTTCTGCCCGTTCCTGGATTACGGACCATATCTCTGCGATGATCGCAGGATCTATGCTGCCTTTCATGTATCCTCTTCTGCGAGGAGAACTTCCCCGATATCAAACCCGAAAAATCTCCGGGACAGGATGCGCGCTTTTTCGATATTGCATCCTGCCTTGCCGATCGCAATGCCAAGGTCGCTTCTCTGTTTGACGAATACATTCACCGGTCCGTTTTCCGGGCCCCGTTCTATCCTCATTACCTCGGCCGGTTTGAAGATATTTACAATAAATTCATCTGGTGATTCGGCATACTCCACCATCTCAATCCTTTTACCCAGGACATTCTGGAGCCGTTTGATGTTATCCCCCTTCTTCCCGATCGCAAGCCCCATATCTCCCTGCCGGATTACGTAAATCACCCGGTCAAACCGGTCATCAATCACGCAGTCCAGCGCAGTGGATTTCGTAAGAATTCTTAATTCCTCAATGTACCTTCGCTCTTTAAAACCAATATTTCGTTCCATATCAGATTCATTCCTATTGTATCCGCAATTTTCTGGTATTCGAAATTTCAGATCCTTTGGGTATTATGTCAGGCAAAGCCAGACCCGGCAGTGTAGTTTAAGGAAGATCACACACTGCTACTGTAAAAAAGTTGTGAATAGATTCCAGAAAGATTAGTGGATTGAGTAGGTGATGGTTACCTGGGCGGTAACAGTGACGTCACCCGGCTGGATTGGTGTCGGGACTGCAGATTTTGTTATCGCCGCCTCTGCACGGTACGTATCGTAAACCACCGGCATATATCCCTGAGAGATATCAGCACTTTGTGTTCCGGTGATATTGACTCCGAGCGCAGCGGCAACAACATCCGCATCTGCCCGTGCCAGGGTCACGGCCTTTTTCAGGGCTTCTGAACGGAGTGTCTGTGCCTGTTCATCGGATAACATAAACTGGATCGAGCTTACGGTGTTAATACCGTTTGTCACCGCAGTATCGATCACGGTCCCCGTCTGGTTGACATCCCTGAGGGTTACCTGGAGGGTGTTTGTGACCTGATAGGTCTTGATCTTAGGGTTCAGCAGTCCGGTTGAATCCTGGTATACCGGGTAAATTGAGTATCCGGTAGTTTTCATCTGGTCCTTTGGGATTCCGGCAGCGACCAGCGCATCGATAACCGCATTCATCCGCACTGCATTATCTGACTGTGCAGTTTTTACATTTGGATTCTCGGTCTGGACAGAAAAGGTAAGTTGTGCACGGTCCGGCGTACCGGTCACAGAACCGCTTCCGCTGACATGGATGACATTGATGTTTGCAGCATCAGTGGTCTGAGCTGCAGCACAGCCGATTACTGCCATCGTGACAAGCACTATGGCAATTATGAACATGTTCAGTCTTCGTTTCATGACAATCGCATTATCTCCACCTGAAAAAAGTTAAAGCTTGCTTTAACTGCGAAAAATTTTGCCGTTATCGATGATGACCTGCCCCAAACTACAATATAATTGAGCACGTATAGTACGCCGATTCAGCATGGGAGCAACAATCGTAGAAAAGATTTTTTCACGGAAGTGCGGCAGGGAAATACGGGCAGGCGACGTTGTGATGGCCCCGGTCGACGGGGCAATGATCCACGACATTACCGGCCCGCTTGCCATCCGGAAGTTCTACGAGATGGGAGGTTCTCGGGTTTTTAACCCTGAACATGTCATCATGCTCTTTGACCACCAGATACCGGCAGACTCCATTCCTGCTGCAGAACACCATGTCTATATGCGGAAATTTGCAGCAGAGCAGAAGATCCACAACTATGATATAAACGAAGGGGTCTGTCACCAGGTCGTCGTCGAAAAGGGGCGGGCAGCGCCCGGAGAAATCGTCGTTGGTGCGGATTCACACACCTGCATGTATGGTGCGGTCGGAGCATTTGCCACCGGTATCGGGTCAACGGATATGGGATTTGTCCTGAAGTTCGGTGCACTGTACTTCAGGATTCCTGAGACGATCAGGGCAGCCGTGTCAGGAGAATTTCCTAAAAGGGTCGGGGCAAAGGATCTGATCCTCTCTATCGCTTCTGACATCGGCGCTGACGGGGCTACCTACAAGGCCATCGAGTTTTCCGGTAAAACCGTCGCAGAACTGGATATGGCAGGGCGGATGACCTGCTGCAACATGGCAATCGAGATGGGTGCAAAAGCAGGTATCGTTGCGCCTGACAAGATTACCTGGAAGTATATGAAGGAGAGGAGAGCCATGCAACCCTTCTCCCTGGAAAGCGACGCTGACGCGGTCTACGCGGACAAACGCTCGTATGATGTCTCGGATCTGGAGCCCCAGGTAGCAATACCCCACAATGTTGACACCGGGGTTCCCGTCGGCAAGGTTGCCGGGACACCTGTCGATCAGGTGTTCATAGGTTCGTGCACGAACGGGCGGTTCGAGGATTTCCAGGAAGCGGCAGAGGTGCTGGGAAAGAAGAATTTCAGTCCCCGTGTACGTGTCATCGTAATCCCGGCTTCCCGGGACGAGTACCTGAAAACCCTGCAGGCCGGTCTCATTGAGAAGTTTGTCAGGGCAGGCGGACTGGTAGAAGCTCCCTGCTGCGGACCCTGTATGGGTGGTGCATTCGGCCTCCTGGCACCCGGGGAGGTGTCCCTGTCGACGTCAAACCGTAACTTCAGGGGGAGGCAGGGGAGTACGGAAGCAAAGGTTTACCTCTGTTCACCGGCAACTGCCGCAGCAAGTGCGATCAGAGGGGTAATAACCGATCCGAGGGAGGTCTGACAATGAGGACCTGGAAATTCGGCGACAATATCGATACCGATGCGATCATACCCGGCAGGTTCCTTACCATCTATGATCCAAAGGAACTCGCACGCCACGCCTTCGAAGGGATACGGGATGAATTTTCCCGGAAAGTCAAAGATGGAGATATAATTGTCGCAGGGCGGAATTTTGGCTGTGGCTCTTCCCGTGAACACGCACCCCTTTCCCTCATCGGTGCCGGTGTGAAGGTTGTCGTAGCGCAATCCTTTGCAAGGATATTCTTCCGGAATGCGATTAATGTGGGGGTGCTGCCGGTGGTCTGTAACAATGCCGATCAAATCCCCGATGGTGCATCCGTGAAACTGAACGTGAATGCAGGTTGTATCGAGGCAGATGGAAAGAGGTACGATATCGAGCCGGTACCGGAGTTCATGCAGGGTATTGTAAATGCAGGCGGACTTGTTGAATATGCAAAGAACATGAAAGAGGTGCCGGTATGTACAGGATCGCATCAATAGGCGGAGACGGGATAGGCCCTGAAATCATATCTGAAGGGAAGAAAGTACTGGATGCCGCGGGTGAACGGTTCGGTTTTGAAATCGGGTGGACCGACTTTGATATTGGCGCCGACCGGTACCTTTCCAGCGGGGAACTGCTGACCGAAAACGATCTGGAAGAGCTTTCGGAGTATAAGGCAATCTATTTCGGTGCTATCGGGGACGAGCGGGTCCGGCCCGGCATTTTGGAAAAGGGCATCCTCCTCGCACTACGTTTTTATTTTGACCAGTATGTCAACCTCCGCCCGATCAGACTCCTCAAAGGCGTAGAAACCCCGCTCGCGGGTAAAAAACCTGCTGACATCGATTTTGTGGTAGTACGGGAAAACACCGAGGATTTTTACGTAGGAATTGGATCAAGGTTTAAAAAACACCAGAAGATCGACCTCACGATTGCCCGCGAACTCTATTACGCAAAGTTCGGACTGGATGTCGAGAGCGATGCCGAGGAGATCGCATACCAGATAGGCGTCGTAACCCGTGAAGGAACGCGACGGGTCCAGGAGTATGCATTCAAGCTTGCCAGGAACCGGAAGAAGAAACTGACCTCAGTCGACAAGGCAAATGTGCTTTCAGATGTGTACGGCCTGTGGAGGGATGTTTTTACCGAAACTGCCAAATCCTATCCGGATGTGACCACCGAGTTCAACTTCGTCGATGCGATCACCATGTGGTTTGTCAAAAATCCCGAGTGGTTCGATGTTGTGGTCACTCCCAATATGTTCGGCGACATCATCACCGATCTGGGGGCCATGATCCAGGGAGGACTGGGTCTTGCACCCGGCGGCAACATAAACCCAAAGGGCACCTCGATGTTTGAACCTATCCACGGCTCTGCACCAAAATACAAGGGAATGGATGTCGCAAACCCGATTGCCACCATCTGGGCAGGTTCGCTCCTGCTCGATCACCTGGGGGAGCACGAAGCTGCCGCTTCGATAATCTCGGCAATTGAGAAGAGTATCAGGGACGGCGTGGTAACAAAGGATATGGGGGGCTTATCAGGTACATCAAAGACCGGTTCTTATATTGCCGGGTGTGTAAAGAACGGGGAGTAATGGGTTAAAGATGCAATTCGTACTCCGGGGCAGGATTCCTCTTTTTTCATAACTTGTCTGTTTTTCCGTTGAATGGATACCCCACTTCTCTGTGTGAAGTCTCGGGGACCTGTGAATCCCTTTTTTTACGACTGAAGGCAAAGATAATAATAGCTTTCGTTGAATTCCTTATACGGAATGCGGGAGGTTTTCGACCGATAATGGAGCAGGAGGCCATATCACCATACCATCCGGTCAGTCTTGACCTGGAGTACCTTGCCGGCAAGGCATTCGAACATTACCGGGAAAAACACAGGAAGATTGTTTCGCATTTCAGCCCATACCAGAAAACCCGCACTCTCAATGATTTCAAAGACCATATCCGGTATCTCCAGGTGTCCCTTGCGATCAATAATGAGGCAATTTTTACTGACTATATAGGCTGGGCGCGTCTGATATGTGCGACCCGGCATCTCTCTTCGGATTACCTGCCTTCGACTCTCACTGCATTGAATGAAGTACTGCACCAGGAGCTCCCCGTGGATTTCCGCACCAGAACGGATAGTTACATAAAAAAAGGGATCGCGGTGCTGGGGAAGGACCTGGCAGATATTCCGCCGTTTATTACGAATGAAAATCCGTTGTCTGCTGTGGCACAATCCTGTCTGGAGGCCCTGATTACCGGGGATCGCGAAAAAGCCTGGGCAGGTATTCTACAGGCAGTTACTTCGGGGGTCCCGGTCCGTGATATCTACCTACGGGTTTTCCAGCCGGTTCTATGGGAAACCGGGCGATTCTGGCAGATCGGAAAAGCCGGCATTGCACAGGAGCATTACGTGACGGCATCCATCCTGCTGTTCATCTCACGGTTACACGACCAGATCCATCCTGCCGGCAGCACAACAGGACGCCGAGGGAAAACCCTTGTTGCAGGATGTGTCTCGGATGAGCTTCATGACGTCGGGATTCGTATGGTGGCAGACTTTTTTGAAATGGACGGCTGGAATACTTATTACGTCGGTGGAAATACTCCTGCACAGAGTCTGATTGAAGCAGTCCGCGACCAGCACGCTGACGTTGTGGCGCTCTCCTCGACCATGGCTTTCCATCTTCCTGTTGTCCATTACCTTGTCCGCTCCCTGCGTGCAGAACCCGGGACACGGGACGTAAAAATAATCGTCGGCGGCTATCCGTTCAACATTGTTCCTGACCTCTGGAAACAGATCGGCGCTGACGCATATGCGGGAAACGCGGATGAAGCAGTCACCATTGCCAACGCATTTTTCAAATAAAACCTGTCCGTTGTGACGCACCCGCTGCAATACTTTTTCAGTGATGACCAGCGATCAGGACTATTTTACTTTGGGAAAAGTATTATTTCCGCTCCTGATTTTTTCGTAATATCTTCAGTAAATAATTCTCCAGTAAATAGTTATCGCGCTTCTGGGGGCTTCGGCAGTACCTCTGCCCCCGCCGCTGTGGCGACCCCCATAGTACGACAGGCCTGTACACAGGTTCCACCACATGAAAAAGTGATGCACGAAAATTCCTGTGACCTTGTTATGTCAAGGTTAGTCACAAAACTGATTCGAAAGTCGTCATAAAAATAAAAGATTTTATGGGCTCAGTTGAGACCCTAAGATTTCAACAATTTGCGAATCACCTATTATTGGAGGGGACAGTGCCTGTCCCCCCGAACCGCCCCTGCGCTTTGCGATGGTGTTGTATTACCTTCTCTGGAATTATCGCTCCAGAGGGGATGCCACAGCGGCGGAGGCATTACGTGCCGTAGCCCCCAAGAGCGTTGAGGAAAATATTATGAGGATTTTTCCCATGAAAACGGACATGATGCCGGGGGCCACAAGCATACAGAATGAAAATTGAATACCCTCGCGGGGAGAGACGTTAAGTCACCTATTTTCATATTAAATTGCACAATTCCCGTAATTTCGGGAAGTGCCAATCCCGTACCTGCGATGACTTGCGCCGCCCCTGTAGGTACGCCCCCGCGGCGTTTCAATTACCTTAAAACTCTGCCCCGGCCTCTCAAGAGTGTTACGGTATGCCTGTCATACCTTCACAATTTTTCATAGTTCGGGTGCGAACTCCAATTCATGCCCGTTTCAACAGAGCCGATTTTTAGGGGCTGAATTGGTGCATTACCCTTTATACTGCGCGGCGGTCAACAAGGCGTTTTGGCCTTCCTTTGAGCCTGTGCAATTCGAGCTCCCCTGCACCTACAAAATCAAACACGATGGTGAACCGGTGATCCGCATAGCATTGCGTCAATTCGCGCCGGTGTTTCAGGAAGCGCTCCACAAACCGATCTTCGATTGCCCGCCTGTCTGCTGGATTCAGGTCGACAGATTCTACCCGGACCTTCATCACGATCTCGTTTTGTGATTCAGCTCCCGATATAAACGCTTCATATTCCCCGTTGAGGAACTGCATATTGTCGTGCTGGAATACTCCTGCTTCCACATCCACGCGGTTGATCGGGTTTCCGAAGACCCGTACCGTTTCGGCTTCTCTCCGGGGATTGACAATCCGCATATGTGTCCTGCCACAGGCACATGGCATCTGTGAAACAACGGAAATAAGGTCCTCGGTATCATAATTGAGAAGAAGCGTGCCTGCCTTAGAACCGACCGGAAGGAGCGTGGTCAGCACCCCCCGTCCGCAATTGCCGTCAAAGACGAACGCTTTCATTTCAGGGTCGTAGATGTCAAGGTGTACGAGATCTTCCGGGACGTGGAGCCCGGCAAGTTCTGAGCATTCACCACACATCGTCCCTTCCGTGCTCCCGTATGTATTGTAGACCGGACATCCCCACGTTTCCGCAAGGTATGCACGGGATTCATCAGCAAAGCTTTCTCCTCCTGCGACAAGACGGACAATGGAGCTCTCTTCTGGCTTTACTCCCTCGTGTTCAAGTCGCCTGTACAGCCGGAGGAGTTTGAATACACTCCCAACGATTGCCGTGGGGCGGTAACCACTGATCACCCGTGATGAAAAGTCGCATTTGCCGAACGGGATGATCGTCATCCCCAGCCGCTGGGCCGCAAGGGTCATGGTATTTGCTCCCACGTTCATGCCATATGATGCACAGACAACTACACGATCCTCCGGGCCAAACCCCTGAGATACAAAACTCCGGGCGTATTTCTCTGCATACCTTTTCCAGTCGTCCCAGGTGAGAAAGAAACTCTTGGGCGTCCCGCTCGTCCCACTCGTTTCCTGGATGGTAAAAATGTTCTTCCAGTCCGTTGACAGGAACTGGAAATCGGTGGAACTCGGTGGTTGATGCTCGCGGATGGTCTTTCCGGAAATGACAGGAAGTAAAAGGAGATCTTCATGAACCCGGATCTCCTCCGGGTTGATTCCATTCTCCCGGAACCAGTGCCGGTAAAACGGGGAATGTTCATGTGCATACCGGATTGTATACCGTACCCGGTCATCGATCAGCGCATCGAGACTGCTCCGGTCCATCGTCTCGATCCCGGGATTGAAGTATTCCGGCATAGCCAATACACAGACATGGTGAAAAAAAGGTTTATAGATTGTGTCAGTCCCTGAACTGTTCCGAGGTACCGCATTTAAGATGCATCCTCATCAATTGTGCCGGATTTACGTTGTGTGCTGGCACAAGAAACGTTATACCTGCAAGAACAACCCGGACAAAAGCTGTCGCCTTAACCCGGGCATTAATAATCTCAGGTTATAGTTTTTTGAACAGGACGTGAAACGACAGAATGCTTTTGGTATACTTTTCCTGTGTAAACCAGAGTGTTAGCTCAGCGTGATTCACACGCTTGTCCTGTTCCTTTGTGCGGTTTCTTATTTCTTTTTCCAGACCCCGGTTTTTTCATCCTTCTCATACTGTTTTTTTACCGCAGCCCAGGCGACCTTATGAGTTACCTCTTCAAGAGGAGCGCCTCCTCTTCTTTTTTTCGGGTCTGCATATTCTTCCCAGGCATGATTAAAAGCCTCGAGATAAATTTCCTGCGCATGTTCGGGCAGATGATTTCGGATCGATTCGGGTAAATCCCCGATACTTTTGTACGGCATGATGTTCCCAGAGCCACTACTTGGAAGATGAACTATAAAAAATTACAGATAGTCCCAATTAAACGACGTTATTTGAGAATATCTGCGACAGGAAAATCAAAACCGGATCACCGTATTCACTGTGGAAAGTTCATTCTCTTCGTTGTTAATGGATTTAAGGGTCTGGTGAATTCCAGGCATCTTGTGTGAAAAAAGGGCTCTGTTGCTCTGTTGAAACGGGCATGAACGTTGAATGGTTCTCATCCAACCATGAAAATTGTGAAGGTACGATTGGCATCCATAACAGGCTCTTGAGAGCCAGGGGCGGAGTTTTCAGGTAATTGAAGCCGCCGCGGGGGAGTCTCTTCGGGAGCGGCGCAGGTCATCGCAGGAACGGGATTGGCACTTCCCGAAATTACGGGAATTGTGCAATTTAATATGAAAATAGGTGACTTAACGTCTCTCCCCGCGAGGGTATTCAATTTTTATTCTGTATGCCTGTGGCCCCCGGCATCATGTCCGTTTTCATGGGATATCCTCACGATATTTTTTCAACGCTCTTTTTGGGCTACGGCACGTGATGCCTCAGCTCCCGCCGCTGTGGCACCCCATATAGCGATTACTCCAGAGAAGCTGATGCAACATCATCGCAAAGCGAAGGGGCGGTTCGGGGGACAGGCACGGTCCCCTCCAATAATAGGTGATTCCCAATTTGTTTAAATCTTAGGTTTCAACAGAAAAAAA
>Ga0209592_1000494_pt1 | contig 11882 bp, 11 predicted proteins | sample PPLLak2March2015_2_FD_187251 | JGI IMG/M metagenome (GOLD analysis project Ga0209592, IMG submission 187251) | Freshwater sediment microbial communities from Prairie Pothole Lake near Jamestown, North Dakota, USA - PPLs Lake P8 Core (3) Depth... | ecosystem: Environmental > Aquatic > Freshwater... | reverse complement strand
GTCGTAATCGATCCGCACCTTCGGTGCCTGATAGTACAGCGTGATCGTTTTCAGCGCCGCCACGATGTAGGATAGAAATCCGGTCAGGCGCGTCATCTTCAACGCCTCGAACCCGACCACGGCATCGAACCCGATCCCCACGCCGTTGCCGAAAAAGCGCCCGCCCGGGTAATCCCCTCCGCTCACTCTGCCGATGTCGATCTTGACGCGCTGCCCGTGCAGCATGGAGTGGCAGCCCGCCTCCAATCCAACCGGGATGTGCATGCCGAAGGCAAAGTCGTTGCCTCTCCCGACCGCTAACATGCTCATGGCAGCTGATCCCAGTCCAGCCGCTTGAGCCATTGCCAGACCGTTCAGGATCTCATTGGCGGTCCCATCGCCGCCCACGCCAGCGACCACCTCGTATCCGTCCTGCACAGCTTTCTGCGCCAGCTCTGCTGCGTGCCACGGCCTCTCGGTGACCGCAATATCGTAGCTGGCGGCCTGCTTGTTCATATATGCTTGGATATAGGGGATAGCGGCTGAACCCGCGCCCCGACCTGAGATAGGATTGACGATGAGCTTAATACGGGGAGTGGGTGATGGGTTCATCTGCCTAGAGTTTACTACGAGATCACGAATTTTACACCCCCATTTATCCTCACCCGGCAGTTCCGGCTATCTTGGCTTGAACAGCTTGCTCTCCGTGCCAGCCTGCGGGGCATGCTCGGGCAGCATGAATGTGAAATTGCTGCCTTTGCCTTCCACGCTCTCCACCCAGATATCTCCGCCGTGCAGCTTGACCATCACCCGCGCTACCGATAATCCCAGGCCCATCCCGCCGTGGCGGCGGGTGTTGTGCGCCTCCACCTGGTAGAAGCGCTCGAAGATATGCGCCTGGTCACGCGCCGGGATGCCTATCCCGTTGTCGATCACAGAGATTTTGACATACCCAGGCAGCTTTTCCGCCCGCACCAGCACAAGCCCGCCTGCATCGGTAAATGCCAGGGCGTTGCGGACCAGGTTTTCCAGGATGATCACGATCTTCTCAGCATCGCCCTCCACGATGAGCGCTGCCGGCGGCAGATCACAGCGCAGGTGTACGCCTCTCTGCTCGGCTTCTGCCTGGAAGCCCTCTGTTACCTCGCCGATCACCTTATCCAACCCCACGTTGCGGCGCTTCAGGCGTGTCTTGCCACCTTCCTCCGACTCGAGGCTGGCAATATCGTCAAGGACTTCTTTCAGGCGCATACCGCCTTTGACAATCGCCTCCAGGTGGCGTTGGTACTGGGGCTGGGGCAGCAGGTCCTGTAGGTACGTGGCGTGCCCCAGGACCAGGCCCAGCGGCGTGCGCAGCTCGTGGGCGGCAATGGCGATGAAATCGCTCTTCTTCTGCTCCAGGTCGCTCATATCCTGGAAGGTGGTAGAGGCTTCGTCGAACAGCAGCGTGTTGAAGATGGCATTGGCTGCCAGGGCCCCCAGGGTTTCGAGTGTATCCACGTCTTCCTGAGTGAAGCCCTCCGGCGAGGATTTGTTGACTGCCTCGATCACCCCCATGGCTTCTCCTCGGAAGATCAACGGCGCCGCAAGCAGGGTGCGAGTCTGGAAGAACATCTCCTTATCCACCACCCCGAAGATGCGCCCGTCTCGCCCGGCGTCATTGACAATCACCGGTGCTCGCTGCCGGAATGCCTCGCCTGCCACGCTGCCCTCCGCTGGCACGCGCAGCCGCCGCAAACGCTGTCGCTGGGGAGCCGGCCCGGCGACGAACTTGAGCAGCCCGCTCTCTTCCTCGTATAAAAGGATCGAGCTGGCCTCGCTGCCGGTCAGCTCACATGCGCCATCTACCAGGGTTTGCAGGTAATCCTCTAACTCCAGTCCGGCGTTCAGTTGGCGTGCGAGCCCCAGCAGGCGTTCCAGCTTGCGTTGCGTCACTCCAGTCTCCTCGCCATCCCCAGCGTATCCTGTTTTTGAGTTGCAAGTTGCGGGCCGAGTCGCCCTTCCTCACGCCTCTTAACTGCCTAAAATTATAGCATAATATATTGTGGCATTCGAGCGTATCGCAACACCCTGCCCCGCTGCCCCCTCCCCTTATCACTTCTCCCGTCTCGATTCTCGACTCTCAACTCTCGATTCACTTTTCTCTTTCCCCCAATTACCCAGTTGCCTTATTACCCATTTACCTTCTTACCACTCTCCCTCACTCTAGATTACAATATACCCATACGCATCTACACTCAAGGAGAAACATATGGCAGATAAACCCAAAGTGCGCGTCGCCATCATTGGAGTTGGAAACTGCGCCTCCTCTCTGGTTCAGGGCGTTACCTATTACCGTAATGCCCGGGATAAAGACACCGTTCCGGGATTGATGCACGTAAATTTAGGGGGTTATCACGTTCGTGATATCCAATTCACCGCTGCCTTCGACGTGGTGGACACCAAGGTCGGCCTGGACCTGTCTGAGGCGATCTTCGCCTTCCCCAACAATACGATCAAATTCACCGACGTGCCTAGTTTGGATGTGCCTGTACATCGCGGCATGACCCACGATGGGATCGGCAAGTACCTCGGCCAGATCTTAAAGAAAGCCCCCGGGCCTACGGCTGATATCGTTGGCATCCTGAAAAGCACACAGACCGATGTCGTTGTCAGCTTTCTCCCGGTAGGCTCTGAGATGGCGACCAAGTGGTATGTCGAACAGGTGCTGGATGCCGGCTGCGCCTTCGTCAATGCCATCCCTGTTTTCATTGCCAGTTCGGAATATTGGGCCGGGCGCTTCCGCGAGCGAGGCCTGCCCATCATTGGCGATGATATCAAGAGCCAGGTCGGCGCTACGATAGTCCACCGCGTCCTGACCAGCCTGTTCGTCGACCGCGGCGTCCGGCTGGACCGCACCTACCAGCTGAATTTCGGCGGCAACACCGATTTCCTCAACATGCTCGAGCGCGAGCGCCTGGAATCCAAGAAGATTTCCAAGACCGGCGCTGTCACCAGTATGCTGCCCTATGAGCTCCCCCAGGGCGATGTGCACGTTGGCCCCAGCGACCATGTGCCGTGGCTGACCGACCGCAAGTGGTGTTACATTCGCATGGAAGGCACCACCTTTGGGGATGTGCCCCTCAACCTGGAAGCCAAGCTTGAAGTTTGGGATTCGCCCAATTCTGCCGGTGTGATAATTGATGCCGTGCGCTGCGCCAAGCTGGCTCTGGATCGTAATATGTCCGGTCCGCTGCTGGCACCGTCCTCCTACTTCATGAAGACGCCTCCCAAGCAGTTCAAGGATGAGCTCGCCCACGAGATGACCGAAGCCTTCATCCGTGGTGAAGAAGGGAAAACTTAACGCAACGACGCAGAGATGCAAAGACGCAAAGTTGTAAATTAAACACAAATCGGACCAAATGTAGAAAAACCCTGCTTCTCTGCGCCTTGGCACCTATGGGGTAATCTTTTTATATCTGAAGCTCTGCGTCTCAGCGCCTTCGCGTCTCTGCGTTGAATCTATTATGAAATCCATGCGTCTAATACAGCCAGGCCCGCTGCAGGCCGACAGCCTGAAGCTAGTTGACCTGCCTCTCCCCCAGCCTGGGGAGGGGCAGGTGCGCCTGCGCGTGCGTATGTGCGGCGTCTGCCATACCGACCTGCACACCGTGGAAGGCGATATCCACCCACCGCACCTGCCGCTTACACCCGGTCATCAGGTGGTCGGCATCGTGGAAGCCCTCGGGTCGGTAGTATCAGGCATCCACCTGGGAGACAGGGTGGGCGTGCCCTGGCTGCACCAGGCCTGTGGGGAGTGCCAGTTCTGCCGGCGTGGGCTCGAGAACCTGTGCCCTAATGCCCAATTCACCGGGTTTCACGTCGATGGCGGCTATGCTGAGTTCATGCTAGCCCAGGCTGGCTACGTGCTGCCCCTCCCGGCTGCCATTCCCGATGAGCAGGCCGCTCCGCTGCTGTGCGCCGGGATCATTGGCTACCGCTCGCTGCGCCAGGCCGATCTTCAGCCCGGTGAGCGGCTGGGATTGTTCGGTTTTGGTGCCAGCGCCCACCTGGCAATCCAGCTTGCCCGCTTCTGGTCCTGTGAAGCGTATGTCTTCACCCGATCCACCGAGCACCAGCGCCATGCCCTGGAATTTGGTGCAGAGTGGGCCGGCACGGCTGCCGACGAACCACCCCAGCCACTCGATCGTGCCGTGATCTTTGCACCAGCTGGCTACCTGGTGCCGCGTGCCCTGGAGCTGCTGCGTCCGGGCGGCACCCTGGCAATCAACGCCATCCACATGTCGCCTATCCCTGAGATGCCCTATCGCCTGCTGTACGGCGAGCGCACCCTGCGCTCGGTTGCCAATGCCACCTACCGGGACGGCGTCGAGTTCCTCGTCCTGGCAGCTCGTATTTCAATCCACGCCGACATCAGCCTGTACCCCCTGGAGAGCGCCTGCCAGGCCCTGGACGACCTCAAGCACAGCTGCATCAACGGCGAAGCGGTCCTGGTTGTATAGGGTTGGAGATTACCGTGTAATGAAAACGAGTGGTCTCAGTGGTCTCCGTGTTCTCTGTGGTTGAATCCTCAATGGTATAATACGGCATTATTTACGGGTTATCCTCAATAGCTCAAAGGATTACCGGTACCTCCGCAACGGTATTCTTCTCAGGAGAGAACGCTATGTCAGGACATTCGCATTGGGCGACTATTCGCCGTAAAAAAGGTGCCGCCGATGCCAGGCGCGGGCAGCTCTTCACCCGCCTGGCGCGTGAGATTGTTATCGCCGCTCGAGAAGGCGGAGGCGACCCGGCTAGCAACATGCGCCTGCAGTTCGCCGTGGATAAGGCACGCGCCAACAATATGCCCAAAGACGGCATTGAGCGCGCCATCAAGCGCGGTACCGGTGAAGATAAAGAAGGCGAGCTGTACGAAGTCAGCTACGAAGGCTACGGCCCGCACGGCATCGCCTTGATCATCTCATGCGTCACCGATAATAAGAACCGCTCGGTAGCGGAGATCCGCCATGTATTGAATAAAGCTGGCGGCAGCATGGCGGAGGCCGGGGCGGTGGCCTGGCAGTTTAGACGTGCGGCTTATTTTTCTGTCCCTGCCGATGGTCTTGACACCGATAAAGTCTTCGAGCTGGCGGTTGAAGCCGGCGCCGATGACGTCATCATTGACGAGGAGAGCGTGGAGATCATTGCTCCGGTCGAGAGCTTTAAAGCTATCGGCGATGCCCTAAAAGGCGCCCGTATACGCCCTGATGAGGCCGAGCTGCGTTTCATGCCCAACAATGAGACCGAGCTGGACGTCAATGATACCCTTCAGGTAATACGACTGGTAGAAGCGCTCGAAGATCTGGACGATGTCCAGGATGTATTTTCCACCCTGAGCATCTCCGTAGAGGCCCTGGCTCAGCTCGAAGCCGCCTGATCACGGTTCATTCTATTCTCGGTTTCTCCATTCCATGCTTGTCATTGGCATCGACCCGGGTACGGCAACCACCGGTTATGGGTTGCTGCGGGAGCTCCCAGATGGCAGCTTGCAGCCGGTGACATACGGCGCCATCCTGACCTCTCCCAACTTACCCTTGAGCGAGCGCTTGCTCGATCTGCACAAACAACTAACCGATCTTCTCCTTCTCCACCGTCCGGAATCCGCTGCGGTGGAGAAGTTATTTTTTCAGCGCAATGTGCGCACCGCCCTCAGCGTCGGTCAGGCGCGCGGGGTGATCTTGCTGACGCTTGCCGAGCACGGCTTATCCGTTGCAGAATACACGCCTCTGGAAGTCAAGCAGGCGGTGGTAGGCTACGGCGCAGCCGAGAAGCGCCAGGTGCAGCAGATGGTGCGCACCCTGCTTGCCCTCGACGACATCCCACGCCCGGATGATGCGGCAGACGCTCTGGCAATCGCCATCTGCCACCTGCATTCTACCCGTTTGATGAATTTAATCTAATCCGGCAGCAGCTTAGCCCGGTCGATCAGCTCGTCCAGGTTATCCGGCTCCTGGTCGGACTTGGGGATATAGCCGACGAACACGTTTGGATTGCCCACCAGGTCGCTTAGCCGGCGCACCACCAATCCGATCTGCCCGGTTTCGAAGGTCAGCACCACCTTGCCATCGATCATTTCCTCCACGCTCACTACGGTGGCTTCGTGCGTCCAGCGCAGATACTGCTTGACGAATCCGCCGTTGATGCGCAAATCTTCGCGGATGGCTTCGATCTCTTTCTCCGAGCGTCCCTTCTGGCGCAGCTCGTGCAGGGTGGGCTTGCGCCGGTTGCGGATGAAACGGTTGCTCACCTGGTGGTAGCTCCATTCGGTCGTATTGGCCGTTTTCTCGCGTGGCATGCGCACGCCGCGGGGAAGTAAATTAAATCCGGGAAGCGGCTGCGCGATCTGCCAGGCGTTTGGCTCGCGATCCACCCAGTCCAGCCACAGGATGCTGGCGCCGCTAACGAAGTCTTTCTCCTCCGGTGCCTGGACCAGGTAAGCGCGTCGCGGGTCGTCCTCCTGCAGGTCCTTCGTCTTCTCCCGCCAGTTTAGATACCATTTGGGTTTGCTGGTCAATCCCGCCCCGGGGATCAGGCCGCGCAGGTGTTGGATGTGCTCTGCGATCTCGTTGCATACTGCGCGTGTGACGATCAGCTCCAGGGTCTCGCGGTGGTGCATGCGCCAGCCGGTGATATCTTTGTGCTCCCAGGTATCCAGGATCTCTCGCCAGCGCCGGTTCTCGTATTTCCAGCGCTCCGGCGATATGTTTTCCCAATCCTTATCCATCGTCCTTAAGCGCAGAGGTGTGTACTTGGTGATCTCCTGCCACACCCAATCCGGTATTTCACCTGCACTGGTGGGATGCGATTTGCGCAGCTTCTCCAGCCTGCCAACGAAGATCTTGTCCTCGTCCGGCAGGGCCTGGATTTCGCCGATCTCGCGTGCTACGTGGTACTCCAGCAGCGCCCGCCGCGGATTCCAGAAGCTGAGCTTGGCGATGAGCTGGTCGATAGCGCGGATCTTCTCGGGATTGGTCAGATCCTCGCGTTCTTCCTCCAGCTCGTGCACCGCCTGCTGGCACGCTTCTGTCACGCTGGCCTCATCCATGGATTGGATCTCGATCCGCGCGAACTCTCGATCGAGCAGCTCCAGGAGGAACTTCGGATCTGCCCACGAAGCGTGTGCGCTGCGGTAGCGCATCCCGGAGAAGTGCACCACCATATAAAGCAGCCATTTCTCGAAACGCTCTGGCTGCTGGTCGAAGCGCTCCAGCACCCGCCGAATCAGCTCGGTGTGATCCAGGTTCCCCAGCTCTTTCTGGTAGCTGAGCACTTCCCAGCGCACCGCGTCCTGTACGCTGACCCCGCCTCCTGCATCCAGCTTGGGCAGCTGCTCTTGCTGCTTGAACAGGTTGCGCAGATTGCGCGCTGCTTCGAGCTCTCCTGCCAGTTTGGCAATGGGCTCGTCCAGCTCGCGGGCGCGTTCGATCCAGATGTTGCGGCGCGTATCCTCCTCGGCGTACCAGTCGACGCGTTTGAGCAGAGCCGTCTGCCGGGATTGCATCTCCGCATGCCGGTCGGTCAGCATATCGATCTGACGGTCAAGGTAATAGGTGTGCTTGAAGCGCAGGCTCTTCTCGTCTGTCCCTGTAATGGCTGCAAACCACTTGTCGGTCTGCCCTTTCACCTCGATCGCCTGCCTGAGCTCGCTTTCCAGGCGTTCGTGCTCATTGCGCAGCGCCTGGGCCAGACTGTTCATTTTATCCTGCAGGGTAGAGTCGGGCTGCCCATTTCCTTTGGCCTTCTGCCACAGGTCAATCTCGTGGTAAACGCGCAGAAAATCCCGCAGCTTCTCTTTACGGAATGGGTAGATCGAATCGCGCAGCACTGGATTCTGCCATTGGAAGAATATCTTTGGATTTGAGTCCACCCCCGCCTCCTTGGTGAACATAAGAGTATTGTTAATATACTGGATATATTATATCTTTAATATTGACAACGGTCGAATTATCTGATATCATTTCAATATCAAATGATTTAAGTTGTAACGATTATGCCAACACATTACGCTGGAACCCGCAAAGAAGTGCTTGCCCTGGATACATTCATCAAGCTGACACGTGCCGCCGATTCGGTCCTCAACCGCCTGGCGCACTATCACACCCAGGGCGGGCTGTCTCCCAGCCAGTTCGGCGTGCTGGAAACCCTCTATCACCTGGGTCCCATGTGCCAGAGTGAGATCGCTCACAAGCTGCTCAAGAGCGGCGGCAACATTACCCTGGTGATCGATAACCTCGAAAAGCGCAGCCTGGTCCGCCGCCAGCGCCATCCCGAAGATCGCCGCATGATAACGGTTTTGCTGACCAAAGCCGGGCAGGAGCTGATTGGCGAGATCTTCCCCGCCCACGTGGCCGCCATTGTCGAGGAGATGGGCGCACTCACCAGCTCCGAGCAAGAAGCTCTTGGCGCTTTGTGCCGAAAACTGGGTAAGAATCACCGGGCTTGATGGAGGAATTTTTTTGGGAAAATCCTTCAATATCGAAACATTTTAGATCAAACAATTAACCGAGCTTATATGACCACCGGGCCGCGCAAGCCTGTGGAAAATCAAAATATCTATAAAGGAGAACAACATGTCTTGGAATATTGACCCCGCTCACACACGAGCCAACTTTTCTGTCCGCCATATGATGATCACCTGGGTGCACGGCACCTTCGACAAGATCACTGGCGTTGTCGACTTCGACCCGCAGAATCCGGCCCAAAGCCGCTTAGAAATCCAGATCGCAGCCGACAGCGTCAACACCCGCGATCCTAAGCGCGATGGCCACCTCAAATCCCCCGATTTCTTCGATGCTGAGAAGTACCCCGTCCTGACCTTCCAGAGCAAACGCATCCAGGTCATCGACTCCAATCACGCCCGCCTCACCGGCGACCTGACCATCCGTGACATCACCCACACAGTGACCCTGGATGTCGAATACGCTGGCATGGTGAAAAGCCCGTGGGGCAGCACCGTGGCAGGCTTCACCGCTTCAACCAAGATCAACCGCAAAGACTGGGACCTGACCTGGAACGTAGCCCTGGAGACTGGCGGTATGCTGGTCGGCGATACCATCAATATCGACATCGAATTGGAGCTCGTCAAGCAGGAAGTCGCCGAAGCAGTCCCGGCTTAGCATCTATCTGATAATTGAATTAAAGAGGAGTTACGCAACACTCCCTATCGCTCACTAACTGCGTACGTCCTGTTTAATTTGTGATGTGGGGCTGTCCAAAAATATGGGCAGCCCCTTTCGCGTATAAAGCAGGAGGTGGATCCACCAAGACCAGAACAGGCCGCGCGTCTCGATCATGCCCTTGCCCAGGACCAGCAGGGTGCCCATTTTTGCGTAAGTTAGCTCCGTCCAGGCGATATCGGGCAGCGTGCTCACCAGGATCGTCAGCCTGCAGAGGGACCGTTTGGCAAAGGGAATGCAGGCTCATTGGGAATCGCCGTGATACCCGCCAGATATAGGGGGTATCGAAAGGATGTTCCCGAGTAAAATTAGCGGCAAAATTACTGGTAAGGAGCCAAGGAGAAGCCTATGCCCCGAGCACAAGTTACTGTACCTCTGGACATTCCCGATGTGCGGGTATTGAAGACGGAAATCAACAAAGTTGGCGAGTTGATCATCACTATTGAGAGCACCCAAGAAGGGACCACCTGCCGTCAATGTGGGCGAGAGATCCGTAAACGGCATGGGTATGATGAATGGACGATCATCCGCCACTTGCCGGTCTTCGGGCGGCCGAGCTATCTGCGCTATCGCCCGCGGCGCTACCAATGCCTGGAATGTGAAGGTCACCCAACGACGACGCAACGCCTGGAATGGCGAGAGAGTAACAGTCCACACAGCATGGCGTATGACGATCATTTGCTGCTGCAACTGGTCAATGCGACGGTCGAAGACGTGAGCGTCAAAGAAAATGTGAGCTACGACTGTGCCTTGGGTGCCCTGGAGCGTCGGATTAGCGCCAGTGTGGATTGGTGGCAATATAGCGCCTTGGGGGTTGTCGGGATGGATGAGATTGCGCTCAAGAAGGGCCACCGCAATTTCGTGGTGATTGTGACGGCGCGCCTGGCGGAAGGTCGGGTGGTGATCCTGGCGGTTTTGCCTGATCGGCAGAAAGCTACCGTGATCGAATTCCTGCGTTCCATCCCGGAACGCTTGCAACAGACCATCCACACCGTCTGTTGTGACATGTACGAAGGCTTCTGCGAAGCCGTGCGGGAAGAACTGCAGCATGTCCGCATCGTGATTGATCGTTTCCATGTCGCCAGAGCTTACCGAGAAGGCCTGGATGACTTGCGGAAACAGGAACTGGAACGGCTGAAAAAGGAGCTTCCGGCCGTCGAGTACAAACAGCTGAAAGGCAGCCTGTGGGCCTTGCGCAAGAAACCCGCTGACCTGACCACTGAAGAAAGGCGCCTTCTCAGACTGCTCTTCCGGTACTCGCCCCAACTGAAGCAGGCCTATGATTTGCAGCAGCAATTGACCGCCATTTTTGATCAACGCCTTTCCCCGGCTGCTGCCAAAACCAAAATCCGGGCTTGGATCAAACGCATCGCCAGAAGCGGGTTGCGCTGTTTTGATCCCTTCCTCAACACCCTGGGCCGCTGGTGGGATGAAATCCTCAACTACTTCGTCAACCGAGAAAACAGCGGGTTTGTCGAAGGATTGAACAATAAACTCAAGGTGCTCAAACGGCGGTGTTATGGATTGTTCAACCAGAAGCATCTTTTCCAGCGCATCTTTCTTGATTTGGAAGGCTACCGCCTGTTTGCACGCTGACCACCATATGTGGCCGAATCACGGTAACTCCCAATGAGCCCAGCTCAGGCATAATCGACTCGCTTTCGTAGGGGGTATAATATTTATATTTATGTTGCACAAATCACATGATAATTCGAGTATGAAAGTAAACCGGCAATAATACAGTATATCTAGACTTATAATACATATTATATTGCAAACTTGCGGTATAGCAGGAGTCTGTATAATTAATAGTTGGGCGACTATCTTATGAAGTTTACGTATATGATGATTGAAAAAATGTAAGGAGGATTCCAATGTCAGGTCAATTGAAAGGCAAGCAAGTGGTCATCATCGTTGCTCATGAGTTCGAAGATATTGAACTTCTCTATCCTGTGCTAAGGCTCAGTGACGAAGGAGCAAAAATCGTTGTTGTTGCAGTAGACGAAGGCCTTCATCCCCGCCCATTTTTTCCTGGTAAACCGGTTACAGGTCGTTTCGGTCATCCGGTACCAATCCCTGTGATGGCTGAGGGCTACCGTTATACGCTAAGCAATCTAAAAGACCTTGATGTCGAAGATATTGACTGCATCATCTTTCCCGGAGGATATTCTCCGGACGCATTACGGCTAAATAAAGATACGCTCGAACTGGTTCGTGAGTGTCATCGGCGCGGAAAATTACTCGCTGCTATCTGTCATGGTCCATGGGTATTAATTTCCGCGGGGGTGATGAAGGGTAAACGCGCTACAGGCTATGTAGCAGTTCGGGATGATTTGGTTAACGTTGGTGCGGAGTATATAGATACTCCAATGGTTAGGGATGGGAATATCGTCACAGGACGAGTACCCGATGATTTACCCGAGTTCTGTCAAGGGATTATTGAAGCCCTGACCTCATAATTGGTAATTAAGGAATGACCGGTCGCCCAACACGGTGCTGAAGCCGACCTGGCCTTCGGCTGGGTGTTTACGTCGGTATGCTCTTCGACGCATCTGTAATATCCTGGCTTCTGGTCTTGCACAGCCGGCCAGACGGCTTAGCGCCAGGCCGTTAGGTGGCGCAGGTAGCTCTACATTGTGGTCGGCGAAGGAGACTGACATGGCTGAAAACAAGACCAACCTCGGC
>Ga0209592_1000493_pt1 | contig 11883 bp, 11 predicted proteins | sample PPLLak2March2015_2_FD_187251 | JGI IMG/M metagenome (GOLD analysis project Ga0209592, IMG submission 187251) | Freshwater sediment microbial communities from Prairie Pothole Lake near Jamestown, North Dakota, USA - PPLs Lake P8 Core (3) Depth... | ecosystem: Environmental > Aquatic > Freshwater... | reverse complement strand
TGGTAAGGAGTCCATAATTGATTTCTTCAAAGCTTTTAGAATATAGATCTTATATTCATAAATAAATCTTCTTCACGTTTTCGTTTTTCTTCAAAGAGATCTGCCCACGCATACTTCTATATTCTTTTTTCCGGCTTCGGTTTTAAGAATTGGTTGCGATCGCCAGAGCGGACCACAATGCCACGCATCTCAATGCCTTGCAGAACACCCAAAGGAACCTCTACACCAGGTTTGCCAAGGGCCCAAACCTTACGGTAAAAATCAGCAAGCCCACCCACTGCGTTTTTGTTGACGGTAAGGATGAGGTCTCCAGGTTTAATGCCTGCTTTTTCAGCAGGGCTTCCGGGTGTCACTCGTGTAATGAAAACACGTCCATGAGCCTCTTCAGCGTTAATCCCCAGCCAAGGTCTGGGTGCTTTGCTCGATCGGCCCAGGGTCTTTAGATCAGATAGAATGGGACCAAGGAGATCAATTGGGACGAACACATTGGAAGGGATGGAGGCCAGTCCTGGAATCATCATTTGAGTAAAAAGGGATCCAATCCCCAAAAGTTGACCATCCTGACCTATCAGGGCCGCGCCTCCAAAATTAGCATAGACAGGGGCCGTAAAAATAGCGTCTTCGAGAAGATATTCCCAGTATCCAGTAAATTCTTTCCGACCGATAACCCGGGCCACTTGAACCGCGTCTGCTCCTCCGTGTCCAGCTACCAGAATTGGATCACCTTCCTTTACTTCTGATGATTTGCCTATTTTCATGGGGGCTACGTTAGGGGGTTTTTCTGTCTTTATGAGGCCAAAACCAGTGGTATGATCGTAACCAACAAAAGTGGCTGTAACGGGTTTTTCTTCTAATCCAATCACCTCAATGTTCTCGGCCTCTACAATCAGGTAGCCGATCGTGAGGATATACCCCTTCTTATCAATGACCACCCCGTTTCCTTCCCGTTCTGTCCCAAGGGTTGATGCTGTATAGGCATCCTTTGGAATAACCGCCCGAACCTGAACAACGGCTTTGAGTATCTCCTCAGCCGTCTGAGCTGCATGGGCAGGAAGACTGAACGCAAATAAAATCGAAATAACGATTACCAGGCAACTTTTTTTCATTGAACACCCCTTCCCAGACCAATTATGGCTTATATTTAGAGAACAGGCAATCTTTCTATTCTTCATTTCCTCTGAAGGGGGCACATGATGCGTTTAAGACTTTATTGAAGCCGTGGCCCAGAATTCTGTCGTCGAGTTTTGCGATTCGTTAATAAGTCATGAGGATTAGAACCTGATCTATAACCTTCAATTCAGGGTGGGTTAGACTTCTCTGATGATTCCGAAAAAAGGATCACGGGTAAGATGATCCCCTTTGAAAAGTTTTTACATGCTGTCGGCTTTACCATAATAGCCCTCTAATGATTAATGGAAAAAAGGATTGATTCGATTGATGAAAATCAATGGCCCAAACGCCCCATCAGGAGACCGATCATGAAATAACTCTTATTGGTTTGACCTTTCCTGATTAAGTTTGGCAGCTTTTAGAAGATCTGAGTAGAATATGGCTATGCTCCTTCTTCTCTTTCTTAGGAATCCCACACAGTTTTTATTGGAGTTTACTTGACAAAACGCAGAGTGTCAACAAGATTTGGAGTGGGTGTGTTTTTCCTTGCGTCATCTGATGTTTCTTGTTAAAATCCCGTTTGAATTATTGTGGCACAGAATTGGCGATGAATGATACGGTCATTGATGAAAAGTATATGAGGGTGGCCCTCAGGGAAGCAGGACTGGCTGCACAAAGCGGAGAAGTTCCAGTGGGGGCCGTTTTAGTGAAAGGGAATCGCGTGCTTGCAGAGGACCATAACCAATGCATTAAACAAAGCGATCCCACTGCCCATGCGGAAGTACTCGTCCTTCGAAAGGCAGGAGAAGTTTTAGGAAATTATCGATTGAATGATACGGTCATGTACGTGACAACAGAACCGTGTCCAATGTGTATCTTTGCAATGATTCATGCTAGGATTTCGCGACTGGTATTTGGAACCTTAGAACCCAAATTCGGAGCGGTGGAATCAAGATTTAAATTATTACGAGAAAAAGGACTGAACCACCCTTTAGAAGTCACTCGAGGCATTCTCGAAAAGGAGTGCACCGAGATTCTGAAGTCTTTTTTTAAGAAGAGAAGAGCTTCGAAAAAGAGAGTTCGGAGTTCGGAGTTTGGAGAAGAAAATCTTTAAGAGACTTGCGCTGAACCCCGAACGATGAACTAATGGCTGCGAAAGGATGTTTAGCCCGGAGAGGTTGCCGAGAGGTTTAAGGCGCCGCTCTCGAAAAGCGGTTCTCCCGAAAGGAGACGTGGGTTCGAATCCCACCCTCTCCGCCATGCACCACGTGTGGTGCATGGCATGCCCCGAACTCGACGTAGTTCGGGGCGCCATATAATTTGTACTACGTGGAGTGCGTGGCAAGCCCTAAACCCTACGTGGTTTAGGGCGCCATTTGATGCACCACTAATAAGAGACGCTAAGCGCTTGGCGATATACGCATAGCGATAGCGTTCAGAAAAATACGGAGAGATGCCCGAGAGGCCGAAGGGGCTCGCCTGCTAAGCGAGTATATCCCGCTTAAAACGGGATCGAGGGTTCAAATCCCTCTCTCTCCGCCACGTACCACGTGGGGTACGTGGCTAGCCCCGAACTCGACGTAGTTCGGGGCGCCAAGAGATTTACCACGTGGGGTACGTGGCTAGCCCTAAACCCTATCCTGAACTATGTAAAGTTCAGGACTAATCATGAACCCAACGTGGTTCATGGCGTGGTTTAGGGCGCCATATAATTTGCACCACATGGGGTACGTGGCTAGCCCCGAACTCGACGTAGTTCGGGGCGCCATGTAATGTTTGAGCGAAATCTTGTTGATAGTCGGGTCCTGCGCAACAAAAGATTACAAACCCCGTCAGGTCCGGAAGGAAGCAGCGGTAGTAAACCCTTTTGTGTGCCGCAGGGGTGCCTGGCTATCAACAAGTTTTTTATAAGAAATATTGCAAATTTCAAATTTTGGATTTCAAATTTTAAATATCAGTTTAAGTATCCATAAAGAGTCGTTTGGGGGAAATGAATTAATTCAATCTGAAATTAGCAATCTGCAATCTGAAATGAGGCTGCGATGTCGTACTTAGTTTTGGCAAGAAAGTGGAGGCCACAGGTTTTTGAGGAAGTGCTTGGGCAGCGCCCTATTACTCAAACCCTTCAAAACGCCATATCACAGAATCGGGTCGCCCATGCCTTTTTGTTTACGGGGGCCAGAGGAGTTGGTAAAACTTCAACAGCTCGCATTCTGGCGAAGGCCTTGAACTGTGAGAAGGGCCCCCACATCAACCCCTGCAATCAATGTACCTCCTGCCAGGAGATCTCTTCGGGGACTTCAATGGATGTCATCGAAATTGATGGGGCCTCGAACCGAGGGATCGATGAGATTCGAGAGTTAAGGGAAAATGTCCGTTATACTCCAGCGAAGAGTCGATATAAGATTTATATCATCGACGAGGTTCACATGCTGACCCGCGAAGCCTTTAACGCTTTGTTAAAAACGTTGGAAGAACCTCCTCCTCATATCATTTTTGTCTTTGCTACGACCGAGCCCCATAAAATTCCAGCGACCATTCTTTCACGATGCCAGCGATACGATTTCAAAAGAATTCCGATGAGAGAGATTCTCGGGAGTTTGAAGAAGATTGTTGACGAAGAGAAAGTTCAAATAAGCCAGAGAGCCCTTCTTTCAATCACTCAGGAATCAGAAGGAAGTCTGAGGGATGCCCAGAGTCTTCTTGACCAGGTTATTTCCTACGGAGGCAGAGAGATCCGGGATGAGGATATCGTTGAAGTCTTGGGGCTCATTGATCGGAAAATCCTCAACGACACGATTGAGGCCATCGCGGACAGGGATCCTGAGCGATGTATGGAGATGATTGAGCGTGTTTACCACTATGGAGTCGACCTTCAACACTTTTGCCGGGAACTTCTTCAATACCTTCGCCATCTCATCCTGATCAAGGTTAGCCAGCATCCGGAGGGATTAATGGAGCTGCTCGAAGAAGAGATGGAGATTTTGAAGAAGCAGGCCGGCAAATTCGAATTCGATCAACTGAATCATCTCTTTAACCTTCTCCTGAAAGGGGAAGAGGAAATGGCTCAATCCACGTTTCCCCGGACCATGCTGGAGATGACCTTGATCCGAATGGCTACCTTTCGCCCCCTCCTTCCCATTGATGACATTTTGAAGAAGTTGGAGGGGTTCGGAAGAACCCATTCTGAAGGGGAACCGTCTCAGTCTGTGGAATCTTCTCCACCAATGAAAATCATGAATTCAAAAAATGCCCAGATGGAAAAGGGCAAGAAAGAAACTTCCCCATCTGGCCAGGAGAAAGCAGGGAAAGGGGAGGGGGTGGGAAGACAAAAGCTCTCCACGGGGATAACAGCAGAGACGGGTTCTCTTCCCAAGGATAAGATGAAGGAATCAGATGACCTGGAAGAAGGAGTGGGGGAGAAGGGAGTATCCCAACGAGTTAAAGAAGAAACTTGGAAGGGGTTGGTGGATTTTACTCGAGCGAGGAATCCGATCATTGGCTCTTTCTTAGCTTTGGGAAGTCTCATTCATGTCAGTGATGATAAAATTGAGATAGGCTTCGAGAAAGACTCTTTCCACTATGAGAGAATCATGGAGAAGGAGAATCGGAGTCAGTTAGAGTCCATCTGCCATGAATATCTCCAGAGGAAAGCGAAGCTAGTTGTCTCTTCGGTGGATCAGGAAGGGATATCCAAGGGGAGAATGGTTTTTGAAGAGGAGAGGAAAGGCCGAAATTCGTCAGAGAAACCATCGATGAAAAAAGGGGAAGGGGATTCCCTTGTCCAGGAAGCTCTCCGTCTCTTTAATGGAAAGATTGTGGAGAGGTGAGAACGAAAAAGGAGAAATTAAATGACGAAAGGTTTTGGAAACCTATTAAAACAAGCCCAGGAGATGCATACCAAAATTGCCCAGCTTCAGGAAGAGATGGCCGGAAAGACCGTGGAGGCAAGTTCTGGAGGAGGCATGGTGAATATTGTAATGAACGGAAAGCAGGAGGTTATTTCCATCCGGATCGATCCGGAAGTGGTTAACCGGGAAGAGATCGACATGCTTCAAGACCTAATTGCAGCCGCTATGAATGAGGCTATCCGCAAATCCCATGAGATGATGACCGAGGAAATGAAAAAGATCACCGGTGGGTTAAGTATACCGGGGCTCCTTTGAACTCCCACGATAAAGTATAGCATGGGGGTGTTTTGCGACAGTTTGGAAGTTTGTAAATCCGAAATTCGAATATCGAAATCCGAAGCAAATCTAAAATTCGAATTACCAAATTTTCAAAACATGCTTAATTACTCGTTTAGGATTTCAGATTTCGGTCATTCAAAATTTGTTTCGAATTTCGTATTTCGTGCTTCGAGTTTGAGGTTAAAGGATGGCTTTCCATGCCAAACCCATTGATCAATTGATTGAGGCCCTGACGAGATTTCCGGGGATTGGGAGAAAGACGGCGGCCAGACTGGCCTTCCACATCTTACGGAGTAATCTTTCAGAGGCTCAGGCTCTGGCCCGGGCCATCTTAGATGTAAAGGAGAGAATCCATCTCTGCTCCATTTGTTTCAATCTCACCGATGAGGATCCCTGCCGGATCTGTCAGGATGAACATAGGAACGAAGAGGTCCTGTGCGTCGTGGAGGGGCCCAATGACCTCATTGCTATCGAAAACACCGATTCATTTAATGGAAAATATCATGTACTGCACGGTACAATATCCCCATTGGAAGGGGTTGGGCCTGACGACATCAAGACTAAGGAGTTGATGGAACGGCTGCATCACGGAGGGATTAAGGAAGTGATTCTTGCCACCAATCCCACCGTGGAAGGGGGAGCTACAGCCCTCTACCTCACTGATCTGATCAAGCACCTGGGGATTAAGGTAACGCGCATTGCTTATGGAATTCCGATGGGGGGGGAGATCGAGTATTCGGATGGAATGACCCTTTCGAAGGCTCTTGAGGGGAGGAGAGAGGTTTGAAAAAATCCTTGACATTTGGTCGAGATGGTGTTAACGTGAACGCAAGAAAAATGATAATAGAAAAATTATCAATAGAATCAAATACTTATGTAAGTTATAAATTAGGCTATCTCGCTTGCAAAAAATTGTGAAATATTTTATATTTTGTTTGTTTGCTTAAGGAGAATCCAATGATCGAGATCCGATTCCATGGAAGAGGCGGCCAAGGCGCAGTGACTTCGGCGGAACTATTAGCCTTGGCAGCCATCGGAGAAGGGAAATACGCTCAGGCCTTTCCGAGCTTCGGTCCTGAACGGAGAGGGGCACCAGTCGTGGCGTTCTGTCGAATCGATGAAGAGCGCATCAGGATCAGGGCAAATATATACGAGCCCGATATTGTGGTGGTGCTGGACGCTTCCCTTTTGAAGATCGTTAATGTCGCGGCGGGATTGAAGGGCAACGGGCTTGTCGTCACCACCAGCACGGATTCTCCTGAGAAAGTAAAGGAGATCTTGGGAATCAAAAACCGGATCGCAGTCGTGGACGCCGTAAAAATTGCGAGGGAAATTCTCGGTCTTCCCATCACCAATACGACGTTGCTGGGATCTTTGGTCAAAGCATCGGGAGTGGTCAAAAGAGAGTCATTTATTCCTGCGCTCAAGGAACGGTTCGGACGAATCGCCGAGAAGAATATTTCTGCTTTTGAGCGAGCCTATCAAGACACCGTTCTCCTCCAATAGACTTCAATAAGAAGAGGTATCAAAGATGACCAAACCAGAAAACGAATGGACATGGAAGGAAATACCGATCGGCAACGTCGTCCTGGAGCCCGGGAACGCGAGTCAATACCGAACAGGGGACTGGAAGAGTCTCAAGCCCATTCTGGACAAGGAGAAGTGCATCCACTGCGGATTATGCTATATCTTCTGTCCAGATATGGCTTATAACTTGAACGAGGAGGGCTACTTCATTGCAGACCTTTTTTACTGCAAGGGGTGTGGCATCTGTGCCAAGGAATGTCCCACTGGAGCGATCTCGATGGTGGTAGAGGAGGAGGGAAAATAATGGGAAAGAGAGTTGGAATGGAAGTATCGATCGCTGCGGCTGAAGCGGTCAAGCAGGCGAACGTGGATGTCATCTCAGCCTATCCCATTACTCCGCAGACGCATATTGTCGAACACCTTTCCGAAATAGTAGCGAACGGGGAAATGGATGCGGAGTTCTTCTGTGTCGAATCCGAGCACTCCGCTTTGAGTGTCTGTGTGGGGAGTGAGGCGACAGGGGCACGATCTTTTACTTGTACGAGTTCTCAAGGGTTGGCGCTCATGAGTGAAATCACCTACATCGCCTCTGGCCTGAGGTTACCCATCGTCATGATCCTTGCAAACCGAACGCTCTCCGCTCCGCTGAGCATCTGGAATGATCACAGCGATGTGATGTCCATTCGGGATTGCGGATGGATCCAGTTTTTCACAGAGAACGGTCAAGAGGTTTACGATCATGTCTTCATTTCTTACCGATTGGCCGAGGACAGAGAGGTTCTTCTTCCTGTGATCATCAATATGGATGGATTTACCTTAAGCCATGTCATTGAGCCTTTTGAAATGATTGAGCAGGAAAAGGTCGATCAATTCTTGCCTCCCTACCAACCCCTTTATCGTCTCCATCCTGATCATCCGATCACCATGGGTGCCTTTGCACTTCCTAGCATCTTTGCAGAGGCGAAGAAGGCCCAGGAAGTGGCCATCTGGTCGTCCATGCCTAAAATCTTAGAAACGTGGAAGGCCTTTGGAGACATGACGGGAAGATATTATAAACCCATCGAAACTTACAAGGCAGAGGACGCAGAGACCTTATTGGTCACCATGGGAAGTTTCGGAGAAACGGCCTCCGTGGCTGTTGACAAGTTGAGGGAGGGGGGAAGATCGGTTGGATTGGTGAAGATCCGACTCTGGCGACCCTTTCCTTTCGACGAACTTAAAAAGGCAACCCTTGGTGCAAAACAATTAGTCGTCATCGACCGGGCCATCTCGGTTGGAGGGCCTGGCGGGCCTGTGGCCTCTGAAGTGAGATCCGCCCTATATGGGAGCGACAATAGACCAGCGATTTATAACTTTGTCGCCGGAATTTCAGGCAGGGATGTGGCCCCTCAAGATTTCGTCAAGATGGTGGATAAGGCCGAGATCGAAATCGAAGAAGGGAACAAAGAAGGTTACGAAATTTACGGGGTGAGAGAATGACAGAAAATTTAAATGTCTTTGCCGTCAGAACGCTGACTCAGAAGGAAAACTTTGCACCTGGCCATCGGGCATGCCAGGGATGTGCTGAAGCATTGGCCGTCCGACTGGTGGCTAAGGCCCTGGGGAGAAATGTCATCATTGCGAATGCCACAGGATGTATGGAGATCGTCTCCTCTCCACTTCCCTATACCTCTTGGAGAGTTCCCTGGTTTCATGTGGCTTTCGAGAATACGGCTGCCGTGGCTTCGGGCATCGAATCCGCGCTAAAGGTTTTGATGCGAAAAGGGAGAATTCCTCAGAAAAAGATCGTGACCCTCGCCATGGGGGGTGACGGAGGCACAGCCGACATTGGACTCCAGGCCCTTTCGGGAGCCCTTGAGAGAGGTCACGACTTCACTTACATCTGCACCGATAATGAGGCGTACATGAACACCGGGATTCAACGATCCTCCTCCACACCTTTCGGTGCTTCCACCACGACCTCGCCTGCCGGGAAGATGCAGATGGGGCAGATTACCTGGAAGAAGAACATGGCCGCCATCGCGGCTGCTCATAATATACCTTATGTTGCCACGGCCTGCCCCAGTTATCCGATAGACCTTGTCCAGAAGGTGAAGAAGGCAGCGGATACGAAAGGACCCGCCTACGTTCATATCCTTTCTGTCTGCCCAACGGGATGGAGGTCTGCGCCAGAACTCTCCATCAAGCTGGGCCGCTTGGCCGCTGAGACAGGGATCTTTCCTCTTTATGAAGTGGAGTATGGTCGCTATCGATTGAGCATCGATTTTCCAAAGTTGAGGCCCGTAAAGGAATACCTCAAGCTGCAGGGAAGGTTTCGACATCTGACCGATGAAATGATCGAAGGGATAGAGAAACGAGTCCATAAGGAGTATAAGGAGCTAAGAGAAAAGGCTGTGAAGGGAGCAAGAGATGACTCAGTCAGAGATTGATGCCATTGTCAAACAATATGGAGGAAAGGAATCTGCCATTCTAGCGATCCTTCAGGATGTACAGGCTAAAGAGAGGTATCTTCCCAAAGAGACGTTGGAATATATTTCCGAGAAGATGCACATTCCAATGACCGCGATCTTCCGGATAGCCACCTTCTATAATGCCTTAAGTATTAAACCGCGAGGACGGCATAAGGTTGATGTCTGCCTGGGGACAGCCTGCCATGTTCGCGGAGGAAATAAGATTATGGATAAACTGGAGAGGGATTTAGGTATTTCTGTTGGGGAGACGACCAAGGATAAGCGGTTCACCTTAGAATTGGTCCGATGTGTTGGCTGCTGCAGCCTGGGACCTGTGGCGGTTGTGGACGGGGAAGTCTGTGGCCGGTTGACGCAAGATAAGATGCCTTCGATCTTGAAGGAATTCAAATGAGGATGAGATGAAGATTCAAACAAAAGCTGATTTGGAGAAGATGAGGGAGGTGGGGTTGAAAACCCTCTATCCCGGAACGACCAAGATCTCTGTGGGGATGGCGACCTGTGGTCTTTCCACCGGAGCTGGTAAGGTCTATGAAGCCATCAAGAAAGAGGTGGAGAAAGGGAAGCTGCCGATACGGCTGAGTCAAACAGGATGCATCGGGTTTTGCCAGAGGGAGCCTGTCGTCGATATCTTGGAACCCGGAAAACCGAGAATCTTCTATCAAGGGGTGACTCCCGAGCGGTCTGCTGAATTGGTCCACCAATGGTTGGAGAACAAGGTGGTGGAAGATCTGTTGCTGTGCAAGATGGAACGTGAAGATTGGATCGTGGATGGCAAAGCAAAGGATTATTCAATCCTCCAATCTCCCAGCGGGGTCGACGGGACGCCCCTTTACCATCAGGTTCCTTTCTACGGCAAGCAGCTGAAGATCGCACTGAGGAATTGCGGCTTCATCAATCCAGATAGCATTGAAGAGTATGTGGCCAGAGGGGGATATTTTTCACTCTGTAAGGCCCTTTTTGACATGAAACCCGAAGGAATCATCGAGGAGGTGAAGCGTTCAGGGCTTCGTGGAAGGGGAGGGGCTGGCTTTCCAACGGGCAGCAAGTGGGATTCATGCCGAAGGGCCAAAGGCGATCGGAAATTTATTCTCTGCAATGCCGATGAAGGAGACCCCGGGGCTTATATGGATCGGAGTGTTTTGGAGGGCGATCCTCATAGTGTGATTGAGGGGATGATCATCGGCGCCTATGCCATTGGAGCTCGCGAGGGGTTCATCTATGTTCGGGATGAATATCCCCTGGCCATCCAAAAGCTTCGGATTGCCCTCGCTGAAGCCGAGAAAGTGGGTCTCCTGGGAGAGAATATTCTGGGCTCAGGGTTCTCCCTCAAGATCAATTTATTCCGGGGAGGGGGAGCTTTTGTTTGCGGAGAATCGACTGCCCTGATGGCTTCGATTGAGGGTAACGTCGGAGAGCCTCGGGCCAAACATATCCATACAACGGAAAGCGGTTTGTGGGATAAACCCAGCAACCTTAATAACGTAGAGACTTGGAATAACGTTCCGATCATCATCTCCCGGGGAGCAGACTGGTACTCCAAAATTGGAACGGAGGGGAGTAAAGGGACGAAAGTTTTTTCCGTCGTGGGCAAGGTGAACAATACCGGTCTCGTTGAAGTTCCCATGGGAATCACCTTGCGGGAGATCGTCTATGATGTGGGAGGCGGAGTCCCAGAGGGCAAAAAGTTTAAAGCCGTCCAAACCGGAGGTCCCTCGGGTGGATGCATTCCCGAGTCTCTGTTGAATCTGCCCGTCGATTTCGACCGATTGACCGAAGTAGGTTCCATGATGGGCTCTGGCGGAATGATTGTCATGGATGAATCGACCTGCATGGTCGATGTGGCCAAGTATTTCATGAACTTTCTCAAGGACGAATCTTGTGGGAAGTGTACCTCCTGCCGGGAAGGGACGAAACGGATGCATGAGATTTTGACAGAAATTACAGAAGGCAGGGGGACGATTGACCACATCGCCCTCCTCGAAGAATTGGGGTGGGTGACGGCAGAGGCCTCCCTGTGCCAGCTGGGAGGGACAGCTCCCAATCCGGTCCTCTCCACCATTCGCTATTTCCGGGAGGAATACGAAGAACATATCATTCACAAACGGTGTCCGGCAAAGGTCTGCCGGGCCCTTCTCAAATACAGAATTCTCTCCGATGTGTGCACTTCCTGTGGCAGATGCGCCAAGGTCTGCCCCGTGGAAGCGATCACCGGCAAACAGAGGACGAAAAAGGATAAAGGGAAACCCTTTAAAATCGATGTTAAGAAATGTATCAAATGTGGCATGTGTCTTGAGGCCTGTAAATTCAAAGCAGTGGAGGTAGAATAACCGGGTAAGCACCAAATTCCAAGCACCAAATAACAAACAAATCCGAATGACCAAAATTCAAAGTTCAAAACAAGAGAATAACTTTTTGGACATTTGAAATTGGACCCTAGGATTTATCTGGGATTTGTAATTCGGAACTTGGGATTTGAATTCTAGAGTGCAAACCATTTGAGTAGTGGATGGATGGAGCAGGAGGCAAATAGATGATTTCCTTTACGATTGATGGGCAACCGGTTGAAGGACGAGAAAATGGAAATA
>Ga0209592_1000489_pt1 | contig 11901 bp, 7 predicted proteins | sample PPLLak2March2015_2_FD_187251 | JGI IMG/M metagenome (GOLD analysis project Ga0209592, IMG submission 187251) | Freshwater sediment microbial communities from Prairie Pothole Lake near Jamestown, North Dakota, USA - PPLs Lake P8 Core (3) Depth... | ecosystem: Environmental > Aquatic > Freshwater >... | reverse complement strand
TGAAGGAGCGTAAGATCAAATTCTTCGGTAAAGGGTGGGATATCCCAAAGCAGGAACGTCCGCCAGAATACTGGGTTTCCATGGAGATGGATAATACCATCGATTCCATCGAGGCAAAAGATGAGTTTACAGTCGTTTACAAACTTAAAAGGGTTGAAGCACCTTTCCTGGCTAATATGGGAATGGATTTTGCAGACATCATCAGTCCAACCGCCTTTGTGAAGGATCCGGGTGGCTTTGTTCGAAATCCTGTGGGCACAGGTCCGTTTAAGTTCGTCAAATGGATCAAGGATGACCGGATTATCCTGGAAGCCTTTAAAGACTATTGGGGCAAGGCAAGGGGACCCTACCTGGATAGGGTGATCTTTCGAGCCATTCCTGAAAATTCTGTCCGGTTTCTGGAACTGAAAGCAGGTAATATCCATATCTGCCAATTCCCCAACGCAGCCGACATTCCTCTCGCCAAAAAAGATCCTAAGCTCCAGGTGTTTACCCAACCTGGTATGAATATTGGGTACCTGGGCTTCAACCACAAAAAAGAACCATGGAAGAGTAATCTAAATCTTCGCAAAGCTTTTGCCCATGCCATCCATCGCAAGGCCATCGTAGACAATATCTACCAAGGTATGGGGGAAGTGGCCAAGAATTGTATTCCCCCTACCATGTGGGGTTATAATAAGGATGTCCCGGGATATCAATATGATGTGGAGCTCGCTAAAAAGTTGCTTGCTGAGGCTGGTTTTCCAGAAGGCAAAGGCCTGTCAGAAATTACCCTCTGGTCGATGCCGGTTGCAAGACCTTACAACCCTGAAGGTCTGAAGGTGGGCGTGGCCATGATTGGGGACCTGGGCAAGATCGGCATCAAAGCCCGGGTGGTCAGTTACGAATGGGGGACTTACCTCAAACGACAACGAGAACAACCGGAGGATATGGACTTGTTCCAGCTGGGTTGGACGGGTGATAATGGTGATCCCGATAATTTTTTTGCTGTGCTCTTCGACGGCCTTGCCTCTTCAGCGGTCCGGACCCAATGGCACAATGAAAATTATCACAAATTGATGCTCGACGGGAAACAGACGGTCGATCAGGCAAAGCGTTCGGACATATATAAAAAAGCACAACAACTGATGTACGATGAGGTACCGGTTATTCCCATCGCTCACTCCATAGTGATGTGGCCAGGCCTAAAAAAAGTTCAGAATTTCAAACTCCATCCAACAGGATCGGTTTATCTGGGGAGCGTTTGGTTGCAGTAGTTCACTGAGGTCGGGCAAAGAGGTGACTCCTTGCCCGGCCTCCACCCCGTGCCACAAACGGATAGACTGATCTCCCTAAATTATGATAGGCTTCATCATCCGGCGAATTCTGGTTGTTATTCCTACCCTTCTTGGAGTCTCCATCATCATCTTCCTCATGTTGGCGATCACACCCGGTGATCCTGCTGAGTTATTGTTGGGTGAACGAGCGACGAAAGACTCCCTCGAGGCCATGAGGGAATATCTGGGTCTTCAAAAACCTCTTTATATCCAGTACTGGTTGTTCCTTAAAAGAGTGGCCAAATTCGATTTGGGTGAGACCATCTGGACACGGCAAAAAGTATCGAGAGAGATTATGGAGCGTTTTCCAGCGACCATTGAACTGGCCGTATTCGCAATGATGATCAGTAGCTTTTTGGGAATCATCCTTGGAATGATATCGGCGACAAAGCAATACTCCTGGTTCGATTATTCAAGTATGATCGGGTCGCTCATTGGGGTGAGCATGCCTGTCTTTTGGTTAGGGCTGGTGTTCATGCTGCTCTTCTCCCTGACCTTGGGTTGGTTCCCCATGTCCGGTCGTATGGGGGTGGATGTGGATTTGGACACCATCACCAATTTCTATATTATCGACGCCATTCTAACCCGAAATTGGGCCGCTCTAAAAGATGCATTGATGCACCTCGTTCTGCCGGCCATGGCCTTGAGCACGATCCCACTTGCCATTGTAGCCCGAATGACCCGATCCTCCATGCTCGAAGTGCTTCGGCAGGATTATATTAAGACCGCAAGGGCTAAGGGACTAAGCGAAACCAAGATCGTCCTCAAACATGCTCTCAGAAATGGCCTTATCCCGGTGGTCACCGTGGTAGGCCTTCAGTTCGGCATCCTCTTAGGCGGGGCGATTCTAACTGAAACAGTATTCGCCTGGCCAGGGGTAGGGAAGTGGCTCTATGAAGGGGTGGTCAAACGGGACTACATGGTGATCCAGGGAGGAACTCTGGTTGTTGCCACCATCTTTGTTATGGTCAACCTGATCGTGGACATACTCTATTCCATTATTAACCCTCGTATCAGCGTAAAATAGAGGATAAAAAAGAATAAATGAGTTTGTGGGGAAGAATAACCAGTTCGGAGGATCGGCATCCTTTCTTTGACCAGATTGAAAAGCTTTTTAAGAACAGGACCGGCCTGGCGGGTCTGATCATCATCGTCGTCTTTTCTTTGGCGGCGATATTCGCTCCCCTAATCAGCCCTCACGATCCGAATGAGAATTCTCTCTATGACCAGCTCAAACCACCTATTTGGAATCAAGAGGGTTCGACCAAAAATCTCCTCGGCACAGACGATTTGGGTCGAGACATGCTGTCGAGGCTAATATATGGCGCACGGGTATCGCTTACCCTCGGGATTGTCAGTGTGGGAATCGCCTTTCTGTGTGGCTCATTATTGGGGGCCATGGCGGGCTATTACAAGGGGTGGCCTGACAATTTGATCATGCGCTTGATGGATATCATTTTAGCCTTTCCTCATATTCTGCTCGCTATTGTGATCGTCGCTTACCTTGGGCCGGGATTGAGGAATGCCATGATGGCCATCGGCATCATCAACATTCCCCGTTTCGCCCGCATTGTCAGAGCCTCCGTCATGGACGAGTACGAAAAGGACTATGTCACGGCTGCTAAGGCGGTAGGTTCCAGTAGCAGACGGATCATTTTCAACGCCATCTTTCCAAATTGCTTAGCCCCGATCATCGTTCAAGCTAGCTTGGGTTTCGGAGCTGCCATTCTGGATGCTGCTGGGCTGAGCTTTTTAGGCCTTGGCGCTCAGCCTCCACTTTCTGAGTGGGGAGCCATGATTGCCCAAGGACGGGCTATGATCCTCCGGGCCTGGTGGGTCATGACTTTCCCAGGGATTGCCATTCTTTTAGCCGTGCTGGGATTTAACCTCCTTGGCGACGGCCTGCGCGACGCTCTCGACCCGAGGCTGAGGGATTGAACGCATGACCACCGAAAATCTCCTCGAAATCAGAAACCTTAAAACTTACTTCGATGTCCGGGGAGGAATTCTTAAAGCTGTGGATGATGTGAGTCTGACGATCAAATCAGGCGAGACATTGGGACTCGTGGGTGAGTCAGGCTGTGGTAAAAGTGTAACGGGGGCTTCCATCATGCGCCTTATACCTATTCCACCGGGTCGTATCGCAGGAGGAGAGATATTCTTTGAGGGCATCGATATCCTTAAACTGCGTGAATCTGAAATGAGGAAGGTCAGGGGCAATAAAATCTCCATGATCTTTCAGGAGCCGATGACCTCTCTCAACCCGGTTTTCACAGTAGGGGATCAGGTTGCCGAAGTCATCCGCCTTCACGAAAAGCTTTCCCAACGGGAGACTCGTGAAAGGGTGATTGAAACCTTTCGCCTCGTGCGCATTCCTGCCCCTGATTCACGAATTGAAGAATATCCTCACCAAATGAGCGGTGGGATGCGCCAGCGTGTCATGATCGCCATGGCTTTGGCCTGCCATCCCAAGTTGATGATCGCTGACGAACCAAGCACGGCCCTGGATGTGACCATCCAGGCACAGATCCTTGATCTGATGAATAAACTCAAAGAAGAGACCGGTGCCTCCATTTTGTTCATCACTCACGATCTCGGGGTGATTGCCGAGATGGCTCAGAGGGTTGCGGTGATGTATGCTGGGAAGATCATGGAGGGGGCTGACGTGGACGCTCTCTTCAGCGAACCGAAACATCCTTATACCATGGGTCTGATGAGTTCGATTCCAATCCTGGGCATTGGGAAAAAACAAAGACGGTTGAGCACAATCCCCGGGGTGGTTCCTTCCCTTTTTAAATTGCCTAAGGGTTGTCTCTTCCATGATCGTTGCTCAGTGACCCTTCAGGAGTGCGACCAGTCGGAGCCTCCAATGATCGACCTTGGAAACAGCCACTTCGTACGGTGCCATAAATATGTCTGATGCAAAAGTAAACACAAACGCCTCCCTGCTTGAAACCAAGGAGGTGGTCAAACATTACCCCATTAGGGGCGGGATTTTTTTGCGTCCGATTGCCTCGGTCAAAGCTGTGGATGGAGTCAGTTTATATATTTTACCGGGGGAGACTTTGGGCCTCGTGGGAGAATCTGGCTGTGGTAAATCGACTCTTGGCCGGCTCATTCTACGTTTAGAGGAGCCTACCCGTGGCGATATCATTTTCCAGGGTGAAAGTATCCTCGGTTACGATCTTAAACAGATGAGGGCTTTACGGCAAGAGATGCAGATCATTTTTCAAGACCCTTTTTCTTCACTCAACCCGCGAAAAAATGTATCCCATATTGTGGGAGAACCACTCCTGGTCCATGGTATGACCGACCGACATGAGCGAGAAGCGCGGGTGCTTGATCTTTTGGAGGTGGTCGGTCTCAAACGGGAGCATATGCGCCGCTATCCCCATCAGTTCTCGGGCGGCCAGCGCCAGCGAATTGGAGTTGCCCGTGCACTCGCTCTCAATCCCAAGCTTATTATCTGCGACGAGGCGGTCTCGGCCCTTGATGTTTCGATCCGAGGTCAAGTCATCAATCTCCTCCAAGACCTGCAGGAGGAGTTTGGGTTAACCTACCTTTTCATTTCCCACGACCTAAGTGTGGTGGAACACATTAGTGATCGTGTGGCGGTGATGTACTTGGGTAAGATTGTGGAACTGGCAGACTCCCGAAGTCTCTACAAGGTCCCCCTCCACCCTTATACTCAGGCCCTTCTCTCTGCAGCGCCTGTTCCTGACCCAAAATGGAAAAAGAAGCGGATCGTCCTGCCTGGCGACGTACCCAGTCCCATCAATCCTCCTTCAGGATGCCGTTTCCATACACGCTGCCTCTTTGCAAAGGATATTTGCAGTCAGCAAGAACCGTCTTTGAAGGAAGTGAAGGAAAACCATCTTGTTGCCTGTACCTTTATACCTTCAGGAATGGAGGGATTGGAAACTTAGAGTGGATGAATTGGGAATTAACCCTGTTGTTGATAAAGGTGTGGTCGAATCAGCTTCATATCACCATAAAAAGGCGGTTTCCGCCGTTTTGATAATACCTTATTTAATGTCAGGGTTAAGAACGGTAAGAGGCGTTGATCTTCACATAATCCAAAGAGAGATCGGTGGTGAGAACTGAAAATTGGCCTTTCCCTTGATGAAGGTCAATGGTCACTTTGAATGATTTCTTTTTAATCATCTGGCCTGCTTTTTCTTCCAATCGAGCACCGACTCCCATACCGTTTTTAACAATAGGGGCCTTATCAAAGAAAACATCGATTCGATTTGGATCCATTCGGGCACCGCAGTGGCCCAAGGCGCAAAGAATTCTCCCCCAATTGGCATCTTCACCAAAGAAAGCGGTCTTCACCAATGGAGAATGAGCAACGGCATAAGCGGCTCGCTTCGCATCCTCTCGCCCCCGCGCTCCTCGGATCAGGATTTCAACGAATTTCGTTGCCCCTTCCCCATCTTTCACCAGACTCTCTGCCAGATTCCGGCAAACTTTTGAGAGCATGGATTGGAACATCTCGCCATCCCGGTCCATACGATTTAAAGAAAGACCTGCCCTCCCATTCGCTAAAAGCAAAACCGTATCATTGGTGCTGGTCTCCCCATCAATCGTGACTCGGTTATAGGATGTTTCAGCGGCTCTCTCCAGCATCTTTTGAAGAAGAGGGGCTTTAATATGAGCATCGGTGACAAGGAAGGAAAGCATGGTGGCCAGGTTGGGACGAATCATTCCTGCACCTTTGACCATCCCGCATAACTTTACTGGCTTTCCTTTAATACGACAGGTTTCCACTTTAATCTTTGGAAAAGTATCGGTGGTCATCATCGCTTCCACCGTGCTCATCCAGCCTTCTGGAGAAAGTTTATTAATTAATTCAGGAATGGCCTCCCCAATTTTCTTTGTTGGAAGGGGGCTTCCAATCACACCTGTCGAAGAAGGAAAGACCAACTCTTCATCGATTCCTAATCGCCTCCCGACCCACGAAGAAACCTGTTTGGCATCCCTTAATCCCCGACTCCCTGTACAGGCGTTGGCATTCCCACTATTGATAAGTATCGCCTGGCACAGCCCTTTTTGGATTCGCTCCATATTCAATTGAACGGGCGCTGCCTTGACGGTATTGGTGGTGAAGAGGCCGGCCACCTGGGCAGGGACCTCCGAGTAGATCAATCCTAAATCTCTTTTCCCATCTTTCTTGATCCCCGCCGAAATCCCTGAAAATTGGTAACCCGGCACCTTAAAGTCAACTGATCCCATTTTTTCACTCCGTCCCTTATTCAATATCCTTTCATCTTAAACCCGAAACTCGAATATCGAAATCCGAAACAAATTCAAAAGTTCAAATGTTAAAACAGCAAACCTATATTGTTTTGGATTTTGAATTTTGGTCATTTGATATTATTTAGGATTTCGGATTTCGTGCTTCGAATTTTATCTTTATTATGCCCTCGCCTCTTCCTCTTTGGGCAGGCAACATCGTTTGTACTTCTTCCCACTCCCGCATGGACAGGGGTCATTACGACCCACCTTCTTTCCATCCCGCCGAACGGTGACCCCCTTGCCGTCTTCTGTCTTTCCGCCTCCGCCCTGGACCGATTCCCCTCGGCTCATCACAAAGGCTTGTTTCCGTTCCATTTTCATTTCTGTTACTTCTTGTTCCTTAGCGATCTGGATGGCGAAGAGTTTTTCAACCGTATCTTTCTTTATTCTCTCCAACATCTCAAGAAACATTTTATAGGCCTCTTTTTGATATTCAATGAGAGGATCCTTCTGTCCATACCCCCTTAATCCAATTCCTTCCTTCAATTGATCGATGCCGAAGAGATGGTCCTTCCAGTGATGGTCAATGGATTGTAGCATAATCACCTTCTCCAGATATCGTAGCATCGGTACCCCAAACTCCTCCTCCTTCTTCTGGTAAATTTCCTTGGCATTCTGGATGATCCTCTCTTCCAATAATTCTCGCTTGATCCCATTTTCTTCTTCCGAAGGGACAGACCATCGAAAAGAGAATTGTTGATAAACGGCATCCGAAAGTGATTTTAAATCCCAATCCTCTGGGTGTTCTTTCTCATCCGTATAGAAATCAACAAGCCCCTCGCTCTGCTCTTCGATCATCTCCATCACAGGGTCTTTCAGGTCTTCACTCCCCAGAACCTCCCGCCGTTGGGAATAGATCACTTCTCTCTGTTTGTTCATCACATTATCATATTCTAACAGATGCTTCCGGATTTCGAAGTTATGGGCCTCTACCTTCCTCTGAGCGTTCTCAATCGCTTTCGTCACAAGTCCATGTTCGATAGGCTGATCTTCTTCAATTCCCAATCGATCCATAATGTTAGAAATTCTCTCAGAGCCAAAAATCCTCAAGAGGTCATCCTCCAGGGATAGATAGAATCGAGAGGAACCGGGATCGCCCTGTCGTCCAGATCTTCCTCTTAATTGATTGTCGATTCGCCGCGCTTCATGCCGTTCGGTTCCCAAAACATGGAGGCCCCCCAACTGGATGACCCTTTCCTTCTCTTTCTGCACAATCCCCATGGCTTTTTGATGGGCCTTCTGAATAGCCTCTTCAGTAGGTTCCCCTTCGAGCAGTGTCTTGCCCAAGAATTTCGGATTTCCACCCAACAGGATGTCTGTTCCTCTTCCAGCCATGTTCGTGGAAATGGTCACTGCCCCCACTCTCCCGGCCTGAGCAATAATTTCGGCCTCTCTTTCATGATGTTTGGCATTGAGGACGTCGTGCGAGACTCCCTGTTTCTTCAGGAGTTGACTCAGTCGTTCAGACTTCTCAATAGAGATCGTCCCCACCAGAACTGGACGTCCTGATTGATGGAGTTCCCTGATTTCCCGGACGACGGCACGAAACTTTTCCTCATCGGTTTTATAAATAACATCGGAGTAATTGGTTCGCATCAGGGGCATATTGGTTGGAATAACCATCACATCCAAATTATAAATTTTTCGGAATTCCGAAGCTTCCGTGTCCGCTGTCCCCGTCATCCCGGCTAATTTTTTATACATTCGGAAATAATTTTGGAAGGTAACCGTGGCCAGAGTTTGGTTTTCGTTTTCAATCTTGACATTCTCCTTGGCCTCCACCGCCTGGTGAAGTCCATCGCTCCATCTTCTTCCCGGCATCAGCCTTCCAGTAAATTCATCGACAATGATGACCTGTCCATCTTTGACCATATAGTCCACATCTCTTTTGAAAAGCGTATACGCTCTCAACGCCTGGTTCACATGATGAAGGATCTCAATGTTTCTGGGGTCATAGAGGTTTTCGACATGGATCAATTTCTCGACATGAGCCACTCCCTCTTCTGTCAAAAAGGCCGCATGGCTTTTCTCTTCCAGTTGATAATCTTTCCCCTGTCTCAAAGCGGGAATGATCCGGTTAATTTTATAGTATTTATCAGTCGATTCTTCCGCAGGGCCGGAAATAATGAGGGGGGTTCTCGCTTCGTCAATCAGGATACTATCCACCTCATCAACGATGGCATAGTTCAGCTCACGCTGGACATAATCTTCGATGTTAAATTTCATATTGTCCCGGAGGTAGTCAAACCCAAATTCATTATTGGTCCCGTAAGTGATGTCACAAGCATAGGCTTTCTTTCTTTCCTGGTCGTTCAACTCGTGGAGGATGACACCCACGGAAAGACCCAGGAACCGGTAGATCACTCCCATCCATTCACTATCCCTCTTCGCCAGATAGTCATTCACCGTCACAATATGAACACCTTTTACTTGAAGAGCGTTCAAGTAGGCAGGCAAGGTGGCGACCAAGGTCTTTCCTTCTCCGGTGGCCATCTCAGCGATCTTGCCTTCATGGAGGACAATTCCCCCTATTAACTGGACATCATAATGTCTTTCCCCAAGGGTCCGTTTCGCTGTCTCTCGGACGACAGCGAAAGCCTCTGGGAGGACCTCTTCCAATAATTCTCCCCGCTCAACCCGTTCTTTAAATTCAATGGTTTTATCCCGGAGTTGATTGTCACTCAGGGATTGGATGGCCGGCTCAACTTGGTTGATTTTTCCGATAAGGGGCTGAATCCTTTTTAATTCCCTCTCATTCTTGCTGCCCACGATTTTCTTGATCAGTGACCCAATCATAAATAATCCACTCCTATGGGTTCTTCTATAATATTAAAAATTATATAACGGATAGCATAGGGTTTCAATATCTAAAAAAAAGGCCCGACGCAGAACCGCTTGATCGGGCCTTTTCTACCTGATTCAATAGTCAAATCAGTTTAAAATATATCTCATTGGATTGATCGGAATGCCATTCAGTCTGACCTCGTAATGAAGGTGGGGGCCTGTTGTTTTTCCGGTCATTCCTACTTCAGCAATCTTTTCGCCTCGTTTGACTTTTTGACCCACCCGAACCAAGACCTTACTAAGATGACTATAACGGGTGATCATCCCAAATCCGTGAGAGATTATTATTATCTTTCCATGAGCCGAGTCATTCCCGATATCCGAAATGATCCCATTGGCGGTGGCAATCACAGGGGTTCCTATTCGATTCGAAACATCGACTCCTTCATGCATCTGGGTCAATCCTGTGAAAGGGTTGGAACGAAAACCAAAACCCGATGTCACCCAACCCATCACTGGCCAAACGGAGGGGGTGTGAACCAATATTTCTTTTTTGGCCTGTAAAAGTTTTTCGAGTTCGGAAAGACTTTCTTCCCTGGACATGGCCTCTGAGCGGAGACGCTCGATATCCGTCTTCATTTGTTGCACTAACCCCTTCTCGTCTTTCTCAGCCTTCAATTTATCTCGAATATCAGAGGGGGATGGCCCTCCCATTCCTATAAAGGAGGCTGGCTCGTGCCCTTTTTCAAGATTGGCAATGATACGAATCTTTTTGTCGAAATCCTTTAATTTGGAAAGTTGACTTTCCAAGTCTTCTATCTTTGATGAGAAAAAATGAATTTTGGACCTTTGCTCTTGAGTTTCATGCCGTAATTGACTCACCTCAAAAGTTTTTTTTCTGACTTGAATATAATCGCAAAAGAAGAAAATGGTGGAAAGAAGACCAAAACTTAAGAGATAAAGACCAATCTTAAAGGTCTTTTTATGTATCCGGAGATGTCGGGTTTTGGAAGCCTTCTGGCCAAAGATAAGCACATTAAAATAATCTTTATCCAAAATGACCTCCTTGTTTCACCCCTTATCAGTATTACACAATTTTGAAAGCCTTATTTAAATACCAGACTAAAGATTCCCATGTCAAGAATTTTTTGGCCCCTCCTCTCACTTATCCTCTTTAAAGATAAGGGAGAAGGAGATAGCCTTTTAATTTCCACTAATTAACAAATCTTTCACCAATAAGCTGGGGGCCCCGACTCCTCCAAAAAATCTGAGGTCTTCACCTACCCCGATGACCTTTCGAAAGAGTTCGAAGAGGTTCCCTGCGATGGCGACCGATTTCACCGAATGGACCTTTTCTCCTTTTTCGATCCAGGCCCCTGAACAGCCCAGAGAGAAGTCTCCTGAGATGGGATCTACAGTGTGGAGACCCATCACCTCCTCCACCACCACTCCCCGAGAAAGGTTTTCCACCAGTTTATGAAAAGAAAGATCCCCAGGCTCAATATAAAAGTTTGAGATTCCTATCCCAGGGGGGGACTGGATGCCATGGCGCCGGCTGTTTCCGGTGGATGCCACTGGTGACTCGTGAGAGTGCAGATTTTCTCGATTGGCCCAATATCTATCATATAAATAACCCCTGATTTCACCTTGAATCACTAAGGGCGTCTGTTGACTCGGCATCCCCTCACCATCGATGGGGGCGGTTGAAATTCCTTTTGGGTGTAGTCCGTCATCGACCATGGTGAGAATGGGAGAGAAAAACCTTTCTCCCTGTTTTCCCTTTAAAGGTGACTTCCCTTTCTGGACCTGATCCGCCAGAAAGGAGTGGGCGAGGATTGATAAAAATTCTGAAGCGACTTGATTCCGGATGAGGACAGGATAGATACCCGTTGGAATCCTCTTCCCCCCCAAACTCTCCAATGCCCTCCTGGCGGCAGATCGCCCGACTCTCTCCACATCGAGATCATTAAAAAAACGGCTCACATCGAAATCCCATCCCACCTCTGATTCTCCCGATTCCTCAGCAACTGCCGTGACACTGACCGAGGCGAGGGTGTGATCATATGAAAACTTAATTCCATTCGAATTCATCAAGGTTGTCCTGGAGAGGACTTCCTGGTAAGCGGCTTTCCTCACCTTTTTAATCCTCTCTGGATCTACGGACCGGACCGATTCTTCTAAACATTTTGCCATTTCGATCTTCGTCTTCTCCAAAATCTTTTCCAATGACTCATCAAAAATGGGGAGATTCGTGGGGAGTTCTTTAAGAAACGGTGATAAATCAAAGCAAGGATCTGCAGAGGCCGCCTTGGCCCCCTGTATGGCTCTTTCTATCATCCGATCCAATTCAGTTGAAAAATCCTGTCTGACAGAATGCGAAGGGTTCGAAAAGGTCATGTAGGAAAAACCCATTCGTTGATGATTTAAAATACGAAAGGCCATCCCCAGGTAGCGGGAGGTTTGTAGGGTTTCAATACTTCTATCCTTCGACTCAATGTCGAAA
>Ga0209592_1000488_pt1 | contig 11904 bp, 10 predicted proteins | sample PPLLak2March2015_2_FD_187251 | JGI IMG/M metagenome (GOLD analysis project Ga0209592, IMG submission 187251) | Freshwater sediment microbial communities from Prairie Pothole Lake near Jamestown, North Dakota, USA - PPLs Lake P8 Core (3) Depth... | ecosystem: Environmental > Aquatic > Freshwater... | reverse complement strand
TGCGGGAGTCTTATCTGGATAGGGTTCGACCGCTTTATAATCCCGCTGGAAAATCACCTTCTCGGCCATGTTCCTCTTCGTCAAATCAAGAAAGGTCACGTTTAAACCGAGAACCGCCTTCCGGCCATCCTTTTCGCTGACTTCCAAGAATTCGTCCACCTGTCCTTCCAGAAGATACCGTGTTTCCTCGCCGTCGTTTTGGGAAGTGACAGCTCGAAAAAGGCCGCAATTTCTGAGATCACGAACCAGATATTCAGCGGTCATCTCTCCGGGTTTGGTCCTCCAGCGATGGTAAGGATCCACATTCCTGAGATTTGGTCCTTCCTTGTAAATCATCGCGGACGTGTTAAAGGTTTGAACCACAGAGAATTGTTCCACCTTGACTAATTCGTTAATCGAATTGAATTCTTTTGAGAATGGGCTAGGGTATTCCAAAGTATACTGATTCACTTTGTAAGAAGGCTTTCCGCCAAGACTGCAACTGGTCATCAGAACCACCGACAGCATAAGCAAGGCTAGGCTTGGGCAACCCTTGTTTTCTTTTGTCCTTAGAGCGTGGCGCATCATTTTCTCCTTACCTCTCTTGTTTTTCATTTCCTCTTCTGCGGGGAGGGGGCTCGCCGAATAGGAGATCCGACGGGCTTGCGTACACTCGGTCGATCAGCATCTCCAGAGATTCGGAGGCTCGTTTCAGGTTCTCGCTGGTTCCCTTAATGTTATTCGTAATCGCAAGACCCCTCTTATCCAGGCCCTCCACCAGCTGGTTCATTTTCTTGGCCGCGTCCCTGACCTCATCCAGGACGGCTTCAATCTCTCCGGAATTCATGATCTTATCCAGTCGTGCTGTGGCGTTCTCTATGTTGGTTCCCGATTTTCCGAGATTCATCGCCTGCAGATCCTTCTGGGCATCGGAAACAAAGTTCTGCACTTTAAGCAATGTATTTCTAACTTCCACCACGGCTTCTTCCAGCTTCCCGGTGCCGAGTGCTTTCTCAACGCTCCCAACAACGTTATCCACACTGGCTACGACCGATTCCAATACCTTCAGGGTAGATTTGATTTGGTCCGAGATCCCCTGGGTATCGATCTTGTTTAGGCTTTGGATGACATTATCGATCCCGGTTAGGAGTTGTTTGACATCAGACGGTTTGGACGAGATCACGGGGTACTCTGAAGCAAAAGTGATCTTCGGAGAGATGTCGGGTTTATCCGATTCTTTTCGGTCGAGCTCAACAAAAACAATTCCCGTGATCCCGGCAGCCTTCAATTGAGCGACATATTCGCGTTCAAGTTTCCCTCTCAGGTTGATTTTCATGATGACTTCAATCAATCGGTTGTCAGGAGCAACTCTTATCTTCTCCACTCGGCCCGCTTCCACCCCCCGATACTTGACAGCAGAATCCAATTGAAGCCCTTGAACGGACTCATCGAAATAGGTCACGTAGGTCGCCCCTTTCTCAAAATATTTGGAGGCACCCAACCACACCACCGCAACCATCCCGATGAGGATGCCAATGGTCACAAAAAGCCCGATCATGAATCTGGAGGTTTTCCTCGCCATTTAGGTTCCCTGCCCTTCTTGTTCCAACACTTTCCGATTAAAGAAAGCCGTCACTCGCGGATCGGTCGAGTTGTCCTTGAGCCATCTCGGATCGCCCTCCGCAATAATTCCCTTGGCGGCCTTATCGAGCATAATGATCCGGTCCGCAATGCTAAAGATCGACTGGAGCTCATGGGTGACAATGACCATGGTTGTCCTTATCCCTGCCCTGATGCTTTTGATCAGAGAATCCAGTTCCGCAGAGGTGATGGGGTCCAATCCAGCTGAAGGTTCGTCGAAGAAGAGAACTGCGGGATCCAGGGCCATGGCTCTCGCAAGACCCGCCCTCTTTTTCATCCCCCCGGATAACTCTTCAGGAAGATGGTTCTCATATCCGGCGAGGTTGACCATCCCGAGTTTCATCTTGACGACGAGGTCAATGGCTTCTCGCGATAGTTCTGTGTATTCCTGCAATGGCAGGGCCACATTTTCCGCTAAAGTCATGGACCCAAAGAGACCCCCTGACTGAAACGCCACGCCAACGTTGAGTCGTGTTTTTTTCAATAGCCTTTCATCAGCCTTTGTAATATCGACTCCATGAATCATGACCTTACCCGATGCGGTTTCATAGAGGCCGATCATATGTTTCATGAGGGTTGACTTTCCGCACCCGCTCCCGCCCAAAATGACAAAGATCTCTCCCTCGTACACCTCAAAGCTGACATCCTGGAAAATGGTGTTATCTCCAAAACGGGCTGTCAAATTCTCAACGGCGATGATCGTTTTTCTGCCTGATCTTTCCATGTCAAATATAAGTGAATAGGATGGCGAAGGCCGAATCGGTCACCACGATGAGAAAGATACCGGCCACCACCGCGGAAGTCGTTGCCGACCCTACCGCCTGCGCTCCGCCCCTGACCTGGAACCCCCTTTGACAACCAATCCCAGCAATCAATACCGCAAAGACGACTGATTTTAGTAAGCTCTTTAAGATGGAAGTGACACTGATGACGGTCATGGTTTCCTGAATATAAGTATAAACCGTCAAATCGAGCCCGAGGACCCCCACGACCAAACCGCCGACGATGCCAAAAAAGTCTGAATAGAGGGTGAGTATGGGGACAGCGACCATGGCTGCCAGAACCTTGGGAACCGCGAGAAACTGGGTCGGATCAAACCCCATGGTTACCAGAGCATCGACTTCTTCGTTGACTTTCATCGTTCCTATTTCTGCGGCAAAAGCGGACCCTGAGCGGCCTGCCACGATGATGGCCGTCATGATGGGTCCGAGTTCCGAGACCATGGCCACCCCGACCAACGAAGCCACATAGATGTTGGCGCCAAACTGTTTCAGCTGCAAGGAAGACATGAACGCGATAATCAACCCGAGGAGAAAGCTGATCAGACCCACGATCGGAAGTCCGTCCACACCGGCCCTTTTCATATAAAAGAGAACATCTTCCAAGCGCACCACTCGGGGGTGAAAAAAAGACCTTGCCAAAGCCGTGAGGAGGTCGCCTAAAAAGGTCATGATGGAGACGAAGTCATTTAAAATCCTGAGACTCCCCTCCCCGATTTGTTCAATGATGTTCGATCTCTTTTCACCGGCAAAGGGTTTCATGGAGAGGGCCTCTCGGTTGATCAGGCCCATGATTCTCCTTGCTTCTTCAGTCATATTGACAAACTGGAGAGAAATGGATCTGGCTTTTGCCCCATCCTCCAGCTGCAACAGTCCAAGAGCTCCTGCACTGTCGAGATACTCCACTCTCGAGAGGTCTACCCTGACGCTCCCCGGGGACACCTGGTGGACCAGGCCGTCCGCTTCGGATAAAAAGAGATGGAGGTTCCCAATCTCAATCCGACCTGACAGAGAGAGGAGGGTTTTTCCTCCTCCCTCTTCGCGCACATGGATATTATAAGTCTTCTGAGAATCCATCATTTTTTGTGTTTAAAGATGCCCCTTGACTTATCTTACCAGAAGAAAAACCTAAGCACGTCTCGAACGATTGCGAATAAATATTTAACTGATACGGTTATACTGCCTAGCCATCTCTGTGTCAACTGCAACAGACTTCTCCGCATTCACCCAATCTGCCCGGAAGATAGCCACATTATTTACTCTCCCCAGACGTCTGCAGGTGGTCAAGCAACCTCCCTTGTTAAAACGGGACGAACTTGAATGATATCGGCCCGGCATCCGAGTCGAAAGGCAAGATTTACCATTTATTTTGATGAGTTAAAGGGTGAACTGTCGGGTTGAGGTTCTGGACGCGTTATTGATGGGAGTCTTTTTGAACCGCCAGCCTCCAGAGAAGGTTGTAATAGTGGAAGCTCGATAGAAAGATGGCACCGCCAATCGTAGTGTAGATGACGGCTACATATGGTTTCGGGATCGGTGAGCCCCGGAGAATGGCGCCCAAAATGATCATGAAAGCTATAACCAAATATCCCTTCCATGTTTGAAAGGCGAAAACACAGGTCCTCTCTGTCAACAGGCAAAGTCGATTGATGTTCCTCTGAGCAATTTTAGTAAAACCGAAATGATAGGCCACTAAAGCCATCCCAGCGCCGAGCGATCCAAGGATTGCCGCTACGCCTGTGTTGATGGCAACGAACCAATGGTAGGCAAGACCACAAAGCATCACCCCGACCCCGGTCCACATGAGCCCTGCGATTGCAATGAGCCAAGATTTCGAAACAGCGGGCCTTAAGCTTTTCAGTGTCATCATTTACTTCTTTCTCCCTCAGCAGCCAGAAGGATGCAATATTCATACCTCCGAAACCTACCACTCATACAAAACCTTGAACACTGAAACTGCCTATTTTTCAAGAGGAATTTAATATTTCCCATATCAGGAGCCCTGAAAACGTTTTGGGTTATCTGGAATTTTCCGCAGACAGATGAGGCATTTCACTCACTTGTCATGACTGCAGATAGGCTCCGATCACATCGAGGAAGTTGTTTGACCCCGACCATTGCACCTTATCTTGGTTATCACCGACCCAACAGACGTCACCACACTTCTCCATCACCTCAATATGAGCCATGACTTCATCCCGTGCCATGAGTTTCCCTGAACCTGCTAAAGATGAAGCCGAAAAATGTTGGCATGCTATTTCGTCCAGCCCTGCTGGCTTGCTGCCTATAATCCTCAGGATATCGCGGCAACGGTCAATATGAAACCGGATAATCTCTCCGGCTCTGCCACGCAGACTATCCATTAGGTTGAAGTTATTATTATAGAACAAGCGGTGGCCAGGAAATATTGCCATCGGTTGAGGAGCAAGACCTGCCAACTTGTGTAGAGACTTGATATAATTTATCAAGCCATAGACCGTGTTTTCATGGTTACAGCTTTCTGGTAAGATGCGGCGATTCACTTCAAAAGTGCTTGATAAAGTTGGGTGAGGAGTAATGTCAGGGAGCAATGTGTCTCCGGTAAATATGACGTCATCCTCCAAACCAACACAAATGGCATCCGGAGAATGCCCTGGAGTGAATATAAAACTGAGGCTGTCATCCACCGGCTTCTGGTCACTATCAATCGCAAAATCAATATCCAGCAGACTTCTTCTTCGATGATATTGTAAACAATGACTGTAGATCTTTTCTGGCATGATGCATTGGCGGCAAGAACCAGGCAGCTCCGGATGCCTGGCGCCATCTGTGACACAGGAATGGTAAGAAATCATCTCCCGGTAGATGGAGTGAGCCCATAATTCACCCTGTACGGAGGGGAATATCTCAGCAATATTTCCATCATGGTCCTCATGGCTATGCGTCAGTATAATCCGGTCAAGATCTGGAAAAGCCTTGCCGATGGACTTTAGCATAGATTCCAAAATAGCATAATTCCCGAATCGACCCGTATCGATCAGGCTCGTTTTACGACCAACAATTAAATAGCACCAAGTAGGTCCCAAATCCCAGTCGGCGTTTAAATAGATATTCGGTATGCCCAGGCCAAAGATATCCGTCCCTCTTATGGTTTGGTAACGGACCACCATACCCTCCCCGTTACGTTTCCCCGAAATAATGATTTCCGGTGTTTTCATCACTCACCCATTCCTTCTTACTTGAAAAACGATCTCATTTTGGAATGATCAGGCCAAACAGGTCATGGCCGGGCGGGCCGTTCGGTCCTGTTCTCCCTTTGTGGTTCTCCTGAGAAAGTCCAGGACGGTGCGGGTATAATCCTCCGGTCGTTGGTCATAGGTGTTGTGGCCGCATTTGGGGAAGACAGCCAACTCCCCCCGTGGAAGAAGGCGGTAAAAAGCAGTGGATTGTTCCACGGCAAAGATGGAGCTGCGGTCGGGATAGAGCACCAGGGTGGGACAGCCCACGGACGGCAGGATAGGCCGAAGATCAAAATAGTTCGATCCGTAAGCGCCGCCATACTTAGCAAATTGATTGTAACGACTCTCTGCCGCCGCCCCGTGCCAATCAATCATCTTGGCCTGCAGCCCGGGATCCAGATCCGCAAAATTGTTTACAAACCGATCTCTGTTGAGCTCAGTCATGGGGACCTCGCTATAACATTGGGTGCTGGCAGCAGTCAGGGTTTTAACCTCCTGGGGATATGTAACGGAATAGTCAACACCCACGACACCCCCTTCGCACTGTCCAACCAAATGGCATTCTTTGATGCCCAATCTTTCTTTTATGATCCGCAGCTCTTCCACGCTTTCCGGCCGATAACGATCGCTTTCATAAAAATCCTGGAAATCATCCCCCTGTTCTGATCGCCCAAAGCCCCGGCGGTCAAACATCACTATCCTGTAACCCTCAGCCACAAAGGCCGGATAGATGTTCTTCCAAATCTTGGTGCAGCCAAAACCATGGTGCATGAGGATAACGACTTCACCTTCACCATGAACCTCATAATAAACCTGGAGATGATTGACTGTCTCGAATGGCATGGGTTGCTCCTCGGGTTCTTCTCCCTTCCTTGTTCGCCTTCGACCCACGGCTGAAAGGCCGGGGCTTCGCTCAGGATGAAGCCTAGCAGGTTGCTGAAAAACGCCCATCTGCGGCGTTTCCTTCATCCTTTGTCGTTGCGGCGTACGTCCAAGTACGCCTCACTCCGCAGGATTTCAGGGGCCTTCCATCTGGGCATTTTTGAGCAACCTGGGGAAAATGATTTTTTCAGCAAGCTGCTAGTGTTTTACAGAAATCCTTTGGGTTTGTTGGGTTGGTTTTTTTGGGGTTGGGGTTTTTCTTTAGGTGTAAAGCTCCCCTCCCCTTTCTTGCTATCTTCGACCTTGAATCCGGACTCTTCCAGAATGAATTTATCGTCGCCGGGATCGGGTTTGAAATCTAACTCGAGCTTCTTCGCTTCCTTAATATAGGACCCTTCTTTCAGACGAATTTCTCCGTTTGGCACGACGACAATCGCTGAGTCACCTTTGACAGGGCACCTCTGTTCGCAAAATCCACAGCCGTTACATTTGGAGGCAATGACCACGGGACGTCGGTATCCTTCTACGGGACGGAAGACAATGGCGTTATACGGGCAGATCTCATCGCAGATAAGGCATATTTTGTTTTCGGCCCAGACCAGGCACATCTCCTTCCGTAAAATAGCCGTACCCACCTTGGCGTGGGTCTTTTCTTCTAAAGAGAGGGAACGGATTGCCTGCGTGGGACAGACTTTACCGCAGACATAGCAGTTCTGGTCACAAGGGGCTAAACGTGGGTCCATCTTTGGCGTCCAAAGACCTGAGAACCCTGCTTCCCAGAAACAGGGTTGAAGCGTGTTCGTCAAGCAAGACTTCATACACTCTCCGCAGCGGATGCAGGTACGTAAAAACTCCGTCTCGGGAATTGCTCCGGGTGGCCGTATGAGTTGGTGTTTACTCTGCTTCAAGGCGAAAGGGGTCTGCATGGCCAGAAACCCAGCTCCCAGCCCACCAGCCAAAGAATAGACGAATCCTCTACGTGAAAAATCAACCTTCGAATATTCTCCACCTAAAGAAGGAGAGGCCGGGAAGGTGATCGCCTTCTGTGGACAGACTTTCGCGCATGTCCTGCATTGAATACATTCAGGAAGACGGGTTCCCCTTGGATCATCAGTGACAGCTCCCATGGGACAGGTTTTCTGGCATTTCAGACATTCATTGCAATCTTCATTGACCCGACGTTTAAAAAGTCCGAGAGGCGAGATCAAGCTGAGAAGGGCTCCTAAAGGACATAGGTAGCGGCACCAAAACCGCGGGACGAGACGATTAAGAGCGATGATCCCTCCAAAGATGAGCAGGGTGATAGCAGTCATATAATAGACAGACTGGAAATAGTGGAGATGAGACAGGGAAACCCATCCGAGGGCTTGAAACAAGGGGCGCAGCAAATCCAAACAGAGATTGATCACGGTAATGACAAGAGGATAAATGAAGAAAGTATAAAACCGTGTCAGAAGCGCCATGGGGTCCATCAGGAAGGCTAAGGAGAGGCCGGTCAACGCAGCGACGATAAAAATAACAAGGAGGAAATATTTCGCTCTCCGAAAGCTGGCTTCAGCCTTAAGACCCAGACGTTTTTTCTTTCGGAAGAAAAGAAAGTCCAAAAAATCAATCGATGCGCCCATCGGGCAAACGTAAGCGCAAAAAAATCGACCGACAACAAGCGTCGCCCCGATGGTGACAAGCGCCCAAAGAACCCGGCCAATGATTTCCCTCGCAGCGAAAACGGCGTTCAACCCCAGCAGGGGATCAAGACGCAAATAAATATCCGCCGGAAGCCAATTCGGTAGTTTATAGGTGGCGAAGATAAAGAAGACCGAAAAAAGGAGAAGGGACAGGGCCTGGATGAAAGTCCTCATACTTTCTCCTTAAAGATTTTAAGTTGTTCAAGGTCAATCTTTCCGAGACCCCGTTGATGGGAAATAAGCAGATGTTCAACCTGCCTCCCCTTGAAGCTCTGTCCATACCATGGAACAATGCTTACCCCGTAAGAATCGACGGCAATCGGATCGACCCCTGCGATGATGAGGTTCGGCTTTTTCACCTCCCCAGGGCCACCCGGTCCGCCAGAAGCTAAAGCCCGGGTGGCATCAAGAATTGTGAGTTGCGGTTTAACAACTGTCGCGAGATCTGCGATCGCCTGATTGATATTGTATTGAGAGTGGAAACTCTCTCGATCCCAGATCAACCCCATCAACCCCTTCAATCCCAAGCTGACACCAGTGGCAGAATGGGACTTAGCCACAGGAATGTTGATCAGCACGTGGCCGTCTAAAATCTCTCTAAAGACCTCTACGCGTTCCAACACTTTTCCCTGGGGAATCTTAATCTCGCCAAAAAACTTTCTTTCTTGAAGCGCAAGAACATGAACACCGGAGAGTGTCTTACAGGCGTCTCGAATCCCTGTTCGCTCAAGGCAGAGTTCTGCCCTTTGTAGCGTATGATCCAAAACTAAAACCTGCTGGGCTCCTGCCTCCATACAAGCCTGAGCCAATGTGGCAACGACCATTGGGTGGGTGGTGGCGCTGAATTCAGGAGTCCTGGCGAAGGACATATTAGGCTTCAGGACGACCCGCTGCCCCTTCTTGACAAATCGGGAAATTCCTCCTAACGCCTCAAGAGCCTTTTTCGTAGCGGCGGCAGGTTCGCCGGAAATCGCCGCGAGATCATACTCTTCTTTTGCAAATGAAAAAGAAGGACTTCCAGCAATACCCAGGGCTATTCCAGCGGCAGCAGTCTTAAGAAACTTACGCCGTGTCATTCTTTGATGGTGTTTCCTCACAATGGCTCCCTCTTCTTTATTTTAAGTGTTTTTTCGTAGCGGCGGCATTGATTGCCGCCGGAATCTATTCGCCCCCGTCAATGGGCGCGCTACAGATTCCTTATTCCGCAATCCGCAATCCGAAATATCTTTTTACCCAAGGAACTCCGTCGGGATCTCTCGTAACCTGGCCACATCCCGGATCTTCGCTGAAACATGGAACCCGATCGAGCATTTCACCGGACACTGGCCACAATCCTCACAGACCCGGGCCGGCAGGTTCAGGGATAGTACGGTTTCTTGCGCATGCACAACGTTCCTGTAGGCGTAAGTATACATATAAGCTCGCATCAAGTCCGGGATGGGAAGATGTTCAGGGCACTGTCCCAGACATTGCCTGCAACCCTGGCAGTAGAGTCCTGAAACAGACGCCACTTTCTCTAAATCCTTGTTTTCGGGATCAGTGAGAAGAGGATTTTCCGCCACTGCGATATCGATACTCATCTCATCAAAGGTGGTAAATCCCGGAACGATGGTACTGACATTCGGATCCTGAAGGACCCATTTGAGGGCCGAAGCGGCACTTTTCACTGTGGGCTCCTGTCGATTGCCGGCTCGAATTGCTTTCATTCCTACAATTCCGAGTCCCGCCTGAGCCGCCCTGGCAATGGCATCTCTTATCTCAGCATAATGTTTCTGCTGAAAATTATAGGAGGTTAATACGACATCATAGACTTTGGAATCGATGGCAGCCTGGATCACCTCTGGCTCATTCATGTGTGTGGTGATCCCCACAAAACGCGCTTTCCCCTCTTTTTTAACCTTTTCCAACGCTTTCAGAATGGGCTCATACAGCGCTGATTCTCTTTTCCACACGTTATGATGATAATAAATGTCCACATAGTCCAGCCCCAAATTTTTGAGGCTGACATCTACTTTTTTCAGAAAAGCGCCTTCCGTTGCTTCTTCCGTATAAAGGCCAGTTTTCTGATCGGACGGGAGGCGCGCTTTGGTGGCCAGGACAAAGGCATCCCTGGGACGTGCCTTAAGCACTTCTCCAATCATCCCCTCATTTTGGCCCCTTTGATACGTTTGAGCCGTGTCCAGCATCACCATGCCGGAATCCAGCGCCACCTTGACAAGGCTTGGATCATTGGTATTCATCACTCCCATGTTGATCACGGGGAGTTTAATCCCTGTCTTTCCGAGGGGACGATAAGCAAACTTCTTCTCCTTGCCCTTTGCCTCAACAACGTTGAACTCCTGTTTCATATCGATCTGAGGGAGAAAAAAGAATCCCCCAAACCCGGCAAGCGTTGATTTCATGAAGTCTCTTCTACCAATCAACCTTTTTCCCATAGGCCCTGTCCTTTCTCTCCTGTCCGCATCGCCCATTAAAACTCCAGTCACTTTAGTTCACTTTAGATACTTGTCACTTTCTCTCTTGTAGTCTTTTATCAAAAAGTTCGAGGTATTTCGAACGGAGAGACGCATCGTTCACGTTTAGTATACCCCATATGTTTCTGCCCTTCCAGTGGATACCAATGTCCCCATGATACGGATCGGACAATGTATAATGCCCCTCTACCACGTCCTTCGCAGGATTTCCGGTTTGCTGAAGATATTTCAGCATCATATCTCTGCAATCGCTACGCTCAACACCTTCAATGACAAAGAGTTTGAATTTCATCCCTGAGACTTCATAATCCACAATAAAGGCAGAATGCAAAAATGCATATCCCAGAAATTTTACGGCAATGAATTTTTCAGAATGCTTCTTTTTCCCCTCTTCGGGAAAGGAAGACAAAATGGAGGGAAGTGCCCCTCCCGGCCCCAACGCTTCAGAAATCCTCTTAGCGAAGGTCATCAGAATCTCTCGGTCATCCGCTCCAGTTTTGAAGCTGTTTATCTTCACGTAGGTCGAACCTGCCAAGAAGTTCAGAACATTTGTTTCGATATACCCTTGAGATCCGATCTCCAGAAAGTCTGCATCGGGGAGGCGTTCCTGGCTGTAGATTCCAAAGGCAAGAATGGGAGTTTTATGGCGATAGACCTCAATGATGACAGAGGCCTTTTTTTCATTCGAGTATTCTCCCACTTTTAATTCCTGAAAATCGTAGGTCAAATAGAGGTCGGCGCCCCCGTTGATGTATTCGAAAAGAGTCTCAGGGTTAAAGGTCTGGATCTCCCCGGATTGTCTCCAACCCACGACGTCAGGAAAAGTGAATGTTTTCAAATTGGAATCGGAGGCCCATAGCGGATGGATCCATCCCAGTATCAAATAAGCAAACAATAACCCTTTTAAAAAGTATCTCTTTTTCATTTCGAAATTCCCTCGCAAGCAGGACCCAATCAGGGCTTCTTGATCCATGAATAGTAGTTGCCCGCCAAATAGATCGCGGCTAAAGGGTTGTGGCCGGTCACCCTGTCCTTCACCGCCAGGACGGTTGTCGGTGCTTCGGCATACTTGAAAAAGAGGGAGTCGTGTCCCACGCAGAGTCCTAACAGAATGTTGAAATCCGTCTTCGCTTCATTGACGATGGCTGCCTGAAGAATGGGATTACACATAGACTCGTACTCTCCGATGAAGACCTTTTCGCTCTCCTTTAGGCCGATCTCTTCCTTTGGGACAGAGCCGACCTTA
>Ga0209592_1000486_pt1 | contig 11907 bp, 10 predicted proteins | sample PPLLak2March2015_2_FD_187251 | JGI IMG/M metagenome (GOLD analysis project Ga0209592, IMG submission 187251) | Freshwater sediment microbial communities from Prairie Pothole Lake near Jamestown, North Dakota, USA - PPLs Lake P8 Core (3) Depth... | ecosystem: Environmental > Aquatic > Freshwater... | reverse complement strand
CATTTAATAAAAACCCCATTTTTCGATAGTCTCCCTCTTGGATGTTGTTAGGAATTGGAGTAAACTGGATGCAAACCAATACCGAGGGAGACGATGGAACGGTTTGCACACCCAGGAGACTTTTGTCCCAATCCGGCCTGCCCCGATTATGGCAGGCTGAAACCGGACAAACCGAACATTAAAAAGTCAGGCAAGACCAACGCTGGGGTACAGCGTTACCAATGCAAAACCTGTGGCAAGACGTTCACGGCGACGAAGGGAACTCTGCTGTTTCGCAAGCGGACTTCCGAGGATCAAATCCTAGAAACCCTGGCTTTGCTGGCAGAAGGCAGCCGGATCAGCAGTCTGTCGCGTGCCAAAGGGATCAAAGAGGATACGATCTTGCAGTGGTTGCGTGAAGCGGCCCAACATGCAGAAGCCGTGTCCGATGTGCTCATGGCTGACTTCAAGATCAAACGGGCGCAGATTGATGCCTTGTGGTCATATGTCGGACGCAAGGCACAAAAAAAATGACCCGGAAGAACGCACCCAAGGCGAGTTCTGGCGCACGACGATCCTGGACGCTGATAGTCGGCTGCGAGTAGCCTGTGGAATTGGCCCGGATGAAACCCAGGCCAGCCTGGAAGCGTTTCAGATCTTACTGCGGCGTGGGCACTCAGATAAGCCACCCTGGTTGCTGTCGGATGGTTGGGGAGGCATCGACGATGCGATGTTGCTGGTGTATGGCAAGGTACCACCCTATTCAGGAAGAGGTCGGCCTCCGTCTCGTCCCAAACCGCAGGCTAATTGGCATTACCTGCAGATGGTCAAAGTGCGGGATGAGCGTGGGCATTTCAAAGGCATCAAGCTGCGCCCCATCTATGGCCAAAAGGATGAACTGGTAGCTGTGTTAGGCCAAAGCACCGCTTATCTTGAGCGCAGCAACCTGACCGCCCGCTTGTTTAGCGCACGCTTGACCCGCAAGACGCTCGCTTTCTCCAAGCAGTTGGGCATGCATCGGGCGTCAGCGATCTGGGAAGATGCCTATTACAACCTGGTTCGCCCGCATAAGAGCTTGCGTTTGCCGGTTGAGGATCAGCCTGGTCGTAAATGGAAGCCTCAAACACCAGCTGTGTCGGCTTGCCTGACAGATCATATTTGGACTGTTAAAGAACTACTGATGCTTTTACCCTTACCTTGTGTCAGCAACACTTGAAAGGGAGACTACCGACAACCCAAACCTCACTAAAAACCTATCCGGAAATTATTTTATAGTGTGTGCGGCGGCGCAGCCGCCGCACACACTATAAATAAAATTCAATTTCGGATAGATACTAAGTCAATCCGTGCAGTCTATGCTCCTATTACACCGGACTGGCTCGATCTCGATTATGGTGCGGGGAGGGTGAAATGGAGGATGCGGCTGTTGCCGGTGTCGCTCACCCAAATTCCATCTTGCGCATCCACCGCAATCCCGCCGACCAGCCCAAAACCATCAGTCCCAGTCGACAGATCCCCCCAATAGCGCACAAATTCTCCCTGGGAATTGAACTGCAGCACCCGGTAGCCTTCAGGATCGGCAGCATAGATATACCCTTGCGAGTCAACAGCCAGGTAAGGTTTGTTGTCCAAAGATTGGCCATACCAACCGACCACATCCCAGCTGTTTAATGGCTGGAAGGTGTTGTCGCTGGCTGCCAGGAAAGATTGGATGCGCTGGTTCCACGTATCGGCAATATAGAGCACGCCCTCACGGCTGTATGCTGATCCAACCGGTTCGTCAAATTGGCCGGCTTCCAGCCCGGGTTCGCCAAACTCCGTGATAGGATTGCCATCTTTATCGAAGATGACCACGCGCTTGTTCCCAGTATCGGTGACGATGACTTTTCCATCCTGGGTTGCCAGTACGTCGCGCGGCCCCCAGAATGCTTCGGGCACCTCACCTTGACCGAAGTAGCCCCACATGCTGATGAACTCCCCTTGGGGAGAGAATTTCTGGATGCGGTGATTCCAGGTATCGGCCACATAAACCGAGCCATCCGGTCCTACCCCAATTCCCCAAGGCTCATAGAAAGTACCGCCGGGTGCCTCCCCCTTCGAAATATCTGCAAAGCTGCCCCAAGTTTGAAGCACATTGCCTTGCGCGTCGAGATGTTGTATCCGATGGTTGTCCGTATCGGCGATATACAGACTCCCATCCGGAGCTACTGCCAGCCCACGCGGGCGCTGGAATTGGCCCGGCGCGCTGCCGGGTCCTCCGATGACCTGATCGGCGTTGATTGCCAGCTGCTTTCCTTCGTAAGGATCGGCGACTACTTCCTCCTCGGCGGCTGTAACCCCATAATTCCAAAGGCTGTTGGCGATATCTTTTCGTATATACAATCTCATCCGGCTGGATGGGTACCAGTTGGGAAAGCTCATGTCTTTCTCGGTCAGCTGCCCATACAACGTATAGTCCCGGTTCAGCCAGATCTGGAAAAGCGCAGATCGCATCTGGGGGTCTAAAACCGCATCCGTAATCCGCTCCCAGGTCAGATCAAAATAATCTTGGTTTGGCCACCACAAGCGGATGTAATCGAAGCGGTTGTAGGCCTGCCCGATCACAGGCTCGATCTTTGCAAAATTACCTTCCCCCACCAGGATAATTGGAGCATCACGTTGGGCACGAGTCGGAGACTGGTCGTAATAGTCCTGGTTCGTGTAGTTCCGAAGATACCACCAGTACGGATAGGTAGTTTCATTATCATAGGCGACTTTGATAGCCAGATCACCCGTAGTACGGCGAGATATCTCTTCGATTTGAGCCAGGGCGATCTTGGGTCCGCTTGCTGAATGTGCATATACGAGCAGCTCGTTGGCATTATCATAATTAATATAAGACGCCGTGAAAGCTACCCTGGCTGTCAATATGCCCAGGAAGCAAAAGACAGTCAGCGTTAGAATCCGTCCCAACATCCCCGTAGTCCAGTTCTTGATCAGATATGCGATCCCTCCGGCGCTAGCGATAGCTCCGATCAATGCTAAAACAAAGGTGCTGGTTGCCCTGAGCTGTTCGAGCTCTTTACCCTGGAATGGCGGGTGCGGACCAAACAGGGAGCCTGTGACCCCCAAGAGGCTGGTAAACAGGACCGGCAGCAGCAGGACCACGATTATGCCTCGTTGGGAGGCTGGTAAACAGGACCGGCAGCAGCAGGACCACGATTATGCCTCGTTGGAGGAGAAAAGCAGTCCAATCGGTGCTTTCAACTAGCTGGCCTAAAAACCAGGCGGTTGTCAGGATAAAGGGTAGAGCAATGTGCACGGTCAGCCAGGGCATCTTCTCGCCAGCGAAGCTATAGGCCAGCAAGCTGGTGAGGCTCCAAAATACCAGCAAGGCGAGCACGGTGTCTGGCTGAGGCCTATCCTGATCGGTCTCTGTGACCTCCTGATCAGCGTTGATGGCCAGACTCTCTGCCTCTGGTGAGATCATTGGCTCCGTACGCTGGCGGGCTAATTTGATCAACCTTGCGCCGAAAAAGATTGCCAGGATGGTCCCCAAGGCTGCCAGATACTCGTAAACTGGCACCTGGATCAATGCGTAGTAATACCAGGGTTGGCTGCCGCGATTGACTCCTTGCTGTTCCAGCCAGTATCCCAAAGATCCCACCAGTCCTGTGATAAATCCAAATCCATTTGTAAACAGGCTGGTATATAACACAGTGAATATGCCGTAAAAAAGCGCCATATTGAGCAGCCAGAGACGCTTGTTCCAAAGCATCCCGATGGCTACGGCAATTAGAGTTAGAGCGGCGATGAATATTGCGATCATCAGTCTGCTCTGTGGGTTGTTGTAGTCGATTGGATTGTATCCGAGCAATTTAACCGGGAAGGGCGATAGCATTGGTAGAACAGCAGTCCCAAGGATCACCAGGGCGCCGAAAGAACGCTCTTTCTGCAGTCCTGCCCATGTGTACCCGCGTAACAGGAAGTAAAGCGCTACCCCTAAGGCGATAACACCCAGGGCGGCTGGGATGATTGCAATAAGCGGCGCTCCGTTGGAAGCAGCGGCAGGAAGGTCACCGGTAGACTGGAGAGCCTCGGTTGGGGTAGCGCTTAGGTCTGTGGGCGTACGGTTAGCCATTGTAATGGCTAATCCTCCCCCGATGAGCGCGATGGCTACCAGCAGTGAGATAAAAAAGCGGTTGCGCTGCGTGGGATGTGCCCACTCGTTTTGGGACAGCCGGATCACAAGATATAGCGCCAGAAATATCAGAGCCTGAGCGGTATAGATAAATGAAGTCTCTTTAGATGTAAAATGTAATGCTGTGGCAGCGGTCAGCCAGTACAGGTAGCGTGGAGCGCCGCTCTCCAGATAACGCAATATCGCCCAAATCGTCACCACCCCGAAGAAAGCAACGAACGCTTCATTGCGCACATAGCGTCCATAATACAGCATATAAGGTGATATCAGAAATAGGCCACCTGCGATTAATGCACCCGCACGTCCGATCAGTTTACGGTAGTTCCACAAGAATGCGATTGTGGCGATGCTGAACAATACTGCTGGAATACGTGCTGAAAAATCATTATCACCGAATAACAAGTACGAAAATGCGACTAAGTGGAACTGGAGCGGTCCGTGGGTGACGGGGTCGTGTGAATAGCCGCGCCCTTGTTCAAAGAGCCAGGAGAAGTAGACGTGGGATGTCTCATCATGGCTCATCACACGGTCTTCGAGCAGATAGAACCGCGTGACAACAGCCAGGATAAGGATGGTCGCAAATATGACCGTCTCCCAATTTAACTTGATTGCATCAGATATAGGGCGATCTAACCAGTTGGTGCGCGCATCGGTGTCCATATGCATAGGGTGCTTTACCACTCCACTTCTGAATCGGATTCAGCCATTTGCCGTTTATAGAATTAGCCAGAGGCATTCGCTGTCCAATGTACTATTTTACACTTTCGGCGAGAAAAATCAGATCGTCTTTCTTAAGGTTTGAATCGCCCACGGTGAGTATTTCGTAGAGAAAGCCCCCTTCTTGCCAGCGAAGTATCTGCTGGGGAAGAGTAACGTCCCAGTAAGCGGCAAGATTGATCTGCGTTCCCGGGGAGCTGGTAGCCAGCAGGAGCTCGCTCTCGGCTTCCATCTTCCACCCCCCCGACACAAACTCGCCGTCGAAACCACGTACACTGACAATCTGGACCGGAGCGCTGGCACCGATCTGTGAATATTCCTCGATATCTATAAGCTTTCGTTGGCTGTAATACAGAGTGAATTTGTCATCCGTATACCTGCTGACGACCCGGTGTAAATCATCGTCGTAGTGTGCGCCGGAAAAGCTCATATCGAATTCTCCGGCTGGAATTTTGGACAGCACGAATCCAGCCTTGCTCTCTGCCTGCTCCAGGTTCAGTGAGAAATATTGAGGTGAGCCGAAGTAATCGGCCTCTTCCGGGTAGGGGACCCGCACCGGAACTGCAATCTGGTCGCTGGAGGCAGGTCTCAAATAGCGGAGCAGGTTTTGTGCCATCACCGGAAGATCCGGTACTGCTGAGAGCGTGATGATTACCAGGGCTAGCAGCAAGATTCCAACCGCAGCTGTTTGCCATATGCGGGAATGTAGGGTATCCGCCAGCCGCGTCGGAAGGTGCCATCTTTGTACAGCATCTTTCTCCCAAGGAGCGAATTGAAGCCTTTGGTGGAATCTCCGCCTGAGATCGGGTCGGAAGCTGCTCAGCAGCTCCTCGATGTCTTCGATTTCAGGTTTCGGTGCGTGTTTTTCAACCATTAATGCGCTACTCCTGATCATCCGGCCAGTTATCCCTGACCTGCTCCAAGATGCGGCGGAGTTTGACCGAGATGGTATTTTCCGGCATCTCCAGAAGGACAGCGATCTGGTTTACCTTCCATCCGAGAATATAACGCAAAACCAGCAGCTCTTTTTGCTCCACAGGCAGCCTGCGGATCATTTTCCATAAAACATTGAATTGCTGCTGGAATTCAACCAATTGCTCTGGGCTGAAGGCGCGATCCGGGAGCTCGAACCAATCCGATTGCAGCTCATCTATCGATTGCTCCTGGCGGACCTGCTCGCGCCGGTAGCGGTCGATAACCAGATTCCTGGCGATGTGCAGCAGCCAACCAGTGGCTGCCACATCGCTGCCCGAAAACCGCCTGCGTGCCTTCCATGCCTTGAAAAACGTCTCTGCTGTCAGATCCTCAACATCTTCGACTGGTCCTCCGTGCAATCCGAATATATAACGGAAGACCAGGACATTATTCCGTTCATAAAGCTGGCTGAATGCCTCCGGTTCTAGCAAAGGTGCAAAAATGCCGGGCATATGCCTTTACTAATCTGATAAACGCATGATTTAAAAAAATCTGACAGCAGGACGGGGGTATTGATTCTTGTAATCAAACGAAAGGGTCACAAAAGTAGATATTCGGCGCAGAGATGAGACTGATTGAAATTACAGGATACGATCTTCGATCTCCCAGGCGTGATCCAGGATGTGCCAGGCAGCACGGCGGACAAAATAGCGCGGCGTCCAGTATTTGCCGCCACGAGGACCTTGCTGTGGTAGTTCACTGTGAGCAGCTGCGGTTAAGGTTTCCAGGATAGTGTGCCTCCTGCTCTGCAGGTCCGGTTCCGGATCACCCCGCTCCATCTTGAATTTTCCCCCGATACTCGCATGATAAGCGCGTTCCGCCCCAATTACATGCTCTACGATGCCTTGCAGCTCCCTTCCACCCCCACGCGGTCCTTTGCGAAGCTCTTTTCCTGTTGCAGCCATCACTGCCTGGTCGAATGCCGACCAGCATGCACGCAAAATCGATTGGTAGCGCTCAAGCTCTCTGTCATTGATAGGCTGGTCGTCGCTCAAAGGCGGCATATCGGGTGCGCCAAAATCAGTCGTCACGCTGCCCTTGATCCGCTCGATGATCATGAAAGCCGTCAGGTCCTGTGGAGCGTGGAATTCAGGCCCGATTGATTTGAGGGCCAGCGCATAACGAGGTCCGTATTCCAGCAAGCTCTGAAGTGCAGATTGTTCGTCGCGCGCGCTCCGACACCAGCCTGGCCAGTCGATGGCGCCTGCGAAGGTTTTCTTATTCCCAACTTCGAGATAGATATCGATTTTCTCGACAGAGCCTTTCGAAGTATTCATTCAAGATCTCCACTCGCATTTAAGGTGTCTGTTGTTGCCGGCCGTCGTAGGATTGGAGGCTACTTCGATTATTAAGCAGTTAACTGATCAGCTGCGCCTGTCTTGCTACGGCTTACGCCATACTTTCCGAGTCTTCCCTGCATCGTGGCTGTTTTTTTGCCCGCCCTTTGCAGATGCGCTCTTAGGCGCAGGAGTCGTTTTCAAATTTGCCACCTCAGCCTCACTGAGCTGTCGCCACTCACGCGGTTTCAGCCCGCCGAGCTGCAGCGTGCCGATGCGTACCCGGATGATCCGCACGACCTGCAGGCCGAGTCGAGCACCCACCTCCCGGATCTGGCGCTTGCGACCTTCGCGCATGATGATCCTCAGCCAGGTTCCCTTCCCAAAAAGCGATTCAACCTTAACCTGGGCTGGAGCTGTCCGGTACCCGTCTTCTAACACAACTCCTCGACGCCAGGTAGCCAGCTGCTGCTCATCTGCCCGGCTGGCTACCAGAACGCGGTACTCTTTTTCATGCCCATAGCGGGGGTGAGTAAGCTTGTTGGTCAGGTCGCCATCGTTGGTTAGCAGGATGAGACCTTCACTATCCACATCCAGGCGCCCGACCGGATAGAAACGTCCCGGGAGGTCAACCAGATCTCTCACCGTAGGACGCCTATCCGGTGACTCAACAGCCGAAAGGACACCTCGCGGTTTGTAAAGCGCAATATACACAGCGGCTGGCCTGGTGGCTACCGGCCTGCCGTCCAACAGGATACTATCGCGCTCAGGATCAGCTTTACTGCCCAGTATGGCGATTTTCCCATTAACCCTTACACGACCGGCACTGATCATTTCCTCGCATGCGCGTCGCGAACCTAAGCCAGCACCCGCCAGTATTTTTTGCAGTCTCTCTTCCATCTTTATAGTTTACGACTTTCTCAGAGGGAGGTTGGCTGGAGGTGTTTGGGCGGGTTATGCCCGCCCAAACACCTCCGATTGCCCCTGAAGTAACTAGCTCCTATAATTGTTCGGTTGTTTCGATAGCTTCGCTGTCGCTGTCCAGAACCAGGGGAGGTAATTCTGCCAGTGAGTTCAATAGGTAATTCTGCCAGTGAGTTCAATCCGAATGATTGCAGGAAATCGGAGGTGATGCTGTAAAGGATGGGTCTTCCAGGCGCTTCAGCGCGTCCGACCTCCTGGATCAGTCCCTTGCTTAGCAGACTTTTCAAGACGCCATCGCTGTTCACCCCGCGGATTGCGTCAATCTGCGGGCGAGTGACCGGTTCCTGGTAGGCGATGATAGCCAGCGCTTCGAGGGCAGCCCGGCTCAGACGTGAGCTGGCTTCGAGGCCCAGGAAGCGCTCAACATCGTCTGCTGTTTCGCCAGCTGTGGTGAGCTGGTACTTACCATGGTACTGCTGCAATCGGATCCCGCGATTGAATCCCGATTGCAGGTACCCGGCTTCAAGCTCTTTCAAGGCGCTCTCAATCTCATGTGCAGGTAAATCCAACGCTGTGGCAAGCTGAGAGGCAGTCACTGCGCCAGGAGCGACAAATAATAACGCCTCAATCCGTGCCAGGAGACTGAGGTTATTCACAGGTTCAATCATCTCATTCATGCTATGATACAATTTAATGTAAAGTGAGATTATACCACTCTGGCTTTCTCTTCAAAGCTTCTGTACTCCTGGCAGCCATCCTGCTTACCGCATGCAACAGCCCTGCCGCGACCCAGGTGATGCTGACGGTGAATGTAATTGCCGATGGCGATGAGCAGGAAATTCAACTGCCAGTGGATAGTACTGTCCAGGAAGCGATGGAGCAAGCCGGAATCGTTTTAGAATATTTAGATCGTGTCGAACCCTCCCCATATAGCTTGCTCGCTGATGGCCAGGAAATCAGAATAGTGCGTGTGCGGGAGGAATTTTCGGTTGAGCAGGAAGTGATCCCGTTTGAGCGGGAAGTACTGCAAACCGAGTCTTTACCGGCTGGGGAAAAAATGATATCGCAGAGTGGGATGAATGGGCTGCGAGAGATTACCAATCGGCATGTAATAGAAGATGGCATTGAGGTGTCAAAGTTTCCGGTCCGAGAAACTGTGGTCACTGAGGCCATACCGGAAATAATCATGGTTGGCATCCAGGCTCCATTTGTTCCCGTATCTATTCCAGGAAGAATTGTTTACCTGCTGGGGAGCAATGCCTGGATGATGGATCAGAGTACTGGTAACAGAAAACCGGTAGTTACAACCGGGGATCTCGATGGTCACGTATTTGCCCTTTCGGAAGATGGATCGCGGCTGCTGTTTACCAGGCGGTCGAAGCAGGAAGATCAAATCAACACCCTTTGGGTAGCTGATCTAAACGTTGAGCCGGTGGAGTTATATGACCTGAAGGTGGCAAATGTGGTCCAATTTGCCGGGTGGGTGCCTGATCCGAAGAACGATAAGGTGGCATTTTCAACGGTCGAACCGCGGCCGACTGCACCCGGTTGGCAGGCGAATAACGATCTAAATGTGATCAACTATAGCAGCACCGGATGGGTCTCACGTTGGAAGGTGTACGTTGATGCAAATTCGGGTGGAGTGTATGGCTGGTGGGGGACCGACTTTATGTTTGGTGCAACAAGCGATCAGGTTGTTTATGCACGCCCAGATAGCTTCGGCCTTGTAAATATGGAGGACGGAAGCCTGCAGCCTTTGAAGGATATTATCCCACTTCAAACTGGCGGTGATTGGGCATGGGTGCCCGGATTAAGCTGGAGCCCCGAATTCAACAGTCTAATCTATGTGGAACATGTCTCACCACCCGGATCAACACAGGTGGAAGAGTCACTAAATTTTGATCTCAGCACCCTGCAGCTGAATGGAGGCATCAATCTTCCTATGGTGTCTCAGACGGGGATGTTCGCCTACCCTGCAGCATCGCCGATGCAGATGCTGCCCTCCGGAGAAAACAGCTATCAGATTGCTTACCTGCAGGCGGTTTTCCCAAGTCAAAGTGAAACCAGCAAGTACCGCCTGATGGTGATGGACCGGGACGGATCTAACCAGAACTCGATTTTTCCGGCAGAAGGCAAGCAAGGTCTGGTTCCTCAACAGGTTGTTTGGTCCCCTACACCTTTACCGGGTAAGGAGTCGCATTGGATTGCTGTAGTTTACGATGGCAATCTCTGGTTAATCGATTCATGGGGACAAGAGCCTGCTCAACAAATTACTGGGGATGGACTGGTAAGCAAACTGGACTGGAAATAACCAGACGGTTTTACGTGCCAGATATTTAATTTTCGAGTTTAGACAAATATTAGGGCGGCTCTGCCCTTGAGCAAAACCGCCCCTTGGTAGAAACTTGGAGTTGTGAACAACCAAGAGACTACCAAGAAGGACATTAACAAACTAATCGAGTTTCGTCAAGCCATTTATGCCAACGCTCTGCTAGCCCGGCGGGATGCACTGTTCGATCTACTGGATGCGCTTCTCTCGGCAGGCCCAGTCTCATCCTTTGCGATGTTGAGCCAGTCTGACCAGTTCCGGCGAAAGTGGTGCAGCCTGTACACTGCGGTTGAAGATGGCGTGCTCGACAGCAACTGGCTGCGGTGCTTTCTGGGGCAACAGGTGCCTCAACAGGGTATCTGTGTCTTGCCTCAACAGGGTATCTGTGTCTTTCCGATTGACGGCTCACCCTGGCCCAGGCCAAGATCACGAGTGCTGGACGACCGGCAGTATGTCTACCAGGCGACAAGCGACGTGAACGGCGGTACGGTCACCATCGGCTACCCCTATTCGTTGCTGGAATGGTGCGCTGAGCCGCACTCCAGTTGGTCATTGCCCGTAGACGTGCGCCGGGTGCCGAGCGCACAAACCGCTCAGGAAGTCGGTGCAGCGCAAATCAAAGCCCTGGCAAACACCCGAATAGCCTGTCTGGAAGCGCTGGACATCATTGCAGCGGATGGCAAATACGGGAATGCCGGGTTCCTGCGTTCGGTGAAAGGGTTGCGCTGTGGCATCCTGGCTCGTTTACGCTGTGATCGCGTCCTGTGTGGCCCACCCCCGCCTCCAACGGGTAAAAAGGGTCGTCCCAGAGTGCATGGAGCACGCTTTGCCTTCAAAGATCCAGAGACCTGGAGCGCACCCGCTGAAGTGATCGAACTGGAAGATCCCTGCTGGGGACAGGTGCGCCTGGAACGCTGGAATGGGCTGCACGAGAAGAAAGGCGCTGACGTGCCGTATGCTGTGATCCGGGCCAATGTTCATCTGGAACGCAGCCAACCGCCGGCAGCACTGTGGCTGGCTTGGTTATCTCCAGACCCACTTCCTGGCAGCATTCCGCTTACGGTAGAGGCGATCTGGCGAGCATACATCTCTCGCTGGCCGGTGGAACCGGGTATCCATTTCCGCAAAGAAACGCTCGGCTGGACGATGCCCCGCTTCCAAACCAAAGAAGCAGGAGACCGTTGGACGGAGCTAACCGCTATCGCCTGTTGGCTGCTTTATCTGGCTCGCCCAATCGTTGGGGACACACCGCTGCCCTGGCAGAAACCGCAGCAGCGTTTGACACCCCAGCGGGTTCAGCAGAGCATCTACCCGATTTTTGCACTGCTTGGCAGTCCGGCTCGCCCACCGAAAAGGCGTGGAAAATCACCAGGATGGCCGCCAGGCAGGCAAAGAACACCAAAACAACGCTATGCCGTGGTTAAAAAGACGTCTGCAGCGGCTAAAACGGCTTGAAAATCGATTGGTAAGGTGCTGTTTTTCAACCCGACCGTATGTCGGGAGTGTTACTTTTGTCTAAAGACGAG
>Ga0209592_1000485_pt1 | contig 11944 bp, 8 predicted proteins | sample PPLLak2March2015_2_FD_187251 | JGI IMG/M metagenome (GOLD analysis project Ga0209592, IMG submission 187251) | Freshwater sediment microbial communities from Prairie Pothole Lake near Jamestown, North Dakota, USA - PPLs Lake P8 Core (3) Depth... | ecosystem: Environmental > Aquatic > Freshwater >... | reverse complement strand
CCGTCGAACCGATGTTGGGTGAGATCGTCAGCAGGTTGTTCATGCCGAACCAGCCGATCACCGCGAGTGGCACCAGCAGCACCAGCCAGACATAGCCGGCGTTCTGGATCCAGGTCTGCGTGCCGGCCGGGATCTTGCCGATCAGCGTGCCCGACGGTTTCAGCAGCGTCATCGGCTCGCCGCCAAGCGCGAAGAAGACCGAGCTCGTCATCACGAGCGGAATCACGATCTGCATCGTCGTGACGCCGAAGTTGCCGAGACCGGCGTTGATGCCGAGCGCGGTGCCCTGCAGCCGCTTCGGGAAGAACGTGTTGATGTTCGACATCGAGCAGGCGAAATTGCCGCCGCCGATGCCCGACAGCAGTGCCATCAGCTGGAAAACCCAGAGCGGAGTGGTCTTGTCCTGCAAGGCGATGCCGGTGCCGATCGCGGGAATCATCAGCAGTGCCGTTGTCAGCCAGATCGTGTTGCGGCCCCCGGAGATGCGGATGAAGAACGATGCCGGGATGCGCAGGGTGGCTCCGGACAGGCCCGAGATCGCCGCCAGCGTGAACAGCTGCTGCTGCGTGAACGGGAACCCGAGGTTCGCCATCTGCACGGTGATGATTCCCCACATCAGCCAGACCGCGAATCCGCAGAGCAGGCTCGGGACCGAAATCCAGAGGTTGCGGTACGCGATGCGCTTGCCCTTTTCCTCCCAGAACGCAGGGTCTTCGGGCCGCCAGTCGACGATGTCGACGCTCGACGTCGTGCGAGGCGGAACTTGCAGCGGGGTGACGGCACTCATTGCGAGGCTCCTGGTTCGGAAAGGGAATCAGCCCTCGAGGCTGAATTCGGCGGCGCGCGGGCCGACAACTTCGGCGCGGCGCCGCCTCCCGTACGTGGTCCGCCCATCAAGCTAGTCGCGCAGACCCCTGTTTTTCTGATGTGGGTCAACCCGATCCACCGGTTTGGTCGTCAGAGGCAGGGCCCGCTACCCCCTCGTGGGTAGAGGGTCTCCCTCGTCGGCGGCGCGATGCCGATGTAACGGAGGTAGTCACGGTTGACCTGCATCAGCCGGCGCCGGCGTTCGCTGGCTAGAGTCCGGCGACGGAGCCTCCCTTGCTGAACCTACTGTCCTCGTTGCGGCGAATCTGGTCGAGCTCGACGCTGGTGCGGGTCGGGCTCGTGCTGTCGGTCGTGGCGGTGCTCTCGCTGTCGGTGATCGTGGCCGCGACCGTTTTCGCCGAGCAGTCGACCGGCAAGGCGAGCGCGATCAACATCGCCGGCTCGCTGCGCATGCAGTCGTACGCGCTGTCGACGCGCGTGGCCGATCCGCGTGGCGAAACCGAAGCGCGGCGCGTTGCGGCCGAGGAGGCGATCGTCGAATTCGAGCGCCGCCTGAAGAGCCCGGGCCTGATGAGCGGCGTTCCGGCCGACCACGAGCAGCCGGTCCACCGCTCTTACCAGCGCATCGTCGCGGACTGGGAATCGACGATCAAGCCGCTGGCACGGCGCGCGATCGAAAGCGAGACCGACCGCGCCGAGTTCCTGAGCACGGTGCCGCGCTTCGTCGACGACGTCCATGTGCTGGTGCAGCAGATAGAGACCGACCTGGAGAGCCGCATCCAGTGGCTGCGACTGGTGCTCGGGCTCGGATTCTTCGTGATGATGATGCTGGTCGTCGCGGCGCTCTTCCTGCTGAACGTCGAGGTGTTTCAGCCGATCGCACGGCTCGTCGAGGTGGCCAAGCGCGTCCGCACCGGGGACTTCCACGTCCGGACCGAGAGCACCGGCCCGGACGAGATCGGCCAGCTCGGGCAGGCGTTCAACTTCATGGTCGATGATCTCGCGCGGCTGTACGGCTCGCTCGAGAAGCAGGTGGCCGAGAAGACGCGCGATCTCGAGCGGCGCAACGATTCGCTGGCGCTGCTGTACGAAACGACGCGGACGCTTGCCGAGAAGCCCCTCGACAACGAATCCCTGACGCAGGTTCTCGCCCTGGTGCGGCAGGCGCTCGGTGTCGAGAGCGGAGTCATTTGCTCGATTCACAACGGCAGCGCGCACGGATTGCTGCTGGCGCGCGACGAAGGGATGGTGAAGGCCTGTGCCGATCGCGATTGCCAGCTTTGCGCCGGCGCGGGTGGTGTCACCTGGCGCACGGAGCCCGGCCCCTCCGGCGAACGACGCGTGATCGGCATTCCGCTGGTCGAGGGCGGCGTCAGCTACGGCGTCATGCCGCTCGTCCTGCCTCCCGGCAAGGGGCTCGAGGTCTGGCAGCTCGAACTGGCGGAGACGATGGGGCGCCACGTCGGTTCCGCACTGGCAGCCGCCGAGCGACGCGAAGAGCATCGTCGGCTCGGCGTGCTCGAGGAGCGCGCGGCGATCGCGCGCGAGTTGCACGATTCGCTCGCGCAGTCGCTCGCCTACACGAAGATCCAGATTGCGCGGCTGTCGGCGCTGATCGAGCGGGAAGGCAGCGGGCGCAACGCGGCCGTCGTGCTCGCCGAACTGCGCGAAGGGGTGAACGCCGCCTACCGTGAGCTGCGCGAGCTGCTGACGACGTTCCGGCTCGCTCTGGGCGAGGAAGGGTTCGCCGGTGCCTTGCGCGACGTGGTCGCCGAGTTCGAGCGACGCTCCGGGGTGCGGGCGTCGCTGGTCAACGACTTACTGCGGGTCGATCTTTCGGCCAACGAACAGGTGCATGTGCTGCAGGTCGTGCGCGAGGCGCTGACCAACATCGAGCACCATGCGCACGCCCACCAGGCGTGGGTCTCGCTCACGCGAGGCGCCGGCAATGCGGTCGAGGTGCGGATCGAGGACGATGGCATTGGCATCGGCAAGCCAGGGTCTCCGCACGGGCATTTCGGCCTCTCGATCATGCAGGACCGCGCGCGTTCGGTCGGCGGTCGGCTGCAGATCGAGCGCCGTGAGTCCGGCGGGACGCGGGTCCGGCTGACATTCGTTGCACAGACCGCGTTCAGTGGACTCAATGCGATGCCGGCAGCACAGCCGACGGAAACTGTCAGTGACTGACAGCCAACAGCCGATCTGCGGAATCGCGGTGGCGCGGCCGCCGCGGTGGAAGCTCTGAAATAATGCACTCGAACGCCGCAGATCCCCAGTCGCCCGTGCGCGGAACCAGCGGCGCCGCAGAAGTTCCAGCCGCGATGACAAACCGCCACACGATCCTGGTTGTCGACGACCACCCGCTGTTTCGAAAGGGCGTGAGCCAGCTGCTGGCCCTCGACCCTGGCTTCGAGGTCGTCGGCGAGGCGGGCGACTACGAGACGGCGGTCCGAATCGCGACGGAGAAGGAGCCCGATCTCACCCTGCTCGATCTGAACCTCAAGGGCAGCGGCGGACTCGAGATCCTCTCGACACTCAAGGGCGAAGACCCGTCGCGGCGCGTCGTCGTGCTGACGGTGTCCGACGCGCCGGAAGACTTGATGGCGGCCATTCGCGCCGGCGCAGATGGCTATCTGCTGAAAGATATGGAGCCCGAGCAGCTGCTCGCCCGGGTGCGCGATGCCCTCGAAGGGCGCACGGTGATCAGCGAATCGCTCGCCGGCGCGCTGGCATCGGCGTTGCGTGACGAGGCGCGCGGGGCCCGGCGCGATGTGCGCGACCTGACCGAGCGCGAACTCGCGGTGCTGAAATGTCTTGCCGGGGGTCAGAGCAACAAGGTCGTCGCGCGCAATCTGTCGATCACCGAAGGCACGGTCAAGGTGCATGTGAAGCACCTGCTGAAGAAGCTCGGATTCCGGTCACGGGTCGAAGCCGCCGTCTGGGCGTCCGAGCAGGGACTGCGCAGCCCGGGCTGACACGGCGCTTCCCGCGCCGTTCTTGTTCCGGTCGCCGCCACACGGCTGTCCGTCGTGTCGAAAATCAGCACTCTCGGCCAGCGAGTGCTTTGCACTTTTCCTGCCGCCCCCGCAACATCCTGGCAAGCGACTTGCTTGTACACGGGTGGTGGACTCCGACGATTGAGCAGCAACAGCGTTGATTGGAGGTTTGCATGAGCGTGCCTGCAACGATTCCGTCGCCGATCTCGATCGCGGGATTCAAGGACGTCTATCAGGTGCCTCGCGTCGAGGAAGCGCTGACCGAACTGCAGGAACTCGGTTCCGGCGCCAGCGAATCCCTGCGCGCGACCTACGTACGCATGATCCGCAGCGGCGGCCAGCGTTTCGTGATCAAGCCGTCCGCGCTGCCCGACATCGACGCATTGATCCAGGAGCTGCCCAACTTCGAAGAGCCGCTCGAGGACATCCGCAAGCAGCTCGCGCTCTGCCTGTCCTCGGACGACCCGCTGGAGCTCGAACCGATCCTGCTGCTCGGCGACCCGGGCATCGGCAAGACCCACTTCGCGCGCAGGCTCGCGAAGCTGCTGGGCACCGGATACAACTTCATCGGCATGAGCTCGCTGACAGCCGGCTGGATTCTTTCGGGCGCTTCGGCGCAGTGGAAGAACGCGAAGCCCGGCAAGGTGTTCGATGCGCTGGTCAACGGCGACTATGCGAACCCCGTGATCGTCGTCGACGAGATCGACAAGGCAGGCGCCGATTCGCAATACGACCCGCTCGGCAGCCTCTACACGCTGCTCGAACACGACACGGCCGCCGAGTTCACCGATGAATTCGCCGAGGTGCCGATCGATGCGTCGGATGTGGTCTGGATCGCGACTGCAAACGTCGCACGCTCGATTCCGGATCCGATCCTGAACCGCATGAACGTCTACTCGATCGAAGCGCCGGACGAGGAAGGCTCGCGCCGCATTGCCGGCAGCATCTATCAGGAACTGCGCAGCGAGCACGCGTGGGGCCGGTCGTTTCCGCCCGAGCTCGCACCGGACAGCCTCGATCGACTGGCCAAGATGAAGCCGCGCGATATGCGCCGCATGATGCTGGCCGCCTTCGGCAACGCAAAACTCGCCGGCCGTGACGAAGTGTTGCCCGAGGACATCACCGACGAGCGCGTGGCGAAGAAGGCGCGAATCGGATTCTGACGTTGCCGGTGTACGCGACCGCTGCGCGATCGCACGTGCACCGGCAACGACTAATCAGACGAACGGGCTTGGGGCGGCCCGGCGCCCGTCGTTTACTAAAAGCTGACTAAAAGACAGCGCCTACTTGGCCGCCGTCGACGGACTCGGCTTCTGTTCCGAAGCGACCTGCTTGTAGACCGGGCCCCAGATCGGGTGGCCGACCTCGGCGTCGCTAAGTCGAAAATTCGCGTCCGCGGCAAACGCTGCCCGGAAAGAGGCTTCGCAGTCTGCGGGGCGGTTGTAGGCACACGCGATGAACGCCAGGTGCTTGTTGGCGGCCGCCACATCGTGCGGGTCGCGCAGGCCTTCGGCGAGCGAGCGCTTGAACATGACTTCGGCGCGCTCGTATTGGCCGTCCTCATAGAAACGCATGCCGTTGATGAAGGCCCGCTCCGCCGGCTGCTCGTACAGGCGCGCGACGCTGATTGTCGGCGGCGGAGCCGGCGGCGGGGGCGGCGGGGTCTGAAAGGCTGCGCATCCGCTCAGCAGGATCACCGCGCATCCGACGGCACGCCCGCAGTGCTCAAGCAGTGCGCTGAGTCGAGTCTTCATTGAAAGCGGTGACTTATCCGCTGCGGGCGGTCAGGCGAAACGTCGACCTGCGCGACATACGGCACCCGCTCGCCATTGCGCAGTTCGATCGTGTGGCGGCCGGCCGGAAGCAGTAGTTGCGTCAGCGGTGGCGTCGTTCCCTGCGCCGCGCCGTTCACATACACCTCGCCCCAGGGCGCCACCGCAAACGCGATGACACCGCGCGCCGGGGCCGGCGCGACGCCGCTCCGGGCCGGGCGCTGCGCGGCGGGCGCCGACTGTGTCTGCGCGTCGTCAATCGACGTCATTGCCGGCGGCAGGCTGCTTGCCTCGTCCGTAGGGTCGGGATCGGCACGGGACAAAGGGTGAACCGTCACGGCCGAAGGTGTTGGCGCGCTCGCGGTCGCGGGCGCCGGTGAAACAAGGTCTGCATTGCGCGAAGTAACGGCGAACGCCCCGATCAATGCCACCGCGGTTGCCGCGACGCCGATCGCGACCGCATTTGACCAGGATCGGCGGGCGGGGGTCCGCTGCGCGGGGACTGGCCGTGGTGCGCGGATCGTCGGGGCGCCCTGTTTGCCCGGAAGAATCGCCATGCTGGCCGGCATGCCGGTGATCGTGGCGGCGCTCGGAAGTCCCTGCACGCCTCGATTGCCCCACAGATAGGTCGTCAGCGCATTTCGAAACTGGGCAGCGGTTCCGAACGGCCGGCTGCCTGTCAAGCCGAGCGCGTTTTCCGCGATCTCCGCCAGTTCCACCGGCGCGTCGGGCCGCAGATCGAGGATCGGGCTGTCACCCGACTTGTGGCAGCGCAGCGCGTTGACGTCGGGCCGCGTGCCGGTGAGCAGCAGGAACAGCAGCGCACCGAGCGCTCGCACGTCCTTGCGCCGCGCATCAGGGCTCAGCTCGTTCTGGAAATAGGGCAGCATCGATTGCGTGCCCGCCAATTCGAAGTCGCCGGTCGTCCCACTGTCGATCCAGCCGCCGAATCCCATCACCCGCGGTGTGCGCTCAGCACCCTGCAGGTAGATGCGCGACGGCGCGAGATGACCGTGCGGCACACCGCGTGCGTGTGCGTACTCGACGGCGTCCGCGACCCGCGCGGCGATGTCCGCTGCCTGCAGGAAACCGGGCTGAAATCCTTCGGCCATCGCCTCGTCGAGCAACTTGCCGTCGACGCGCTCGAGCGCGAGGTAACCCATGTCCCGAAAGCGACCGGCGTCGAACACGGTCACGATATTGGGGTGGTGCAGCCGGCCGGCCGCCTGCGCCTGGCGCATGAAGGCCTGCTCGATGCGATCGTGGCCGGCTGCGTCGTGTCCGGCCTTCGGCTGGATCTGGACTGCCTTGACGACGAGTTCCCGGTTCAGGACCGGATCGGACGCGAGGTAGGCGACCGTATAGCGATCCCGCCGCAGCTCACGCAGGACCGTGTAGCGTCCGATGAGCTTTACGTTTTTCGCAAGCGAGTCCTGCATGGTAATCGCGGCCCGTAGGTACAGGCCGACAGGGTATCCGCACGAGGCTAACCGATGCCGGCGGCCATCACAATCCGGCCGAAAGCCTGAATTACGGCCCGAACGGGTCCGGAATGGAACTGATCCGCCGATAGTCTACGCAGGAGTGCCGAGTCAGAAGCGGTGCTGCAGTGAAATCGTCTCGCCCGGCCTGACTTCGACTCGTGCGACGAAGGGTTGCGCCGCCCCGTTCCGCACTTCGATCGTATGCACGCCAGGAGGCAGTGCGAACTGTGTCAGCGGCGGCGAGACGCCGCGCGGCGTGCCATTGACGACAACTTCACCCCAGGGCGTGACCGCGAGCGAGACCATGCCGTCGCGCGGCGGTGCGACCGCTTGCGCGGACTGCTCGGCGCGTCGCTTCGCTGCGGCCTTCGCTTCGGCCGCCTTGGCCTCGGCCACCGCATTTGCGTCCGGAGTCGCCGGTTTCTCCGGTTCGATCACCGGCGCGGGCAGTGGGGGAATCACCGGCACCGGGACCGCTGCCTGCGGCGGCGGCAGAGTCTGTTGCGGCCACAGCGCGAAATAAAGGATCACCGCCGCGACCAGCACTGCGACTGAACCGATCACGGCTCGTGGCGCGATCCTGCGACGGGCGGTTTCCGCTTCGGTCCCATCGGACCGCGGGACGGCTGCAGTCTCGCTGGACGGGGCCCGTGATCCGTCGACGAAGTCCGCCAGCGCGTTGCGCAGTTCCGCGGCCTTCTGATATCGAGCGGCAGGATCCCGCGCCATCGCCTTGCGGACGATCTCGACCAGCGCCGGAGGCGTTTCGGGCCGGATGCGATCGACGGACTTGGGAGTTGCGGCCAGAACCTGGTCAAGCGTTTCGTCGATCGTGCGGCCGTCGAACGCGCGACGCCCCGCGAGCAGTTCGTACAGGATCGTGCCAAGCGAGAAGATATCGCTGCGTGCGTCGAGCGATTCGCCGTTGGCCTGCTCGGGCGACATGTAGTTCGGCGTGCCGACCAGGTGACGGGTGCCGCGCTGAGCGACCTCTGGCACCGGCGCCAGCGCAGTGCCGAAGTCGAGCAGTTTCGGCTTCAGGTCGCGGGAAAGGAATATGTTCGACGGCTTGATGTCACGGTGCACGAGCCCACGCTTGTTCGCGTAGTGGATCGCATCGGCCACCCGCATCATCATCGCTGCTGCCTGGCGCGGGCTCATGCGGTTGCCGCTCGCGAGGTACTCGTGCAGGTCCTGGCCGTGCAGGCGTTCCATCGCGATGTAGGCGAGGGACTCGGTCTTGCCCGCGTCGTAGATCGTGACGATGCTCGGGTGGCTCATGCCGCCCGCCGACTTCGCCTCGCGCAGAAAGCTGGCTTCCATCTGCGTGCGGAACTTCTCTTCGCGCGACAGCGGGATGATCTTGATCGCCACTTCGCGCGCGAGCACCGGGTCGTTCGCCGCGTAGACCACTCCGTAGGAGCCGCGACCGATCTCGTTCAGGATCGTGAACCGGCCAATCGACTTCGGCGGCGACGCGAGGGCGTCGGCCGGGGAAGTCTGGGGGACGGTGGCAGTAGTCGGTTCTGACATCTGCCAGCGATTATGGCACCGCAAGAGGGGCGCAATCGCCGAAAAGGGCCCGAAAGCGAGCGCAGTGGCCGCTACCGCGCGAAGACAATCCGCTCGTTGCGCAGGAGGCGTGCCTGCGCGAGCAAGGCGATGGCGGTCACGGCCAGCGCGATGGCCCCGGGAAGCAGCACGTCGATCGCCGTGACCGCTTCTCCGCGCAGCCCGCGCATCATCACGGTCTGTTGCGCGATCGCCGGCACGAAGAGTTGCCAGGCCGCGTCGCGGATCGAAAGGAAGAGCGGGACAATCGGTGCGAAGTTCACGACCATCGTGATGTAGCTGGCGTAGGTCTGAGCCTCCTTGTGGCTGCGGCCGTATGTCGCTGCCAGCATGTTGAGCGCGGCGACCATCGCGGAAAACGGCAGCAGCATCGCGATGAAGAGCGCGGACTCCGCGATCCCGAACTGCATCAGCGCGGCAAGCCGCTCGCTGCGAACCAGCAGCATGGCCGCCCGGAAGCCGATCAGCGTCAACACGACGACAGCCGCGGAACAAAGGGCTACGACCGACCACTTGCCGAGCACCAGCGAACCGGTCGTCACCGGATTCATCAGCAGCGGCTCGAGCGATCCGCGTTCGCGCTCGCCGGCGGTCACATCGATCGCGACGCTGATCGCGCCGACGACGGCGCCGAGCAGCGCCAGCCAAGGCACCAGGAACAGCAGCTGGGCTCCGCGTGACTGGCTGCTCGCCAGGTTGACCTCGTCGATCTCGAGCGGCGTCAGCAACTGCGGGCTGACCCCGCGCGCCAGCAGCCGCTGCATTCCGAGTTCGCGATTGAAGCCGCGCAGCGCCGCGATTGCCGAACGCACGGCCGGCTGCGCCTTGGTGGCCGTGTCGTCGTGGACAACATCGAGCCGGATCGACTCGCCGGCCGCGAGCTTCGACTCGAAATCGGCCGGAACGACGATCACCGCGTTCTGCAGTCGGCCCGATTTGATCTGCTCGCGATAGTCGGCCGGCGCGTCCTTCACGTTCGATCCGGCGCGTTCCAGGAAGTTGACCAGCGTCGGCGCCGAACTCCCTCCGACCAGGTAGACCTCGCGCCGCGCCGCGCTCTCCTCGACGCTCGAGATGAACGTGGACAACAGCAGAAGAGACAGCGGCCCAGCCAGCATCGAACTCACGAGCACGATCAACCAGGTCCGCCGGTCGCGAATCGCGTCCTTCAGCTCCTTGCGGAACACGGTCCAGGCGGCGCTCACTTTCTGCCCTCCGCTCGCGATTCGTGCCCGGATTCATAGGCCAGCCGCACGAACGCGTCCTCGAGCGACGCGGTGCCGGCCTGCGCGCGGATCGAATCGGCGCTGCCATGGGCGACCGTGCGCCCCTGCGCAACGATGACGATCTCGTCGGCGAGCTGCTCGACCTCCTGCATGATGTGCGACGAGATCACGATGCACTTGCCGGCGTCGCGCAGATGCAGCAACAGCCGGCGCAGCGCGCGCGTCGAGACGACATCGAGGCCGTTGGTGGGCTCGTCGAGGACCAGGTGCTGCGGGTCGTGGATCAGCGCGCGTGCGAGCGCGACCTTCATCCGCTCGCCGGTCGAGAAGCCCTCGGTCCGCCGATCGAGGAGGCTCTCCATGTCGAGCAGTTCGGCGAGCATCGCGAGCCGCGCGTCGAACTCCGCCCTGGGTACCTGGCGCAGCTCCGCGTAATACGCGACGTTTTCGCGACCGGTGAGCCGCGTGTAGAGCCCGCGCGCATCGGACAGCGCGCCGAGCTGGGCCCGCACGCTGCGCGGATCGGCCAGCACATCGATCCCGCCGACCCGCGCGCTGCCGCGATCGGCGCGCACCAGCGTGCCGATGATGCGCAGCGTCGTCGTCTTGCCGGCGCCGTTGGGTCCGAGCAGCGCCGTGATGCGCCCATCGGCCGCGTCGAGGGAAACCTGCTCGACCGCGACGATGCGGGCACGTTTGCCGTCGACGCGCGCATCGAATGACTTCGCGAGATCGCGCGCCTCGATCAAGGCTTTTTCCCGCTTCTTGCCGCAGACGGTTCGATCGGGACGAAGAACCCTGGCGCCGGAATCCGGACCAGACATTCACCATCGACGCGCTCGAACGACGCCTCGCGCACGAAGCGCGTGATCAATTGAATCGAGCACGCCTGCGCGCTGGTGCCATGACCCAGGTTCGGAGCGACCAGGTGCTTCGCATTGCCGAGCCGCTGCGCGACGAAGTCCCCGTGGCGCGGCGGTGTCGCCGGGTCGAGACCCCCGGACAGGATCAGCACCGGGACGCGGCTGGCGGGCACATCGTAGAAGGCGGCAGGCACCGGGCGGGTGGGAACGGCGCGGCAGGCCTGCTCGTAGAGATCGACGAAGGCGGTTCCGAACCGGGTCTGCGCCGCCTGTGCGCGCGCTGCGGCGTCGACGCGTGGCAGGTCTTCCGCGCAGACCACGGCGAAGTGCATGCCGATCGCGAAGTTCTCGTTCATGCCGCCGGCGACGGACGCGCTGAGCGCAATCAACGCCGCGTAGTCCCCGCGCGAGGCTTCGGCCAGCGCGTACGGCAGCACGGCCCCGAGCTGTGGCACGTACAGCGGCACCCGCAACAGCGAGGCAACGACGCTCGGCTCCAGCCGCAACGACTCGATGCGGCCGGTCAGCGGATGCGCGACGCGCAGATCGACGCCTTCGCCGGCGCGCCCGATCAGCCGGTCGATCCAGGCTTCGAAGTCCGGGTAGCGCGCGCGGCAGCGTTCATCGCCGGCGCAGCGGGCGACCAGGGACTTCAGCGCGGCGTCGGAGTCGATCGAGAACGAGACGGGCAGCTTCATGTCCGGCGGCGCGACGCCGTCGAGCACCGCGGAGCGCACCCGGTCCGGGAACTGCCGCAGGTATTCGAGGGCAGCCCGGGTGCCGTACGAGGCGCCCCACAGGTTGATCTGCTCCGCGCCGAGCTGCGCGCGCACTGCCTCGAAGTCCCGCATCGCGATCCAGCTGGCGTATTGGCGGGGATCGGCCGGAAGCGCCTTCAGGCAGTCCGCCAGCAACGCGATCTGCTGGGCCGGTTCGAGCGTGGCGGCGAGCGTTTGTTCGTCGAACTTGCATTCCAGCGCGTTCGAGCTGCCGGTACCCCGCTGGTCGATGAAGACCAGGTCGCGCCGCGCATTGAGTTCGCTCAGGATCGGCAGCATCAGACGCGCGACGCGCGTCGCCGCCTGGCCGGGGCCTCCGGCGAGAACGAACACGGGGTCCGGCTGCTTGTTGCGGGCGACTGCCGGAACCACGGCGAACCGCACTTCGATCGCCCGGCCGGAAGGCGCGTCGGGATCCTCGGGC
>Ga0209592_1000483_pt1 | contig 11957 bp, 7 predicted proteins | sample PPLLak2March2015_2_FD_187251 | JGI IMG/M metagenome (GOLD analysis project Ga0209592, IMG submission 187251) | Freshwater sediment microbial communities from Prairie Pothole Lake near Jamestown, North Dakota, USA - PPLs Lake P8 Core (3) Depth... | ecosystem: Environmental > Aquatic > Freshwater >... | reverse complement strand
TAAAATATTCATCGATATAGGCCTGAGCGATCTTCGGCTCAATATTCAACTGTTGAGCGAGACCATAGGCGCTCATTCCATAAATGATTCCAAAATTGATCACCTTGGCTTCCCTTCTCATCCTGGGATTCACCTTTTCCATGGGAACGCCGAAGACCTCTGAGGCGGTTCGGGCATGGATATCTTCATTCCTCCGGAACGCCTCAACCATTGTTTCGTCCTGGGAGAGGTGAGCGAGGAGTCGCAATTCAATTTGAGAATAGTCTGCGGAGGCAATGCCCCATCCTTTTTCAGGGATGAAGGCCTGACGGATCCGGCTTCCCTCATCGGTGCGGATGGGGATGTTCTGCAAGTTAGGATCGCTCGAGGAGAGCCTTCCGGTGGCCGTGACCGTTTGGTTATAAGACGTGTGGATCCGTTCGGTCTTTGGATGAACCAGCCTGGGAAGGGCATCGATGTAAGTCGATTTGAGTTTTTTCAAGTTCCGGTAAGTCAGGATCTCCAGGGGAAGCTCGTGCTGAAGGGACAGTCTGGTCAGGACATCCACATCCGTGGAAGAACCGGTTTTGGTCTTCTTGATCACGGGGAGTCTCAATTTATCGAAGAGGATCTTCCCCAGTTGCTGGGAAGAATTGATATTAAAAACCTCCCCGGCCAGGGTATAGATGCGCTCCTCCCTCTGCTGCAGTTGAATCTCCATCTCTTTCGAAAATTCGTTGAGGAGGTCGATATCGATCTTCACCCCATTCATCTCCATCTTGGCCAGGACGACCAGGAGGGGCATCTCCACCTGATCGAAGAGATCCTTAAACCCTCCTTCGGTCAATTTCGGAAGAAGGAGCTGAGACAACTGCAACGTCACATCCGCATCCTCACAGCTATAATCCTTTGCCTTTTCAAGATTGATCTGGTCAAAGGTCAATGCCTTAGCGCCGGTCCCGGCAACCTCCTTGTAGTCGGTGACCGAACGGTCCAAATATTCCCGGGCGATTTCGCTGAGGTTGTGATTATGCTTGGTGGGATTGAGGAGATAGGAAGCGATCATGGTGTCGCCTTCAATCCCCTGAAGCTGGATGCCGTATCGTTTCAAAACGATCCAGTCGTATTTGATGTTCTGCCCCACCTTCTTCAAGGCCTCATCCTCCAGGAGAGGTTTCAATCGCTCCGAGACCCAGGAGAGGGAAAGCTGTTGAATGCCTTCCCTTGGCTGATGGCCGACGGGAATGTAGAAGGCTTGATACGGAGTGTAGGACAGGCTCACGCCAACCAGATCGGCCCACATGGGATAGGGCGAGGTAGTCTCGAGATCAATGGCAAAGCGTTTTGCCTTTTTTAAGTCTTCCACCAAGGGAAGGAATTCATTCTGTCCGATGATCAGGTGGTAGTTTCTTGGATGATCGACTTTCTCGTCTGGGAGCTCTTTGAGGAGTTTATTGAATTCCAACTCTTTGAAGATCTCCCGGAGGTTCTTCAGATCAGGAGGAGAGAGAACAGATTCTTTTAATGGGTAGTGGATGGGCACATCTGTATGGATGGTTGCCAGTTGCCGGCTGAGGCGAGCCTGTTCTCCATAGGTTTCCAGATTCTCTCTCAATTTCTTTTTCGGGACCTGTTCCAGATGGGCAAGAAGGTTTTCGATCGATCCAAAGGCCTTGATCAATTCGATCGCCGTCTTCTCTCCAATCCCGGGAACGCCTGGTATATTGTCAATGGCATCTCCAGACAGGCCCATCACCTCCACCACCTGCTCCGGAGGAACTCCAAAGCGCTGGATCACTTGATCCACTTTGAACCTTTTCTCTTTCATCGTATCGTAGACTTCGGTCCGGTCACTGACCAGTTGGAGGATATCTTTATCCCCTGTGATGATCACCACATCGGCCTCGGACTCCAGTTTTTTGGCGAGTGTCCCGATCACATCATCCGCTTCATATCCATCGATCTCCAAAGTGGCAATGCGATAAGCCTGCATGATCTTCTTAATATAGGGGATCTGGGGAACGAGTCCCTCAGGCATGGCTGGCCGGTTGGCTTTGTATTCCTTATAAACCTGAGTTCGAAAAGTAGGTGCCTTTGAATCGAAGACGACGATGAGGTAGTCTGGCCGGTGGTCTTTGAGGACTTTGAGAAGCATCTGGGTGAAACCATAGGTGGCGTTGGTGGGAAGGCCTTTGGAATTGGAGAGGTGACTAATCGCATAAAAGGCCCGGAAGATATAAGAGGAGCCGTCAATCAGATAAAGACGAGGACGATTAGACATAACGAAATTTTCCTAAAGGAAAATTTAAAATTCGAAGCACGAAATCCGAAATACGAAATTTAAATTCGCGAGCGGAGAAAGTTTAACAAATTTGGTGATTCGAATTTAGGATTTGTTTCGGATTTCGAAATTCGGATTTCGGATTTATCCATAAGCTGAAGATAGGGTCTTTGAAAATACATGGCACAGTTTGAACCAGCTAGGGCAGCGAGCTGCTTTACAAAACATTGGTATAAACCCGGTTGCCGCCTGAATGCTTGGCCACATACATCGCGTCGTCAGCCGATTTGACAAACCTTTCTAAGTCGAAACTATCTTGGAATTCTGCCAGCCCGACGCTGACGGTAATATCCTTAAATCCAGCATCCTCAATGGTTAAACGGATTCGTTCAGCAATGGTCAGGGCTTGTTCAAGGGGGGCCCCGATGAGAAGGGAGGCAAATTCATCTCCACCGTATCGATAGCCAGAATCGACATTATGCCGGATCGAGTGCTTGATGATTTCTCCGATCTTTTTCAATACCCGGTCCCCTTCAACGTGGCCATGGGTGTCGTTGTATCTTTTGAAGTTGTCGACGTCTAACATCAAAAGGGAGAGGGAGGTCTTCTGACGCTTCAAGCGGGTCAACTCGGATTCCAGGGTTTTGAAAAAATGCCGGTGGTTGTAGAGTCCGGTGAGGTCGTCGGTGATGGAAAGCCGTCTCACCTCCTCTTCCAGTTTCTCCTTCTCCGTCAGGGTCCGGGATTTTTGAAGGGCCTGATTAACGATATGGATAAGGTGTTCATTCTCGAAGGGTTTCTTAACGAAGTCGGAGGCGCCCTCCTTGAGGGCGTGGATGGCATTCTCTACTGTGGCAAAGGCGGTGAGCATGATGACGCTTTGAATAGGGTTGATCGTTCGAATCCGCTTCAGCGCCTCGGTGCCATCAATCCCCGGAAGGCTTATGTCCATGAGAACCACATCCGGCTTTTCTTCCTTGACTTTCTTCACCCCTTCTTCGCCTGTGGCAGCCAGGATGACCTCATAGCCCTCAAAAGAAAGAAGTTTCTGGATGATGTCCAGGGTATCCGGGGCATCGTCGACGATCAGGACTTTTCCTTTTGGAGGGTTAGGTTTGAAGTTCTTTTCCATTTGAGTTCTCCGCCGAGAGAGGGAGGGTGAAAAAGAAGGTAGAACCCTCCCCTAAATGAGACTTGGCCCATATCTTTCCCCCGTGTTCCTCCACCAATCGCTTGGTGATGGCCAGGCCCAACCCTGTTCCACCATGTTTACCACTTTCCACCTGATAGAATTCTTCAAAGATCTTTTCCATCTTATCCTCCGGAATGCCAATCCCGGTGTCTCGAATCTCATGGAGGACAAAGGCATCTTTTCGACTGGCGGTGATGATGATCTGGCCTCCATCGGCCGTAAATTTGAAAGCATTAAAGAGGAGATTGATAAAGATGTCATGAAGCCGTCCCCGATCGGCATAGACCTGGAGGTTATTGGGGACCTCTACCTGGATGGTGAGGTGTTTATCCACGGGCTTGACCTCATTGATGTAGCCGTGAATCACCTCCGAGAGAGGGATCATTTCCCGGGTGAGGAGGAGACGGCCCGATCGGATCCTTGTCAGATCGAGCATATGATCCATGGTCCCTTGGATTCGGTTCGTATTCCTCTGAATGGTGAGGAGATAGGATTTCAGGTTCTCAGGAACCTTGACCTCCTTGTCGGAGAGGATGAAATCGATATTGGCTTTAATGGCCGTGAGGGGGGTCTTCAGCTCATGGGAAGCCGTACCGATGAATTTCATCCGGGTCTCATCCATCTCCGTTAACTCCCGGTTCATCATCTCCAATTCTTTTTTGGCAGACTGAAGATCTTCGAGCATCTTTAGGGTCGAGGTCCTCGCCCGGTTCAGTTCCTTGATGTTCTCCTCCAACAGGCGTGTCCGTTCCTCCACCTTCTTCTCCAGATCGGTTCTGGACCCTTTTAACTGGAGGGTCATCTGATTGAAGGCCCTGGCCAGGTCTCCGATCTCGTCTCTTGAATGGATATCGACAGAGTAAATCAGTTCCCCCCTTGCCACAATTTCCGTAGCCGCCACCAGCTTTTCGATGGGCCGAAGAAGGATCCGTGTGAGGATGATCGTGAAGAGAACCCCTATACCAATCACCCCTAGGGTGACGAAAAGAATATCCCTCTTCAAGGCATCCAACCTGGCTTTAAAGCGATGAAGGGAAAACCCCATCTGAATCGTTCCAATCAGTTGTTCCTCTTGAGATTGCACGGGATGAGAGAATCGATAGATGAGATCGGGATCGGGAGGGGGGCCCTTCTTCACTGCAGAGAGCAGTTCTTTTCCGTTTCGATCGAGAAGGGCACATTGGACAATGTTCTCATCCTCAACGATGATTTGCACCTGGCGCTCCAGAAAGGATCGATCTGATATCCCAATTCCGTACCGGAAGAACGGGGTGAAGGCATTGGCCAGGGATCTTCCATAGGTCTCCATTTCGGTCTGAAGGAGGATCCTCTCCCTTGCCAAGATAAAAGATCCGAAGCCCACTGCGCCCATCAAGACCAGGAAGATCATGGCGAAGATAAGTTTGGAAGTCAAGCTGATTCGGAAACGGAAAAAAGATTTAAATCGGTTCATACATGATGGGGTTCATAAATGCAATAAGGTTCTTCGCTCATGTAGTCCCCAAGGCTTTCATAGGCCCTGGCACGACAGCCTCCACAGACTTTTCTGTATTCACAGATTCCACATTTCCCTTTATAGCCATCCGTGTTCCGGAGATTGAGAAAGACCGGGGAGTTTTCCCAGATCTCTTTGAACGATTGTTTCCTCACGTTTCCACAGTCCAGTTCCAGATAGCCACAGGGCTGAACCTGACCCAGATGGGAGAGGAAGCAGAACGAGATTCCCCCTAGACAACCCCGGGTCATGGCATCCAATCCGTACTCCTTCGGAGTGATCTTCTTCCCCTCTTTCTTGGCCCGCTGGCGGAGGATCCGGTAATAATGCGGGGCACAGGTGGCCTTCAGCTGGAGAGGAACCCGTTCCCTCTGCTCGTAAAACCAGTTGAGCGTTTTTTCATAGTCGAGGGCGGAGATCTCATGATCTTGAAGCTCCTTTCCCCTTCCCGTGGGAACCAAGAGGAAGATGTGATGGGCTACCGCACCGAGGTCAACCACAAGTTTGAGGATGTCGGCGATCAAATGGAGGTTCATCCGGGTGATGGTCGTGTTGATCTGGAATTCAAGACCTCCCCTCTTGGCCAATTCAATCCCCTTCAGGGAACTCTCAAAGGCTCCTTTCACCTTTCGAAAGGCATCATGGGTCTCTGAACTGGGGCCATCGAGGCTGACGCTGATTCGCTGAATCCCTGAGGTCTTCATCTTCTGAACCGTCTCTTCCGTCATCAAGGTACCATTGGTGGCCATCACCATTCGGAATCCTTTATCGGTTCCATAACGGGCGAGATCGAAGATATCGGGTCGAAGGAGGGGTTCTCCCCCTGTGAGGATGATGACGGGTTTGCTGATGGACGCGATCTCATCCATTACCCTGAGACATTCCTGGGTGGAGAGTTCCCCTGGGTAAGGGCCTCGCTCTGCGGAGGCACGACAGTGGATACAGGCGAGGTTGCAGCCTCGGGTTAATTCCCAGGCCACCATTCTCAACTGGGGAACCGTGAGCCTTGCCTCCTGATCCACCATCGATAAATCGTGATGCTGCACTGCTAATTTATGACTCATAACTCTTAACTTTCCATTCTTAATTTTTAACTTTTAACTCTCAAGTTATAATTTCCGGGCTGCTTCTTTCGCAAAATAGGTCAGGATGAGATCGGCTCCTGCCCTTTTGATGGCGACGAGGGATTCCATCATCACCTGTTCGCCGTCAACCCAACCCAGTTGCGAAGCGGCCTTGACCAGGGCAAATTCCCCGCTCACGTTGTAAGCAGCCACCGGAATGTTGAACATCTGTTTCACCCGATAGATGATGTCCAGGTAGGGAAGGGCTGGTTTCACCATCACCAGATCAGCACCTTCTTCAAGATCGAGGCGGACTTCCCTCAGAGCCTCATCTCCATTGGCTGGGTCCATCTGGTAAGATCTCCGGTCTCCAAATAGGGGTTTCGATTCGGCAGCTACCCGAAAGGGTCCGTAGAAACTGGAGGCATATTTGGCCGAATAAGCCATGATGGGAATGTCATCGAATCGGTTCTCATCCAGCTTCTTTCGGATGGCTCCCACCCTTCCATCCATCATATCCGAAGGGGCAACCATGTCTGCCCCTGCCTTTACATGAGAGAGGGCCTGGTGGGCCAGGAGTTCGAGGGTTTCATCATTGAGAATCCTTCCCTCTTTCACCACACCGCAGTGGCCATGACTGGTATATTCACACAGGCAGACATCGGTGATGACAATGATCCCCTCTACCTTCTCCTTAATGACCCTCACCGCCCTCTGGATGATTCCATCTTCAGCATAGGCCTCTGTACCCATTTCATCTTTCCTCTCGGGAATTCCGAAGAGGATCACTCCCAGAATGCCCAAGGATTTCGCCTCCTCCACTTCTTTGATGAGAAGGTCAATCGAGAGCTGAGCATGGCCCGGCATGGAGGAGATAGCCTGTTTCACCCCTTTCCCGGGACGGACAAAGAGAGGAAGGATAAAATCGTCCGGCCTGAGATGGGTTTCTCGAACCATTTCACGAAAAATCTCATCTTTTCGCAACCTTCTCGGTCTATATTGTGGAAACTTCATGGGAACTTCACCCCTCTTCTACCAGTCTAGGATAGCCTTTAGAAGGCCATTAATAAAATTTACAATATTTTTGGATTCCTGTCTAATAATGAAAACGAATTGCTCGAATGATAGCGAATTTCACGAATAGAATAATTCTTTCTATCCTCTCTTCTGGATCAGGGCCACAGACTTGGCTGCACTCCTTCGGATTTTTCGATTGGGGTCGGAGCTTGCGATTTGCTGCAGATCGCCGATGGCTCTGTGATCACCAATGCTTCCGAGCAGGGTAACGGCATTTCAATTATTTGATTTTTCAAGGAATTCATAGAAAGGATTCCACAGATTTCTCTTTATTTTTCAATGTATTTGTAATCCGTGTAATCGCTTCGTAATCGGTGTAATCAGGGATTTCTGGACTTTTTCAGAAATCCCTTAAACGGATTGATGATAAAGTTAAAAAAGGGCTTTGTCAAACAAAATTTGGCCCTTTTAGTCCTTTAATATTCGTGAGTTAGTGAACAGAAAAGAGCTTAAAACCCTGCTTTTCACCTTCCTTTTTGGGGTCGAAGATAGATAAATGGTTTTCCATCTGTCTAAAGTGTGATAAAATAGCTTTGTCTATTCTGATCAGGAGGTGTGCGATGAAATCGTTTCGTTGGTTGCTCATCCTTTCTCTCTTAGGGATTTTTGCCATCATGAGTGATGCCTACGGAGATACTTATTCCCTTAACCTCAGATATAAACCTGCGAAGGATCTTCCTTTGCTGAAGGAGAAAATTGGACCTAATCTCGGCCTGGCTCCTTTTAAAGATGAACGATCGGATAAGTTGTATATCGGTTACCACCTTTCCTTTTTTGGACGTGCAAGTTATTTTAGGAGCGATCCCTCTCCCCTGGAACGGGCCATCCGAGAGTCTCTTTTGGGACCCCTTTTCCAATACGGGATCAAAACCACTCCGATATCAGATTGGGATGGGAAGCCGGAGTCTCTAAAGGAGTTGGACACAGATTCTGTCTTGATGATCCAGATCAAGCAGTTTTGGATCGAGGGGAGCGGAGCGGCTTTCAGGGCGAATGCCAAGACCTCCATTCACCTCGTCATTCATCTGGGAGTAAAGAAAGAGGGCAAGGTTTTTTCAAAAAATGTGGAAGTAAACCGGGAGGTCACTTTACCCAGGTTGACACCCGAGGGGATGGAAAAAACCTTCAATGAGATTTTAACAGAAGTTTTCGATTCCTTCTTTTCAAATCCGTATTAATTTTTCAACTGATAGTTGATGGCGAATAGCTGATAGCTGCCTAAAGTTGATGAATTTGGGTAGGGGCGACTTTAGCCTGCCTGCACGAAGCGTTTCGGCGAAGGCAGGTCGCCCAAAAGGGAGGACTTCGGCGTGAGCTCAGTCGAACGCTAAAGCCTCCCCTACCCAATCGAATGACCTAAGCTGCCCCTCACCCTCCCCCTCTCCCCGCTGGGGAGAGGGATGGGATGAGGGGGTGCATAAGGAGACAAGCTATGCAATTCTTTTACTGGATCGTTCTATTGATCGCCATTGGGATAGCGGTTTTCGCGATACAAAATTCGAATGCGCCTCAGGTAACGATCCAATTGCTCTTGTGGCCAATTAAAACTTCTCTCGTCTATACAATCTTGGGATCGATTGTTCTAGGGATCATCATTATCCTACTCTTCTGGATCCCAAGGGCCATCCGGTCCTCCTTTGAATGGCAGAAGGTTCCTAAAGAAGTTCCCAGAACTTCCCATAATCCTTTTAAAAAGAGGCGACAACTGTAAGAAAGATGAGAGGGTTAAAACTTTTTCGGATACTGGGGATACAGATTTCTTTAAACTATACCTGGTTCATCGTCTTTGGCTTAATCGCCTGGAGTTTGGCCAGTAGTTATTTTCCCTTTCACTATCCTGAGCTGAGCCGTTCTGCCCATTGGGTCATGGGATTTCTTGGAGCCGTCTTCCTCTTCCTCAGCGTCCTGGCCCATGAGATCACCCATTCCTACATTGCCAAGAAAGAAGGGATTGAGGTTCGGGAGATCACCCTCTTTTTCTTTGGGGGTGTTTCTCAACTGACCAAAGAACCTGAAGATCCGATTAAGGAATTGAAGGTGGCCATCGGCGGCCCCCTCTCCAGTCTCATCCTGGCCTTCCTCTTCTGGATCGTCTCGAAGTTCACTTCTCAAGCTCCCTATCTGATCCTCTTCACCGGCCTCCTGAGCTACCTGGCTTTTATCAATCTCTCTTTAGCGATCTTCAACCTGATCCCCGGGTTCCCGCTCGATGGAGGGCGGGTGCTTCGAGCCCTCTACTGGAAGAAGACCGGCAGCCTGAGGAAGGCAACCCAGATTGCAGCGAATTCAGGAAAATGGGTGGGGGTAGGGATCATCCTCCTCGGCCTCTGGTTCATCTTAAGAGGCAATCTCATTGGAGGGTTCTGGTTTGTCATCATCGGAATCTTTCTGCGCTCCGGTGCCGAAGGAGGATTTCAACAGGTGATGATGAAAGGAGCCCTCGAGGGGGTGAAGGTAAAGGAGTTGATGAGTCAGGGGGTCATCTCTGTCCCGCCTTCCCTTTTTATTGATCGACTGGTGGAGGATTTTTTTCTCACCCACAAACACATCACCTACCCGGTGATCCAAGGGGAAAAGATCGTCGGCCTCATCACCTTGAAGCGGGTGAAGGAAGTTCCACGGGATCAGTGGAGGTCGAAGACCGTTGGGGAAGTGATGCTGCCCATTCAGGAGGAGATGATGCTCGATCCGGAAGGGGAGGCGGTGGAAGCGCTCCAGCGGATGATCCGCAGTGGAGAAGGGCGCCTTCCTGTCGTCAAAGATGGGAAAGCCGTGGGCATGATTACCCGGAAGGATATCCTCAATCTTCTTGAGATCAAGACCGACTTAATGGAGTGAAAAGTTGAGGAAGTCGGCTCACATTCCCTTCTTATTTCCCTCTTCTGTATTTGCAGGTTCATGAATTCAATAATTCATAATTTATAATTTATAACTCATAACTCATAACTCATAACTCATAACTACTTCTCATAACTACTTCTCGCCTTTTCCTGGCGCTGCGGGAGATCGATAAGGAATCGGGACGAATTCAACTCCCGGGCGTTGTTGCTTCGCCTGGGGGTAGAGTTCCATCATATGATGTTCAGGATGTCGCTCATAAGCTCTCCTCCTCCTCCTTCTTGTTGTTTAGTTTAGATTATAGACACAAAGATAATTTTTGCTAATGGAATAATATGAATTTGGAGACATCGAGTCCTTTTTCTGATAAAATTTTCTTGTCTTGAAAAAGGGGAGGAGTAACGAAATGGGTATGGAAAAAAATCGGAAGACGAAGATCGTGTGCACCATTGGTCCGGCCAGTGAATCTCCCCAAGTCCTGGAGGCCTTGATTCGAGCCGGGATGGATGTGGCGCGACTCAATTTTTCTCATGGAACTCAGGAAGAACATCTCAGGAAGATCAAAACGATTCGCCAGATAGCAGAGCGATTAGAAAAAACCGTGTCCATCCTTCAGGATCTCTCCGGTCCGAAAATCAGGGTGGGCAGGGTGAAGGAGGGGGGTGCGGAGTTGAAAAGGGGAGAAAAATTTCTCCTGACCAACCGGGAGATCATAGGGGATGAGCGAGGGGTCTCGGTGAGCTACGCCGCTCTTCCGGGAGAGGTAAGGCCTGGGGATTCGATTCTTCTTTCAGACGGAACGATCGAGCTTCGAGTGCTGGAGAGTAATGGTCAAAATGTACAATGCCGAATCATTGTGGGGGGCGTCCTGACCTCCCATAAAGGAGTCAACTTTCCAACGCGATCCATTCTCGCTTCGGCATTCACAGAAAAGGATCGTCAAGACCTTCTCTTCGGTATTCAGCATGGAGTGGATCTGATCGGTCTTTCTTACGTGAAAGAGGCTGCTGACATCAAAGGGGTTAGAAGATTTTTGGAAAAAGAGTCAGCTGATATTCCCGTCATTGCAAAGATCGAGCGGAAAGAGGCTCTGGAACATGTCGATGAAATCCTTCTGGCTTCCGATGGGATCATGGTCGCTCGGGGAGATCTCGGTGTAGAAACTCCCCTTGAGAAAATCCCAAATGTCCAGAAGATGTTGATTCGGAAGGCCAATGCCCTGGGAAAGCCCGTAATCACCGCCACCCAGATGCTTCGATCCATGGTCGACCACACCCAACCCACAAGGGCAGAGGTGACTGATGTGGTCAACGCGATCTATGACGGGACCGATGCCATCATGCTCTCCGAGGAGACGGCCAGTGGCCAATTTCCTGTGGAGGCTGCCCAGATGATGGCGAAGATTGCGCAATCCGCTGAGGAAGAGTTTCCCTTTGATCAATTCTTAAGGCGAGAGATAGAAGAGGAGATGGACCTTCCTCAGGCCATCAGCCATGCGGCTTCTTCACTGGCAAAGGAAGTGAAGGCTGCGGCCATTGTCACACCCACGGAGTCTGGAAGTACCTCCCAATGGGTATCGAGGCTCCGGCCCCGGCAACCGATCCTTGCCTTGAGTCGGCACCTTTCCACGATCAAAAGGCTCAATCTCTGCTGGGGTGTTTATCCTATCCTTGTCCCTGACTGGAAGGACACGGATGATATGCTCGAGCGATCGAAAAGGATCCCAAAGGAATTGGGGATGGCCGAACCCGGAGATCGCATTATCATCATTGCAGGAGTTCCCATCAGCATTCCAGGGACGACCAACCTCATCAAGGTGGAGACGGTCGAGTAAAAGATAGGTAATTAAACCGGCCCATGTTAAAATAAATCAATGTACATGGACCTCCCAAAATAATCCCTCCCCCCTTGACACCTGCCTGCCCCGCCCTCGGTCGGGACCGGGGCCGGTAGGCAGGGGAGAGGGCGGAGGCAGCCTTTGGAGTGAGAGATGCGAAAAATAGGTCCTCTATTATTTCTTGCCTTTATTAT
>Ga0209592_1000482_pt1 | contig 11958 bp, 8 predicted proteins | sample PPLLak2March2015_2_FD_187251 | JGI IMG/M metagenome (GOLD analysis project Ga0209592, IMG submission 187251) | Freshwater sediment microbial communities from Prairie Pothole Lake near Jamestown, North Dakota, USA - PPLs Lake P8 Core (3) Depth... | ecosystem: Environmental > Aquatic > Freshwater >... | reverse complement strand
CGGCCTTGCTCTCGTGAATGCGAAACTTTTTTCTGAGGTGGCCAAAGCAAAATCAGAATGGGAGACGACCTTTAATTCGGTGACAGACCTCCTGACCATTAGAGACAAAGATTACCGAGTCATCCTGGCCAATAAAGCGGCGCTCAGGCGGTTCGGGTTGAAACCGGAAGAGTTGATCGGAAAGAGGTGCTTTGAGGTTTTTCGTCACAGCGACAAACCTTGTGCAGGATGTTATGTCTCCGAAACGCTATTCACGAAGAACCCTGTCTCCATAGAAGTGGAGAGTCAGTATTTGAAAGGCATCTTTCGGTTCCATACGTTTCCTGTTTTTGGTGAAACAGGGGAACTGATCGGTGTGGTTGAATTGGCCCGGGAGATCACCGGAGAGAAACGATTGGAGATTGAAAAAGACGTGATTAATAACGTCAATAAAATACTTGCTTCCAGCCTCGATGTAAAGCAGGTGATCCGGGCCGTCCATATTGAATTGAAGAGACTATTGGACTGTGAAAGGATGACGATCACTCTTTTGGATGAAGAGGAAAAGGGATTCCATTATCTCGCCCAGACAGGCCACTACGAACCCGCCGAATCAGTGGCGGGGACCATCTATCCTCAAGAAGGAACTCATTTTGGAAGGGTGGTTGAAACAGGGTTGCCTGTCATCATTGCCGACACCGCTGAAAGTGATTCCTGGGTTGCGCTAAAATTACTGAAAGAGGGGATTCGTTCCTGTTTGCTTTTCCCCTTGGAATATAAGGGGAAGATCATCGGCACGATGAACTTCGGCAGCAGGGAGGCGAATCACTTTTCAGAGACCTCGTTCGATCTGCTGCAACAAATTGCCTCTGGAGTGGCCATCTCCCTTCAAAATGCTTTGCTTTTTGAAGAGATAAGAAAGAGGCTTGATGAATCAACCATTCTCTACGAGATAACGAAGATTTCTTCTTTAGCCTCGCTCAATATGGATCAAACGCTAACGGAGATTGCGGAGAACCTAAGCAACCTCCTGAAGTCTGAATATCTCGCTATCTTCTTGGTTGAGGAAAATACAAGGAGATTGAAGCCTTATACTTCCTCGAAAAGCCTTCGCCATCATCTCGAGTATGTTGAAGGTCTCGGACTTTGCTTGGGTAAGGGCATTACAGGGTGGGTAGCTGAAAAAGGTGAGCCCGTGCTCGTGAATAATGTGAAAGAAGATGGCAGGTATGTCTGCGGCGATGAGACCATATGTTCTGAGATGTGTGTTCCTCTGAAGGTGGGGCCAAAAGTGATCGGAGTGGTGGATGTACAGAGCAAAGAACCGAATGCTTTTTCTGAGGATGACCTGCGCTTGCTCAGCATCGCCGGGGGGCAAATGGCGACTGTCATTGAAAATATCCGTCTACGAGATGAGATTAAGCAGTCGGAAGAAAAATACAGGACAGTCGTTGAGAGCGCCCTGGATGGCGTCTGTGCCTTGGGGAGGGATTACCGGCTCAAATTTATTAACCAGAGGTTCGCGGAAATCCTTGGTTTTACAAGGGAAGAATTGATCAATAGGGATGTCCGAGAATTTCTGGATGAAGAAGGCCGTAAGGTTGTGGCTGATCGAGAGGAACAACGAAAGAGAGGGACAACATTATCTCCCAGTTTTGAGTCAACGATCTTTCGTAAAGATGGTGGGATGAGAAATGTGGAAATCAGTGCTCGGACGATAAAAGATTCGAAGGGGGATGTGAGTACCATTGCTATTCTTAAAGACATCACCGAGAAGAAAAAGATGGAAGAAGAGTTGTTCCGGGCTGAAAAACTGAGTGCCATCGCCGAAATGGCGAGCGGAGTTGCCCATGATTTCAATAACGCCTTAGCGGCCATTCTCGGAAATACCCAACTCTTGCTTTATACCGCCAAAGATCAGGAGACGAAGGAAACCCTGCGGACGATTGCAAAGGTGGCGCAGGATAGCGCTCATACGGTTCGCCGGCTTCAGGACTTTACGAAGAACAGGGTTTCTCAGGAACTTTCCAGCGTGGATGTAAACTCCCTCATCAAAGATTCGATTGAGATTACTAAACCGAAGTGGAAGGACGAGGCCCAAAGCAAGGGAGTACCTATCGAAATCGTTTCAACTTTTGAGGAGATTCCCTCTGTGTCAGGGAACGACTCTGAACTGAGGGGGGTGCTCACCAACATGATCCTTAACGCCATTGAGGCGATGCCCGAAGGGGGGAAAATTGAAATCTCCACGTCGAAGAAAAGGAGGAGCGTGATCATCCAGATTTCAGATACAGGCATTGGCATCGCAGAGGAGGTAAGGGAGAAGATTTTTGAGCCCTTTTATACGACGAAACCGTTTACCAACACCGGGTTGGGGTTAAGCATGTCTTATGGGATCATCAAAAGGTTTGGGGGAGAGATCGAAGTCGTAAGCGAACTGGGATACGGAACAACCTTCACCATCATTTTGCCCGTTGGAGAAGCTGCAATAGACGAGGCCGTCTCCCCGCAAACGATCAAGCAGGGAAGGCAGGCCCGGATCCTGGTGATCGATGATGAGGAGGTTGTCCGGAGTGTCCTTTCTCGTACCCTTGCCAACTTCCACCATCAGGTGACCCTGGCAGCGGATGGGGAAAAGGGAGTTCAGCTCTTTCAAGAGGGAAAATATGACATGGTGCTCACCGACCTGGGAATGCCCGGAATGTCAGGTTGGGAGGTATGTCGGACGATTAAAAAGATGAGCCCTGACACACCCGTTGGGATGATTACAGGATGGGGGGCGGAGATGAGCCAAAGCAAAATGGACGAGTATGGTCTTGATTTTCTTATCTCCAAGCCCTTCGATCTAAACCAAATCTTGAACGTGGTTGCCGAAACCATGGAATCCAAGGGGGGATGATTATTATCCGCCTACGCAGAAAACCACGGGCTTTGCCCGTGGGGCTCCATATTTTCCAATTTCTTCCACAATGATTGTCATGATCCTCTTTATCCACGCCTTGACGGATGACCTGAAATAGACTCAGCGGCGTTTTAAACGGGCCTCATCCATCGACTCCTTCCGTAAAACCTTTTCGTCGCAGCGAGTATTTCTTTAGAGCACCCCTCCCCAAACATTTCCTCTGTTGATACGTTCGACGGCGCCAAACCCCGATTGTTAGATCGGGACAGAAAGGGCCGCTCAGTATCAACCCTGAGCATACCCCGCTCTTAAGCCCGGGGAGTCGAATGGGTTGATTTTTGCCAGTTTTTGTAATAAATAAAGTCATATCTATCGTCACCATAGAAAGGAGGGTTTATTTATGAAAAGAGGGGGTTTTCTTTTTGGTATTTTCGTTTTTTCAGTTCTTTTTCTCTCCCTATCCGCTTACGGACAGGATATTCCTATCGGGTTCTTTGCGCCCATCACCGGACCCGCAGCCGCTGACGGCGCAAGCGCCAAACATGCCGTGGAATTGGGCCTGAAAGAGGTAAACGATGGGGGCGGGATTAACGGAAGAAAGGTGAATCTAATCATCTATGACGACCGGTTGAACCCGCAGGAAGCTGTTGCCATCGCCAACAAGCTGATCGAGAAGGATAAAGTCGTGGGTGTGGCCAGCGGTTCTTACAGCGGGCCTACTCGTGTCACCGCCCCTATTTTCCAGAAGGCCGGAATGCCGATGGTGGCTGGTTATGCGGTTCATCCTGATGTCACCTGGGATCCGAAGGAAAAGAAACCGAATGATTTCTGTTTCCGCAACGGTTTTCTCGGTGAGATTGAGGGAGCGGCGGCTGCTGAATTTGCAGTCAAGAATCTAAAAGCCAAAAAAATAGCTCTCATTTTTATGGACAATGACTTCGGGAGAGCCATTTCATCCGGCTTTGCCGAGAGGGCAGAAAAATTGGGCGCAGCGGTCCTCACGAAACAGATGTATAAATTCCCGGGGGAAAAAGATTTTCGTCCATTTCTCACCCGAATCAAGGAAGGAAACCCTGATGTCATTTTCGCTGCAGGGTATTACAATGAAGCCGCCTCCATTGTGAGACAGTCCAAAGAACTCGGAATCAAGAGCCAGATCCTGGGTGAGGAAGGTTTTGATTCCCCTAAGTTCCTGGAAATCGCCGGGCCAGCCGCGGAAGGTGTGATCATTGCGACCAATCTTGACCGGGATGACCCCCGGCCGCTGGTTCAAAACTTCCTGAAAAATTACCGAAAGGCCTACAATGAAGATGCCGACATGGTTGGCGCCTCCAGTTATGATGCCTTTATGATCCTCGTCAACGCGATCCGGAAAGCCGGGACAGACCCAAAGGCCATTCAGAAGGCCTTGCTTGAAACCAAAGATTATAATGGTTTGACGGGGAAAATCAGCCGCTTTGTCCAGGGCGAAGTAGTGAAACCGGTCCAGATTCAGGTGGTTAAAGACGGAAAGTTCCGTCGGCTTGGCGTGGTCGATAACCCAGAGGTGATTACCCCGGCCACCAAATAAACGAATAGTGATCAGTAGCCAGTTATCAGTATATGTATATTATCCCCTCCCCTTTCTCATCTTAGAAGGGGAGGGGATAAAGTTGTGCTTTGATGACTGTTGACCGCTTACCGCTGACTGAGTACTGGGTTTGATATGCTCTGGCAACAGCTCGCGAACGGAATTGCCATAGGCAGCGTCTATGCTCTGATTTCCCTCGGGCTGACGATGGTCTATGGAATTCTGCGAATTCTTCACGTCGCCCATGCCGGTATTTACGCCCTAGGGGCTTATGTCGGTCTGTTCTCTTTTCGGCTCATCGGCGACTTCTGGCTTTCTTTAATGATCGGGATGGCTGGAGCGGCGATTGCCGGATATCTTGTAGAACGGTTCCTATACACACCCCTTCTTCATCTGCCAAGGATTGCTCCCCTCATCGTATCGATTGGTCTCTTCACAGCCATGGAGGAATCCTTTCGCATTGTCGCGGGACCCCACACGCTGGCGTACAACGCCCGTGTCGGGCTGGGTGATTTTTCCGTCGGCAGCTTCCATCTGACAGAAACCCAAATCCTTATTCTCTTTGTGACTTTCGCAATCTTAATTTTTCTCTGGGCCTTCCTCGCCAAGACCCGAACCGGCTTGGCGATGCGGGCCTGCGCCCAGGATCCTGAAACAACCTCCTCCTTCGGAGTGAATGTGAGCGCGGTCATTGCAGTAAACTTTCTGATCGGCTCGGCCATGGCCGGTGCAGCAGGAGTTCTGGTTGGAGTCTACGATAACCAGGTGTGGCCTACCATGGGCAGCATTCCGGCCTATAAAGCTTTGGCCATTGTTGTTCTCGGGGGGTTGGGGAATATTCCAGGAACGGTGCTTGCATCGATCGGGGTAGGATTGGCTGAGACGTTCTTCATTGGTGTCCTCGCCATTCCCTTCCCGAGGGACGCCGTGGCCTTCATAGCCATGATCATCGTTTTAATGTTTAAGCCCTACGGACTGTTGGGAAAGGCCTAATGCCGGGCGTATAACCTGTGACGAATAGCTTACGGCTCATGGCATATAGGTTGTAGCCTATACCATATGGCTTATAGCCGATAGCTTATGGCGTATAGCTCATACAGCTTTAGGTGCTAATTAGAATTTGCCATAAGTCATCTGCCATCGGCCATCAGCGGACTTATGATTAGCGGATATCTCATCACCATTCTCATCACCATCGTTATTTATGCCATGCTGGCCCATAGTCTCAACATTATCACCGGCCATGCTGGGCAGATCTCCCTCGGCCATGCCTCTTTCTTCGGCATCGGCGCCTATACGTCGGCCATGCTCTATACAGAGGTGGGGTTGCCGTTTTGGATCTCGGTTCCCATGGCTGCCGTTGCGGCGGGGGTCGTCGGAGCTTTGTTAGGGATCCCTTGTCTACGAGTCCGCGACGATTTTCTGGCCATCACGACCATGGGTATTAATTTTGTTGTGGAAGCCATTTTTCTCTACCTTCCCTTCTTCGGCGGTGCAATGGGTATTGGAGGAATCAACCTCCCCAGATGGTTTGGACGTGAAATGACCAAGCCTGAATATTTCATCCTCATTCTTGTCGTCTTCGGCCTCCTGCTCCTGCTGGATCGCCGAATGGGACGTTCATGGATTGGATTGGCATGGGCCTCGATCCGGGAAGATGAACAGGCGGCGGGGGCCATGGGAGTGGATGTGGTCCGTTTTAAAGTGTTGGCCTTTATTCTTGGCAGCGCCATTGCCGGGCTGGCCGGGGGATTCTATGCCCACTTTTTAACCTTCATCATGCCCCAGAATTTCGGCTTCGGCCAATCCATCGTCATTCTTTCCATGGTGGTTTTCGGTGGCATCGGGAGCCGCTGGGGTCCGATCGTGGGGGCCATCATTCTGGGAGTCCTGCCGGAGGTCTCGAGACCCATCATGGAGTACCGCATTTTAATCTATGGGATTCTTCTCTTAGGTATGATGCGGTTCCAGCCCGGGGGCCTCTTGGGTCCTGAATCGATCCTTCCGAGAATTCTCCGGCGATCTGTTTATGGCCTGCGGGGCCAGGGGTAGAAGTTCATGCCACTATTGGAAGTGAGGGCTCTGAGTAAGGAATTCGGCGGCCTGCGTGCTCTGGATGGGGTAAGTTTTGCCGCTCAGGAAGGGGAGATCCTGGGGATCATCGGCCCCAATGGAGCTGGTAAGACGACGCTCTTCAACCTTATTTCAGGCGTCTATCCCCCATCGAGTGGAGAAATGAGCTTCCAAGGGGAGTCAATTCTTCGCCTGAAGCCCCACCAGATCAGCCGTCGGGGCATCGGCCGAACTTTTCAAATCGTCCGTCCCTTTCAGAATTTGGATGTTGAGACCAATGTTCTGGTAGCCTTTGGACATCGTTACTATCCTTCTCTCTGGAAATCCAGTGCGCCTTTCAGGCAGCCTGGAATCCTCAAAGAAGTCCAGGCCCTTATCGAGAGAGCCGGTCTTCGGTCTTATACGAAGCAGCTAGCCAAGAACCTTCCTCTCGGTTTTAAGAAGCGTCTCGAAATCGCCCGTGCCCTCGCGCTCAGGCCGCGCCTCCTTCTTCTGGATGAACCTTCCGCTGGTTTGCGTTTTGAAGAATCAGCCCAACTCATGGAGCTGATCCGTCAGGTGCTCGGCGAAGGGATTGGCGTCCTTCTGATCGAGCACAATATGCAGGTCGTCATGGACCTCTGCAAACGGATCGTGGTTCTAGATCACGGTTCAAAGATTGCGGAGGGCTCTCCTGTGGAAATTCGCTCAAACCCCCTGGTCATCCAGGCCTATCTGGGGAAGGAGACATAAATGCTGGAAGCCCGGGAGATCGAGGTTTCTTACGGCGAGTTTTTGGCCCTGAGGGGGATAAGCTTCACGGTCAGAGAGGGAGAGCTGGTGACGATCATCGGAGCCAACGGGGCGGGCAAAAGTACGATTCTTCGGGCGGTGATGGGTCTGGTGAAATGCCGAAAAGGAGAAATCTTCTTCAAAGGCGAGAATATTACCTTGAGCCCCCCTCATCAGCGGGCTCGTTTGGGCATCAGTCTTGTCCCAGAAGGAAGAAAAATTTTCCCTGACCTGACCGTGGCTGAAAACCTCATCATGGGAGCTTACGTTCAGGAGGACAGGAAGGCGATTCCGTCCCGTATGGAAGAGGCCTTTGGCCTATTTCCCGTTTTAAAAGAGAGACAGAATCAAGTAGGCAAGACCTTGAGCGGCGGAGAGCAACAGATGCTGGCCATCGCCCGGGCTTTGATGTCCGGGCCCCGGGTGATTTTGATGGATGAGGTATCCTTAGGGTTGATGCCTATCTATGTGGAGGAAACCTTTAAGGTCATCCAAAACCTCCACCGGCAAGGAGTGACCATTCTGCTGGTGGAACAAAATGCGCGGAAAGCCCTTCAAGCAGCAGATCGTGGATATGTGCTCGAAACGGGAGAGATCGTTTTGAGTGATCAAGCTGAAAAACTGGCCCTGAACCCTCAGGTCAAGAAAGCCTACTTAGGCGGAACATGAGACATCGTATCAGAACAAGCTAGGCTGAGGGTTGATCACGGGGGAGAAATTTGTCGTTGTCGATGAGGTGAGACCATGGAAAAGAAAAAAGTAAGAGTCAAGGAGAAGGCGGAAACACTGACGGGCATTCAGGTCGGGATTAAGGCGCCTCGAGGGTTGAAAATCACCTGCAAGAGCTGGCAGACGGAGGCCGCTTTAAGAATGTTGATGAATAACCTCGACTCAGAGGTGGCTGAAAAACCGGCCGAGCTCATCGTCTACGGAGGTTCCGGAAAGGCGGCCAGAAACTGGGAGGCCTATCACTTATTAGTTGAGTGTTTGAGAAATTTGGAGAATGATGAAACATTGCTTGTCCAATCAGGCAAACCTGTTGGAATCTTCAAGACTCACCCGGATGCCCCACGGGTTCTGATTTCAAATTCGATGTTGGTTCCCCATTGGGCCAACTGGGAGAAGTTCAGAGAGTTGGAAGAGTTGGGGCTCACCATGTACGGCCAGATGACGGCAGGAAGCTGGATCTATATCGGAACCCAGGGAATCCTTCAGGGGACTTATGAAACCTTTGCCTCCGCAGCGAAGAAACATTTTGGAGGGTCACTCAAAGGGAGACTCATCCTTTCAGCAGGCCTTGGAGGAATGGGAGGAGCTCAACCTTTGGCCGCTACCCTGAACGAAGGGGTCTTTTTAGGTGTGGAGGTTGATCCAGCGAGGATGAAACGCCGCCTTGAAACAGGATATCTCGATGTGACGGTTGATCGTCTGGAGGATGCGCTTATCCTGGCTTTAGGAGCCAAAGAAAAGGGAGCACCTAAATCCATCGGCCTCGTAGGAAATGCAGCGGAGATTCTTCCAGAGATTGTGAAACGAGGCATCGTTCCCGATTTGGTCACAGACCAGACGTCAGCCCATGATGCGTTAAACGGGTATGTTCCTGCGGGGTTAACTCTTGATGAAGCCCTCGAACTTCGAAGGAAAGAACCACAAACCTATATTCGCCGGTCCATGGAATCCATGGCTGTTCATGTCCGGGCGATGCTGGAATTCCAGAAGAAGGGATCGGTCGTTTTTGACTACGGTAACAATATTCGAGCCCAGGCTTTTGAGGCAGGTGTCAAGGAGGCATTCGATTATCCCGGATTCGTCCCTGCTTTTATCCGACCTCTCTTTTGCCAGGGCAAGGGGCCCTTCCGCTGGGCTGCTCTGTCGGGAGACCCTGAGGATATCTATCGAACGGATGATGCGATTCTGAGGGAATTTCCTGATGATGTTTCTCTGGCGAGGTGGATCCGATTGGCAAGGGAGAAGGTAAGATTTCAAGGGCTCCCGGCTAGGATCTGTTGGTTGGGATACGGTCAGAGGGCGAGGATTGGAAAAGTGTTTAACAATATGGTTGCCAAAGGAAAACTCAAAGCGCCGATTGTGATCGGAAGAGACCATCTCGACAGCGGTTCCGTTGCCTCGCCTTATCGTGAGACAGAGGGGATGAAAGATGGGAGCGATGCCATTGCCGACTGGCCCATCTTGAATGCTCTCCTCAACGTGGCTGCCGGAGCGACTTGGGTTTCGGTCCATCACGGAGGCGGCGTGGGGATTGGCTACTCCATCCATGCCGGGATGGTGGTCGTTGCGGATGGGACAAAGGATGCGGAAAGAAGACTGCTGAGGGTGCTAACGACAGATCCCGGGACCGGGGTGATGCGTCATGCGGACGCGGGATATGAAGAAGCAGTTCAAACGGCGAAAGAAAAGGGAATTAAAATACCAGGAGTGACGATCTATCAGCGATAAGTCAATTCCCAAGTTCAATCCCACAGTGCCACGGGCAATAAACAATTTGATACCTCGACGGCACCCAACCCCATCCTTTAGGACGGGGTGAAAAGCGCCGCTCAGTATCAACCCCGAGCAAACCCCGGGCTTTAAACAGGGGAAAGTCGAAGGGTTGATTTCCTCGAAGGTTTGTGATAATAGTCTCAAGTATTTTGGGGGTTCATAAAGGCCCCAGACTAATCATTTGAAGGAGGAGATGGATATGAAGAAAGGTTGGATAGCAGGGATGATGGTTCTGGTATTTTTGCTGGCGGGTTCTGCATTCGGTGCTGAACCGATCAAACTGGGGATGTCTACCTGGCTCGGATACGCACCCCTCTATCTGGCCAAAGAAAAGGGGTTTTTTAAGAAACAGGGTGTGGATGTGGAGGTCGTGGTGATTGAAAGCCCTGCAGATCGAAGAGCTGCTTTTGCTGCGGACAAGATTCAGGGAATGGCGACGACTGTGGACACACATGTGATGACCGCAGCCGCGGAGAACCCGATTCCGGTAAAACAGGTCTTGGCCCTCGATGATTCCCATGGGGGCGACGGCATGGTGGCGAAAAAGGAGATCAAAACGATCAAAGACCTGAAAGGGAAGACCGTCGCTGCCCAACTTGGTGCCGGGGCGAGCTATTTCTGGCTGAACTATGTTCTGGCGCAGAATGGAATGAAGCTTGCTGATCTCAAGGCCATTGATATGAAGGCAGGGGATGCAGGGTCAGCCTTTGTGGCCGGCAAGGTCGATGCCGCTGTGACTTGGGAACCATGGCTCTCCAGAGCCAAGGAGACCCCCTTTGGCCACGTTCTGCTTTCCAGCGACAAGACTCCCGGGATTATTGTGGACTCCCTGGCTTTCAAGCCCGACTTTTTGAAGAAACGCGGGGCGGATGTGAAGAAAATTGTCGCCGGATGGTATGAGGCGGTCAAGTTTGCTGCCGATAATCCAAAAGAAGCGGATGCGATCATGGCAAAATTCACGGGCCAGAAACCCGAGGAATTCACAAAAGAGAAGACAGGGGTTCGGTTCTATGGCGTAAAGGAGAATAAGGATTATTTTGGAACGCCAAAAAAACCCGGCCTTCTCTACACCGTGACCCAGCGTGCTGCAGACCTCTGGTTTGAATTGAAATTAATCAAAACCAAACCCAAAGCAGCGGATTTGATTGACGGTTCTTTCCTTTAAGCGATGGATGGAAAAAAAGAAAAAGAACTGGAGAGGGCTCCCCGGAAGCTTGAGGATTTCTTGAACCCGAGGGAGCCCATCCCTAAAGGCCTCTATTTCATTCTCGCCCTGAGCAGTTTTGCTTTCTTCCTCATCCTTTGGTCGATTCTCACTTACGGAAGATTCGTGGATCCCCTGTTTCTTCCATCTCCAGGAAGGGTTTTCCAGGCGGGAGTGGATCTCTTTTTGGAATTAGAGTTTACGACAGATATTCTGAACAGTGTATACCGAGTGATGATGGGATTTATCATCGCGGCCATTATCGGCGTCCCCATCGGTTTGATTATGGGAACCTTTAAAGTTGCAGAGGCCTTCACCGAACCCTTGGTGGGATTCGTACGATATATGCCTGCCTCTGCCTTCATCCCTCTGTTCATCCTCTGGCTGGGGATCGGCGACATTGAAAAGATTGCCATTATCTTTGTCGGAAGTTTTTTCCAGCTCGTCCTGATGGTTGCGGTTGTCGCCAAGAATGTGCATAAAGACATGCTGGAGACCGCCTATACGCTGGGAGCCAAACGATTTCAGGTGATCCGGAAGGTTCTGCTTCCGGCAAGCCTCCCGGGGATTGTCGACACCCTGAGGATTATTGTAGGATGGGCGTGGACGTACATCATCGTCGCTGAATTGGTCGCCTCTGCTTCGGGGATCGGTTATATGATCATCAGCTCCCAGAGGATGCTCCGTACCGGAAATATCATCTTCGGGATTCTTACGATTGGAATGTTGGGCCTCCTGACAGACTTTTTCTCCAAATGGCTTTATAATAAATTATTTCCGTGGGTGGAATGAGACGGTGGAAGAAGGGATCAAACTCCATGTCCATAACGTTTCCAAGATCTACCGCTCGGAGGGTCACGAAGTGGTGGCCATCGATGAGATCGATCTCAAGATAAGGAACAAAGAGTTTGCCACGATTCTGGGCCCCTCAGGTTGCGGGAAGTCCACGCTCCTTCG
>Ga0209592_1000480_pt1 | contig 11974 bp, 7 predicted proteins | sample PPLLak2March2015_2_FD_187251 | JGI IMG/M metagenome (GOLD analysis project Ga0209592, IMG submission 187251) | Freshwater sediment microbial communities from Prairie Pothole Lake near Jamestown, North Dakota, USA - PPLs Lake P8 Core (3) Depth... | ecosystem: Environmental > Aquatic > Freshwater >... | reverse complement strand
CAGGGTGTGGCTGGAAGATCACTTCGGCGACCAGGTCCAGATGCGGGCCCGGGTCGACGGCCGTTCTCTCCTCGTGGAGCTCGCCAATGTCAGGGATGCTCAGATCTCGGGCGACCTGGAGATCACAGCCGCGCCGGGGGTTTCTATAATGGACGCGGCAGCCCTCCGCGTGGTCATCCCACCGCACTCGGTGCAAGATTTTTCTTTCCGCCTCCAGCTCAGGGCGGAAGCGATGAGCCGCACGAACCCCGTGCTGGCGAGTCTGACCTGGGGTTCCCATAGAAAGCGGACCCTGGCCATCCTGGATCTTCCCCCTGCGATCTCTGTTCACAAGCTAATCTACGGTCAGTCGCCCGAGGTGATCTTTCCCGTTTCTGTCCATAACTTCGGCGATGACGCCTCCTTCCCCGTCCATCTCCAGGTGTATGGGGCAGCCGATGCCCGCAAGCCCGTCTATGAAAGGACGGAAAAGTGCGCCGTCCCGCCCGGGCGATTCAAAGAGATGACCTTCGAGCTCCCGCTCCAACCGGGTGCCTATGCCGTCAAGGTCAGCGCCCTTGGAGCGGCGGCCGAAAGCCAGCTGGGCGTCGAAGCCCCGGCTGGACGGGCGGCCTGCGGATCGCTCGACCTCAACGGCGACGGCATCCCTGAATATACGATGGAAAACGAAAAGGTGAAGGTTACCCTGCTGGCCAGCGGTGCCCGGATCATCGAGTATATCGTCAAGGAGAAGCAGGACAACGTCCTGTTCAAGCTCTGGCCGGAAAAGGAGGACACCGACAGGCGCCCCTTCCGGGACCGCGGGTTCTATCCTTACGGCGGTTTCGAGGATTTCCTGGGTCAGGCCAGCATCGAGACGCATAAAGTCTATCAGGCAGAAATCGTCCGGAAAGAGGGAGCCTTCGTTCAGGTTCGGATGTCGGCCGACTATTACGGCAACAGGCTGGAAAAGGTATTTACCCTCTACGGCAACTCGCCCCTCGTTGAGGTCCGTTTTGGCCTGACTTTCCAGAACCCGGAGCTGAACATGTTGGGCCCGCAACCGATCCTCGCGCTCGGCGAAAAGCACTGGACCGAGGATCTGTTCATCGTTCCGACCGTCTCCGGCAGACGCGAGTTCCGCATGCGTCCCGAGGAGTATTTCGGCGAAGTCCTGTTCCTCAAGGAAGGCTGGAACGCCGGCCGGGACTCGGTCGAGGACGTTACGTTCGCCGGGGCCTTTCCCGTAAGCGAGCCGGAGTTTCTCCATATGTGGATGAACCACCCGTCCAACGGGGAATCGCACCACTACTACGCCGAGTTCCAGCCCTGGGTGCCGATCTTCCGGCAGAATGTGCGCTATTTTTCCTACTATCTCTGGGGAGCGGCCGGACCGTGGGAGACGGCCGTCGAGGAGCTGCGCCGCCGCAATTTGATCACCAGCCGCTAGTTCGGCCGAATTCGCTGCTCAGACCAAACCCTGCTCCATCATCGCCCGGGCTACCTTGAGAAAGCCACCGATGTTTGCCCCGTTGACATAGTTGCCCGGAGTCCCGTAGGCGGCGGCCGACTCCACACAGGTCTTGTGGATGCTCTTCATGATCTGGTGCAGACGCTTGTCGACTTCGTCCCTGCTCCAACTCAGCCGCATGCTGTTTTGGCACATCTCTAATCCAGAAGTGGCCACGCCTCCGGCGTTGGCCGCTTTTCCCGGGGCGAACAGAATCTTGGCATCGAGGAATATGTCCACACCCTCAGGGGTTGTCGGCATATTGGCACCCTCGGCGACCACGTAGACGCCGTTCTTGACCAGGTTTTTTGCGTCCTTGACGTTGATTTCGTTCTGGGTGGCGCTGGGGAAGGCACAGTCGGCCTTAAAGTCCCAGAGCGGATTATGATCCAGGCCCGGCGTCAGGGGCGTGTACGTCACCCCCTTGAATTTATCGGAATACTCTTTAATCCGGCCCCGCCTTATATTCTTCAGGTCCATGACAAAATCGAGCTTTTTCGAGTCGATCCCCGCCGGATCGTATATGATACCGTTGGAGTCGGAAAGAGTCACCGTCTTCCCGCCGAGCTGGTTGATCTTCTCGATCGTGTACTGGGCGACATTGCCGCTGCCGGAAACGAGGCATGTCTTCCCCTCGAACGTCTGTTTTCTCGTTGCCAGCATCTCGCCAGCGAAATAGACAGCGCCATATCCCGTGGCTTCAGGACGGATGAGAGAGCCGCCCCAGTCCAGGCCCTTCCCCGTCAGGACTCCGGTTACCTCGTTCCTCAATTTCCGGTACTGGCCGTACATAAAGCCGATCTCGCGTCCGCCGACCCCGATATCTCCGGCCGGGACGTCGGTGTCCGGCCCGATGTGCCGGAAGAGCTCGCTCATGAAGCTCTGGCACAGCCGCATCACCTCATTGTCGCTCTTCCCCTTGGGGTGAAATCGCATCCGCCTTTCCCCCCGCCCATGGGAAGGGTCGTCAGCGCATTCTTGAAGACTTGCTCAAAGGCCAGGAACTTCAGGATCCCCAGGTTGACCGTGGGATGGAAGCGGAGGCCTCCCTTGTAGGGTCCGATGGCGCTGTTCATTTGTATGCGGTAGCCTCGGTTAACCTGGATTTCTCCGGCGTCGTCCATCCAGCTCACCCGGAACATGATGACCCTCTCCGGCTCCGCAATCCGCTCCAGGATCTTGGCCTTGCGGTACTCGGGGTGCCGGTCGAGGACCAGGGAGATGGAGTTCACCACCTCATAGACCGCCTGGTGAAACTCGGGCTGGGCCGGATTCTTGGCCTTGATTTCGTCCATGAAATCCTTGACATAAGGGCTCATGAAGACTCCTTTGTTATGGAATAATGGTCGATGAACTTTTATGATTCACCGCCCTCCTACATACAGCATAATTGTTAGCGGTTTATTTGGGTTGTGTTGGGATTGTGATAAAAATCAGCCCGTATCAGCCGGGACGATCCCCTTCCTTGACTTTTGGTGGAGCTCAGCTTATTTTTAGAAGAAAACGAGAGGAAAGCCAGCATGGGCAAAGAGGCGCGCAATTCGTTTGTCATGGCTCAATTCCAGTTCGACCGGACGGCAGAATGGCTAGGGCTGGATCTGCCCACCCGTGAACTCCTCCGCTCTCCCCTAAAAGAGCACCAATTCCTCATCCCCCTCCGGATGGACGACGGCAGCGTCAGGATTTTCCGAGGCTTTCGCGTGCTGCACAACGACGCCCGCGGGCCGGGCAAAGGAGGCATCCGGTTTCATCCCGAAGAGACCATCGACACCATCCGCGCCCTGGCCATGTGGATGACGTGGAAATGCGCCTTGCTGGGTATCCCCCTCGGCGGAAGCAGCGGAGGCATCGCCTGCGATCCTCACTACTTGACGCTTCGGGAGCAGGAACAGCTCAGCCGGAGCTGGGTCAAGCGGCTCTATCACGAACTCGGCCCCCAGGTCGATGTCCCGGCCCCTGATATCATGACCGGCGCCCAGCACATGCTCTGGATGCTCGATGAATACGAGTCCCAGCGCGGGGAAAAGGTCCCTGAATTCATCACCGGGAAGCCCGTCGGAATGGGCGGCTCCATCGGCCGGGTCGAGGCCACCGGTTTCGGCCTTGTCTTCGCCTTGCGCGAAGCGCTCAAAGAGCTGAGTATCTCGGCAGATGGTGCCACAGCGAGTGTCCAGGGATTCGGCAACGTGGCCCAGCACGCCGTCCGGCTCTTTGAGCAGCTCGGCGGCCGCGTAGTCTGCGTATCCTGCTGGGACCAAAAAGATGCCGTCTCCTATGCGTATAGAAAAGAGCCCCGTATAGAAGTCCAAACCTTGGCCGAAATCACGGACCGATTCGGCGGGATCAACAAGGAGAAGGCCACAAAAATGGGCTATGAGGTTCTTCCCGGAGAGGCCTGGCTTTCCCAGGACGTGGACATCCTCATCCCTGCGGCTGTCGAGAACCAGATCACCGAGGAGAACGTGCAGACCATCCGTCCGCGCGTCCGGGTCATCGCCGAGGGTGCCAACGGTCCGACCACAGTGGAGGCCGACCGGACGATCGGCGAACGGGGCATCCTCGTCATCCCGGACATCCTGGCCAACGCCGGGGGAGTCACCTGCAGCTACTTCGAGCAGGTTCAGAGCAAGATGAACTACTATTGGGAGAAAGATGAGGTCCTCGGGAAGCTCGATGTCAAGATGACTTCAGCCTTTAACGATACTCTTGAGTTCGCTAAGAAAAAAAACCTGCCGATGAGAAACGCGGCCTTTTCCATCGCCGTGGCTCGAGTTGCCCAGGCCTGCAAGGACCGCGGGTGGGTTTGATTTTGCCTGATCCGCCGCCCATTGCGTCCTTTGACCGCTGCTTTTTCACCGGGAAGGAGAAGTTCACGGCCATCGGCCGGGGCGGCCTGGGGGGAAAAGCCCATGGGTTGGCCATGATGAGGGATATCCTGGAGAGCGGGTTGGCCGAGCGATATCGCCCCGATATCGAAATCAACATCCCTACGCTGACCGTTATCACGGCCGACTTCTTCGACTTCTTCATGGAACAGAACGGTCTCTACGACCTGGCCCTCTCCAACCTCCGGGATGACCTCATCGCCGGGGCCTTCCAGAAGGCCGACCTCCCCGTTCAGTTGGTCGGCGACCTTCGCGCCCTGATCGCCCAGGTGCAAACCCCCTTGGCTGTCCGTTCTTCAAGTCTGCTCGAGGACGCCATGTTCGAGCCGTTCGCCAGTGTCTATGCCACCAAAATGATCCCCAACAACCAGATGAGTCCCGACTCCCGGTTCAAGAATCTCGTCGAGGCCGTGAAGTTTATCTATGCTTCGACCTTCTTCAAGGACGCGAAAAACTATATCCGGGCAACGAAGCACACCACGACGGATGAGAAAATGGCGGTGATCATCCAGGAGGTTGTCGGGATGCGCCGCAGTCAGCGTTTCTATCCTCATATTTCGGGAGTGGCCCGGTCGTACAATTTCTATCCGCTCGGCCACGCCAAGCCTTCCGAGGGGATCATCGACCTCGCGCTGGGCCTGGGAAAGGCCATCGTCGATGACGGCATCGCCTGGTCCTATTCCCCGGCCTATCCGCGGGCGAACCCGCCCTACAACACGCTGGCCGACCTCCTGAGCCAGACTCAATCGGAATTCTGGGCCATCAACATGGGATGGCCGGCCGAGTTCAACCCCATCAAAGAGACAGAATACATGGTGAAGTACAACCTGGAAGACGCAGAGAAGGACGGTGTCCTCCAGTTTCTCGCCTCCACTTACCGGGCCCAGGATGACAAGATCGTCTACGGAACCGCCGAAAAAGGCCCTCGGGTTATCGACTTCGCGCCGATCCTCAAGTTTGACCTCGTCCCTCTTAACACCGTTCTCAAGGACTTACTGAAGCTTTGCGAAGACGCGCTGGAAAGAATGGTGGAGATCGAGTTCGCCCTGACTCTCGACGAACGCCGGGGCAAGCCCGCCCGGTTCGGTTTCCTCCAGGTCAGGCCGATGGTCGTTTCCTCGGCCCGTGTGCTGCTCTCACCGGAGGAACTCAAAGGGGAGAATGTCCTTCTGGCTTCTGATTCCGCTCTGGGAAACGGGGTCCTGGAAAATATCCGGGATATCGTCTATATGAAGCCCGAAAGGTTCAACGTTCATTCCTCCGAGGCGGTCGCCGCGGAGCTCGAGAAACTGAACCATTGGCTGGTCACGTTTGACAGCCCTTACCTCTTAATCGGCTTCGGCCGCTGGGGGACATCCGACCCTCAGGCCGGCATCCCCGTCAATTTCGGCCAGATCTGTGGCGCCAAGGTCATCGTCGAGTCCGCCCTCCCGGAAACGAGTTCCATGCTCAGCCAGGGTTCCCATTTCTTCCATAACATCACCAGTTTCCGGGTTTTTTACTTCTCGGTGGGAACGGATGATCGATTCAAGATTGACTGGGGCTGGCTCAACCGACAGGCGGCCGTGCAGGAAACAGATCACGTCCGCCACGTTCGGCTCTCTTCTCCTTTAAAAATCAAAGTCGACGGGACCACCAGCCGGGGAGTGATTCGTCATGAGTGAGCGGCCAAAAAGCGCCGATACGCTGGTTTGGTTTTTATCCGAACGGGCCAAGGAGCTGGGCTGCCTCTACAAGATCGAGGAGCTCCTGAACAAGCCGGATACGAACCTGGCCGATATCTGCAAAGGGATCATCGAGGCCATCCCCCCCGGCTGGCAATACCCGGATATTTGTGTCGCCAAGATCACGCTGGAAGGGCAATCCTGCCAGTCGCAAAGCTTCCGGGAAACACTATGGGTCCAGTTCGCTGACATCAAGGTCCAGGACAAGAAGGTCGGGAGGTTGAGCGTTTACTACACGACGGAGATGCCGCACGCCGACGACGGCCCTTTTCTGAAGGAGGAGACAAAACTCCTGGGGACGATCGTCGAGAGGCTCGGACATTACCTCCTTTATTCCCGGATGAAGCAGGCCTACCAGGACTACCAGTCGGCCCGGCAGGACGTCGTCGCCCACAAGGCAGAAGAATGGCGGGTGGCCTTGAATTTTTTGCGCCAGACCAACAAAAACCTTTTCCTTGGTATCTCCCGCCGAATGCTCAACTTCCTCAGCTGGAGCGGAGTCCAGGAAGCGGAGAGAATGCTCCAAAAATCGCTCTCCGGGCAGAAGGGAAGAGCCGCTGCTTATCCGGAGGACGACAACCGTCCCTATCAAATGACCATGCCCGCTTTCAGCGAGAAGTTGAGCGACGAGACTTTCCGGCTGGCAGCCAAGCACCTGACCAACGAACAAATCCTCGCCAACATCCTGAAGTGGATCCAGGAGGACCGCCTGAGTTTTCTCGTGCAGGTGACCAACAGGAACCTCTCCCTCGCTCAGGTCGTGGACGCTATCCGGAGATACCATCACATCGCCGCCGAAGGGATCGAGCTTCCCCCGGCCAACAAGCGCGGCGTCCTGGTCTCATTGATCCGGCGTTTTCTATCCGATCAGCCCGAGTTTATCCACACCGCCGTCGAGCACATTGAAATCGACGATTTCTATGAGATCCTTGACCACATCGTCTTCTACCCGGAGAGCCTGGGCAAGCTAGGCGGCAAGAGCGCGGGGCTCTATCTCGCCGAGCACATCCTCAAGAAGTCGGCCGATTCCCTGAGCCACTTCGGAGAGATCAAAGTCCCCAAGACATGGTACATCACTTCAGACGGGCTCTTGAGTTTTCTTTCCTACAACAACCTCAACGAGGTCGTCGAACAGAAGTACAAGGATATCAACCAGGTCCGGCTGGAATACCCCCATATCATCCAGACGTTCAAGAACTCGCGTTTCCCCACCGATATCATTCAGGGATTGTCGATGGTCCTGGACGACTTTAAGGACAGGCCGATCATCGTCCGCAGTTCGAGCCTCCTTGAGGACCGGACGGGCGCGTCCTTTTCGGGGAAATACAAGAGCCTCTTCCTGGCCAACCAGGGCGGCAAGCAGGAGCAGCTGGAAGCACTCAAGGAGGCCGTCGCCGAGGTTTACGCCTCAACATTTGGGCCGGATCCGATCGGGTACCGGGATGAGCGCGGGCTGCTCGATTTCGCCGAAGAGATGGGCATCATGATCCAGGAGGTCGTGGGAACCCGGGTGGGGGATTATTTCTTTCCTTCCTTTGCGGGGGTCGCGTTCAGCCGGAACGAATTCCGCTGGTCGCCGAGGATCAAACGCGAGGACGGCCTCCTGCGGCTGGTGCCGGGGTTGGGGACGCGGGCCGTCGATCGGACGAGCGACGACTACCCCGTCCTGATCGCCCCCGGGCAGGTCGGCCTCCGGGTCAATGTCACGGCCGACGAAGTCGTCCGCTATGCGCCCAAGAACGTCGATGTCATCAACCTGAAAACGAACAGTTTCGAGACCGTCGAGATCAAGGAGCTGTTGAAGAAATGCGGCGAGGATATCCCAGCCATCGACAAGATCGTTTCCGTCTACGACGGCCAGTGCCTCCGGAAGCCGCTGGGGAGGACGATCGACTTCGAGAGAGATGACCTGGTCGTCACATTTGAAGGCCTAGTCAGCGAGACCTCGTTTGTCCCCCAGCTCCGGCAGGTGATGCATCTCCTGGAAGAAAAGCTCCAGTCGCCTGTGGACATCGAATTCGCTTCCGACGGACGGATCTTCTATCTTCTCCAGTGCCGGCCTCAGAGCTTCTTTGCGGGCGCCGGACCGGCCCGCATCCCCAAGGACCTGCCCAAAGAGAGAATCGTCTTCCTGGCCAACCGGTTCATCTCCAACGGAAGCCTGCCCGACATCACCCACATTGTCTATGTGGATCCGGAGAGCTACGACGACATCTCGAGCCAGGCCGCCCTCTTGTCCGTGGGACGAGCGGTCGGACGGTTGAACAAGCTCCTACCGCGGCGCCGCTTCATTCTGATGGGGCCGGGCCGCTGGGGGTGCAGAGGAGACAGCAAGCTCGGCGTCAAGGTCTCCTATTCGGACATCTCGAACACCGCCGCTCTCGTGGAGATCGCCCGGAAAAAAGGAAACGTGCTCCCCGACCTCTCCTTCGGCACCCACTTCTTCCAGGACCTGGTGGAAGCCGAGATCCGCTACATTCCTCTCTACCCCGACGAACACGGAACCCTCTTCCAGGCAAGTTTCCTCAGGGACTCGCCGAACATCCTGTCCAGAGTCCTGCCCGAACATGCGGATATTGCGGACACAGTCCGGGTCATTGACGTTCCCGCGGCGGCTGAAGGCAAGGTTCTCCGAATCCTAATGAACGCTGAACTCGACGAGGCGGTGGGATATCTCGTCGACCCCCGCATCGAACCGCCTTCAGCTCCGCTTGCCAAAGAGATGGATCAGAAACGGGCTGAGAACCACTGGGCCTGGCGGCTCGAGATGGCCGAATACATTGCCTCAAATCTGGACCCGGGACGCTTTGGCATTCAGGCCATATACGTAATCGGCAGCGCCAAGAACGCCACCGCCGGCCCGCAGAGCGACATCGACCTTCTCGTCCATTTCCGGGGCACCAAGAAGCAGAGACAGGACCTTTTGACCTGGATGGAGGGCTGGAGTTTATCTCTGGACGAAATGAATTTCCAGAAGACGGGGTTGAGGACCGGCGGAATTCTGGATGTCCATCTGGTCACGGATGAAGACATCGCCAACAGGACGAGCTATGCGGTGAAGATCGACGCCGTGACCGATGCGGCCAGGCCTCTGCGACTCAAAGGGGACGGCAAAAAACCCAATTGACCGGCGCCTAGATCAGCTCGCGGCTGGCGGCGTCCAGGTTATCGGGATCGAAACGGACGAGGGCGAGCTCAGGTCCATCGTGAGCGGCTGACAAGCACTGGGTGCGGCCGATCCGGTCCCGCCAGGAGCCGGAAAGCCTGGCTGACTCATGAACATGGCCGTGAAGTGTCAGCAGCGGCTGGCGGGCTTCGATGAACCGGCGGACCGCGATGCTGCCGAGAGAGACATCAAGGGGGACATGATCAATCATTTGGCCCTCCCGGGCGGATTGGTCGAGTTTGCTTTGGTAGGGGGGGGCATGAAAGAGGAAAATCGCTCTGGCCATATCCTGGTTCTTGGTGAACCTTTCCAGATCATCTTTGATCGTAACATACTTGATTTCTGTCTCGGAGGCGGGGTAGGTGCGCCAACCCTCTTCGGGTGAGATGGCGTCCGGATCAGTATAACGGGACACATCGTACCGTTCCCAGTCTTTTAGTCGAAAAGGCGTCGGGGGAACATAAGCATAGCCATAGATTGTATACCTCCCGAAACCGACTCTGCGTTGATGGATATACTCCCAGAAACCGCGGGCAGCCGCATCCAAGACTGCCGCTTCTTCAACCCGGGCGTCGTCATTGCCCATGATCAGGAAGATCCGCGGATAGCCATCCCCCAGCTCACCCTGCAAGGCCAGAAGATTTCTCACCAGGAAATCATTGATGAAATCCCGGTGCGGAAAATCCAGCGTCTCGCGGCCGTACCACCCATGCGGGAGTAAGTCGCCTCCGATCAATACGGCCTCAGGCCTTTCCCTGAGGACCGCCTCAAAAAGCTTCTGGTATCGGCCGATCCTGCCGTGAAGGTCGGAGACAAAGAAGATCAGGGATCTTCCCCCACATTGAATTTGTAACCGACACCGCGTACGGTCTGGATATACCTTTTGGCCTTACCGAGCTTCTTCCGGAGGCCTGTCAGATGGTAATCGACGACGCGCTCGGTGATGGGGTAGCCGTCTTCGCGGACATTGTCGAGGATTCGAGACCGGGTGAAAACCTGGTTGGGCTTGCCCGCAAGCAGGGCAAGGATATCGAATTCCGTCTTGGTCAGGCCGATCTTCCGGCCGCCCGCCAGGACCTCATAGGCGCTCCGGTTGATCACCAAGCCGTCGATTTCCAGAATCGTTTTTTGAGCTCCGGACGACAGGAGACGCCTCCTCAGAAGGGCCCGGATGCGGGCTAACAGGACTTGCGGCTCAAACGGCTTGGTTACGTAGTCATCGCCATAGTCCTTCAAGCCGGCGACAATATCTTCCATCCGTTTCTTGGCCGTCACCATGATGACCAAGATCTCGGAGGTGTTGGGGTCCTTTTTCAGGATGCTGCAGACTTTGAAGCCGTCGATTCCCGGAAGCATGAGGTCCAGGAGGATAAGGTCGGGCTTCTCCCCTCTCGCAAGCTCAAGGGCTTCCTCACCGGTCTGGGCGCAGAAGACCTCGTAGCCCTCCCGCCAGAGGATGAAGGAGAGGCTTTTTTGGAGGTTGAGGTCGTCCTCGACGCAAAGGATCCTGGCTTTGGAGGGGGTGTGTTCGTCTGCTGATTTCATCCTCGACCATGCCCCGGCACTTCATTTTAACGAAAACCAAACAAAAAGCAAACGGAATCAAAATACTCGGCGGGAGAAAGCCCAAAGGGCTGATCGGGTCGAGCGTGGTGAGAAAATATCAGATGCGTGAATCTCGCTCCCTGTAAACCGTCTTCCACTTATCGACAATCTCGACGAGGGTTTGACGCAGTCCAGCACCGCTGCCGTGGATAGGGCGGAGTTCTTCAGCCAGCTCAGAATAGCCCTTGCGGTCGAGCCAGGAAGAAAAAATGTCGTTATCCGAGTAAGGTTGAATCGTCTCCGGCGCGAGCAAACGAAGGGCCCCCAGCAGATCGGGCAGGTTATAGATCTTCTCTCCTCCCATTGTGAGCGGGGTCCGGTCCAGGCGGGCTATCTCGACCATGAGGTTTCTCTTGAGAAGGGCAATCAGCCCGCGGCCTCGGCTCCTCCTGGGCCGCAACCGGTCCCCCAGCTCCCTGTAGCTGTGCATGTAAAGCCAAGTCGAAAATTTATCCTTTTCCCCGTAGTTCTCCAGTATCTGGCGCAACCGGCTGGCCTCTTCGGTCTCTTTCTCCGCATCGAGGAGGATCCCGCAGATCTCCCGGATATTCCTGGCTCGCCGAATCTCCTGGCCATTATCATCGAAAACAAGGAAGTCTCCCATCCCCGTGAAGTTCAGGATGTAGTCCTTGAGCTTCTGGAGGCTCCCCGGATCCCCCTTGGGAAGGACGAAGCCCAGCCCTTGAAGTTCGTTGGCCTCTTTCGCCTTGGAGGCGATGATCACGGGAATGCGGGGATAGTGTGTGTTCACCAGCCGGATGAGGTCGCGGCCGGCGCCGCTCTGAAGTTCGGTTCCCTTGGGAAAGAAGATATCCGTGATCAGACAGACGACATCGTCCCCGTGACCCCGGGAGAGCCGGATGTCACTGCGGATTTTTGACTCTTCTTCAACCCCGAAAAGGAAGCGGAAGCTTTCCTCATAGGTCCTGGTGATCATGACATCCGCGCGCTGGCCGATGATCGTATACAGGACCGGAAGGAATTGGGAAAACCAGCGCGGCTCGTCATCGACGATATGGAAAATGAAGCGCCTGAGGCTTGAGTGTTTGGTTATGTTGAGCCGATCCTCCGCCGCCCGGACAGCCGCAAGAACGATTGCTTCGGG
>Ga0209592_1000476_pt1 | contig 11993 bp, 11 predicted proteins | sample PPLLak2March2015_2_FD_187251 | JGI IMG/M metagenome (GOLD analysis project Ga0209592, IMG submission 187251) | Freshwater sediment microbial communities from Prairie Pothole Lake near Jamestown, North Dakota, USA - PPLs Lake P8 Core (3) Depth... | ecosystem: Environmental > Aquatic > Freshwater... | reverse complement strand
TTTGATGATTAAAAACCGCTTCGGAAGAAGCCTGCTGAATGAAAAAGAAAAATTTAATCTCACAAGCGGACCGGGGAAAGTCTGCAAGGCATTTGCAATTACGATGGATCACTATGGAATTGATCTCACAGGAAATGAAATTTATTTTCTCGATTCACCTAAGATAAAAATAAAAGATATAGTTGCTGCTAAAAGAATCGGCATCATTAAATCTGTAGATTTACCCTGGCGTTTTTATATAAAAGACAATCCTTATGTATCTAAAAAATGATGACGGCAGTAATAACTACATAAAACCTGAAAACTTATTGATAGTAAGGACCGACAGGATCGGCGACGTTGTTTTATCTCTTCCTCTTGCCGAGATCGTGAAAAAATATTTTCCTCAGTGCAAAATTACTTTTCTTCTGCGGGATTACACAAAAAGCCTCGCAGAGAATCATCCTTTTATCGACGAAATTATTATTCTCCATGAATCGGATCATAAAATAATTTTAATTAAGAATATTAAAATGGTCTCAGGGAAAAAATTTGATTCATGTGTAATTGTTTATCCTACTTTCCTTACAGCTTTGATCATCTTTTTATCCGGAATAAAAAGAAGAATAGGAACCGGCTTCAGGTGGTATTCTCTATTATTTAATAAAAAAATTTATGAACATAGAAAATATGCAGAAAGGCATGAGCTTGAATATAATGTTAATCTGCTGCGGCATTTCGGAATATATGAAAAGGCAGATTACGGCAGTATAAACTTCAATGTCAAAATAAACAAGGAAAGCCTCGGGGAGGTTGATAATTTATTAGCCGGTTATAAAATTCAAACCGGCAAACCTTTAATTATAATTCATCCGGGGAGCGGCGGCAGCTCGGTTGATTTGCCGCTTGAAAAGTTTAAGGAATTAATTTATTTGATAGACTCGAATCTGGATGCTCAAATATTGATTACCGGCACTGAAAATGAAAGGGAAATGTGCAGTAAGCTTATAGTTAATGAAAGAATTATAAACTTTGCCGGATTATTGAATCTTTCTCAGGTTATTGCATTAATAAGCAAATGCGGTATTTTTATATCCAATTCTACCGGCCCGATTCATATTGCGGCAGCACTAGGAAAATATACGGTCGGTTTTTATCCTAACCTTCTGGCCTGTTCGGCACGAAGGTGGGGGCCATATACCGAGAAAAAAGCCGTATTTACTCCCGATAAACAATGTCCCGACTGCCGCAAGGAACAGTGCAGCAGCAAAGACTGTATGAATACCATTAAGGTGACTGACGCCTTTGTACAAATTGAAAAAATTTATAAGTTTATTGTAAATAATGGAGAATTGAATGCATAAAACAGATAATAATATCCTCCGGAGATTAACTGTTTTTACTCTTGGCCTGCTTATTTTATCTTTTTCTTTTCAGGGAAAAACTTCGGCAGATAAGCGCGCCGACGATTTTCGGAAAATAAAAAATACAGCTTTTAAAGTAGGTGAAAAATTAACCTTCGATGTTAAGTATGGTTTTGTAACTGCAGGAATTGCTTCCTTTCATATTCCCCGCATCAGAAAAATTTCGGGAAGAGAAGCTTATCATGTTACGTTCGAAGTAAATACCGTTCCGAGTTTTGACTGGATTTATAAAGTCCGGGACCGTTATGAAACATTCGTCGATGTAGAGGGGATTTTCCCATGGCGTTTTGAGCAACATATCCGGGAAGGAAGTTTTTCCAGGGATTTTTCCGCTTACTTTGATCAAAGAAAGGGTAAGGCTCAAACAACCGAAGGAGTATATCCAATACCTCTTTATGTAAACGATATAGTTTCGGCTTTCTACCTGGCCCGTACCTTCGATTATTCGAATTTAAAGGTTAATGATACTTTTCATCTTCAGAATTTTTACAAAAATAAAACATACGATCTGGATGTAAGATTTTTAGGAAGGGAAACAGTAAACGTAGCTGCTGGTACCTTTGAATGCATTATTATTGAACCTCTTGTTCAGGAAGGCGGATTGTTCAAAAGCGAAGGAAGCATTGTTATCTGGCTTTCCAATGATGAACTGAAAATCCCGGTTAAAGTAAAAACGAAAGTTGTAGTTGGTTCTATAGATGCTGAACTCACTAAATATGAAGGTTTGGCAGGCAAGCTGATGTCAAAAAAATAACAAAAATCTGATTTTAAATAAATTTTTTAACAACCCCGTCCAAGCGGGGTTTATTTTTTTTGAGGTTAATAGTGTTTTAACTAATTTGCCAAAAATGTTTAATTTAATTCTATATTATGGAAGAACCAAACAAAGAAAATGAGCAGGAAGAAAATCAATTTTCGCCTGAAATTAAAGAAGTTAAAAAATCAATTGTTCCTAAAATTCATCCGGTCGGGGCTGCTTTTATCGGATTATTCGGGGGATTTTTTCTTTACCAAGTAGTCGGGGGACTGCTTGTTGCTGCAGTTTTCGGATTTGATTTGGAAAATGCTCCCGTAAACAGCGTCAGATTAATGACTATTGCCGGACAGATCTTGTTTATTCTGGTTCCTGCACTGCTTTTCGCTCTGGTATTTTATGAAGACGTTACTCATATAATCAGATTCAATGCCCCAAATTGGGTGGAAATCCTGCTTTTTGTAATCGGAATATTTGTTCTCTCGCCTCTTCTGCAGAGCTATGTTTACATTCAGAATTTTTTTGTCGAACAGCTAGCAAATAAATTTTATTTCGTCCAGGACTTGAAGGAATTGGTTGAATCATTTAATAATCTGCTCGAGCTGGAGAAGGGCTACGAATTTTTAATCAAAGCAGATAGTATTCTAGAAATTATTTTAGTAGTGATTGTAATTGCATTAACTCCTGCAATTTGCGAAGAAGTGATGTTCAGGGGTTTTATCCAGCGAAGTTTTGAATTTAAATTGAAACCCGTATGGGCGGCTTTTATAACTGCAATTTTTTTTGGCCTATACCATTTTAATATTTACGGCACAATTCCGCTGATTGCCCTCGGTTTTTATTTCGGTTTTGCCGCGTATATAAGCAATTCGATTTTTATCCCAATGATTCTTCACTTTATAAATAATTTTCTCGCAGTTATGATCTATTTTATTGTCGGCGAAGATGATCTCTTAGGCACAACTACTCCGCCGGATTTTCAGCTTGCATCGACGGTCATGACTTTTTTTATTCTACTTATTTTATTTTCCGGGATCATAGTTTTAATAAAATATTATTCAAGAAGAAAATTATCAGCATCAGGCTGAGATAAGGAGAATATTATGGCAGTATGCCCTAATTGCAATTATGAATATGTTGAAGGTGTAACATTTTGCCCGGATTGCGGAGCCGCTCTTGTAGACCCGGAGTTCATCGACAAACCGGAAGAATGGACCGAAGAAAATTGGGAAGTAGTGTACACATCAAGCGAAGAATACGAAGTAGAAATGATAAAGAACAACCTGGATGGTGCTGGAATTATATCTGAAGTACTGGTTCAGAAAGACAGGAATTTTCCGGCACTGGGGGATCTAGGGATTGTCAAGCTGCTTGTAAGAAAGGAAGATGTTTCGGCTGCTTTAAATTATATCCAGAGGATGAAAAGTGAAAGCGGCGAAGAGGATGAACAGTAATGAATTTAAGTAATAATGCAAAACGAATTTTAGTTTCTGTTGCTGCTATTCCTTTAATCATTGCTGCAAGTTATGCCGGAAGCATTTACTTTCTACTTTTAATTCTAGCAATAGCTTTAATTTCTTTTTATGAATTTAATTCAATTGTAAAAAATAAAGGAATGTCCGTAAATATTTTCTTCGGCTTCGCAGGAATAACTTTTTTGGTAATAAACCAGCGGCACCACTTTTTTGATTTTTATTCTTTCTTTCTTCTTTTTATTATACTGCTGACGGGAGTAGAACTTTTCAGAAATAAAGGATCTGCAATTTATAATATAAGCGCTACTTTGCTTGGCACTTTATATTTGGGATTGCTGGCCAGCGCCTTAATTTCAATCCGTGAATTTTATCCGCAGGTCGGAGAATTATACCTGCACGGCGGATATTTAATTATTTCAATTATGGCTGCAATCTGGATCTGCGACAGCGCTGCTTTCTATGGAGGAATGAGATTCGGAAAGCATAAATTATTCCTGCGTGTAAGTCCCAATAAAAGCTGGGAAGGAGCAATTTTTGGCTTTATCTTCGCTGTTATTACTGTAATCTTAGCTAAAACCTTATTCCTGGATTTTATCTCTTTTGAAACGGCTTTCGCGATAGGTTTTATTGTAGGAACCATCGGCCAAATAGGTGATCTCGTTGAATCTCTCTTCAAAAGAGATGCGGGGATGAAAGACTCTTCGAAATTAATACCGGGCCATGGAGGAATTTTCGATAGGTTTGATTCACTATTATATACAGCCCCTGTAATTCTGCTTTATTTAAGATATGTAAGCCGATAGCGGAATGGAAATTAACTGATAATTATGGTTAAAAGAAAAGAAACGGTAAGCGTAATTACGTTAGGCTGTTCTAAAAATACAGTCGATTCTGAAAAGCTGCTTAAACAGCTGAAGGAAAATAATTTAAATATTAATAACGATCCTAATACCGCCGGAACGGTAATAATTAATACATGCGGATTTATTGATGCGGCAAAAGAGGAATCGATTAACACAATTTTAAATGCAGTTGCGCTTAAGCAGGAAGGAAAAATCGAAAAAGTTATTGTGGCCGGCTGCCTTTCGGAGAGATATAAAAGCGATCTGCAGAAAGAAATACCGGAAGTAGATGCTTACTTCGGCACAGAAGACTATGAAGGAATTCTGAAGGAATTCGGCGGAGAGCTGAAAACAAATCTTTTGGGTGAAAGAATATTAACTGCACCGGCACACACCGCATATTTGAAAATATCCGAAGGATGCGATCATCCATGTTCTTTTTGTGCAATACCATTAATGAGAGGAAAACATAGATCAAGGCCGCTTGAAGAACTGATAAAAGAAGCTGAGTTTCTTGCAGGGAACAAAACAAAGGAACTAATTTTAATTGCACAGGATACAACCGATTACGGCAAAGACATTTACGGCCGGCAGGCTCTGGGAACTTTATTAAATAAGTTAAGTGAAATTGAAGGAATTGAATGGATAAGAATCATGTATGCTTATCCCTCCAGGTTTCCGGAAGATGTAATCAATATTATTGCTGAAAATCAAAAAATATGCAGTTATATTGATATTCCTCTTCAGCATATATCCGATTCCGTGCTTAAATCGATGAAGAGAGGAGTTACATCAAAAAGAATTAAAGAGCTTTTATATAAATTAAAAGAAAGGATACCATCAATTACACTGAGAACTACTTTAATTGCAGGTTATCCTAATGAAATGGAAAAAGAATTCAGGGAACTTTGCGATTTTATTCGGGAAATAAAATTTGACCGGCTGGGAGTTTTTACATATTCCCTCGAAGAAAATACATCCAGCTATATTCTTGGCGACCCGGTTCCGGATAATATAAAAAAGGAACGAAAAGAAATTATTATGGAGATACAAAAAGAGATATCATTGGAAAAAAATAAGGAACTTTGCGGAAAACGGTTGAGAGTATTAATTGATAGGATTGAAAATGAATTTTATATCGCACGTTCATACAGGGAAGCTCCCGAAGTGGATGGGGAAATATTGTTACCATATAATAACTCAAGAAATAAAATTAATATAGGTGAATTCATCAATGTTGAAATTAATGATTATAACGAATACGACCTGTATGGCTCAATAGTACATGAGGGAATTCCCTCAATGGAGGTTTAATGAAAATATTACATTTTATGTTAGCAGCGGTCATGCTTTCTTTCCAAGCATTTGCGCAGGTAGAAAATTTAAAGCAGTATAATGCTGCCGGTTCCGATCAGGCATTTTATGAGGAATTCTTAAATTTCTACTCTGATCAGCCGGGTAAAACAAGGCTTGATATCTTTGTTCAAGTCCCGTACACGCATATACAATTTGTTAAAACCGACGAAGGTTTCAGCGGGAGCTACTCGGTTACCGTTTCAATTTTTGATGAAGAAAAAGAAAAACTAATTGTAGAAAAATCGTGGGTAGAAAAAATAAATGCGAAAGAGTTTGATCAGACAACCTCCAAAAATAATTTTAACCTCAGTCTTCGTTCCATTGTCCTCGATCCCGGCAAGTATCTGATGAGATCCGCAATGGAAGATATGGATTCAAAAAAATCTGTCGTCAAAGAGGAACTTATAACCGTTAAGAGCTTGCCGGATGAATTTTCATTGAGCGACATAATGCTTATAGCGAAGCAGACTGTAATAAACGGAAACAATAAAATTGTCCCGAATGTTTCTAAAAATGTCGCACTCCAGAAAGAAGAACAGGGTATTCAGTTCTTCTTTGAAATTCAGTCCCGAACTCCGAAACAAATTTCAATTGAATACTCATTAATTGAGGGAGAGGAAGAAGCAATTATAAAAGATGCCGTTAATAAAAATATTGATTCCGGGAAATCACAGGTGTTTCACACATTTAGCAATGTTCAGCTGGGAATGGGAAGCTATTTAATTAAAGCAAAGGTTGTTGATGATTCGGGGAATATAATTGCTTCAACGGAAAAACCGTTTATATCGAGGTGGGTGGGGATGCCCTCTACAATCAGAGATATTGATAAGGCAGTCGATGAAATGATTTACATTGCTTCAGGCGGAGAAGTGGATGAAATAAAAGATTCAAAAACCAAGGAAGAGAAGCTTCAGCATTTCCTGGAATTCTGGAAAAAGAAGGATCCGACTCCGCAAACCGAGGATAATCCGGTATTTGAAGAATACTACAGGAGAGTTGAATACGCAAATAAAAATTTTTCACATTATGTTGAAGGATGGCGTACGGACAGGGGAATGGTATTTATAATACTGGGCTCGCCGAATAATGTGGACAGACATCCTTTTGAGTATGACTCAAAGCCTTATGAGGTTTGGGAGTACTATGAGCTGAATAAATATTTTGTTTTCGTTGATGAAACAGGCTTTGGCGATTATAGATTATCCACTCCGTTATACGGAGACTTCTATAGGTACAGGTAAGATAAGGTTTAAAGAATAAAAAAGATTTAAAGATTAAAAGATTTAAGTTTGCCTGTCGATAAGAATGTGAGGGAGCTATTAGAAAATTTCAATCTCTTCTACATTTATGATTTTAACAGTAACTCTAAATCCGCTTCTTGAACACCGGTTCACCTACCAAAATATTTACCCCGGTACCGTAAATAGAAATCCGGTTGAAGAATTTAAAGCGGGAGGGAAAGGAATTAATGTAAGCAGGCAGTTAAAGCATTTAGATATTCCAAGTCTTGCTTATTTATTCCTTGGAGGAGATACCGGCAGAATTTATAAGAATGCATTGGAAAAAGAGCTTATAAAATTTACGATCCAGAGGATAAATAGTGAAACTAGAAGTGCGGTGCTGATTAAAGATGAATCAAATAAAATAATTACTTCATATTTCGGCTGCGATCCTTTGGTGTCTATTGAAGAAGCTGAGGAATTCAAATTAAAACTGGAAAAAATGATTCAAAATTGCGAGATAGTGGTTTTTTCGGGGAGTTCTCCGTGTATGGAAACAAATTCTATAATTCCCTTTGGAATTAAAACGGCTAATAAATACGATAAGGTTTCTTTCTGCGATACCTACGGCAGCTTTCTAAAAGAATGCATCGAATTTTCTCCTACTGTATTACATAACAACATTGATGAGATAGAGAAATCTTTCAGCATATCTTTGCAGAATGAAGAGGAAAAGATTAGATTCTTAGATTATCTCTACAGCAAAGGGATTAAACAGGCGTACCTTACAAACGGGAAAAAAGAAACTTATGCATCAAATTTTGATTTTTATTTTAAAGTTATAAATCCTAAAATTACTGCCGCAGATCCGACAGGAAGCGGCGACAGCTTTACAGCAGGCATTGTTTATGGCTGGTATAAAGATTTAACTTTTGAAGAGACTTTAAAAACTGCAGCCTCATTAGGCGTAATAAATGCAGAACGATTCGAAACCTGCAGTGTTACACTTGAGGAAACTAACCAGGTAAAAGAGAAATTAAAAATATCTTCCATCGGGAAAAAAATAAGATCACTTGATGCCTCCCCTATTTAAATATTTAATTTTTTCTCTTTTGATTTTCACTTCTGAATTTTTACCCCAGACTATACAATCGGTGGAAGTAATTGATAACAGAATTTTCAGCCGGGATGAATTACTGCAATGGAGCGGAATAAATATTGGTTCATCATATTTCCCGGCTATATTGGATTCCGCTAAAGCAAGAATAGCTTTTGCACTCAGCGGGTATGGTTACTTCAATAGTTCTTTTGATAATTCCTCCGTTGAATATTTGTTTGATCAGACCTTCGGGAGAACAGATTCCCAGAAAATAAAAATTATCCTTTCCGTAAAAGAAAATGATCCGACCATCATTAATAATATCATGCTTGAAGAGAATGATTCCATTATAAGCAGGCAGCTTTTTAACCAATTTGATTTATTGGAAGGCCGGATTTTTAGCAGAGATGATCTGGAAGAGGATATATCGGAATTGATTAATTTTTTGGAAAACAACGGCTATCCTTTTGCAAAGATCCGTATTTCGTCTGTATATTTTTTTACAGACACATCATCGAATGAATATCTTGCCGATATCCACATAAAAATTGATCCCGGTTTGAAAAGCCGCATAGACATAGTTGAGATTGAAGGAAATAATTCAACAAAAGACTATGTGATTTTAAGAGAGCTTAGACTGAATCTGGGGGATGAGTATTCGCAGACCAAATTAGAAGAGATGCCCAAAAGATTGAACCGTCTCAGGTTTTTTGAGCCGGTTGAAAGTCCGCTGTACTTCTTAACTTCGGATAACAAAGGAGTCCTGATTATAAAATTAAAAGAGAAACAGACAAACAACTTTGATGGGATAATCGGGTACATTCCGGGAAATAATGAAGGAGAAAAAGGTACTTTAACAGGTCTGGTTAATGTAAGCCTGCGGAATTTATTCGGAACAGGGAGAGCTGCTGCAGTAAGATGGCAGCAGTTCAACAGATTTTCACAAGAACTGGAACTGAAGTATCTTGAACCGTGGATATTCGGTTATCCTTTTAATATAAGCGGAGGATTATACCAAAGAAAACAGGACAGTTCCTACGTCCAGAGAAAGTTAGAAGGAGCTGTAGAATATCTTGCTGCCGAGGATATTTCCGCATCTGTCTTTGTATCAACTGAATCGGTTATACCAAGTGAAAACGATTTTTTTACAGTTTATAATTCAAACTCAGTGTCTACCGGGATTAATTTTAAAATTGATACCCGTGACGATCCTTATTCACCGACCGAAGGTCTGCTAATTCTGAATTCATATTCTTTCAGCAGAAAAAAAATAAGCGGACCCTTTCAATTTTTAACTCCTGAATTAAAAAGAAATATTAACCTTCAGAGATTTTCTCTGAGCTTCATCTGGTTCCATCAAATCTTCAGCAGGCAGGTTATTGCTCTCAGTTTGAACGGTCGCGAGCTGCGAGGTAATTTTTTTGAACAGAGCGATTTATTCAGACTGGGAGGCGCATTGTCGCTCCGCGGCTACAGGGAAGAACAATTTTTAGGATCGAGAATCGGATGGACTAATCTTGAATACAGACTTCTGTTAACGCGACGTACATTTGCATTTTTATTTTTTGATACCGGCTATTATTTCCGGCAGGAAGATCTTTCAAGAAACATTAATAAAACCGAGGGTTTTAAAATTGGCTATGGTCTGGGATTGAATATCGAGACAACCCTCGGAGTTCTAGGAGTAAGTTTCGCGCTTGCTAAAGGGGATTCCTTCAGTGAAGGAAAAATTCACTTCGGAATCATTAATGAATTTTAGTGCTCTTCAGATAAAAGCCGCTAAACTCAATCATTTAATCCTGCTGCTTCTGAGACCACGGGGGAACAATTCCATTCATTCTTGCATACGCAATTGATTGTCCCAAATGCTCATAGTTATGACCATATACAACTAAGAGAACACTTCTTTGATTCGATTTATTCCCGAAGAAATCTACATCTTTTTCCAAATCCTCTTCTTTGATTTTACCAATAAAGTTTTTGGTATCCTCATAAGACTTTTTTAAGAAGGCAATCACGTCGGATTTTTTAGTCACCGTCTTTTCCATTTCAGGTTTGAAGTCTTCCGGCATCGGGCTGCCGATCATAGATAAAAGAAAGTAATTGCCGCCGCCAATATGCATAAAAACTTCACTGACGGAACGGACCCCTTCCGAAGGTCTCCAGCTGTATTTCTCTTCAGGCATTGCTTCTGCAAGCTGAATAACCTGGTTTTGAACATAATCCAGTGTGCCTTGAAGATCGGAAGTAAATGAGGCAGCAGGAGGCATTTGCCCCTGGGCATGAATGGAAAACGCAGCAAATAAAAATAAGATAAGAGATAAAAAGGTTTTATAAGAATTATTCATAAGATCTCCTGATTGATGTTAAAAAAGGAAAGTGATTAACTAAATCAAAAATTATAAAAAAATCTTTTTAGATATATTTATTGCTTATCACACTTGGTAATTTATTATAATTGGGGTGAGAACTTAATTAATTCTCAAATTTATCTATTTACAGAATCCATTTCGCAGATGAATTTTCCTGAAAAAGTATCAGCAGTAATAAAATTAATCAGGCCTTGGAATTTTTTAATTACTTTTTTTTCCATAATCGTGGCTGTTTTAATTTCAGTTGAAGATAAATCTTTTTTTTGGCAACACAACGGAATTAAAATAATGCTGTTTGCTGCCTTCACCGGCTCATTTGCTGCATCAGCAGGCTATGTTATTAACGATTATTTTGATGTTAAAATAGACAGGATTAATCGTCCGCAAAGACCAGTGGCAAGCGGGTTAATTAAGCAAAGTGAGGCAGCCGCAATTTATATGGTTTTATTTACTGCCAGTTTATTTTTATCAAGCTATATAAATGTTTTTGCCTTCTTAATAGTTTTAATAACTGCGAACTTGTTATTCCTTTATTCTTATAAACTGAAGAGAGTAATATTAGCTGGGAATTTTATCATTGCCTTTCTAACCGGACTTGCATTTATATACGGCGGTGTTGCTGTAAATAATATCATGGCTGCAGTTTTTCCTGCACTGCTGGCTTTTTTAATTAATTTTTCGAGAGAGATTCTTAAAGCTATTGAAGATCTCGAAGGCGATAAAAAAGAGGGAGTCTTAACCTACCCCGGCAAGTATGGAATTCCGAAATCGAAAAAATTAATAAATAGTTTTATATGCGCTTTGATTGTTTTAACTTTTTTTCCGTTTATTCTAGGCTACTATAAAATAGAATTTACAATTATTGCAGCTGTGATAATAGATCCCATTCTCGTTTATTTTTTAAAATCTTTAAATGAAAATCATTCTTTAAAAAACTTGCATAAGTTAAGTAATATTTTAAAATTAGAAATGGCTTTTGGATTAGCTGCAGTCTATTTTGGAAAATGATAGCATTTGATAATTCGTTTCTTTCGGATAAAGTAAAATTAATAGCCGGCACGGATGAAGCCGGAAGAGGCCCTTTAGCCGGACCCGTAGTCGCTGCTTCTGTAATTTTTCCGCCGAAAGTTTATATAAGGGGAGTTAAAGATTCAAAGCTGCTTACTGAAAAGGAGCGGGAGAAACTCCTTCCCAAAATCCTTCAGAAATGTATCTCTTATTCGGTCGCATCGGTTTCACACACAAAGATTGACCGCATTAATATTTTACAGGCTTCCCTTCTTGCAATGTCAATCTCCATTAAAAGACTCAATGTCAGGCCCGATCTTATTCTAGTTGATGGGAACAAAATTTTTTATAGTGAGATACCTGCCGTACCGATTATAGACGGCGACGAAAAATCATTTGTAGTCGGGGCGGCTTCTATAATCGCCAAGGTCGCAAGGGATAGGATAATGAAAAGATTGTGTCAC
>Ga0209592_1000474_pt1 | contig 12020 bp, 9 predicted proteins | sample PPLLak2March2015_2_FD_187251 | JGI IMG/M metagenome (GOLD analysis project Ga0209592, IMG submission 187251) | Freshwater sediment microbial communities from Prairie Pothole Lake near Jamestown, North Dakota, USA - PPLs Lake P8 Core (3) Depth... | ecosystem: Environmental > Aquatic > Freshwater >... | reverse complement strand
GCACTGTCTCTGAAGGCAACGTTGCAGGACACTCAAGGTCGCGATCTTTTCGTAAACTACGGTGGGATTCAGTTGGCGCTCAAGCTGCCGTCACCGAGTAAACCCGCAAATTTCCAAGCAGTCCCGCGGGCCGAACTCTTCGCCGACCACAACCGAAATCAGAACGCCGTCAATATTGCATTGGACCCGCTCGTCAAGTAGTGTCCGAGAGAAACAGAGTCACGCTTGGAGAGATACTCCGGGCCGATGAGCAGAAAAGTACGGGCCAACAATGAGGTGCTATGCTTTGCTCATTGCACCTGGGCCGGGGCATGACGGCAGAATTCGATAATAAATGAACCAAGTGGCAGTTGGCGCTGAACTAGGCGCTCGAACGAGGGGTCACTTCAGCTTTCCACCTTTGGTGGAGCCTCCGTGCCCGTCACCTAGTGACAAGCGTTATATTCTCTTTCTGGCGAAATTCATCAACCCTTGATGTGAACAAATCCCCTCGCTTCGTGAAAGGTGCATATTTAGAGTTGGCTCAAAGGAGGAATTACAACAAAAGCGTATCCGATTATTTCTGGAGAAAAAATGGATCAATGGGCATCGAGCTTTCAAATCAATAAAGCCCAGCCCAGGTTAATGTCCAATCTCCGAATCGTTCGTTGACCCGGTCCATCGCCTTGAGTAGGTTATCCTTCTTATCCCTCTCCTCAAAGAGATCTAACTGGCACCCCTCTTTTCTTAAAAGAGACATCCCTACTCCCAGAAGTCGAATCGGTTTTGGATGGGACACTGATTTAAAGATCTCAAAGGCGTATTGGAATATTTCGTTGCCGCTGTTCATCCACTTGGAAAGAGTCTTTTGTTTTGAGAAGGTAAAAAAATCGGAATAACGGACAGTAATGGCAATCCTCTTTCCGTAAAATCCCTCCCTCCTCATCCTCCTGGAGACCCTTTCAGAAAGTTGAAGCAGAACCTTTCTCAGCATATTCGGATCCGAAGTGTCCTCTTCAAGGGTGACGCTATGGCTGATGGACTTGGCATCCTCCTCCTCATCAAAGGGAACGACCGGGCTATCATCCAATCCCAAACCCATCTCATGAAGTCCTTCGCCGATGGCGCCAAACCTCTTGGTCAATGCAGAAACCGGAAAGTTTCCCAGTTGACTGCATGTAAAGATGCCTATCGAATTGAGGGCCTCGGTCAGTTTTGGACCAATTCCATAAAGCTTGGACACCGGAAGATCCTTCAAGACCGCTTCCACATCCTCTTTCTGAATGACCACCAACCCATCCGGCTTTTTGAGACCACTTCCCAACTTGGCAAGGAGTTTATTCGGGGCTACTCCGATGGAGCAGGTTAATTGTTCACTCTCCCGAATCTGATCTTTGATGGATTGGGCAATGTGGAGGGGAGACCGGAAGAGAAGCAGAGATTGAGTCACATCGAGATAGGCCTCGTCAATGGATGCAATCTCCACCATCGGTGTAATCTTTTTTAGAATAGCAAAAATTCGAGCCGAGGTTTCGGTATATTTTGAATGGTTCCCTGGGACAAGAATCAACTGGGGACAACGCCTTTTTGCCTCCTGGGTGGACATGCCTGCTCGAATCCCGAAAGGCCTTGCTTCGTAGGTAGCTGAAGTAACGACACCTCGAGAAAGAGAGCCGCAAACCGCCGCGGGTTTTCGCAGGAGCGCAGGATTATCCCTCTGCTCTACCGAGATAAAAAAGGCATCCATATCGATGTGAAGAATGAGGCGATCGTCCATGAGTTTAAAGTTATGAGTTCGGAGTTCAGAGTTCGGAGTAAAAAAACTAAAGCTTAAATCCAGATTTTACTTCTCCGAACCCCGAACTGAATTACTCCGAACTTTTATTAGATTTTCCTAAATATTCCAACCACCTTTCCCACAATGGTGATCTTTTTCTCGTCCTTTTTCACGATCATTGGCTCCATCTTCGGATTGGCTGGTTCAAGGCGGATCAAGTCACTCTTTTGAAAGATCCTTTTGATCGTGGCCTCATCTTCGATTAAGACCACGACGATCTCACCGTTTTCTGCAAAGGGCTGGGGCTTGACCAGGGCAAAATCTCCGTCCTGGATGTGAGCATCGATCATACTATCTCCTTGGACCCGAAGGAGGAAGACATCCCCTGAAGAGACGAGACTTCGGTCGAGATGGATATAACCCTCGATATTCTCGACGGCGAGAATGGGTTCACCAGCCTGCACTCTTCCAATAATTGGAATTGAAAGTATTTGGGCGAGACGAATCGGTGGGGGGGTTAGAATTTCAATCGCCCTCGACCCTCCGTGGGTTTTACGGATGTAACCCTTTCTTTCAAGTATAGTTAAGGTTTTCTGGGGAGCTTTCGGCCCTCTCAACCCAAAGTGAGAAGCAATCTCACGAAGGGTCGGTGGAAACCCCTTTTCTCCGAGGTAATTTTTCAGAAAACTGAAAACCCTTTCCTGTGTTGGGGTTAGTCCCTTTTTATTGTTTATTTTCATATTTAAGCCTTCTTTTTGGGTTTTTGTAATAGGTCTACATTTGTAGACTTATTTATGACTATAGCGCCATTCTCTTTGGTTGTCAAGAATTATGACAATAAATTTACAAAATATTGGTTTTATTAGATATTATTCCACAATAAAGAAAAGCGGCCTAACTCTGGAGTGTCCCTTAGATCAAATATTAATACTGACGAGGGGGGGATTTGGGGTTGGGCCTTCAAACACCCAGACATCGGCGAGAAAAGCCAAAAGTATGGATGCGTGCATATAGATCATAAGGTGAGATCATCGATGTGAGAGCCTATCCTTCGTTTTACTTCTCAAGTTTTGATCAAGCCTCTCTTCAACCAGGTATAACTTTCCCTCCTCATTCTGAAGGATAATCTCTCTCTTGATAAGAATTTGAAGGGCATATTGTTTGTAATCACGTGGTTTCATCATTCTTTGGAGAAAATCCGGGCGCTCAAGTCCGAGCTCGTGTGGCGTCTTCGCGCCTTTCATGTCCAGAGCATGGTGCTGATAGAAGATCTCCATGACTTTGAAAATAGCCCTTCTCGTAAGAAGGGTGCGCACGTATAAACTTCCCCCGAGGGCGACCACCATCGCCATGAGGACCAGAAAAACCGTGATGCCATTTCCTGTCACAAGAAATGCCCCCTTCCTTTTGTGGGAACAATATAACTCATGGATAGTTCTCACGCCAATAGAACTTCGCTTGGAGCGGACTGAGGATTATGTTTAAACAAAGGGTACTGTCAGCGGGTGGTATATTTGATCATCCAGCTTTCTGGAGATAAATTCGGAGCCCCATTTACAAGAGAGGACTCCATACGGTCGTGCCGGACACTCATTTACGAATGTCTGTCGTCTCTTTTATGGGAGTCACCAGGGTCAAGGTTGACCTCATCTCGTATCCCGGGTTCACGTAAGTCTTTCTGGCAAAGACAAACTTGGTGATACAGAGCGGGAGAACCGCGGCATCTTCGATGATCTTCTTCTGAGCCTGGGCCCAGAGGGCCTTCTGCCTCTTGGGGTCGGCCTCCACTCGTGCCTTTTCGATCAAATGGTCAATTTGATTATAGTGAGAGAAGTTCGTGATGGCGCCGGGAGTGCCAACGATCGATTTCGAATGGTAAAACTGAGTGAGGATAGGATCTGCGGTGGGAAAGCGAGCGCAAATATAGAGAACCAACGGATTAACATCTTTCCGGATTTGTTGATGGAAAGCGGTATGGGTGAGGACGTCCATTTTCAGATGAATCCCGACCCTTCGAAGTTGTTCTTGGATCTGCTCCATCGGTCGGCGGTAATCTGACATTTCGGTGATCGCCATGGATATCTCCAATCCTTCAGGGTAGCCGGCCTCTGCCATCAGCTTCCTTGCCTTCTTGGGGTTGAATTCGTACCGCGGGCCGTTGACTGTTCCGCCCAGGTAATTCATCGGAACCGGGGAGAGAAGCTTCTCGGTCACATCCCGGCCCAGAAATTTCATCAGTTCATCCAGATTGATCGCATGACAGATGGCCCTTCTCACACGAATATCATCCAGTGGTTTCTTGGTCCTGTTGAAATGGAGAACAAGGGTTTCTCCCGGGCCGAAGATTTCAATGGCTGTTCCCGGGATTCCTCGTATCCTATTCACCCAAGCCTGCCCCCGCTCGCCTTCAACGATATCGATCTCGCCCTTTCGAAAAGCCATCTCGCGACCGCTTGCGTCCGGCATGAACCAGAACTCAATCCGGTCGAGTTTCGATTTTCCCCTGAAGAAGTCCGGGTGTCTCACCCCCTCCACTTTCTCTTTGGGGATGTATTCTTTCAGCATGAAGGGGCCCGTCCCGATCGGATCGAATTTGAACTTGTCCCCCTTCTCCAGGACGGCCTTCTTCGATACAATGTATCCACCGTGATAGTTCGCCAGGATGCCCAGAACAGAAGGAATGAAACGCTTAAAAGTGATGCGGACTGTGTGAGGATCGATCGCTTCCACTTTGTCCAGGGCCGCATAATCCGCCGCGAAGCTCGAAGCGGTTTTATCGGCCGCCTTCTCCAGAGAGAACTTCACATCCTCCGCCGTCAACTCCCCGTAGCCCTTGTGAAAACTTGACCCCTTTGCGAGATAGAATGTCCAGACCAACCCGTTCTTCGAACGCTCCCATTTTTCAGCCAGATCGGGCTCAATCTTTTCGGGGCTGACGTCCTCGGGTTTGAAGCGGACCAGGGCGTTAAACATCGGGTCGATGCAAGCATAGTCGACCGTGGAGGTCCCATGATGGGGGTCCAGAGACCGGATGTCCGAGGCCCTTAAGGCCATTCTGACGGTCTTTTCCTGAGCAGGAATCAGTGGGGGGAAAACAAGGACGGATAAAATCAATGCGGCGAGAAGAAAGGCAATAACCTTACACCCTCTCATGTTCCACCTTTGCCAATAAAACAGGGATGGATTCTCTCAATCCTTGCCACAGAAAGGAAGTTGTCATGTTCAGACTCGAACGCTATCCGTTGAGTTTGGAGCCGTAGTCGCACTCTTTTCGAATGGGACATATCCCGCAGAGGGGTTTTCTTGCCACACAGGTTTTTCTACCATGCCAGATGAGGAGATTTGAAAAATGGGTCCACTCTTCCTTCGGAACGATCTCCATCAAATCGAACTCAATCTTGACGGGGTCATCGTTCTTTGTCAAACCAATTCTCCGGCTCACTCTGTGCACATGAGTATCGACCGCGATGCCGGGAATTCCGAAGGCATTCCCTAAAAGCACATTCGCCGTTTTCCTCCCCACCCCGGGAAGAGTGACCAGATCATCCAGAGTTTTCGGAACTTCTCCTCCGAATCGCTTCACGAGTTCCTGACAACATTTCTGGAGCGATTTCGCTTTATTTCGGTAGAATCCGGTCGGCCGAATTTCCTCCTCCAGTGTCGCCAGATTTGACTCAGCAAAATCTCTTGCCGTGCGATACTTCTTAAAGAGATCCGGCGTCACCTGGTTCACCTTAACATCCGTGCATTGGGCGGAGAGAATCGTGGCGATCAGGAGTTGAAGAGGATTGGAGAATTTCAGAGCGATGGGGGCGTCGGGTATTTCCTTCGAGAGAATTCTTATAATTTTTTTTACTCTATTTCTTAAATCCTCTTGCTTTTTCATCACCCCTCCCTTCTAAAGATAGACCTTGAACGATGAACCATGAACCAGGAACATTAAACGATCTCCCTTGGACTAAACCGGCTTCCGTCGCTCTAAAAAGGCTTTCATCTCTCCAACATCCATGGCATTAAGGATGTCTGCGGGCTCGAGCCATCCCTTTCGTCCGATTCCCACTCCGTAATAGATATCCTTCAATCCCGCTTCCTCGTGGGCATCGGGGTTGATGGAAATTTTGACTCCCTTCTCTTTAGCATATTTGCACAATCTCCAGTCGATGTCCAATCGATAAGGATGGGCATTGAGTTCAATCGCCACTCCTGATCGGCTCGCCTCGTCGATGACGCGAATCATATCGATGGCGTAGGGTTCTCTGGCCAAAAGAAGCCGACCGGTGGGATGGGCCAAGATGGTCGTATACGGGTTCCTGAGGGCTTTGATCACTCTCTGGGTCATTTCTTCCCGGGACATGTTGAAGTGGGAATGAACCGAGGCGATCACAAAGTCAAACTCTCTGAGAATCGATCCTTCATAGTCCAAGGATCCGTCGGGAAGAATGTCAGATTCAATTCCTTTAAATATGGCAAACCCCTCCATCTCCTGATTCACTTGGTCGATCTCTTTCCATTGTTTTTGAAGTCTTTCACGATTCAGACCTCCTGCGTAACGAGCAGACTGGCTGTGGTCAGAAATCCCCAGATAGGAGAATCCCATTTCCTTTGATGCCTGGGCCAACCTCGGAATGGAGTTCCTCCCATCGCTATCGACGGAATGGACATGAAAGATTCCTTTGATATCGTGCTCCTCGATCAGCCGTGGGAGCCGATGAATCTCGGAGGCTTCGATCTCTCCTTGATTCTCCCTTAACTCCGGGGGGATGAAGTCGAGGCCCAAGGCGTTGAAAACCCCCTCCTCCTCTTTACAAGAAATGGGCCTGCCGTTCCGATGAAGCCCTTCTTCGCTCAGGTTCAGGCCCATGCCCTTGGTCCTTTCAAGCATGGAGGTCCAATGAGCAAGGCTTCCGGTGTAGGAGAAGAGGGTAAAAGGGAAGGTCTGGTCTGGAGCGATCCGGAGATCCACCTCCATTCCCGAGAGGAGGAAGGTGCGGCCACGGACTTTGTCATTGGATTGAACCACTTCCACTTCAGGAAGTCTGGAAAAAGCCCCCGAGACCTCTTGCGGATGATGTGTGCTGAGCACGAGGTTGATATTTCTGACGACTTCCATCCTTCTTCTCAACGAGCCGGCGAAGCTTCCTCGAAGGACTTTGGGATGGGAAAGGATCTTCTTGAGGATTTTCTGAGCGGGCTCGATCACTTCTCCATAAAGATATTGACCTTGATATCTCTTGATCTGTTGAATCCCCTGATGAATCATCTCCTGGGATTTTTGTCCGAATCCCTGAAGATCAACCAGTCGATTCTCGAGACAGGCGTATTCCAATTCACCCACGGTCTTGATATTGAGTCGGTCATGAAGGGATTTGATCTTTTTGGGTCCCAGGCCGGGGATCTTCAGCATCTCCAGATGGCCTGGCGGGATGGAGTTTTTCAGTTCCTCATGAAGTTGAAGTCGACCCGTGGTGACCAGTTCAGTGATGTGTTGAGCTAGGGTCTCCCCGATCCCTTTAATTTCTTTGAGACGACCTTCTCGAACCATCAGCCCCAGGTCTTCTTCCAAAGTTTCGATCGTTCTCGCTGCATGAGAATAGGCCTTCACCTTGAATGGGTTTTCCCCTTTCAATTCTAAGAACAGGGCCACTTCTTCCAGGACGGTACTCACTCCTTTGTTATCGATTGCCTGCTTGACCATGCAAAAATTCTAACCGATCTCTTTCAAAAGAGACAAGAAATAAATGGCACAAGTTCTACATGATAGGGACAAAAAATGTCAACTCCCCTCTGGAGATATGGGAGGCCTTAAAAAAATTATGTTAAATTTCGCTAATTTAAATAAAACCACCCGGAATTGGTATAGAAAATGCTATCAATCAATGTAAAGTCCAATGGGGAAGGTGGAAAACCATGATAATAGACAGCCCAGACAATGTCCTAACAACTCAGGAGGCCTGCCATTACCTTCGGATATCGAGACCCACCTATCTGAAATACCTTTATTTGGGAAGGATTAGAGGGACGAAGGCGGGAAAGGGTTGGAAGGTTCTCAAGTCAGAGTTGGACCGATTTCTCAAAGGAGAAAACGAGCATCCACAAGCTGCATGAATCTCTGAGAGGGAGGAACAGATAAGGGAGAAGCCCGGTGAAAAGTTTAGAAGATAAACTCGATATTTCTGAAGACAAGGAGATTGAGGAGAAAGTCAAATCTACCAAATCCCTCATTCAGACTTTTCTCCAAACCCTGAAAGCCTTTCGACTCTACGAAGCTAACCATCCCATTCTGTCCAAATTTTTGGAAAGGCTGAGGAAGGATTTTGATCAATACTTTGGCGAATTCGACTCTTTCTCGCTCCAGGTCGGGGAACACCGGCTCTATTATCGGGGTAATATTGTCTATGAGAATGAGGACGTGAAGGAGAGCTTGGCCTTTGTCTTTTTTAAAGACGGAATTCGCGAAATCCAATTTTCAAAAGGGTTGGAATTCAAAGAAATGATTGACTTTCTCAATGTTGTGAGAAAAGGCGACTTGCTGAATCGCATGGAGGATGACCTCGTCACCCTCCTTTGGGAAAAGGACTTTTCCCACATCACCTTTACCGCAGTAGATGAATTTTTAGAGGGGGGCGCCACCCTTGTTCCTGCCACAGAAGAAGATTTGATCAAGGGGTCAGAGTACAAAGGTTCCTTGGAGGACGGGCTTCAGGAAAAGGTGGGGCAGGCTGAAACCCCTTCTCTCCCCGTGCGAGAAGGGTTGGATCGGGCGATCAACCCTGCTCCGGGTCAATCTCTGGTTCAGGCCTGTCAGCTTACTCCGGAGGAAAGGGAAACGATCGATCGAGAGGCACGACAAGAGGAACAACCGGATTATATCTTTACTTTGATTAACAACCTGATCGAAATCTTGCTTCATCTCGGAGAGGATGTGGATGCCTACGAAAATATGATCTCCTACTTCGATCGGGTCATCGAATACCTCCTCGAACAGAAAGAAGTCGGAAAAGCGGTCGCCCTCTTGAGCAGCCTGAATGAAACCATGGATTCCATCATGATGAAGGACAGGCAGATTTTTGCCATTCAACGCATTCTCCAGAATTCATCCGGTCCTCATTCGGTTCAACTTCTGGGAAAGGCAATGAAAGGAAACGGAGAAGCGCATTCAGAGTCAGAGTCGATCCTCGAATATCTTCGACTCCTCACGATCCAGGCCGTTGAACCTCTCTGCCTTCTGTTGGGCGAGGTGGAGTCCGGGAAGTGGAGGAAAACAATCTGCGAGAGATTGATCGCACTCTGCCGAGAAGGAATCCAGCCGCTGAGTAAGTTCTTATCGAATGATAATCCCATGCTGGTCTGCCACATTCTTTACATCCTCGGGAACATCGGAGATCCTTCCACGGTGAACTACTTAGGAGATTTGGTGACCCACAAGGATTTGAAAGTGAGAGAGGAGACCCTCCAGATCCTTAATAAATTTGGAGAAAACGGGAAGAATCTGACGCAACGATTCTTATTGGATTCTGTATCCGGGATCAGATCAAAGGCTGCACTCCTATTGGCGAGGAATGCTAAAGGTGAATCGGTCAAGCCCCTCACAGAGATCATCCTCTCCGAGGATTTTTTCAAACGGGATTATAAAGAAAAGGCCTCTTTCTTCAGGGCCCTGGGGGAAACAGGCTCGAAGGAAGTGATACCGATTTTAGAAGGGATTTCGAAGAAAAGACGCTTGTTCCAGAGGGAAAAATGGAACGAGATGAGACAATGCGCCGCCAATACACTAAAGATGCTGGGCGCGTAGGGATTGAGAATCTATTAAGTAAGCGGCGGATGATCGAACCCCGTTGAATGAGGCCGCTGACGAAGGAGATCAGATGGAGACGATATCCTCCCCGACCCCACCGAAAAAGCTAAACCCAAAGCCGCTCGAGGGTATGGAAGTCGAGTTGTCGAAATTGGGAAACAACCTCGTCACCAAATTTCATGTGCTGATGAGAATTTCTCAGATTTATGATTCCAAGAATGTAGCCCTCAGCCAGTTTATCAGTGAATTCCTGGAGACCATTAACAAGCTGATCAAGGGAAGTGGGGTCCTCTCCCTGAAAATCATCAAAGATGACTTCTTCCTCAACGACCAACGATTGCGTTATTCGGTAGAGGGATTTACGAGTTTCAAGTATCTTTCGACCCAATGGAAGAAACGGTTGATCGGGGAAGTAGTATTCAAAACCCTGATGAACGAAGAGATGTTGAGGCATTTCATCTATGCCTTCATCAACTTGGAAGAAGGTCATGAAGAGAATGCCGATCTTCTCAAAAAACAGTTGGAGAGTCACCAGATCACTTCGATCGACGTGAATCCCTTAGAGATCGTCGAGGGTGAGGAGGAAGCCTTTACCCTCCAGAAGGAAGATCATCGGGAGGTGGGAAAGAAAATATTTTTTGAGACTATCGGGACGATTAAAGATGTGATCACAAATATTAAAGGGAACCAGCATGCTGACATCCGGAAGTTGAAGAGGTTGGCACAAAAAGCGATCCATCTTGTCATCGAGGATGAATCCATCCTGCTCGGCATGACGATGATCAAGAATTATGATGAATATACCTTTAATCATTCCGTCAATGTGTCGATTTACGCCTTGGCGATGGGGAAGCGGCTAGGGTTCTCCAAGAAGATCTTGACGGAGTTAGGCATTACTGCCCTGCTCCATGATATCGGAAAGTCAAAGATTCCGAGAGAGATTCTGAATAAACCTGCGAGCCTCAGTACAGAGGAATGGGAGATGATGAGAAAGCATCCCTTGATGGGAGTGGAAATCGTCCTCAACCTGAAACAGTTGGGGGAAATCAATCCCAGGATGGTGGTCGGTGTCTTTGACCACCATTTGATGAATGACCTTTCAGGATACCCAAGGCTCTTTCTAAAGAAGGGGGTGAGCCTCTTCGGAAGAATCATTCAGATTGCGGATTCTTATGATGCGATGACGACTCCCCGGATTTATAAGAAAATCCCCTATACACCGGAGCAGGCTCTGGCTGTCATGCTGCGAGAGAAGGAGATCCATTTTGACCCCCTTCTCCTCAAGATCTTTATCGGCCTGGTGGGAATTTATCCCCTTGGATCCTTGGTCCTCCTGAATACGCATGAATTAGGGATTGTCTATAAGTCCAATCATGATCCCAAATGGTTGGATCGCCCCATCGTCCTCCTCGTCGATCGAGATACCAAAGGGGATGCCACGAAGGAGCTGATTGATCTCACGGATACGGACAGGGCGGGAAACTACAAATGGAGCATCGTCAAGACATTAGACCCCTATAAATACCATATCGACATCGCCAAGTATTTTTTGTAAAGAGATTTTAAATTTTCAGTTCGCCATATAAAAAATTCCCCATTCCGCAATCCGCACTCCGAATTTTTTCTAACTCCATCTCCCGATCTCTTTTTCTCCCTATCTTCTTTCCGGAGGTGAGGAGGTTAGTATTTTACACTCTGATTTAGCCCATTCATCGATCAGTCTTCGGGTGATCTCCTTTTGCTGCCGAATACAAAAGTCGGCATATGTGGGATCCCCTTTTCGATAAGTCCTCTCAATGAAGTTGATGGAGTTCTCAGCACTTCGGAGCCGGGAAAGAATAATATTGCATTTCTTTAGTCCCCATCGGGCTTCAATGGAATCTTCCGGGTGAGGAGAAAGCCACAGATAATTCTGATAGAGATGATAGAACGTGACGGATTGATCCGGTTGGATACGAATCGAAATGCCTTCCATCATTCCTTTTGTAGCATCCGGGTCGAGATGGTTCAGTTCAATGAGATAATGAAGGTGGTCCATCAGCAATATAATTCTGCCATCACGATTCGGGGTGCTGTGGATCTCCCATAAATCCGAACCCTCCGGACACTTCCCTTTTTGGCACCGCTGGTATCCCTCCAAGACGATGGGAATCCTTTCTCGTACATATTGAACCGTATGCTTCAGAACCTTTTCCATTTTATCCCAGGGATTATAGTCGACTGGGTCGATTTTCTTTGCCACCGCTTCGACAAAATCGGCATGGACCTCTGTGAAGCTTGAAGAGTATTGTTCTAGTGAATAGAAGGGATGGTCTGTAACGGGAAGATATTTCCACTGCCCTTTTTCAAAAAGAGGCCAGCGGAATTTGACCAAACCAGAGTAAATGGTGGATTCCGGCCTCGTGGTCAAAAAATCTCTCAGGCTCATCCTCTGAAGATGGACAGGAGATGTCGCTTCCCACGTCTGAA
>Ga0209592_1000473_pt1 | contig 12024 bp, 9 predicted proteins | sample PPLLak2March2015_2_FD_187251 | JGI IMG/M metagenome (GOLD analysis project Ga0209592, IMG submission 187251) | Freshwater sediment microbial communities from Prairie Pothole Lake near Jamestown, North Dakota, USA - PPLs Lake P8 Core (3) Depth... | ecosystem: Environmental > Aquatic > Freshwater >... | reverse complement strand
CTCTCCTGCCACGGCTCGATCTCCACCTCCCGCCAGGCGCAGGTCAAGGCCTGAGCGAGATCGCCTTTACGCTCGTAAGCTGACGCCAGGTCTGACAACACTTGCATGTGCTGGCGATGAAGCTGCTCGCGCTTGATGCGCTGCCATTCCTCGAACGGCGCCGCTTCGGGCAGGCTGAAGCCGTCCAGAAAGTCACCCCGGTATAGGGTCATTGCCTGTCTGAGCCGGGCAATATCCTCCTCCGTAGATGCAGGCATACTGGAGGCGGATGCCAGGTTGGTGAACTCGGCCACGTCCAGGCAGTGGTCGCTGTGGGAATTGAACTGGATCGTGTCGCGTGTGATCAGCAGGGAGGGTGGATCAGCCTGCTGGTCGCGGATGGTTTTGCGCAGGTCTGCCAGGGCGTAGCGCAGGTTGCTGCGGGCGGCACTGTCGGGCCAGTCGGACCACAGCAGTGCCGCCAGCACATCGCGGGCATGCGGGCGGTGAGATTCGACTGCCAGGTAGGCCAGCAAGGCGCGCACTTTGTTCGATTCAAAGCTAGTGATTACGGCTCCATCGTGAGCAGCACTGAATATCCCCAGGAATTTCAGCTCAAGCCTTGACATCCTGCCCTCATTTCCCAACGACAAATCTGGTAAACATTGTATTGTTTATAGCAGAGAATGCTGCGCTAAGCAAGCAGAATTTCCCCACGATTTCCCCACGCTTTTCGATAAACCCCAACAGCGCCCCCACGCTGCCCACGATCTTCCCCCTACCTCGGATTGCTATTGTGGAAATGCAAGTTCACACAATCCGAGTTCAGTGGTTGGAGGGACGGGATGGCGAAAGGGCGAATTTTCCTGGGAATGGTGATGACGGCAGCAATAATCAGCCTGGCAGCCTGGCAGTTTTCAAAGGTTGAGCCGGCCGAGGCGGCAGATGGGATCTCCACCTCTTCGGAGAGCAAAGCCGAAGCTCTGATCCAGGACGCGGACCTTCTGGAGGGCTGGAAGATCTTGCACAGCTTGCAGGAACCCGTTTCTCTGTGGAACGGCGAGGTGGTGACCGGTAAGGATCTGGCGCAGTTCCTCCTGGATGCGCAAATCCCGGTGGTATGGGGCAGCGACGACATCTGCGGGGGCAGCTCGTGCAGCCGGCAGTACTGCTCGATGGACGGTGACTGCTCCTTTGAGAATGGACAGCCTGGGATCGACCCGATCTACATCAACTCAGGCGTACGTGACCAGACGACGGACAAAGCAGCCCGCCTGGTGGATGAGCTGGCGCACGAGATCTTCCACCGCACTCAGCCGTTCGGGACAGGCCCGGACACCCAGCTCGAAGAGTTCTGGGCATACTACGTGGGCACACAGGTCAGCGGGGGCAGCTGGCCGGTATTCACCGGCACCGATCCGCTCGATCCGCAGCAGCTCCAGCGCTGGTTCTCTTATCCGGGCATGCAGGGATACTTGAATCTGGATGCCTACCCCGCAGGGATGGCTCACGAGGTGCAGTCTTCTGTGGCTCCAGCAGGTGTGGCTGTCGTGAGTTCTGCCAATGCCCCGAGCGAATAAGAGAGAAGGCGAACAGGGGACCGGGCATCGAGCAATCAGGGAAGAATGGTCCATGCCCCTGTTCGCCCCTTGTGATGCCGGAAGCTGAAACTGGCAGGCTCGCTAAGGCGAAAACAGCAGCGCTCTCAGCACGAACGGCAGGTAGGCAATATTCCGGCAGGGGGCGACGCAGACGCGCCCATCGTATCCCAGGGCCGGGATCGCGGCGCCGCCTGGGCCATTGAAAACCTGCACCACCAGGTCGAGCAGCGTGGTCTGACCGGGGCTGCCGGTGACGAAGAAGCCCACCTCTGCCAGGGGCGGGTTCCCCGCCACGCCAGAGGCCGAGCCCAGACTTAACTGCAGCGAATCCGGGTTCGCGCCGTCACGCTCGTGATCCAGGTCACAGCTCTCCGTGTCGAACTGGCCTTGCGGGTCAGCGCGGCAGGCAACAGGATCGAGGACAGCCGGGTCGTAGCTCAGGTTGAGCGTTGCCGAGACCAGGCCCGGCAGCTGCAGGTGGCTGGCGCCCAGCGGGATGGTGATGGTACTGCTGGGTGGGGCGATGCCGTAGCCGCTCCAGACGAACGGCGCCGGGGTGGGGGTGGGCGTGGGGGTGACGGTGGGTGTGGGCGTATACTCGGGAGTCGGGGTGGGATAGACCAGGCGGCGGAAGAGCATGGCGCTGAATGCCACAGTGCGCGTGTAGCTGTCTTCGTCGGCCAGGTCGGTGAGGGTGACTTTGCCGCTGCGCCCTGCTTCGAACTCGTAGGTGCCTAGGTCGAGCCACATATTGGCAAGCGGGCGCTGGTTCCCCGAGACCGTGTCATCGCCATCGGCATGCTCGATGGTGTAGGTGGCATCGCTGGTATCGCGGTTGATGGTCTGGCTCGGACACTCCCAGTCGATGGGCGGGTGGTCGGGCACGAACGCCAGCACCTGGTACTCGCCATCCTCCGGGAAGTCCGGGCGCCACACGGCAGAGTTGGTGGACTGGGACGGGTCGTCCACGTTCAATGTCAGGTAGGCATGCTCGTCGTAGCCGGTGATGCGCAGCCAGGCACTGTCGCACATGCCGCTGTAGGGCGGGGTCAGATTGCTGGGGTCTTTGAGCAGCACCACATCCGATTGGATGTCGTCCCAGCCGTCGGTCCATAAGTAGGTGACATCGATCCAGTCATTCTCACCCGGCTGCAGGCCGATATCGATGCTCACCTGGCGGTTCAGGTCAATGCCGTAAGGCGCGGTGACCGTGTGCCCGAACTGGTCCTTGCCGCCGTTGTAATCATCGAAGTAAGCCGCCTGGGCCTCGGGCATGCCGGTCGGCAGGTCGGGGAAAAAGCGGCGCGGCTGCGGGTCGCCAAGCCCCGACCAGTAGTTATCATCTACGTTCCAGGGGCCAGAATCGCCCACCCTGGCGGTCGTGCTGTCTTCATATTCCAGCCGCACCGAATAGCCCTTCCCGGTGGAATAGCCGCTGTCGTCGCACAGGTGGCTGCCGCCGTTAGCGAACTTCAGGCAGCCGTCTGGCAGGGCGACGATGTACGAGTCTGTGTCGAAACGCGTGGCATAGATCGAATAGGTGCGCGCCCCGGCAGTACGCTCCACGCTCTGCAAACCATGTTTCTCTCGCTCCTCAATCCATTGCTGCTCGATCCACTCCACCAGGCGCGTGTAGGTGGCCTCGTCCAGGACGTTTTGGAGGGCGGCTTGCGTGCCGTGAACCGCCTCCAGCACCTGCTGGTTGTAGCCGCTGGCATCGACGTAGGCGCGTTTTTCTGCCAGCGAAAGCTCTGTATTCTGCACAATTGCCAGGCTGCCCTGCTTCAGGGTGTCCAGGCGTTGCGCCTCATCTGCGGCGGCGCTCCGGATGGCCTCGAATTGGGCATCGGTCAGGCCCAGCTCGGAGCGCATGGCGCCAGACAGGCTGCTCGTCAGGGCGAAATAGGATAATACCGGCTTGCTCCCCCATACCGGAGCCTGGTTGGCTGCCTGAGATGTGGCGGTAATAGAGCGCATTCCCGCTGTGCCGGCGAGCAGCGCCAGCATCGGGACCAGCCAGATGACTTTATTACGGAGGTGGGTTTTCAAGGTGTCCATGCTGCTCTTATACCACGGAAGACACCCTGCCTGACCGGGCCGGTGGTTAAGGTCCTTTAATACCCGCCACCCGGCGCCCATCCTTCACCGCCGCGACTCTCTCCATCAGAGCCTCCAGCGGTAAATCCGCCAGCGAGTCCAGCCGCAAATCAGCCTCATGCATGGGCAGCAGGCGGGTGAGCGAGTTGGGGACCGCCACGGTAAAGATGCCCGCCCGCCTGGCAGCCAGGATGCCGATGGGCGAATCTTCGAACACAATCGCCTCGCCGGGCTTCACCTCCAGCGCCTGCAGGACGGCGTAGTACACAGCCGGGTCGGGCTTGGACATGTGCACGTCATCGCGACCTATCATACTGTCGAAATAAGACAGCAGGTCCAGGCGGGATAGATGGCCCGTAATCCACGCGCAAGAAGAGCTGGAGGCCATGCCGATCTTCAGTCCCAGCCAGCGGGCGTCTGCCAGGTATGCGCGCACGCCGGGCAGCGCCGGGCGACCTTCGATCAGCTCGGCTTCACGGCGGCGCTGCTGCATTTTCAGCTCAGCCCGTTCCAGCTTGCGCCCCAGCATGGCTTCCAGGTCGTCGTACGGGTCGTAATCGGCGTCTGTCGTGCCGATGCCCAACGCCCAGCGCTCCAGCGACAGCTCGCAGCCGTACAAGTGGTAGATCTCGCGGTAAGATTGGTAGATGGCGCCTTCGGTGTCCATCACCAGCCCGTCGAAATCGAAGATCAGCGCCCGGATCAATTCGATATTCCTAAGCCCTACGCAGTCTTGGGCGCAGCAGCAGCCACAAGCCGAGCAGGATCAGCAGCACGGGCCAGTAATCGCCCAGCAGGTTCAACCCGCCCAAGAATGAGCCGAAGATCAAGAACAAGATGGCGCTGATCACCACCATGTTGAGGCCATCCCGCAGCGACTTGCGCCGGTTCTCACCTAGCAGACCGGCGATGATGGCGCCGATGCCGATGAACCCCGGGATGAGCGTCCAGGCGTAAGCCCAGCTTTCCCAGTTACCGGTGGCATTCTGGTAGTACAGCAGGCAGCCGATGCCGGCCACGATGCAGGCGGGCACCGCCATCCCCGGCGCGCCCACCAGCAGCCCGAAGAAGAAGATCAAGATCCCGGCCCCGATCACGAACCAGGGCCAGGAAAAGTCGATATCCAGCCAGGCGTCCAGGCCGGGCACCAACTGCACCGCCAGGAACCAGGCGCCCAGTAAGATGAGCAGAAATCCACCGATCAAGGTCGATCGACGTTGGCGACTCATGGCATCCTCCTTGGGTAAGCGAGAGTAGAGAAACGAGAGTAGTGATCAGAGAAATGAAGGCCGAGAGCAGGCATGGGAACATTATAGCAGTCCTTATTGAAATCTCTGTGGACTCGGTGTGTTCTGTGGTGATGATTTATGCCATTCCTTATAATCGATGGCGAGAAAAACATGCTACAATCAGCGCGTAAGCAGTCTATCCGTATGATCACCCACAGAAGAAGATGAGCCAGATACTATCCGAACACGTATTTCCATCTGGCGCGATCCTGCAGATCGCCGAGGGCGACCTGACCCAGGAGGCGGTGGACGCCATTGTCAACGCCGCAAACAGCCACCTCCAGCATGGAGGCGGCGTGGCAGGAGCCATCGCGCGGCGCGGCGGTCCCGAGATCCAGGCCGAGAGCGACGCCTGGGTGCGCCAGCACGGCCCGGTCAGCCATGCCGAGCCGGCATACACCGGCGCGGGAAGCCTGCCCTGCCGCTACGTGATCCACGCCGTCGGCCCGGTATGGGGCGAGGGCGATGAAGATGCCAGGCTGGAGGCAGCCGTCAGCGGGTCGCTGCACCTGGCAGACCGGTTGGAGCTGGCCTCCATCGCCTTCCCCGCCATCTCGACCGGCATCTTCGGCTTCCCCAAAGGACGCGCCGCGGACATCATCCTTTCAGCCATCCAAGATCATCTGCTCCACAACCCCACCTCCAACCTGAAACTGGTGCGCCTGACCTTGTTCGACGCTCCCACCATCGACGCCTTTTTGGCTGTATGGAAAAAAAGCGGATTAGGCGATAAGGCATAAGGGTCTCCCCTAATCCCCAATTCCTTATTACCTGATTCCTTATCCCTAAACCTCCATGATCACCTCCACCCACAACCCCAAGATCCAATGGGTGCGCCTCCTGAATTCCGGCTCGAAGCAGCGGCGCGAGGATGGGGTATTCGTCGTCGAGGGGGTGCGCCTGGTCGAAGAAGCGCTGCAGGCGGGCTGGAAAACCGCACTGCTGCTGCATACTGCCGAGGTGGATCGGCGCGGCCAGGCAGTTGTAGAGGCGTTCGCCGAGCGAGGCGTCCCGGTGGAGCAGGTGTCAGCGCAGGTGATGCGCGCCGCCAGTGACACACAGACCCCGCAGGGCCTGCTGGCGGTGCTGGAGATGCGCCCCCTGCCTCCCCCTCCGGCCCCGAATTTCATCCTCATCCCCGATGGCGTGCGCGATCCCGGCAACCTGGGCAGCATCCTGCGCAGCGCCGCGGCCGCCGGGGCAGACCTGGTGTGCCTGCCTGCCGGCTCGGTGGATTCCTATTCACCCAAAGTGGTGCGCTCGGCTATGGGGGCCCACTTCCGTCTGCCGCTGAACAGCGCCGCCTGGGATGAGATCGAGGCGCGGCTGGAAAAAGCCGGGGTGAGCATCTTCCTGGCGGCTGCCGGGCAGGGCATCGCCTACACCAAGGCAGATTACCGCCTCCCGCTGGCAGTAATCATCGGCGGCGAAGCTGCCGGCGCAGGCGACTACGCCCGGCGCCTGCCCCACCAGCCGGTGCACATCCCCATGCCGGGCAAGATGGAGTCGCTGAATGCCGCCGCCGCGGCAGCGGTGCTGCTGTTCGAGGTCGTGCGGCAGCGCGCCGTCCTACCGTGACAGCTCATTGATTTCCGTATGCCCCCTCACCTGACAATATGAAAATCCGATCGATCACCTACTTCCTGGATCCCGGCTGGCCCCTGAAGCGCCAGGCCATCGAGGGCGCCAGCCAGTTCATCGCCGTCGCCCGCCCGGCCTTTGAGCGCGCCGGCTACGAGGTACAGTCCGCCCGCCTGGCGACCGTGCCGTTCCCGCACCTGATCACCGGTCAGGATCCCGGCGAGCTGGTCAAGCTGGCGCAGTCTTTAGAGGCAGAAGCCATGAAGAGCGGCTACGACTACCTCTCGCTCGGACCGGCGCTGCCGGATTTTCCTGCCAGCTATGCGCTCCTTCCCGCTGCGCTGGAGGCTACAGAAAATACCTTCTTCGGTGGGCTGATGACTACCTCGGGCGGCGGCATCTCACTGCCAGCCGTGCGCCTCTGCGCAGCGGACATTGCCCAGGCTGCCCCGCTCTCCCCGGATGGCTTTGCTAACCTGCGCTTTGCCGCCCTGGCAAACGTGCCGTCCGGCTCGCCCTTCTTCCCGGCTGCTTATCATTCTGGAGGTAAATCCGCTTTCGCCCTGGCGCTCCAGGCTGCTGACCTGGCGGTGAACGCTTTCAGCGGTGCGGGCAGCGTAGTGCAGGCGCAGCGAGAATTAACCGAATCCATGCAGGCGCATGCGGCTGTCCTCGAAAGGGTTTCTCTCAGCCTGGAGTCTGGCACCGGCGCCCACTTCGGCGGCATCGATTTCTCGTTGGCGCCTTTCCCCGAGCAGGCGCTCTCGCTGGGCGCCGCGCTGGAAGGGTTGGGCGTGCCCGCCCTGGGCCTGAGCGGCTCGCTGGCTGCCGCAGCGGTCCTGGCGGATGCCATGGACCGAGCCAGCTTTCACCGGGCAGGTTTCAGCGGGCTGATGCTGCCGGTCCTGGAGGACGCCGTCCTGGCGCAGCGCGCCGCCGAAGGCGGGTTGAGCGTCAAGGATATGCTGCTTTATTCGGCTGTATGCGGCACGGGACTGGATACGGTGCCCCTTCCGGGCGATACCACCCCGGAGGAGATTTACCCCCTGCTGCTCGACCTGGCCTGCCTGGCGCAGCGCCTGGATAAGCCGCTCACCGCCCGCTTGATGCCGGTGCCGGGCAAGATAGCTGGCGACCCGACCGGCTTCGACTTCGCCTTCTTCGCCAACAGCCGCGTGCTGCCGATCCAGTCACAGCCGCTGCGAGGAGCTTTAGCTGGGGAGGATATCTTTTATTTACATCCCCGCCTCGGACAGGCAGCCTGAGCAGGTCAACCAGTTCTTAAAGCCAGTTGGCATTGGCTGCTGGTGAGCCGCGTGGATCACTCGAACAATTCTTCAATCTTATTGAACAGGCGGCGATATTCGCCCAGCAGATCAGGCAATTCGAGGGCTTCTGCAAATTGGGACAACCACTCCTCAATATAAGCTAGATCCAGCTTACCATGCTGCTCGATAAGCAACCCTTCGATATCCTGCCAATCCTTACTCCGCCCGGCTACGACTTTCTGGATGATCAGATCCTCCGCTGAGCAGATCCAGGCCTGCCAGCCACCAAGGTCGCGCCGTTCGGCGCGTGTAATAATATTCTCCTCGTAGCCTGGGAGCGCCAGCAGGAAATCAACGATCACGCCATCGATCTCGACAGCTACAATCAATGGATTATGCTCAAGATGCTGGCGAGCTGGTGTTGAGAAAGCTGAGCGGAGATCAGCGCGAGTTTTTTGGTAGTTAATATCAGGGACAAGTAATTTGATATCTACATCATGAGTATAGCGAGGCTCTCCCCATTGCGCCAGAGCAATACCGCCAATTACTGCATAATGGTAACCATTTGCTTCTAAAAACGCAATAGCCTTCTGTGCTGCCGGTTTAAGGCGCTCTTCCACGAGTGCGCCTCCAGCTCTCAAGCGCTTGCACTCTTTTATAATAACGATCTAAGGTCTCGAGCTTCTCTTGACGCGCCCAACCGCTGGTCGGACGTCTCATTTGCCAGCCGAACTCCCAAAGGTCCACGAACTGATCCCATCTCTGCTGGGGGGTGAGGTTCATCGCGTTTCTGGCTCGGGCTATCGCTTCGGCCCGATTCCACTCCTGATACCAACGGCGCGCCTGGCGGTAAAGCTCTTTGTCTATCGGCATAGGCTCATTATACCCGTCAAAACCGACGGTTAGAGTACAAGAATAAGGGGATGGGTATTGGTCTCTCGGATTAGCAGGGCTGGATAAATTGGCGAAAGCGGCTATTCGTAGGCTTTACCCCTTACAAATAAACGGCCTCAAGAATTGCCCGGTGTACGAATTGTCGCGCGAGCACACCTCTTCCGGGGTGCCCTCCGCCACCAACAATCCACCGCGGTCGCCGCCCTCCGGCCCCAGGTCGATCAGGTAATCGGCCACCTTGATGATATCCAGGTTGTGCTCGATGATGACCACGCTGTTGCCGGCATCTACCAGACGCTGCAGCACCTCGATCAGCTTGTGCACATCGGCGGCATGCAGCCCCACGGAGGGCTCGTCCAGCACGTACAGGGTGCGCCCGGTGGCGCGCTTGGAGAGCTCGCGCGCCAGTTTGACGCGCTGCGCCTCGCCGCCTGATAGGGTTGGTGCCGGCTGCCCGATGCGGATATAGCCCAGCCCAACGTCCTGCAAGGTCTGCAGGCGGTTGACCATCGACGGGAAGGCCTCGAACACCTCCAGGGCGCGATCGACGGTCAGGTCGAGGACCTCGGCGATATTGAACTCTTTGAAGCGCACCTGCAGGGTCTCACGGTTGAAGCGCGCCCCATGGCATACATCACACAGCACGTACACGTCTGGCAGGAACTGCATCTCGATGCGCAGCTGTCCCTGCCCCTGGCAGGCCTCGCAGCGCCCGCCGTGCACGTTGAAAGAAAAGCGCCCCGGTTTGTAGCCGCGGATCTTGCTCTCTGGCAGCTCAGCGAATAGCTGGCGGATGTGATCGAACAGGCTGGTGTAGGTGCCGGGGTTGGAGCGCGGCGTGCGCCCAATGGGTGATTGGTCGATATTGATGATCTTGTCGATGTACTCTAGACCTTCGATCAGGTCGTGCTCGCCCGGCATGGTGTGCGATCCGTGCAGGCGGCGCGCCAGGGCCTTGTAAAGGATCTCGACCATCAGGGTGGATTTGCCCGAGCCAGAGACGCCGGTGATGCATACCAGCCGGCCCAACGGGATGCGCACGTCGATATTCTTCAGGTTGTTCGCCCGCGCCCCGACTACCACCAATGCCTTGCCGTTGCCGTTGCGGCGCTTGGGCGGGATCGGCACCTTCAGCCGGCCGGAGAGGTAGGCTCCGGTCAGTGATTCCGGTTTGGCCAGGATGTCTTCCAGCGTGCCCTCGGCGACTACCTCGCCGCCGTGCTCGCCGGCACCGGGTCCCAAATCCAACACCCAGTCGGCAGAGCGGATGGTCTCTTCGTCGTGCTCCACTACCAGGACGGTATTGCCCAGGTCGCGCAGCCCCATGAGCGTGCGCAGCAGGCGGGTATTATCGCGCGGGTGCAGGCCGATCGAAGGCTCGTCCAGCACGTACAGCACGCCCATCAGGCGCGAGCCGATCTGGGTTGCCAGGCGAATGCGCTGCGCCTCCCCACCGGAGAGCGAAGCCGCCGAACGCTCCAGGGTCAGGTAATCCAGCCCAACGTCCACCAGGAAGCCCAGGCGGGATTGGATCTCTTTGAGGATGCGCTCGGCGATGGCCTGCTGGCGCGTACTCAGCGGGGTTTCAGGACCATGCAAACGCTTAACCCACTCCAGTGTGCGCAGCACAGGCCACTTGGCCGTCTCGACGATATTAACCCCATCGACCGTGATCGCCAGCGCTTCTTTGCGCAGCCGCGCCCCGCCGCAGGTGGGGCAGACGCGCTCGCTCATGAACTCCAAGAGCTTCTCGCGGGTATACTCCGAGTTGGTCTCGTTATAGCGCCGCTCCAGGTTAGGGATCACGCCCTCGAAGGGGGTGCTGAAAGTGGCCCTGCGCCCGTCACGGTTGTGGTAGTGGACGGTAACCTCCTTGCCGTTGGTACCATACAGGATGACATCGAGCTTTTCTTTGGGCAGGGTGTTCACCGGAACGCCCAGGTCGATGTGATATTCGCGTGCTGCGGCCTCCAGTGTCTGCCAGTAATAGCCACCCTCTTCGCGCGGCCCGCCCCACTCGCCGAGGGCAATAGCACCCTTATTCAGGCTGATATGGGGGTCGGGGATCAGCAGCTCCGGGTCGATCTCCAGCTTGCCGCCTAGGCCCTGGCAGTCGGGGCACGCGCCGTGGGGCGTGTTGAAAGAGAAAGTGCGCGGCTCGATCTCGGGTAGCACTGAGCCGTGCTCCGGGCAGGCAAGGTGCTCGGAGAAGTGCAGGTCTATGCCTTCGGGTGCCTTTTCGTCGGCTCGGTACTCTGCCTCATCCGGGGAGAATTGCGCAGGCTGGGGGTTCATCAGGTGGATGGTCAGGTAGCCATCCCCAAACTTCAAGGCGGTCTCGACCGAATCGGTCAGGCGCGAACGGGCGGATTGGGTTTCAGCGGGATCCTGGTTGTGATGCATGATCAGGCGATCGACCACCGCTTCGATGGTGTGGATCTTATAGCGGTCCATCTGGATGTCTTCATCCAACTCGTAAACCTGCCCATCCACGCGGGCGCGCACGAAGCCGGCCTTGCGGATCTCGTCCAGCACCGCCTGGTGGGTGCCCTTACGGCCGCGCACCAGCGGCGAGAGCAGCAGCAGGCGCGCCCCCTCCGGCTGAGATTCGATGGCATCCACGATCTCCTGGGCCGACTGTTTCGCCACATCGCGCCCGCACACCGGACAGTGCGGCACGCCGGCGCGGGCGTACAGCAGGCGCAGGTAGTCGTAGATCTCGGTGACAGTGCCGACGGTCGAGCGCGGGTTGTGAGAGGCGCCCTTTTGGTCGATGGACACCGCCGGCGACAGCCCTTCGATATAATCCACGTCTGGCTTGTCCATCTGGCCCAGGAACTGGCGGGCGTAAGCGGAGAGCGATTCGACATAGCGCCGCTGTCCCTCGGCAAAGATGGTGTCGAACGCCAGCGAAGATTTCCCCGAGCCGGACAGCCCGGTGATGACGACCAGTTTATCGCGCGGGATCTCAACCGTGATGTTCTTCAGGTTGTGCACCCGGGCGCCAACCACACGAATGACGTTTGCGGACATAAGCGATCGATAGAAGGTAATGTGGAATCGGGTATTTGTCAATCAGGGATCAAAGGGGAGGGGAGAAAGCGCCCGGTAATCCCCGACAACAATTATAGCACATCTGTTTCATTAATGTTTAACTATTTTTGCCCCAGAGCAGAATAATCGGCAAACGTTTATTATACCAAAGCGGAATAATCAAGCTGCCCCGAGCTGATGAGGCTCATTGGGAGTTACCGTGATTCGGCCACATATGGTGGTCAGCCTGCAAACAAGCGGTAGCCTTCCAAATCAAGAAAG
>Ga0209592_1000472_pt1 | contig 12037 bp, 11 predicted proteins | sample PPLLak2March2015_2_FD_187251 | JGI IMG/M metagenome (GOLD analysis project Ga0209592, IMG submission 187251) | Freshwater sediment microbial communities from Prairie Pothole Lake near Jamestown, North Dakota, USA - PPLs Lake P8 Core (3) Depth... | ecosystem: Environmental > Aquatic > Freshwater... | reverse complement strand
AGATAAGGTTCCCCAAAACGATTCTTAATCCAACTCCGGACCTGTTGAACAGCTTCCATGGAGACTCTGGGGGAATCTGTTCTCATATAGGTGATCAAACCCACCATCCCGAGTTCACCCAGGTCAATGCCTTCGTACAACTTCTGTGCAACTCGCATCGTCTTCTGGGCCGAAAAGGAGAGCTTCCGATAGGCTTCTTGCTGGAGCCGGCTGGTAATGAAGGGTGGAAAGGGATGTCGCTTCTTCTCTTGCTGAGTGATTTTTGAGACGCTATAGGGAACGGTCTCCAGGTCCTTCTTGATGGCCAAGGCCTCAGACTCATTGGCCATGGTCACCTTCTTCCCTTTCCATTTGGTTAATTTGGCATTGAAGGTAAGGGGGGATTCTTTTTTCTTCAGTGTGGCGGCGAGGCTCCAGTACTCTTGGGAGACGAAATTTTGAATCTCCCGTTCCCTTTCACAGATGATTCGGACAGCCACCGATTGAACCCGACCAGCACTCAATCCCCGGCGGACTTTATCCCAGAGGATGGGGCTGATCTGATAACCCACCAAGCGGTCCAAAATGCGCCGCGCCTGTTGGGCTTCATATTTTGACTGTTGCAATGTCCCCGGCTTTTGAAGAGCTTCCAGGACAGCCCTTTTGGTGATCTCATTGAAGAGGACCCGGTAGATATTCTTATTCCCGTTTCCAATTTCTTCCGCGATGTGCCAGGCAATCGCTTCCCCTTCCCGGTCAGGATCGGGCCCGAGATAGATGTTCTTCACTCCCTTGCTCGCCTTCTTCAATTCACGGATGATCTTGGCTTTTCCGGGAATGACGACATATTCAGGTAGAAAATCTTTTTTTAGATCGACTCCCAGTTCACTCTCCGGCAGATCCTTGATATGCCCCACCGAGGCTTTTATCACATAGTGACATCTCACGCCACCCTTCCGTCTTCCGATTCCTAACTCTTAACTAAAGATTTTCAATTCTATTTTCATAACTTTTTACTGAAACATTTGCCAGGCCATTGAGAGATCAACCCTTTCAATTCCAGATTCAAAAGGAGACTGGACACCCTCCCGGGGTCAAATTGACTCTCCCGGATCAGCACATCGATGTGCAAAGGCGTTTCTCCTAACTGTTCATAGAGAACCTTTTCCTCTTCGGTAAGATCCCGCACTGGACGCTCGACTTCCTGGGGCGCCTCCCTCTCCTTCCTCCATTGGGGTAAAACCTCCTCCAGGATATCTTCACTCGATTCCACCAGTTTCGCCCCATCTTTTATCAACTGATGGGTCCCTCGACTGCTATCCGATCCCACATTCCCCGGGACAGCAAAAACCTCCCTCCCCTGCTCCAAAGCATAATTAGCCGTGATGAGTGAACCGCTTTCCATGCCGGCCTGAACCACGACCACACCGATGGAGAGACCGCTGATGATCCGGTTCCTCTTAGGGAAATGGCCCCCTTCAGGCGGCGAGCTCATTGGGAATTCGGAAAGGACAGCTCCCTGGTCGATAATTCTCTTATAAAGGTTGCGGTTCTCCGGAGGGTAGACCACATCCACTCCAGACCCCAGGACGGCAATCGTCCTTCCTCCTCCTGAGAGGGCGCCCCAATGGGCGTGTGAATCGATCCCTCTTGCCATTCCACTGACGATGGTGATGCCGTGGCGGGCAAGTTCCTGACCCATCTTTTCTGTCATCCACTTTCCATAGGGAGTCGTCTTTCTGCTTCCCACGATGGCAACAGCCAGCTCATCCTCCTCTCTCAGCTCTCCTCTAACATAAACCAGCGGAGGAGGATCATAAATCTCTTTTAAACGTTTGGGGTAAGATGCATCCTTTATCGTCATAATCTTTCCCCCAACCTCTTCTAATAATGATAATTCCTTCTCCACCTTTTTTTCCACAGGACCTTTCTGAATTTCTCTGGCCACCTTCTCTCCGAGTCCTTCGATCTGCAATAACTCGTCCAGTGGGGCCTGAAATACAGCCTCTGGAGTTCTGAAGCGGTCCAGGAGGCGTTTGATAAAAATGCCACCCACCCCGGGGGTGAGGCTCAGAGCCAACCAATAGAAAATCTCTTCGCCCACAGAGGTCCTCACGAGAGAGATTCATTCGGCAGTTGAAAATCAATAGAGTTACTGGAACAGATCCATCCTGTTTTAGAACGGAGGTAAAAGGTAACAAAAAAGGCTCAGGAGATAGAAGAAAAATCAGAACCCCCTCTCTATCTCCTAAACCTGAACGAGATCTTAGCAAGGAATGAGGCTATGTCAACCTTTTTTCTTTAGGATCTCCTATTTATCCTTCAAATAAGGCCGGAGCATATCTCCCATTATGACAGCATCAAAAGCCTCAATAATTTTTCCCGTGTAGAAATTACCCTGTTGATCGATGACCTGAACATTTCCAGTGATCAAATACTTCATGCCGATCTTCCGTTTTGTAACAGGGTGTCTCACGTATTTCTCTCGACGAAAGATCGTATACTTATTTCCAACCATCACCGGGTCAGCCGTTCTGAAAGCCATATAAACGATATCGCCTTCCGACAAGAGGTTTTTGCCATCTCGGTTGTCAAGGATAATACCAATCCCTCGAAAATCAATGTCACCAACAAATCCCGCGGACCGAACCTCTGGAAAAACCCCGGGCTTCTCCTCCACAGGCCTCTCCTCCACAGGCTTCACTTCCACTGGTTTTAATTCTGGTTTCACCTCGGCGGGCTTTGCCTCAGGCTCTGCCTCAGGCTTCGCTTCAGCGAGCGGGGGCTTCTCTTCTGCTGGAGTGGGTTCTGCCTTCTTGATCTCTGGCTCTTTAGCAACTTCTTTGGGGATTTCCTTCATCAACTCTTCAGCAGGAACAATTCGAACAGGCTGACCAGGGTAGATCCAATGGGGGTTTGTTATATAGGGATTTCTCTGCCACAACTTCGGCCAAAGGAAGGGATCCTTGAAGAATTTTGCAGAAATATCCCAGAGCGTATCCCCCTGTTTGATGGTATATATCTCTTCTCCCTCTTTCTTCTCCTGTGCAAGGGGGTAGAGAACAAAACCAAAGGAGATGATGATTACAATAATAAAAAGGATACTGAAGAATCTTTTCATCTTTACCTCCTCCCTTTCGGTTAACTGGTATTCTATCGAAACTCTTAGAAATAAAATTTTGTTTAAAATTAGCTGCTTATAGCCTACTTGTCAAGAAAAATCCGAAGCAATATCTATACCAATAATATCTCTTTCTCTCTAATTAATTAAAACTATTGAGTTTTTATGAAATTTTCATAATTAGATTTGCCATTCTTATGACCTAAAATGGGTAGTTTTTGTTCAATCCCTTCATACCTGATGTACAAATTTTTACCTTATAAAGAGAGGGGAGTGGTTAATTGACAACCCTAATTCCCTATGTTAATTAGTTTCACACGACATGATGGTATCTCCCTCACCTGATGAAACCCTCGATACCTTTTCTCCTGGAAGAATCAACCCTTCGCCTATCCCGGGTCTAAAGCCCGGGGTTTGCTCAGGGTTGATACTGAGCGGCGCTTCTGACCCCGCCCTAAAGGCCGGGGTTCGGCGCCGTCCAAGTATCAAAGTTCTTCAGAAGAAGACTGGCTATCGGTTTTCCATTGATGCTGTTTTGCTCAGCCGATTCACAAAAATCCGAAACAAAGAGAAGGTCATCGACTTAGGGACCGGCTGCGGGATCCTTCCCCTCTTATTGTGCCATGATACAAAAGCTCATTCCTTTGTAGGTGTTGAAATCCAGAAAGACTTAGCTGAATTAGCAAAAAGAAATGTTCAGTTGAACCACTTCGAGGATCGGGTTTCGATCCTCCAGAATGATTTCAGAAAATTGGAAACTATCTTTCCCCCAGGATCATTCCACGTGGTTCTTTCGAATCCCCCCTATCGAAAATATCGTACAGGCAGAATGAACCCCACTTTAGAAAAGGCCATTGCCCGCCATGAGATCGAAGGGACACTGGAGGACCTTGTCTCCATGGCCTCTTACCTCCTCCCGCCCAAGGGAAGATGCTACCTGATCTTTCCAGCTCCGAGAACCGTCGATCTCCTGGTGGCACTAAGAAATCGAGGGCTGGAGCCAAAGCGATTACAGTTTGTTTATCCTCACCTTCATGGCGAGGCCAATTTCATTCTTACGGAATCCATCAAAGCCAGTGGGGTGGAATTGAAGGTGATGGATCCTTTGATCCTCCAGCCTGACCCATCCTGATGCATTTCATATCTGTGTAATCGCCTTCTCATCCCTGCCTGCCGGCCCCGGTCCCGACCGAGGGCGGGGCAGGCAGGTGTGTCATCAGGGATTTCGAGACTTTTTCGGAAATCTCCAAGAAATATTTTGACAATAAGGGGTGAATAGGATATTAAACTTTTGATATGACTGTTCTAAATAGCACGCATCCCGTCATTGAAGAGAAGGTTTCTTCCATCGAATCGGTCCTCGAATGGCTTGGGGAAGATTTAGAAAAAGTAGATCAAGAATTTCGGAAGAACCTAAAGTCAAGCGTCCCCATCATCTCCGCAATTGGAGAACATCTTCTCCTGAGCGGTGGAAAACGGTTTCGTCCGACGCTGCTCCTGCTTTCAGCCAAATTATGCGGTTACCACGGAGAGCACCACATCTCCTTGGCCAGCCTCATTGAATTCATCCACACCGCGACGTTGCTTCATGATGATGTGGTAGACCGGGCGCAGTTACGCAGGGGGAGCCTTTCGGCCAATTCCATCTGGGGAAATGAAGCCTGTGTTCTCGTCGGAGACTTTCTCTTTACCAAATGTTTCTCATTGATGGTGGAGAATGGTAATCTGAAAATTCTCGAGGCCATTTCCAAGGGAACCACTTTGATGGCCGAAGGTGAATTGGATGAGCTGATCAAAACAAACGACCTTTCTTTAACCGAGGAAGGCTATCTTTCCATCATCGCGCGCAAGACAGGAGCCCTCATCTCCGCTGCCGCTCAAATTGGAGGCATCCTCGGAAACACCTCGGAAGAGAAGGAGGGGGCGCTCACCCGGTTCGGAATGGACGTGGGGATTGCATTTCAGTTGATCGACGACAATCTCGATTACACATCGAAAGAGGAGGAGTTTGGAAAGAAAATCGGGATCGATCTCCAGGATGGGAAGATCACCTTACCCCTCATCTACACCCTGAGCCGTTGCAGCGTGGAGGAAACGGACTTTATCCGGAAGACCGTGGAGTCCGAGCCCATTTCCAAAGAGGACTTCTTCCGAGTGGTGGAGATTATTGAGCGGTACCAGGGCGTCCGCTATACCTGGGAAAAGGCAAAAGGATATATTGAGAGGGCGAAGAGAGACCTCCAACTCTTTCCGAATTCAAGAGAGAGAGAGGCTCTTCAGGCCTTGGCCGATTATGTGTTAGAGCGAAGGTTGTAGTCAATTTCAAATTTCAGATTGCAGATTTCAGATTGAAGGTTGCTGAATCGACAATTTCGAATTGCGAATTTTGGAATTAAGAGTTATAAAAGGATTAAAATTTTGATGAGGATAGAAGAGGGAGTCAAAGATGGCGGATGAATCAAGTTTGACCCATGTAAACGACAAGAACTTTGCTTCGGAAGTCCTAAATTCCACCCTTCCTGTCTTGGTCGATTTCTGGGCAACCTGGTGCGGTCCGTGTCGTAGCATCAGCCCCATCGTTGAGGAACTAGCAAAGGAATTCACGGGAAAGGTGAAAGTGACAAAACTCAATGTGGACGAGAGCCCAGCCACGCCCAGTCAGTATGGCGTAAGGGGAATTCCCACCCTCATCCTTTTCAAAGGTGGGAAGATTCTTGACCAGATTGTCGGTGCTGTTCCTAAGGCCCGCCTGAAGTCCATGATTGAAAAGGCCCTATAACATTAAAAGAAAAATTCGAAGCACGAAATCCGAAATTCGAAACCATTTCTAAATCCCAAATTTAAATGTTTAGAACTTGTTTCTAGTTTTGGTCATTCGACATTCGGATTTGTTTCGAGTTTCGAAATTCGAATTTCGAATTTAGATATGAAGCGACCTTTCTTAACGTCAATTCTGATCCTATGCCTCTGCATATCGTGGGTCTTCCTTCTTCCTCATTGTTCCAAAGAGGGAAAAGCACCCTCACCCGCTTTGGCTCCTGACTTCACACTCAAGACCCTTGATGGGCAGGAGATGACGCTCTCTAAACTTAGAGGGAAGGTCGTTCTGCTCGATTTCTGGGCCACCTGGTGCGCTCCCTGTCGGGAAGCGATTCCCCATCTGATCAACCTCCAGAAGACTTACCAGGAAAAGGGATTTGAAGTGATCGGGATGAACGTGGACAGGGGGGATGTGGAAACGGTTCGCCGCTTTGTCAAGTCGATGGATATCCCCTACCCTATCACGCTAACCTCAGAGGAGGTTTCACGAAATTATGGCGTCACCGGCCTCCCCACCACCATCCTCATTGATAAGGAAGGAAAGATCCGACAAAAATTGTTGGGATTCACCTCAGAGATTTCCAAGCAGATAACATCCACCATTGTCGAGCTCACCCAGGAAAAATCTTAAAGACACAGAACACCAAACTTCCAACTTCAAGATCCAAATTGAAAAACAAAACTCCAAACCTCAATATTCAAAATTCAAAATTAAGATACGATCGCTTTTGTCCAAATTAGGTTTTGAATTTTTCCTGCTCAGTCACCCTGAACTTGTTTCAGGGTCTATGATTTCGGGATCCTCTTTCTTGGGTTTAAAGAATTTGGGGGGCAAAGCCCCGCCCCGTGGGCGGGGTGGATTATTATGAAGTTTGAAGTCCCAGTTTTGATGTTTCAGGTTTGATGTTAGGATTCTGATTTTAGGAGGCTATTTTCTTTTTCTCTTCGTCCAAGAAATGGACATATTCCTCAACTACTTTATGAGGATCCAATCCAAGGGATTGGGCGTAGCCCTTTAGAAATCCTTTGAGATAGACCAAGGGAGGAAGCTTTTCCAGGTCTTCCCCTTCGATTAATTCCAGGGTCTTCAGGTTGATTCTGGTCTCTTGAGCGATTGTTTCCAGGTCGATGCTCATTCTCTCCCGAATTTGTCTCAATGTCTTACCCCGATAAATTTCCTCCCCCACATGGACCGGAACATCTGCGGAAGCACGAGGGGGCTTTTTCTCACGGAGGGGAGCCGGTATCTCTGGAGGCTTCTCCAACTTCTGTTGACCCAATATTTGATAGTGGGACTGATCATAACTCTTTCGCAATGTCTCATCCATCAGCACCCGATAGGCCTCTTCAATGGCCACCTGTATTCCCTGAATCTCCTGCTCACTGAAGAGAGAGTAAACCGCCAAGGAATCAGTATGAAAGGTCTCCTTGGCATGTTCATAAGCCTTCTGAATCTCCCTGGAGGTCGCCGCGGAGCTAACTTCCAAGATCTCATAGTAGGTCTGTTCGTCAATTCCCTTCATAGCTACCGTGTCAGAACTGGAAAGACATCTGATGGCGACTGGCCAATTTGGAGGCAATCTCGCTCACACATTGGGCTGCTCTGGAGTGAGCATTCTCCAAAACCAGAGGCCTCCTCCTCCGGACGGAGTAGCCCACATCCTGGTCATAGACGATATAGCCCAGATAATGGAGCCGAATGCCGAAATATTTCTGACAGGCACTCCGAATCGAGAAGCCTATCTCAATGTCCTTTCTTGAACGAACCTGATTAAGAATGAGATTGGGCTGAAACGTCTCCACTTCCATCTCAATCTTCTTGGCTTCCTCCTCATTGATCCGCCTCACCGCCTTGATGAGTTCATAGGGATTTTGAATGGCAATCTCACTCTTTCGATCCATCGCGCCATCGATCAAGGCCTTCACTGCATGGGAGGAGACAGACTGCCTGAGCCTTCGATAGAAGGCACTTTTGAGAAACCGATAGGTATTTTCGATGGAAGTGGGTTCTGGAGTCACCACCAGGATCCCCCCATCGGACATGAGAAAGAAGTCCAAAACACTAATCGAATTTCCACCCCCCAGATCGACCAGGACGTAATCCCCTTCCAGATGTTGAATGGAGCGCAATAATTTTCTCTTCTGAACATTCTTTGAATCCATGGCATTGAGGAGGTCCTGGGCTCCAGTCAGGAGGAACAGGTTGGGAACCTCCGTGGGGATGAGCACCTCGTGGAGATGTTTGACCCGCTTTTTAATGAAATCAGATAGTGTGAAAGCAGGAGGGGGCAGCCCCAAGAACGTATGAAGGTTGGCACCTCCTAAGTCGGCATCGACCAGAATGACCCGGGACCCCGATTTGGAGAGGCAGATCCCCATGTTGACGGTGATAAAACTCTTTCCGCTCCCACCTTTGCCACCCCCAATGGTCCAGATCGTCTTTGAATCCTTGCTCTGAGTGGGTCCCATGTTCTTGAATAGGTAGGGTGCGTTCCCCGAACGCACCATTTCAGATGGCGTGATCGGCGATCACGCCCTACGAGAATTATAAATCAACCCCACACACCCTCAATCTTCGTATGGCAATGACGGCATTCTCCCCCGGTGATGTCCTTTCTCGTCACCCGAAATCCTACTCTTTCGATCACCGTTCGTCCACAGCCTGGGCAGAAAGTATCCTCACCCTCCTCCCCGGGTATATTACCACAATAGACATATCGAAGTCCTGCTTTTATCCCAATTTCCCTGGCCCGATGAAGTAGCGAAGCCGGGGTCCTGGGAAGGTTCAACATCTTATACGTGGGATAGAAGGCGGAGATATGCCAAGGGACCTCTGGCCCCAACGAGAGAATGAATTGGGCAATCTCTTCAAATTCCTTATCCGAGTCGTTTAGCGTTGGAATGACAAGGGTTGTGATCTCTACCCAAATTCCCATCTCCCGCATCAACCTGAGGTTTTCTAAAACCGGCTTTAGTTTTGCCCGGCACACATCTTTATAAAACTTCTCCTGAAAACTCTTCAGATCCACATTGGCCGCATGCAAATAGGGATGAATCATCCGGAGCGCTTCCTCGGTCATGTAGCCATTCGTGACAAAGACGTTCTTGATCCCTTCCTGGCTGGCCAGGGCAGCTGTCTCATAAGCATATTCGAAATAGATGGTAGGTTCGGTATAGGTATAAGAGATCGATCGGCATCGATACTCTTTGGCCAAGGAAACGATCTTTGAAGGAGGAACGGCCGAACCATCAATTTGGCCCTGGTCCAAGGGCATCTGCGAAATCTCGTGATTTTGGCACTGGAGGCACCGGAAGTTACAACCCACGGCAGCAAAGGAAAACGAGGTCGACCCCGGATAGAGGTGAAAGATGGGCTTCTTCTCGATAGGATCCACATTCAGGGAGATAGCTCGTCCAAAGACGAGGGTATAGAGCTTTCCCTCCCGATTCTCCCTGACGCCACAGATCCCTCTTTTGGAAAGGGAGATGGTGCATCGGTGATTGCAGAGATGGCATTGGACCTTTCCTCCTTCCAGAGGATTGTAAAGCATGGCTTCTTTCATAACCCCTTCGCTTTCCATGAAGTGCACTCATCTGAAAAAAAGGAGGGGCAGCCCACTAAAGATCGAAATGCGGGAGCTGTTCGAGGACATAGTCTCGTATCGTCTGTGGTTTGGGTAGGTCCCACAGGATTTTTTTGTTTTGAATCAACGAAAGAAGAAGTTCTTTAGATCGACCCCCGCAGGGGCATCGATTCGCCCCCTCGTTGGAACGGCCCTGGTTCTTCCTGAAAGGAATCATTCTATCTTGAAAACACTTGGTACATCGAAGGACACTTTTTGATCCGGACATCTTCCCCCTTTTCGCCAGCGGCTTCCCGTCGATCTCGATGATGTCCATGGCGAAGTCAATCACCCGTGCATTAGTGATCGAAGTCCCCACCCCATAGGCATCCACCAGAGGATTGAGTGTCAAGATTCGATTCTCATCCAATCCGCCGCTCACAAAAATTTTAACATGATCAAATCCCCTTAAATTCAACTCCCAGCGAATCTCCTCAATAATCTTCTGAAAGTCTCCTCGCCTTGAACTGGGGGTATCGAGCCTCACGGCAAAAAGTTTCTTACCGAGAGCCTCGGCAACTCGGATGGCCTCGATCTTCTCATCATTAAACGTATCGATGAGGGAAACCCGTTTGACCTTCGGCTCGATCACTTCATCAAAAGCCTTGGTAGCCTCCACGGTGTCACCCATGAGAAGGATCAAGGCATGGGGCATGGTACCTGAAGGTTCTTCACCGATCATCTCCGCATTCTTCACCACCGATACGCCATCACAGCCGCCAATAAAAGCATTCCGTTCCACCATGGGAGCGATCACGGGATGGATTCGCCTTGCACCAAAGCTGACCACCCTCCGATCTCCAGCGGCTTTTTTACACCGGGCAGCCTTTGTGGCAACCCCTGAAGCCTGGCAGAGGAGACCCAGAATGGAGGTCTCGTAGAGACCAAAATCACTATACATTCCCTCTATTTCCATGACGGGTTGATAAGCACGAAAGATCGTCCCCTCCTTCATCGCCCTCACGCTGACCTTCAAGTCTCTCAGCAAATCGGTCGTCTCCTCAATGCCGGCCAGTACTCCCCAACCATAGTCTTCCGGGAAACGCTTGGCGATAAATTCGGCTTTCACCCGTTTGTCAATCTTCTTAGCCTTGAGGACCTGCATCGTCCTCACAAAATAGACGTCCGTCATCTTTCCATCTTTAATGTCTTTGAGATCGGCGATATGCAACATTCCCTTCTCTCCAAAATGAAATTTCATTTTATATAACAGAAATTTATCTCCCCTGTCTATAAAAATATTAGCTTCCTAAACCACCCTGTTGTTTTCCGTCGCCGGCGATTCTTTCCTATTTTGTGCCTTCATAGAATCCTTTAAAATTTTTATACAATAGACGAAAATTTGTCATAATACGGGAACATGCTACACTCCCCGAATTAAAAATCCTTATAAATTCCAAATGATTATGGGTGCGAAGATTCAGTGGCACAATATATGCTCAAAGTTAGGTGGAGACTGTCTGAAGATAGGTCATGTAAAACTTCTAAGAGAACGGAGCCAACCGAAAGAAGATTTATGGAGGGTTTGATATGGCAAAATCCAAATTCAAGAAAAATGGGATCGTATCAAACTCCTATGATCTCTGGCTGGCCTGCACGAGAAAGTGCAAGACCAAGGGGCCTCCGTGGTGCAGGCTGGAATGTCCGTCCGTCTCTTCTTTCGACCTTAAACATAAGGCTTACCGGATATTGGACATGACGGACAGTGAGTTGCTCAAAAGAATCGCTTATGCATAAAGGTGTTTTGATCTTGCGAAACGACTATTCTCTTTCCTTTCCTTCTTCATATCATTCAACCTCCTCCAGTGGGTTCGGCTTTCTATTATTCAAATTTCTGAAAGTATTCATAAGAATTCTGATGATACAGATCAAATATCGACTGCGCTTTTTCCTCATAGCCTTTCAATCTTAAAAAAGACGGGGCGTGCCCCATCACTGCAGCAGGCGTAGATCATTCCATCCTTTTTCATCCAGGGATAGTTTCCACCAAATCGCAGCCCCGTGACTGCGGGGTAGATATCATGCCAGGCCCAGGTGCAAAAGCCCGAAGGCATGGCCCCTGATTCCTCCACCATAAACTCCTTCCCCACTTCCAGGCGATCGCAATAGGCTGGAAAATCGTCTGTCACTTCCGGAAGGGGCTTACCATAAACCTCTTTCGCGCTCAACTTCTTTATCACCGTGATTTTTAGTGGATGCCGCTTTGCCATCTTTCTCCTCCTTTCAACAAAATTGAAACATAAAACCTCTTGACCTTAGCCTACATAAGATTCAAACATTGAATGATAGCAGAGTCAAGTGGGATCCTAAAATCGTAGATCCTGAACTCGATTCAGGACCTGGTTCCGGATGACGAAACAGAAAAATACCTAACTGTCATGAACTTTACCCCATACAATTAACGTCATCCTGAATTTATTTCAGGATCAGGGTGTACAGTTCAGCATCTCATCTGTGCTCCAAAAGATGGTAGTGTCAATTGTTTTGTGTCAGC
>Ga0209592_1000471_pt1 | contig 12072 bp, 7 predicted proteins | sample PPLLak2March2015_2_FD_187251 | JGI IMG/M metagenome (GOLD analysis project Ga0209592, IMG submission 187251) | Freshwater sediment microbial communities from Prairie Pothole Lake near Jamestown, North Dakota, USA - PPLs Lake P8 Core (3) Depth... | ecosystem: Environmental > Aquatic > Freshwater >... | reverse complement strand
CAATAATGCCCCAATTTGGCGTCCTGATGCTTTTCAGGGCAACCTTCCCGGGATGCAAAAAGAAGGAATTTTCCCTGAAAGTATTGCAAAGTATTCTCCTGATTGGGACAAAGCAATGGAAGAATATGGTCATAGAATAAAAGAAGATCCCGAGTTTGCAGAAAGATGGGGCGATGCCGGACCAATTTATGGGAAACAGTGGAGAAAATGGGAATATTTTGATCATGACAAAGGGAAGTTTGTTGAAATAGATCAACTGGGAAAATTGATAGATGGTCTGAGAAAGAAACCAACCGGGAAAAAACACATTGTTGATTCATGGAATCCCGGAGACACCCCAAAAATGTCGTTACCACCATGTCATGTTCTATACCAGGCAACTGCCAATGAAGAAGGCGAGTTAGAATTGCAGCTTTACCAGAGAAGTTGTGATCAGTTTCTGGGTGTTCCTTTTAATATAGCTAGTTATGCGGCTCTAACCCAGGTAATTGCTCAGGAAGCAGAGATGGTTCCAAAAACATTTATCCATACTTTCGGAGATTCACATTTTTATGCCGGTATTGGGAAGAGAACTCAATGGCACAGGGATAACTTCAGGGAACTACAAAAGAGAATAAGAAGTGTTTCTGCAAGAGAAGAATATCTAGAAGTTGTTGATTGGATTAATAAAAATGCTCCTGGTGACGGCAATGAAGAAAAATATGATCATGTAACTGCCATTCTTGAACAAATGTCAAGAGAACCCAAACCTTTACCTGAATTACACATTACAAAAAAACCCTTTGATCAATTAACTATTGATGATTTTGTCGTGGAAGATTATAATCCTCATCCTGCGATCAGAAGGAGTATGGCTGTCTGACGAGGCGTCGTACAGTCTTGCGGTCGTTTAGAAATCAATTAACTACTGCAAGCTCATGGTAATTGAAGAACTTACACGGAGTGACACAGAGAAGCATAGAGTTCCACAGAATTCTTACACCCTGAGCTCTGTGCCCTGGGCCCTGAGCCATTGATACGTTACACCTTTACACCTAAATTATTAATTATATGGAGGAGTTAGTATTTGCTATTCCAACAGACAGGTTTTGGAAATTAATTACTTATAAAAAAAAGGGTTTAATAAAGGAAAATAGTAAAGTATTAAAAAGGATCGTTCAAAATGGTCTGTTTCTTAGAAGAAGTGAATTAGAAGAAGACCCTTCTTTTAAACAGATTATTCCGTACGCAATTATCTCTAATAAAGAACCGGAGCTAAGCGGAGTTCGGCAAAGCCAATCATATTATTTATTCAGGAGGGAATCCAGGCAGGCAGAAAAAAGATTACACAATAAAATCTCTTTAGGAGTTGGAGGTCATATGAACCCTGGCGACTCAATGGAATCGGAAGAACAATATTTAATTGATGAATTAAAAAGAGAATTGTATGAAGAAGTCAAATTATTAAATGGGTGTCTGATAGAGGAGATTGAATTTATTGGCTTTATAAATGATGATACAATTCCGGTTGGCCGCGTTCATATTGGACTTTTATATAACATCCATGTATCAAATAAGGAGGTATATATTAATGAAACGGATAAAATGACGGCAGACTGGATAGATAAACCCAATTTGGCTGAATTTTATGAAGGAATGGAAACATGGTCTAAAATAACATTTGATTTCTATATTAAATGAAAGAATTCACTAATGCCAATGATGCCTGTGCTACAAACCTGCACTTTGCCGGATAACATTTTCATGTTTTCTGAGAAAAGTGAGATGGTTAATTACAAATTTAATGTCGCCCCATGAAACCTTGTCTCCCAGGGCAGCTTTTACAGGTCCCATTTTAAAATCACCTTCCTCAAGGTGGCCGGCGATCAGGTCAGTAATTTCCTGTGATACAAATTCATTGACCGGAATCTCACCTGTTCCCACATAATACGCCAGATGCCCTTCTATAGTATTAATACTCAGCATCCTTTCCTCTGCTATTTGTGCAATTGTCTTGCCTTCCCTGAAAAGATCGTAACTTATTTTCTTCGTTTCTTCCTTTACCTTTTTTGCAATTTTTTTTTCGGTGAGGATTATATCAGGCGGTTCAATATTTTCTTTCGTGCAATATGAAATAATAATGCCTAAAAGCTCTTCACCGTATTTTTCTGATTTCTTTGTGCCCATTCCCTTTACCAGTTTAAGAGCAAGCGGTGACTGAGGTACAAAATTTGCCAGCGTAACCATCGTTTTCTGGGGAAGTATCATGTAATGGGGAAGGCCTGTTTTCTTCGCTTTATTATTACGCCATTCCTTAAGCCGGCTTAACAACACCGGATGTTTAATAATTCCGGAAGTATCTTCCACTGAACGAAGGGTATGAGACCTGACTGCAGGAATATCAATAGAGGATTTTGCCCTGGCATCGAGATATTTGCCGATCTCAAAACCCGATCTGACAGCATTAAGGCAGGCCAGCTTTGTGACTCCCTCCTTTCTTGTTCGCTCCAAAGCCTCAGTAACCGATTTGCGAACTGTTCTATTATCTGTTTCCACAGGAAAACCGTCCAGTATTTCTTTAATGGCGGTTTCAAGTTTATCCGAAAAGAAAACGGCTGCTTTTTTTACCCTTTCCTGCAGGGGAAGATTTGATTCAGCATCAAGCTCCCTGTTTAACAGCGAATTCAATTGAGGCTGAAATTTTTGGGAGACTTCAATAAGTTCTTTCCTGACGACGGATGATATATTTTCGAGCCTTTCACGTGGATTTCCCAATATGTTGTCATTGTGCTCATTGACAACCTTAAGACAATAATTGAGTTTATTTATAAGTGAAGTAAAATCGAAAAGCTCTGAAAGCAGCTGCCGCTGGTAAGCTTTTTTCGACTCTGCAAGCTGGTTCCGGTCGGGTTGATTTTGTAGCGGACCATTAACAAAGCCGGAGATAACCGGATTATCTACAAAGCTTCGCCTGTTGATCCGGCTGCTTAATACAAGTCCGTCTATTGTACGACACCGGCTGAGTGCCACATACACCTGTCCATGGGCAAAAGCAGCGCATGCATCAATTACAGCCCTGTCGAAAGTAAGTCCCTGGCTCTTATGAATTGTTATTGCCCAGGCTAATTTAAGCGGATATTGCGTAAAAGTTCCGATCACTGTCTCCTCAATCTCTTTGGTCTCTTCATTAAGGGTATATTTCACATTTTGCCATTCCGCCATCTCAACTCTGATGCTGAAATCGTCGTCAGGACACTTTACAACAATGACATCGTCTTCAAAAGTTTCCACTTTCCCTATTTTACCGTTGAAGAAAAGCTTGTCCCCCGATAAATCATTCTTTACAAACATAACCTGGGCTCCAGCCTTCAGGATCAGTTCACTGGTATTAGGGTAAGAAAGCTCCGGAAATTCATCCTTAATTGTGGCTTTAAATGAATGAGCTCTGCCGGGTAGTTTCTCAAGCCTTGAATCATTTATTGTCTGGGCCTGGTTATTATGAGTTGTAAGTGTAATATATCCCCCACCGGAATCAGGATCAAAATCAGGAGTATATCTTTTATTAAGCTCGGTCAGAACATCCAAATCCACATTATTGTCGCGGATCTTATTAAGCAGGTCAATAAAAACCTGATCATTCTGCCTGTAAATATGTTTCAACTCAATAGTCACATAGTCGGTGCCGGAGAGAGCTCTGCTTCCGAAGAAAAAATAAGAATCATAATATCTACTGATTATTTCCCTGTCTTCGTCTTTGACAACCGGAGCAAGCTGCTGAAGATCACCGATCATAAGGAGCTGAACACCGCCAAATGAAAGATGATGGTTTTTGTATCTCCTCAGTGCCGAGTCGATTGCGTCAAGTGTATCTGCCCTCACCATGCTTATCTCATCAATAATGAGCAGGTCAAGGCTTTTGATAATGTTGATCTTTTCGCGGCTCATTTTATAACCGGGCGGATCATTACGATTTTCCTGGCCGGCGCGACTGTTTTCCGGCAGGTAAAACGAAGGAATATAAGGGTGAAACGGCAATTGAAAGAATGAATGTATTGTAACACCTCCCGCATTTATTGCAGCCACACCTGTAGGGGCGACTACTATCATCCGTTTAGGGGATATTTTTTTCAGGTCTTTCAGGAAGGTTGTCTTACCTGTGCCCGCTTTTCCTGTAAGAAAGATGCTGCGGTTTGTGTATTGAACAAAATCAAAAGCGAGCTGAAGATCCTGGTTTGTGACAGTTTCCATATTAAGTCATAAAATTATAAATATATCTGTTCCAGCGAGAGACTGAATCCAAAGGTACAAAAGTCTGATCAATTTTTAAAGATCCCTGCTATTGAATTTGTACGAAATTGTTATTCAGGGATTATATGGTTTAGTCCGTAACTTATAACGGCTTACCTCCGAAGGCTCAGGTTCGAAAACAGAACACACCTCACTCTTTAAAGGCTGAAGTTTTTCATAATATCTTTGTAGCCCCTGCCAATTGGAATAGAAACTCCGTTAACTTCAACTATTTCGGCCGAATAAGATTCAATCTTACTTATTGAAACTATAAATGACCGGTGAATCCGTCTGAAGAGGTTTGCAGGTAAAAGAGACTCAATTTCGTGGGTGCTCATTTTTATGGTGTATTCTTTTTTTGTTGTGATTATCCTGATATATTCCTGTTGACTCTCAATATAAAGGATCTCAGAGAATAAAATTTTTACTCTCCTTTTCTGCACATTCAGAAATATAAAATCTTTTGTATCCTGTTTTTCATCCGGTTTCAGTTTTCCGCTTTCCGATTTTTTAACTTTGGTCACTGCTTTCAAAAAGCGCTCAAAATCAAATGGTTTAAGCAGGTAGTCAGTTACGTTCAGATCAAATCCCTCTATGGCATACTGATGATATGCTGTTGTTATTATGACAGCCGGTGGATTTGTAAGCGTTTTCAGGAAAGACATACCTTTTAGTTTAGGCAGATGGATATCTAAAAAAATAAGGTCGGTATCATTTTGTCGCAGGTAATCAGTTGCCAGAATAGCATCTTTAAAGGATGCCTCCAGTTTCAGAAAGGGAACCTGCGAAACATAATCCGTTAGTACTTTTACCGCCAGAGGCTCATCCTCAATTATAATGCACCTTATTTCAGACATGGCTCTCCAGATTAATCTTTAGTATGGCTGTAAAATCCTTTTCACTTTGCTGTAATGAGAGATCATATACTTTATAGAGCAATTCCAGCTGACGCCTGATGTTGGATAGTCCTATGCTTTCTTTAACATTTCCTTCACCGGAAGGGCCCTCAACAGAATTCTTAACAATGAACTCCAGATGTTTCTTATCAGAAGAGAGATAAATATCGACAAAAGGCTTCTCTCTTGTTTCAGACACGCCATGTTTGAATGCATTTTCAACTAACGGGATCAGCAACAGCGGAGGCAACTGTTGTTTTATATCTTCTATCTTATATTTGAAAATTATATTTAATGAATCGTCATAACGCAATTTTTCAAGTTCTATATAATCATTAATAATTTTCAGTTCCTGTTCTATTGAAATATATTCTCCGCCGGTTTCATAAAGCATAAAACGTAATATCCCCGACAATCGCAAAATGGATTCGGGAGCCAGGTCTGACTTATCCCGTGCAAGTGAATAAATATTATTTAACGTGTTGAATAAAAAATGAGGATTAGTTTGTGACTTGAGATAGCTTAATTCTGCTTCCTGCTTCTCAATACGCAGTTTTTGAGTTGACTCTATTAATTTTCTGTAATCATAAATATGTTTTACAATTCCAAAAAATAAGATTGACATTACTCCAAATGAAGCCTGGGCAGCAAGGGCCTCCTCCATTGACGGGAATGTTGTTAAAGCAGTATAAATATGTAACCCGATTCCGATGCTTCTCCATAAATACAAGCCGAAAGAACATAGCATTGCCATGATCCATAAAGCAAAAATGAAGAGAACAATATTGTAGAGAAAAAATCTCCGTTTCTTCATTACAAACCGCATAGCGAACTCGAAAAAAAGAAAATTGACAACAATAATATATGCGGCTCTCCAGGTCTCATTCGCAACTCTGACTGCAAATGTATCGGGGTGACTTATTAAACTGTTTAACAGCCATAACAATAAATACGCGGCACCTGTCCACAGATAAAATTTAAAGCGCTGTATTTTGATTGAAGTCTTCATATAGCCATTTCCGGGACAAATTCACTCATTAGTTAATATAGGTAATCAACTTTTCCGGCCCACAAATATCGTAAATAAGTCAATCAAAAAAAATCGAAACGCTATATCCCTCAATAAAATACAACATTTTTGTCTACCTGGTTGCTTCTCTTATTGACGTAAATATGATGTTCGTTTACTTTAACCTGTTGTATGTTGACATCCTGTTTTTGTGCTTTTTTAATAGCTTAATTTTGTACAGTCAGATCCGGAAGCCTATTCGGAATATGACAATAAAAATAGAGACTACAACTATGAATAAGAAGGAGATATATATAAGAAAAGATATTAAAGGGAATAAAACTTTAAAATTCGGAGAAGACGTTGAAGGATTTAATATCCCGGTTTTGAATGAACGGGAAATAAGAGCAGCGGCAGGATTACTGTTTTTAATTATGTTCATCTCTATACTTGTAGTATTTTTTAAAGGGAATTTTTTAATGCTTAAGTATGCTGTAACAATATTTTATAAAGAAAAAGCTCAATATTGCCCTGGCGAAGTTTGCGACACAAAATCAAGAAACGACATTCAAAAAACATCTGGGTTGCAGATGCTTATTATTCTGGGATTTATTTCATACATCATACTTACAGCATTTTCATTCAACGATAATTTTAACAAAAGACCGCATGAGTTGTTTGGAAATGAAAGCCAATCACAAACTAAATAAATGTTAATTAAACAGGAAAAATATGAACACACATAAAATAACCGCAAGAATTTTAGTTGCTATATGCCTGCTGCTGGTGAAGCCTTTAAGTGCGCAGGAAGGAATCAAAGGAAATCTTGTCAGTGTCAGCTGGCTTGAGAAAAATCTTAAGAATGCTGATATCCTTATACTCGATGCATCACCCTCCCAGATCTATGCAGCAAAACACATTCCAGGAGCAATCAGCTACGACATATTCAACTATGGCGTTCAGGAAATGCCTGTAGCTGAGGTTGAAAAACGTTACCAGTCCTGGGGAATCAGTGCCGGAAAGAAGATTGTAACATACGATCAGGGTGGGACATTCCTGGCCACCAGGCTCTTATTCTCACTCTATTATTATGGCTTTCCGGCTGAGGATCTTCTTGTCCTGGACGGCGGACTTTCCAGGTGGCAGGAGCTAGGATTGCCGGTAACAAAGGATATTACACCGGTCCGGAAGAAAGGTACTTTCACCATCACTAAGCTTAACGAAGACGCAAAAACCGGGTTACCGGAATTCCTTACCGCGTCCGGAGACACCCATAACAATGTCTTATTGGAAGCACTTGATCCCGACTGGCATTTTGGAGGAATGCCCTTTTTTAGCAGGGTAGGACATATCCCAAATGCCATTATGCTGCCTGGTGCTGACTTTTACAATCCGGACAAGACCTTTAAATCCGCTGAAGAGATAAGGAACATGCTCACATATCTGGGCATCAGACCTGAACAGCAGATATACACCCATTGCGGGGGCGGAATAGCCGCCAGTCTGCCTTTCTTCGCGCTTAAGTTCCTGTTGGGTTACCCCAATGTGAAACTTTACCAGGGCTCGCAGCTGGAATGGGTATCCGATCAGAGAGAACTCCCTTTCTGGACCTATGATGCTCCTTATCTGCTGAGAGAAACACAGTGGCTGCAGTTCTGGGGCGGTCAGAGGGCAAGGATGTATGGAATCTCAAACGTCACCCTCGTGGATGTGCGGCCTGCCGCTGAATTCAATGAGGGGCATGTGCCATTTGCAGTTAATATCCCGGCAGATGTATTTAAAAGCAATATCACAAATCCCGCTAAACTAACTGAAATTTTGGGTCCGGCAGGCGTGAATTCTTCTTACGAGGCCGTAGTAATTTCAGGCAATGGTATATCAAAAGATGCGGCACTTGCTTTTCTGATGCTGGAGAATCTTGGACAGATTAAAATATCTGTCTTCCTTGACTCACATGAGAAATGGGTAGAACTTGGTTTCAAATTGACTAAGGATACCACCATTGTGAGTGCTCAAAAGATACCCAATGTATTATCAATACTTCCCAAGGATTATTCCGGAAATTTCCAGGGAGACGTAATCATTGCTGACCCGAAAGGGACCCGGGGTCTTTATCCGAAAGTATTTATTGCTTCAGGTAAGAATGTGCCTGCAAAGGCACAGGACGGCAAAATTGTACATGTCCCGTACACTGATCTCTTTAATTCAGATGGTACTCCAAAAGTTGCAAAAGATATCTGGAAGATCCTGTCTGCGGCCGGAGTACCGAGATATGCGGAACTCGTTTGTTACTCAGATGATCCCGGCGAGGCTGCAGTCAACTATTTTATTCTTAAGCTGATGGGCTACCCTGATATAAAGGTGCTGATGATATGACAATTTAACGCTTTTTACACGAGCACCATGATAAGTGCTTTCCTCTTGAAGCGACGGGGAAAGACTTTGAATTAGTGAGGGTTTCAGAATGTTATAAAATGAAACAAGAGGTCGATTTTGACCTCTTGTGCCGTTTGGTACCCCGAACGGACCGAATTTGCAAGCATTAAAAGCTTGTTTTGTCAGTTTTTAATGATTCCTTAATATCTATATCCTGTAAAAACTCTAATTTTGATCAGACCGATCAAAGGTAACAAGACAGGACAAGTAACGACTATTCGATAATTCAACCATGATCAGAAGAAGAGATTTTATAAGATCAGGCCTTTTAGGTGCAGCCGGGCTGACCATTGGTGGCCTGGGATTCAAAGCAGGATCTTACAGATCAATTGCAGGCTCCAATAACGAAATTCGTGTTGCTGTGCTGGGTATGGGTAACAGGGGGCTTGGCTATGCCATCCCGCAATTAGTGAAATTGCCGGGAGTTAAGATTGTCGCCGTATGTGATCCTGACCTTGAACGGTTAGCCCTGGGTGGAACGTTAGTTTTCAAAAGCTGCGGTTACAAACCGGACGAAGTTGTTGATCTCAGGCATATAATGGACCGTAAGGATGTGGACCTGGTGAGTGTGGATACAATGCAATACTGGCATGCTTTGCCTGTAATATGGGCTTGTGAGGCAGGCAAGGATGTTTATGTGGAGAAACCATTGTCTCACTTTATCTGGGAAGGACGTCAGATGGTCAATGCAGCCCGTAAATATGACCGAATCGTTCAGGTTGGCATGCAGAGCCGTTCATTCAGGCCGGCTTATGATGAATTATTAAGTTGGCTTCGTGAAGGCAGTCTTGGTAAGATACTGTATGCATTATGTTTCTCCTGCAAACCCAGACACAACATCGGAAAACGCTCCGAACCGCTTCCAATACCGAAAACACTGGATTATGATCTTTGGTGCGGATACACCAGCAATGGTCCTATCTATCGTGACAAAATTCAGTATGATTGCAGCTTTACATGGGACAAAGGCGACGGCGAATCTGTCAATCAGGGAGTTCACCAGGTTGATGATGCCCGTTGGGTTCTTGGGTATACCGGACTTCCTCCCAGAACTATGAGCATCGGCGGACGATTCTTATTCAATGATGCAGGAGACGTTCCTAATATGCAGATCAGCTGCCTGGATTATCCGGAGGCACCTATATTCTATGTTTGCTACAACCTTCCCGCAAATAAAGAGATGACGGGGCGTCTGGATGCAGACCGCAACTTGTTCAGGAACTCAAAGGGTTACAGTGGAGTTGGAGTACATATTCAATGCGAGAACGGGTATGTATTTTTACCCAATGAAGATGAGAAAGCGACACTCAAAGTCTTCGATTCAAAGGGTAATAAAACTAAAGAATTCACAGGCGAAGAGAATCATTACTCCAATCTTCTTTATGCTATGCGTGAAAGGAACCGGGAACTTCTGAATGCTGATATCCTGGAAGGTCACCGTTCGACTATTCTTTGTCATGCGGCAAACATTTCGCTGCGCCTGGGCAGCCCGGCTCCTGTTGCTGAACAGAAGAAACTGGTAGATGAATGCAGCTCTCCCTATTTTCAGGAGATTCACGACCATTATGTAAAACACCTGGAAGGGCTGGGGATTGATCCGGGAACCTCTTCAACAGGCTCCTGGCTGGAATGTGATCCTGAGCGAGAATCGTTCAGGAGTAATCCCGGAGCCAATGAATTTGTCAAAGGTCTTTACAGGAAAGAATTCATGGTACCCGAGGTCAGAAGCAGGTAAATAGTGAAAAATAAGCACAGCCTGCTTTAATTTAATGACCACAATACTGCATGACTGCAGGACAAAAAGAGTGAGTGTGAGAGCGGGAGCGGGGTCAATTTCCCGGCAAAAGCGTCTCCTCATGCAGCGCCCGTTAATCGGAGTTTACCTTCACATCCCTGAACATGAACGGGTTGTCACTGAGTCTCAAGGTCTTACCGCTTGCGATGGTCACGTTCCTGAGAATGACTTCCCTGGTTCTGACATAGGGAAACTTCTCCAGGTAGGATTCGTCGGTCATTTTTGGATTGAAATTTGCAAATATGGCGGGACCCTGGTAGTCCGCCGGATGTTTGGAGTCGTCGATATGAAGGTTTTCGATTGTGATCCGTTCCGGCATATAACAGGTGTAGCCGAAATCATGCTGCCCGGAATATGATCCGCCGATCAGGCTGGCACTGATGGGTCTGCCGCCTGCGGGTACGAAAATACAGTTGCGGATGAGGAACTCTCCCTGCCACGTACTGCCGTAGTCGGATCGCAGATTGATGAGGCTCCTTCCGTAGATAGTGGAATTCTCCACGGTAAAGGTACCGCTGCCGATGGCGTTTATTCCCTGGTGACCCAGCTTCGAGTTGCGGATGGTGGCATTGGCAACTCCCATGTGGGCATCGAACCGGGATAAGGTGCAATTGTCATAAATAAGATTTTTACAGTAATTGGATCCCAGGATTCCCCAGTATCTGCTGTCATTGATATCATTAGTCTGGCTACAGTTCACGAATGACACATTGAGAGCCCGGTTGATGGAGATGTCGTAGGTACCCATAGATACCCCGACTCCTGCCGAGCCGATTGTCTGATACGTTTTGTGTCCGGTAAGGATGGTATTCCGTACCGTTACATAGGAGCATTCGCCGATATTGATAAAGCCGCCATAAGGCGCTCCATGGTCTCCTTCGCCGGTGATGCGGTGCTCCAACCCATCCACAAGAACATTGGAACGCCTTATCGCGATGCCCCGGCCGTAGTAGGTGTACTTCGATTCGGCACTGTTGGCAATTGTAGTGAAACGACCTCCGGTGATGGTCAGCGTTGTCTCGTCAATGGGAAGGGCGGTGATGTCCGTTATCTGGTCAAAGTCCCAGATGATCGGAGCGACCATATCAACTTTGCCGTCTTTGTCGATGATAAAGATATCCGTCTGTGGTGATCCGCTGTTCTGGTTAGGCCCAAACCGGATGTACCGTTTTATATGGGAATTGGTGACGGTGACAAGGCAGGGTCCGGGCAGGGAGAGGTCAATTTTCTCCTGATTCCTCTTAAGGGAAGATATGCCATCAGGTTTGAACGGTTGCATGCTGGAACTAACCATGAAAACATGGGCATTACGGTTTTGGACATCGGTATCTTCAATAATAAAAGCAGCCGTGCCGAAATCGGTGTCAGTCCGGATGACCGCCGTACGGTTTTTTCCGCTGATGTAGTATGTGGCCCCCTTGTCGGCTTTCACAGAAAGACCATATTGGTTGGCGAACGCATGGGCCGCAGCGATGGCGTCTATATCATCGGTTTTACCGTCGCCCACGGCACCGAAGTCACTATAGCGGACCAGCCCGTTGGCTTTAAATTTACGGATGTCCTTTGGGGCCACATTTATAAGTAGTTCCCCATTTTCATTTGTTCGCACCTGGGTCTTATTCTTTTTGGATGTTATCACCACATTTTCAAGCGGGCTTTTGGTCTTCCCC
>Ga0209592_1000470_pt1 | contig 12076 bp, 10 predicted proteins | sample PPLLak2March2015_2_FD_187251 | JGI IMG/M metagenome (GOLD analysis project Ga0209592, IMG submission 187251) | Freshwater sediment microbial communities from Prairie Pothole Lake near Jamestown, North Dakota, USA - PPLs Lake P8 Core (3) Depth... | ecosystem: Environmental > Aquatic > Freshwater... | reverse complement strand
GCGCGAGGTTCTTTTGCAAGTATTCTTCGTGCCTTGGTGACTTCGTGTTGATATATTTCCGGCTCAAAATAGGTTTCATGGCAACTGGGTGGTGCAATCTTCTTCCTTTGTACGAATTCCTTAAACTTTACTTTCCGCTAACTGAGTTAGCGAATAAAGGGGCAATGGGCCCCAAACATGGTAAGCTTGTTTTGCCAAACAAAAACCATGAGGTGAGCCCATTACCGCCATCGATCATACCATGAATATCCTGGTAGCACTGACCAGGGATTTGCCAGTCGGAACCAATCTTGCACTTTTACATTTCCTATGGATGCTAGTCAGCGGAGCTTTGCTGCCCCAACGGGGTGCGCTCTTCCCTGCGCTGGTAGCCACTGGTCTATCCGAACAGGCAACCCGTCGAGCCTGGGCAGCATTTCGGCGTGGTGCCTGGCAGACGGCGGTTGTCTTGCGCTTGTGGCAGGAGCAAATCGAAGGATTGCCTGGCTGGCAGGTGCACCGCCACGAAGGCTACCGGGCTATCACTGTCGATGTCACTGCCTTCTGGCGTCCGGCGCTGCAGAACTGTCCGAGCAAACACTACCATCCGGCTGCCAACCGGGCGCTTCCGGCGGTGATTTTCGGCGTGATCGGGGAAGTGGGTCAAATCGGAGGTCAACGCTTGGCTTGTCCGCTGGCATTCGAACGGGTGCATCCCAAAGATCCCCGCGAGAGCCGGTTGTGGCAGGACTTGTTGCGCTGGGCACGCCGCCATTTGGCTGCTGACGATGTGGCGGTGATGGATGCCGGCGTCAAGCTGGCCGACGTGCAGGCAGCCGGGCTGGAGCACTATCTGCTTCGCCTGGCGACCAACTTCACGGCTCGTCATAACCAGCCCTTGCCCTATGGCGGCAAAGGTCGCAAACCTGTCTATGGCGAGAAGATCCGCCCGCTGGAGCGCAGTTACAAAGGCAAGACCATCGCCGCCAGCTCCCCGGATCGGGTAGAAACCTGGACAGAAAATAGCGTTGCCATGCGGGCCGAGATCTGGGAAGACCTGATCCTACCGGGCGTGATCCCTGGAACTCAGGCCAAGACTTTTCGAGTGTATGCTATCTACGATCCACGCTACACCACGCCCTGGCTGCTGGCGACACCCCTCGACCTGAAAGCGGCTACGGTGAAAGCCATGTATCAGGATCGCTGGCCGGTTGAGCAGATACCGCTTTCGGCCAAGCAGATGGTGGGCGCTCATCGCCAGTTCGTGCATGCCGATGAAAGCATCCAACGCCTACCGGAATTGGCCCTGCTGGCCGGTTCGATCCTGAGTTACCTGGCAGCCATGGCTCCGCTTGCCCCCACCGGTTTTTGGGATCGCCAACCCAGGCGTACCCCCGGCCGTTTTCGCCGCATGCTGATGGGTAAGCCGTTTCCGCAAAGTTACCCATTGCCAGGTCAAATTCGCAAAAAGGCATCGGTGACAGGGCAATTGCCTAAAGGGATCCTGGCCCACAGGCGAAAATCGACCGCTTCAGCGCCGGTTTCGGTGCCTTGAAGCGAAAAATGGGCTCAATTTGTAAGGTTCGGCGCTTCCGGAAGTTCTTTCCGGCAGCTTTGTCATCCGCTTTTAGCGGATACTATAGTTCTGAGCAAATTGGAAAATAAAATGCCGGGGCATCCATCCCGGCACGAGAACGCACTGTTAGCACGTGGGAGGGTAGGAAGATCAGGTGATCCCCATCCGCTCCCTGATGCGGCGTGATTCCAGTTGGGTCGCTTTTCCGGCGGCGAGATCTTCCGGCGTGCCACGATTAAGGTGGAGGCTGGTGATCGCATCCAGGCAGCGGGCGACTTCGTATTCATTCCCAGCCGAGTCGAATCCAGCTTTGGCTTCTGTGTAATACGTTAGTGCGCTATCAAACTCGCCCAGGGCTGCTGCCAGCTCTCCACGCGACTGGTACGCCATCGCCAGCCAAAGGCGGCTCTCGTATTGCTGCGCTGCCTCGTCCAAACGACGGCAGAAGGTCTCGGCTGCGGCGAAGTCGCCTTCAGACACTTTCACGCTCGCTGCAACCGGCAGGAGCAGCGCATCACAGGTGGTGCAATGGCCATGGCGTGCGCTCATCGCCAGCCCCAGGTCCAATACCTGGCTAGCTGCCAGTACGTTACCCGCCGTGAGGCGGTTACGAGTCATAGCGGCATACAGACGGGTGAGACAGTGGGCGCGCATCAAGGCACGCTCGGCTGCCAGTACGCCATCCTCCAAAGTCGCCAGACCCTCTGATAATTGGCCGCGGGCAGTTTGAAGCACGCCCAGCCGCTGGCAGGCCAGCGCCTCGCCCGAGGCTGCGCCAATTTCACGGTAAAGTTGGATGGATTCACGCAGCGCATCTTCTGCCTCTGTCCAATGTCCTGCCTGGAACTCGAGAGCTCCGGTGAAGCACTGGCACAGGGCGATGGCGCGCAGTGCGCCCATGCGTCGCGCTTGCTCATAAGTCGAGCTGACCGCCTGTTTTACATCTTCATACCCCGTATCACCGTACAGGTGATATTCCCACAGTCAGAGGTGCACATCGAAGGCCTCGGTCACATCCAGGCCAGGCCCGGAGAGCGCAACGCGCTGCTGTTCATACCCGATACCTGTCTGCCATTCGCCCAGCGAGTGGCAGGCCAGCGCCAGCATCTCGAAGGCGCGGGCAATTGCCTCAGGATGATTCACCCGCTCGGCAATCGCCAGGCTGCGTTGGGCTACATCAAAAGCTTGCTGATATTCATTCCGATGCCAGTGGAGTTGGGCAACAAGGTATAGCACCTGAGCATAGTCGGCAGTATCTTCATGCTCATCCACTTCAGCCAGTGCAAAGCGCAAGTGTGCTTCCGCCGCGGCTGTATCACCGACAGTGATCAAAGCCACGGCCGCCCCGCGGTGCAGACGCGCCCGGTCGGCACGCCCAGGCTGCCATCCATCTCCAGGTGGAAGCGCAAGGGCCTGCTCGAACCGGGCCACGCCTTGAGGAGTATCTGCCAGAATGATCCGCCACCAGCCGAGCGCCTCCAGGATCATCCACCGTCGAGCGGGGTCAGCCAGGTTCAGGGCGTTCATCAGGTCAAGGGCTCGCTCGAAGTATCCAACTGCTACTTCGAAGGCATAGACGCCCGCCGCTTTCTCCCCAGCCCGCAGGAGATATTTGAGCGCCCGGTCGCGGAGGTCGCTTAGATCATAATGATAGGCCAGATCTTCCGTATAAGGATCCAGGCCATCCGGTTGTTGCGCATATAATGCCTCGATCACTTCCCCAGCCTGACCATGCAGGTGGGCACGTCGCACACGGCTGAGCGTGGTATAGAGGGCGCGGCGAATGAGCGGGTGACGGAAACGGTAGCCAATTGCCGTCTCCTCTAAAAGGTGGCTCAGCAAAGCAGCATCCAACGCATCCAGCAGAGGGGCAAGCCCTTGTGCCTTGATCATGCCCTTCAGCATATCGAAGCGAAACTCTCGCCCTAACACAGCCGCTGCGGTGAGGACTTCTTCAACGGACGGTCCGAGGCGTTGCACTCGCTCACGCAGCAATCCGGCAAAGTCTGCTGATATGCCCAGCTCCGCGCCCGGACGCAGCCGCCACTGACCCTGGTGATCCTCTACCTGGTCGGTTTTGAGCAGCGTGCGAGCCATCTCCTCGACAAAGAAGGGATTGCCCTCGGTGATCTCAAAAACCGCCTTTCCTAACTCCGGAGTCACCCCCCCGCCAAGGATGTGGGTTAATACGCTGGTAACGGCACCTTCTTCCAACGGCGCCAGGATCATTGTCTCGTTCAATTGCTCACGATAGAGCGAGCTGAGCAGGGAACTGAAAGGGGTTGCCGTTGTATCGATGTCACTGCGGTATGTTGCCAAAAGGACGACGGGAGCGTCCCGCGTCTGGCGCGCCAGGTAATGGAAGAGGTGCAGGCTGGCCTCATCGGCGTCATGCAAATCATCCACCAGCAGTACAACCGGCAGAGTCGACGCCAGACCGTTCAAGAAGGCTGCTGTGGCATTGAACAGCGCCCACTGCTCCTGCTGCGGGTCGCTGGATCCACGTGGTTTGAAGCCGCTGATCGGGTTCTCTTCGGGCGAGCGCCGGTGTTCGGTTAGATAGCGAGTGAAAGCCTCCACGAAAGGCTGGTAGGCCAGCTGCCCCTCTTGCTCGTAGGCTGCACCAAGCAGCGTGATCATCCCGGCATGGGCTGCGGCTCGCAGCGCTTCGTATGCCAGGCGCGTCTTGCCCACTCCCGAATCGCCAGCAATTAAGACCGTTCGACCTTGCCTGCTCTTGTCGATCTGCAGCCAGGAGCGCAGCTTTTCGAGTTCTGCAGCCCGGCCAACCAGAGGCGCACTGCGCCTCGTTTCCAACACAATCGGCGTGGGCGGCACCCAGGGTGGCTGTACTGGTGCAGGTGGTGGGGAAAGCTCACCACTGAGAATCTGTGCGTACAGGGCAGAGGTTTCAGGAGCGGGTGGTGCATCGATCTCTTTCGCAAGTGCATCCACACAGGTTTGATATTGGCGTAGAGCCTCGTGGCGCTTGCCAGCCAAAGTATAGAGATGCATCAGCTCGCGATGCGCTTCCTCATCGGCCAAATCGTAGGCCAGTAGAGGAGTGATTAGCGTAATCGCGCCGCTGTAGTCACGGGCCTCCCGGCGATAAGCCGACAGCGCAAGGCGTGCTTCGCGATGGCATTGGAAGAAGGCCTGGCGAGGAAGCAGTGTCCATTCCTCATACCGGTCGTCAGGCAGCAGGTCGCCCTTATAGAGGGCTAGCGCCAGTTCAAGATCAGCAGCGCGCCGGTCCGGCGTGTCACACAAACGCTCGAACTCCTGGACATCGACCCAGACAGAGGACGTGAGGCTCAAGACACCATCTTCAAAACGAAAGATTGCTTCGGCTGTACCCTGACCTAGAATCTTGTCGAGGGTCTGGCGAAGTGAGTGGAGCGTGTTATACAGGTTATTTGTTCCGGAAGTGAGGCTGGCCTCCGGCCATAGAAACTCGATGGTCTGGTCTTTCAACAAACGGCGCTCAAGGGCTAGCCGCTTCAGCAGCGCTGCAGCTTTTTTTCGAGGCCAATCTTCCGCGCGGATGATGCGATCATCTCGCCTCACTTCGAAAGTACCAAGCAATCGTATCCTTACAGGTAGCTCTGGATCGGAACTCATGGTTTTTGGCCCGACAGAATCGAGATGGTGCCGAATAGGATGGCATAACGCTTTGTCATTGTTATATCTGGTTGAGTGATGTGCCGCAGTATGGGCAATTCCGCCAATCAGGCTGCACACCATGCCCGCAATCAGGGCAAGATCGCATCTCGGAGGCACGGCTGGTTCCTGCACCGATCGCCCGTATCAACCAGACCACCCCCAACACGATCAACACGAGTAAGCCAACTGGGATCACCACCATGGAGATCATACCGAACCATCCGTAAGGGCTGAAACCCCAGCTACCCATCATCCCAGGTCCCATCATGCCCCAACCACCAAACAGGCTTGCGCCGATCAGGATGGTGAGCAGTCCGACGATGGCAAAAACCGCAACCGCAGTCCAGTTGATTCTGTTCATTTTTACTTCTCCACTTCCGTCATTTGGTATTTAATATCTGTCTCATTGGGATCTTTTGGGTGAATAATCAGCTCGATTGGATTTTGAGGCAGAGCAGTAATTTGCCGGGCAGGCAATGTCTCGTACATAACCGTGGCTACGATACCACCTGAGAGAAACGTCAGGGCGGCTATGACCAGCATCGCGAATGGGATACCCAGAACGTCGGCAAGTATGCCTGAAAGTAGCGCACCGATGGCGTAGCCAGCATCGCGCCACAGGCGGTAAACCCCAACGGCCGAAGCTCGCCACTCCGGATGGGCTACATCCGAAACCGCCGCCAGCAGAGTCGGGTAAACCAGCGCAGTGCCGATTCCCAAAAGGACTGAACCGCTCACCCAGGGCAGGAAATTCCTACCCACGACAAACAGACTGATGCCGAAGGCCTGAATCCACATCCCGCCCGCGATCATCCACTTGCGCCCCAGCCGGTCACTGAGCGCACCGGTGAGTAGCTGGCTTATCCCCCATACCCCCGGATATATGGCGGCAATTATACCGATCTCTTCAAGCGGCAAACCTGCTCCTGCCAGGAAGATGGGCGCCAATCCCCATACCATCCCGTCGTTGATGTTATTGACCATCCCGGCTTGGCTGGAGGCGAACAATGCGCGATCCTTCCAGCTCGTTAAGAGAAAGATTTGAGCGAATGACAGTTTCGTACTCGGATTTTGTTGATTGGGACCGGTGGAACTGGTATGAAGCTGCGCTTCCAACCTGGCATGAGGCTGGGTTTCGCGCACGAACAAGACGGAGAGCAGCAAACCCGTTACTGCAAAGGCGATGCCGGGATAAAAAGGCACCTGCCGCAAGCCGTATGTTGCTGCCAGAAAGCCGGTCAGCAGTGCTGCTAGAGAGACAGCCAGGTAGCCTGCGAACTCGTTCAAGCCCATTGCCAGCCCGCGTCGTTTTGGTCCAACAAGGTCGATCTTCATTACTATGGTAGTCGACCAGCACAGCCCCTGGTTGATGCCCAGCAGCAGGTTAGCGAAAACAATCCAGCCCCAACTGGGGGCGAAGATGATCAGGAATGGTACGGGAAGACCAACCAGCCAGCCGGCGACCAGGATGCGCTTGCGCCCCAACCGATCGGACATGCGCCCGGCGAACAGGTTAGAAAGCGCCTTGACGATGCCAAAGCTGATGAGAAAGGATAGGATGACCGACCTGGAAACCAGGCCGAAATCATCCTCGGCGATCAAGGGGACGACGGTACGCTCTAGACCTACCATGGCCCCCACAAAAGCATTGATCACGATCAGAAGCGTGAACTGGTGCCAGTTGGCGCGCAGGCCTAAAGTGATCGAGTTGAGGCTCATTCTTTGCCCACGACCCCCAAGCCGGCCGCCAGCCAGTTGCTATAGCCTCCTTCTAACAGGGCAAGGTTTCGATACCCGCGCTGTTCCAGAACCGAAATTCCTACTATTGACCGATCCGAATGTCCACAGTGGATGACCATGAGATCATCCTGAGGCAGAGACAAATCATCATCAGGCAGCCGCCCCAGCTCGACGTGGATTGCCTTCGGCAGATGTCCGGCGCGCCATTCCGCATCCGAACGCACGTCTAAAATAATCGGAGCTTTCCCCTGCTCCAGGCGTTTCGCCAGCTCTTGAACCGGCATGACCGGCAGGCGCGAAACCATGCGAGTTTCTGCTTCCCAGGCCTCGAATCCTCCCATCAAGGTTCCGCGCAGGTCGTCGTAACCGATGCGGATCAGCTGGCGCACAGCCGCTTCGCGTTCCTCAGCATCACTGCTGACCAGGATCAGCGGGCTTCCAAAGGGGATGATCCAACCCGCCCAGGTAATCAACGGCGCTCCTAGCGGGATGCCGTAGGACCCTGGGATGTGCCCGGCGATAAATGTTTTAGGGGGACGAGTGTCCAGGATCGCCACGCCCTGCGAGTGGAGGTGGCGAACTTCACCCGGATTCAGTGACTTCAAAACCGGTACACCGCCCAGGAGGGCCGCACCGTGTTGATTGATGGCCCGTAAATATTTGAAATAGGTAGGATATGAAGGCAGTCCGCTCAGAGACCGAAGCACGAAACTCTCTTCATCCAATGGCTGAGCCAGGGGATTCCGGGACTTTTCATGCCCGATCGTAGAGATCCTCTCGCCAGAGGTGGGCGCGGCGCAGAACGAACCTGCGCCGTGGGTGGGGTATAGTGCCACATCATCTGGAAGATCCAGTAGTTTATGGTGGATGGAGTGATACAGCTTCCGGGCCAGAGGGACAGACAGTTCTTGCCCTAGCAAATCCGTGCGAGCGGCTCCACCGACGATCAAGGCTCCGCCGCTGAAAACTGCCGCTGGTGCTTGTCTTCCCGGTTCGTACACTGCAAAACTGATGTGTTCGGGCGTATGACCCGGGGTTGAGAGGGTGGCGATCTTGATCTCACCCAGATCCAGCGCAAATCCTTCGCTCAAAGGGAGGTGTTCAAAATCTACCTGCGCCTCAATGCTGACCCCAATCTTCGCGCCCGTTTGGGCCGAAATTTCCCGTGCTCCAGAGACGAAATCGTTGTGCAGGTGGGTATCCAGCGAATAGATGATGCTTAATCCCAGGCCTTCTGCGGATTGAAGATAGCGATCTACATCTCTTTCAGGATCCAGAACTGCGGCCTGCCCGGTTTCCTGTGAAGCAATCAGATAGGATGAGTTGCCAAGGCCCTCGTCCACGAACTGTTTTACGAACATAATCTTCGTCGCCTTCCCATACCAATAATGGTTGAAACCAATCAGCTGCTACTCGGCTGCCTTTTTTGCAGGGTGAGCTCGTTCTTGACTAAAATACCAGCACTTGATCTGCCTCGACCGTCCAATCACCCTGCAGTGATACGTTTCCCATCACTACGCAATCGGTTAAGTCCTTTGACTCGAGCCCGCGAGTCTCACAGCAAGAGCCTCAAGTAGCCACCCTGCCACGAGCCGCTAGCACCCTGACAAGACGCTCGATGTTGTAATACCCGTCTGGTGTTTTTTGCCCCTTCCTGGCGCAGAAGACGCCATCGCCGGTCATGAACACACTGACCTGCATCCCCTCGCGCTTGACCAGGTTATGAGCGAGTCGCATGGCGTTGTAGGGACGCTCATCCCCGTAAGGCGCATTATTGATAATGAACAGGTAACTTTTTGATCCTCCAGCCATGAGTTTTTCTCCTGCGACGAAAATTTGTGTGACACCTGAAAGGCATCATTGCGTTCAGGAATGAACCTCGCTAAGGTTCATATTTCAAGGAGGTTGCCGGCAAATTGCCACTCGGCAACGCCCTCCTCGAGTCTCACCACATTCCAGCCTCTGCTGGAGAGTAGCTCAAGCGCCTGGTCTGCAAAAACACAGTAGGGTCCACGACAATAGGCAACGATCAGCATGTCTGGAGGGATTTCACCCAGGCGCTGCTCCAGTTCCTCTAACGGTATCGAGACCGCGCCGGGCAGGTGACCAGCCTGATACTCGACTTCCGGGCGCACGTCGAGCAGTAGAACTCCGTCCTCGATCATTCGTTCTTGAAGTTCAGCCATCGATATCTTTTCGAAATCATCACGTTTGGGCCTATAAGCACTTAACGCCCGTTCCACCTCGGCAAGCTGAAGCTCAGCCACACTGCGCAGCTCGAACCACAAGCGGGCAACCGCTGGATCGGCCAGGCGGTAGCGAATAAAAAGCCCTTCGCGCTCGTATACCACCAGATTTGCCTGCTTAAGGCGCTGCAAGTGCTGGGAGGTATTGGCAGCACTCATGTGAACAGCTTGCGCCAGATCATCGACAGTGCGCGGTGCTTGCACTAAAAGGTCGAGCAGCTCTAAGCGATGGGGGTTGGCCAGAGCGCCTGCGAGGCGTGAAAATAATTGATAGAGTTGTCCTTTAGTACGGTGGTTATCTTCCATAGTTCCTGAATTATATTATAGTATTCAATAGATTACTTGAATTCTAATTAAAAATGCTATATCTGTCAAGTGATCTTAGCTGAACTTCGGCCAAGAGTTCGGACATCTTTAATAAATGACGAGCATTGCGAGCCGCAAGTGTTCTTCTTGCGGCGTGGCAATCTCCGACATTGAGCGATTGCTTCGCAAAAACCGTTCGCAATGGCTGCCTGGAAAGAAATTGTCCGAAGCATAAATTAAACGCTCCGGTTCTGACATTACGAATATCAGAACCGGAGTTATTCTTTTACCGTAGACTGAGTTACAACCATCACCCCTTAAGCGTGGCCGAAAATTAGATATTGATTGGTCCTAAATCTCTATGCGTTGGAAGCGCCACAGCGCCACCAGGATGAACACGATGCTCAAGACAGCGGTGGAGATCACCTGCGAGACAAACATCGCCGGCAGGGGTATTCCCTGCTCTACCATCAGGGCAATACCGTCCATGGACAACGGCAAGACATAGTTGATCGGTGGGATCAAATTTCTTATGATCGTTCCGCCAAACATGACTCCGAAAGCGATCCCCAGCACCGGTCCGCGCGACTCGAGCAAGACGCCCAGGAGGATGACCAGGCACAAGTAGAAGCACAGCGCCAGCAGGACCACCCCGGTTCCAGCCAGGAAAGGCACCAGGGGAACCAGCAGGTGAGTCGCCAGAAATACCTCACCCAGGACGATCAGCCCAGGGATAGCGACGATGAAGACCAGCGCGCCGATGGCGTTCGACAGCAGCTTGGTGAGGATGAAAGCCGGGCGCGCCGCTGGCTTGGAGAGGATCCAGGCCGCCGTCCCCGACTGCTTTTCCTGGATGATCTCATCATGTGCCAGGATGATTACGCCAATGGTGCCGGTCATCACCATGATGCTGAAATACATCATCACGCCCCCCACTTCGGGTGGGAGCCCTGCGAACACTCCCTCTGCAGTCGGTTTGAACTCAGGCCATATGGATGCGAGCGCCGGTAGGACGAACAGCAGGAAGGCAACAAAGCCATTGATGATGGTTACCCAGATCAAAATCTGCCACAGCCAGCGGCGAGTGCGAAACCATTCGCCCAGCTCTTTGGCGAGCATACTTCTCAACCGTTTTACGCAGCTAGGCTTCGGCGTGGGGTCGATCAGCTGCATTGAAGATGGCTCGGACAGGGGAAGTGCGTCCTCCTGGGATCATTTGATAGGAGGATCACATGAGACTTGTAGGCATTGAAAAAGACGGATCCTACCCGTATAGCCGCATATGGCGGGAGCCACGGCTTCCTGGTTCATCCCGCTTCCAGCGGGAACACGCGGGCGACTGCTCGACCCTTGCTCCGGTGAAGGCGAAATCGCCAGCATTCTGGGCAGGCTGCTCAACTGCGAGACCTGGTGTTGCGAGCTGTTCCCCTCCGCGGTGAGAAAGCCGCTGCCCGCATATACAAATGCCATAGTGCCGATTAGGAGGGCCGCTCTGAAAAATATAATACCGCCCGGCTGCTGCCGGGCGACTTTATGCTTCTATCCGTGGTAATTCGCGCCCATTAGCGGACGACCACCTTCTAGCGGAGAGGGTAGGTGGCCTCTCCACGGTACGTAAATTGTTTGTACAAAAGCCTGTATCCACCCTACACTGGGCAGATACAGGCTTTTCTAATAAAGTCCCAGCTCTACACCCGTACCTGCCTGCCCCGCCAGAACGCGGAGAGCAGCAGCAGCCCGGCGGCTGCCAGCAAGAAGGCTTGCGGCGGTCCGCTGATAAAGTTGATCCCTGCCGACTTTTGGAACGGGCCGATGTACCACCAGATCAGGTAGACCACTTCAAAGACCCGGCTGCCGGAGGAGAAGACGCCCAGCGCCAATGCCAGGCTGGGGATTAAGATGACTGCGCCCAGCCACCCGGCCAATGCGGGCAGGTCGCCGTTGGAGAGGAAAACCATCGCCCCGGCGATGCCGAACAGGGCCGTCGCCAGGACGCCGGCCAGCCAGGCAGCCGGCAGCTGGCGCAGCACCGGGCGCGCGGCTGCGAAGACCATCTGGTAGGTGTTGTTCTTTTTCTCGCGGTTGCCCATCTCAGACCAGATCGGCAGCGGCCACAGCCAGGCGATGGGCAGCAGGTATTCCTTTGTTATTGAGAGTGGGTTGCTGAGGATGGCGATGTTCAACCCGGCAATGACCAGCCACCACCACCAGCGGCGACCGTTGATCAGCAGGCGCAGCTCGGCAAACAGCACCCCCAGGAAGGGGTTCACCTGGGCCAGCTTGGAGACAAGCGGTGAAAGGCTGGGCAGAGCAATGCCAGGGGCCTTTTTTCGCGGCTCGGCCGGCTCACCTGCTTTCGCTTCCTCGGGCTTTGCGCGCGGGCGCCGCAGCCCTTCCCGCGCCGGGTCGAAGCGCGCGAACCATAGCGCCGAGACTAGGATCAGTCCCAGGCCAAAGAGTGCCCAGGACCACTGCGCCCCGACGATGCCGGGGGTCCAGTCCACACCGGTCCAGTTGAAGACCTTAAATTGCGTGCCGGGCATGTTGAAGCTCCCAACGCCGAGGA
>Ga0209592_1000469_pt1 | contig 12086 bp, 12 predicted proteins | sample PPLLak2March2015_2_FD_187251 | JGI IMG/M metagenome (GOLD analysis project Ga0209592, IMG submission 187251) | Freshwater sediment microbial communities from Prairie Pothole Lake near Jamestown, North Dakota, USA - PPLs Lake P8 Core (3) Depth... | ecosystem: Environmental > Aquatic > Freshwater... | reverse complement strand
CACCCCCGTACTTCTTCGCCAGGATGTGCGTCATCGCCGCCGTCAGCGTCGTCTTGCCGTGGTCCACGTGACCGATCGTGCCCACGTTCACGTGCGGCTTGGTTCTCTCGAATTTGCCTTTGGCCATATTCCGCTCCTACTTCTTGTCCTTTTCGTCGTCTCTCTTGATGATGGTATCGGCGACGTTCTTCGGCGCCTCGGCGTAGTGCTTGAATTCCATGGTGTACGTGGCGCGGCCCTGCGTCAGCGAGCGCAGCGTGGTCGAGTACCCGAACATCTCGCCGAGCGGCACCTCGGCCTTGATGGCCTTGCTGCCCGGCAGGTCGTCCATGCCCTGGATCACGCCGCGGCGCGATGAGAGGTCGCCAATCACGTCGCCCATCTTCTCCTCGGGCGTCTCGACCTCGACCGCCATGATCGGCTCGAGCAGCGTCGGGGTGGCGGCGCGCATGCCGTCCTTGAAGGCGAAGATCGCCGCCATCTTGAAGGCGTTCTCGTTCGAGTCGACCTCGTGGTACGAGCCGTCGGTAAGAGTGACCTTGGCGTCGACCACCGGATAGCCGGCGAGCACGCCTTCCTGCAGCGCCTCGTCCACGCCCTTCTTGACCGCCGGGATGAACTCCTTCGGCACCCGGCCGCCCTTGATGGCGTCGACGAACTCGTTTCCCTTGCCCGGCTGCGGCTCGAGCTTGAACCAGACGTGACCGTACTGGCCGCGACCGCCCGACTGCTTGACGAACTTGCCCTCGGACTCGAGCGACTTCTTGAACGTCTCGCGATAGGCGACCTGCGGCTTGCCGACCGAGGCTTCCACGCCGAACTCGCGCTTCATGCGGTCGACGATGATCTCGAGGTGCAGCTCGCCCATGCCCGAGATGATGGTCTGGCCCGATTCCTCGTCGGTATGCACGCGGAACGAGGGGTCTTCCTGCGCGAGGCGCCCGAGGGCCGTGCCCATCTTCTCCTGGTCGACCTTGGTTTTCGGCTCGACCGCCTGCGAGATCACCGGCTCGGGAAACTCCATGCGCTCGAGGAGGATCACCTTCGCCACGTCGCACAGCGTCTCGCCGGTGGTGACGTCCTTGAGGCCGACGCAGGCAGCGATGTCGCCGGCGCGCACTTCCTTGATCTCCTTGCGCTCGTTGGCGTGCATCTGCAGCAGGCGGCCGATGCGATCCTTCTTGCCGCGCACCGGGTTGTAGACCGTGTCGCCCGACTTCAGCACGCCCGAGTAGCAGCGCACGAAGGTGAGCTGGCCGACATAGGGGTCGGTCATGATCTTGAACGCGAGACCGGCGAACGGCTCGTCGTCATTGGCGCTGCGCGTGGCGGGCTGGCCGGTCTCGGTCTCGCCCTTGACGGGCGGGATGTCGACCGGGGAGGGCAGATAGTCGATCACCGCGTCGAGCATGGTCTGCACGCCCTTGTTCTTGAACGCGGAGCCGCACAGCATCGGCACGATCTCGTTGTTGATCGTGCGCACGCGAATGCCCTTCTTCACCTCTTCGATCGAAAGCTCGTTCGACTCGAGGTACTTGTTCATCAGCTCCTCGTTCGCCTCGGCCGCGACCTCGACCAGCTTCTCGCGCCACTCGTTGGCGACGCCGAGGAGCTCGGCGGGGACTTCCTTCCTCTCGAACTTCATCCCCTGGCTCGCCTCGTCCCAGTAGATCGCCTGCATGTTGACGAGGTCGATGACGCCGACGAAGTTGTCTTCGGCACCGACTGGAATCTGGATCGGCACCGGGTTGGCCTTGAGGCGCGCCTTCATCTGGTCGTGGACCTTGAAGAAGTTCGCGCCGATGCGGTCCATCTTGTTGACGAAGGCGAGGCGCGGCACGCGGTACTTGTTCGCCTGGCGCCATACCGTCTCCGACTGCGGCTGCACGCCGCCCACGGCGCAGAACACCATGCAGGCGCCGTCGAGCACGCGCAAGGACCGCTCCACCTCGATGGTGAAGTCAACGTGGCCCGGCGTGTCGATGATGTTGATGTGGTGCTCGGGGTAGGAGAGATCCATCCCCTTCCAGAAGCAAGTCGTCGCGGCCGAGGTGATGGTAATGCCGCGCTCCTGCTCCTGCTCCATCCAGTCCATCACCGCGGCGCCGTCGTGCACCTCGCCCATCTTGTGGGACACGCCGGTATAGAAAAGGATGCGCTCGGTGGTCGTCGTCTTGCCGGCGTCGATGTGCGCCGAGATGCCGATGTTCCGGTAACGCTCGATGGGAGTCTTGCGTGCCACAGCCATTGTCCTCAGAACCTGTAGTGTGAGAAAGCCTTGTTCGCTTCAGCCATACGATGGACTTCCTCGCGCTTCTTCATCGCACCGCCGCGGCCTTCGGCCGCTTCCTGCAGCTCGCCGGCGAGCCGCACCATCATCGACTTCTCGCCGCGCTTCTGCGCCGCCTCGCGGATCCAGCGCATGGCGAGCGCCACGCGGCGCACCGGGCGCACCTCGACGGGGACCTGGTAATTCGCGCCGCCGACGCGGCGGCTCTTCACTTCGACGACCGGCTTGACGTTCTGCACCGCCTGCGAAAACACCTCGAGCGGGTCCTTGCCCGACTTCGACTTGATGGTGTCGAGCGCGCCGTACACGATGCGCTCGGCGACCGCCTTCTTGCCCCGCGTCATGAGCACGTTGACGAACTTCGCGACCTCGACGTTCGCGAACTTGGGATCCGGCAGGATCTCGCGCTTGGGGACTTCTCTGCGACGCGGCATTGAGCTCTTTCTCCGTTACGCCGACTTCGGCGCCTTGGCTCCGTACTTGGAGCGGGCCTGCTTGCGGTCCTTGACGCCCTGGGTGTCGAGCGAGCCGCGCACGATGTGGTAGCGCACCCCGGGCAGGTCCTTGACCCGGCCGCCGCGGATGAGCACCACCGAGTGCTCCTGCAGGTTATGCCCCTCGCCGCCGATGTAGCCGATCACCTCGAAGCCGTTGGTGAGGCGCACTTTCGCGACTTTGCGCAGCGCCGAATTCGGCTTCTTGGGCGTCGTGGTGTAGACCCGCGTGCAGACCCCGCGCTTCTGCGGCGAGCCGGCGAGCGCCGGGACTTTCGACTTCGGGCGCTTGGCAACGCGCCCCTGGCGCACTAACTGATTGACGGTGGGCATGTTTTTCGGGGTTCCAGAAACAAACCGGGCGGCCACGATTGCTTCTCCGTAGCCGCCCAGGGGCTAAAAAAGAGGCCGGATTATAAAGAGGAAAGTGGGTCAGCGCAAGGAATCGGACGGGTTCGGAACGAAGCCGAATCGCGCGGCGACATGGGCGCGGTCGATTTTCGCCAGCTCCGCAGCGCGACTGGCGTAGCGCTCGAGGTCGCGGTCGTCCAGAAGCCCGATGCCGTGCTCGCCCAGCACCAGCACCGAGCCCTCGTCGTCCACGTAGGTTTCCTTCGCCCTCACCTCGCGGCCGCAATGGTCGAAAAGCCGCTCGCCCTGGTGGTGCATGACGAACGGCGTGTAGGCGAGCGCGACGAATACGCGTTGTGGGCCATTCTGGAAAAACCACCGTCCATGCTCGTCGGCCTCGTAGTTGCGCGCGATGAACTCGCGCAGCGCGACATTGGCGACCCTTTCGCCCTTGATGCGCCAGTTGCCGCGCCGGTCGAGCGCGAGCCAGCCGTAGACCGCCGGCACATTGGGCCACTTGGCGATGCTGCGTGCGACGGCCTCATCCATGAAGCTAGAATCTTCGGCAGGAGGAGCGATGAGCGCAACCGACCCTTACCTGTCCCGGCCGTGGCTCGCCCACTACCAGCAGGGCGTTCCCCACTCGGTCGAGGTGCCGCTGAAAAGCGTCCCCCAGGCCTTCGACGAGGCAACCGAGCGCGACCCCCGGCGCACCGCGGTGGTGTTCTACGGCCGGCGCATCAGCTACGGCGAGCTGCGCGAGGCGACCGACCGGCTTGCATGCGCGCTCGCACGCCTGGGCGTGAAGAAGGGCGACCGCGTCGCCCTCTATCTCCTCAACAGCCCGCAGTTCATCATCGCCTACTTCGCGGCGCTCAAGTGCGGCGCGACGGTGACGCCGATCAGCCCCGTCTACACCAGCCACGAGGTGCGCTTCCAGCTCGATGACAGCGGCGCGCGCGTCGCCATCTGCCAGGACATCCTCTACGAGAAAGTGGCGAAGTCCGGCGCCGCGCTGGATTTCGCCGTGGTCACCAACGTTGCCGAGTACCTGCCGCCGCTGAAGCGGCTGTTCGCAAGCAAGGCCGAGGTGACGGGCAAGGTGCACTGGCTGCAGGACCTGCTCAAGGCGCACCCGGCAGAGCCGCCACAGGTCGCCATCGATCCGAAGACCGACCTCGCTGCGCTTCCTTACACCGGCGGCACCACCGGCAACCCGAAGGGCGTGATGCTCACGCACTACAACCTGGTTGCCGCGCAGACCATGGGCCAGGCCACCTTCTCGGTCTTCGAGCCGGGCAAGGAAGTCATCCTCGCCTTCCTGCCGTTCTTCCACATCTACGGCCAGGTCGTGATCATGCTGAACGGCCTGTGCCAGGGAAACCTGCTGGTGCTGTTCACCAGCCCCGACACCGAGGCCATCCTCGAGGCGATGGAGCGCTACCGCGCCACGGTATTCTACGGCGTGCCGACGCTCTACGAGTACCTGAAGGACCACAAGGACACCAACAAGACCGACTGGAAGCGCCTGAAGCTCGTGCTCTCGGGCGCCGACACGCTGCACGAGTCGACGATGAAGGGCTGGGCGCGGCGCACCGGCTCCAACATCGTCGAGGGCTACGGGCTGTCGGAGACCTGCGCCACGAGCCACGTGAACCCGCTGCACCGGCCGAAGAGCGGCTCGTTCGGCTGCCCGATTCCCGGCATGCAGGCCGCCGTGGTCGACCCAGAGACCCTCGAGCTCGTGGCGCCCGGGCAAACCGGCGAGCTGGTGCTCTCGGGCCCGAACGTGATGCAGGGCTACTGGAAGCGGCCCGAGGAGACGGCGCGCGCGTTCATCGAGCGCGCCGGCATCCGCTGGATGCGCACCGGCGACATCGTGCGCATGGACGAGGAAGGCTACTTCCACTTCTACGACCGCTCCAAGGACCTCATCAAGTACAAGGGCTACTCGATCTTCGCCAAGGACGTCGAGGACGTCCTCTACGGCCATCCGCAGGTGAAGGCGGCGGGCGTGATCGGCGTGCCCGACCCGGCGGTCGGGCAGCGCATCAAGGCGATCGTGGTGCTGCAGGGCGACGCGCGTGGCAAGGTGAGCGAGGACGAGATCAAGGCCTATTGCCGGCAGAGCCTCGCCGAATACAAGGTCCCGCACATGGTGGAGTTCCGCGGCGAGCTGCCCAAGACCGACGTGGGCAAGGTCTCCCGCCGCGAGCTGCGCGAAGAAGCCGGCTGATTCAGCCGGCCAGCGCCTCGATGGGGTGGGGCTGGTAGACGCCGAAGCCCTGCGCGAAAGGCACGTCAAGCGCCTTGAGGCGCAGCAGGATGTCCTGCTCCTCGACGAATTCCGCCACCGCGGCATAGCCGAGCGCCTGGCCGACGCGCAGGATGGCGCCGAGCTTCGTGCGCGCCACCTCGCTCGTCACGAGCTTGCGTACGATGCTGCCGTCGATCTTGACGAAATCGGCGCGGATCTCCTTGATCGCGGCAAAGGAGACGGAGCGCCGGCCGAAGCCGTCGATCAGCACCCGGCCGCCCTGCGCATGGTAGGCGGCGGCGAAGCCCGAGGCGGCCGCAAGCCGCGCGAGCGTGTCGCTCTCGTCGATCTCGAAGAGCAGCGATTCCGCCGGCACGCGATTCAAGGAGAGCTGCGCGGCGACGAAGCGGGGGAACTCTTCGTCTTCGAGCGTCTGGCCGTGCACGTTGACGGTGAAGCGCTTGATGCGCGAGCCGGCGGCGAGGCGGCGCACCGTGTTGCGCACGACCCATCGGTCAAGCTGCGGCATCATGCGGTAGTGCTCGAATACCGGCAGGAACTCCCCCGGGGGCAGCAGCGCCTGCTCTTCCTCGCGCATGCGCACCAGCACCTCCGCCATGGGATAGCGCTCCTCCCCCGAGAGCGCGAGGATCGGCTGGCAGAAAAGCGCGAACTCGTCCTTGTCGATGGCCTGGCGCAGCCTGCCGCCGGGCTTGGCGAAGCCCGCGAGCTCGGCGTGCGTCTTGTCGATGTCGTCGTCCACGCGGCGATTGTAGCCACTGCCTGCTAAGATTCCTGACAGGGACAAACGATAACAACGCGACGATGACTGCGCCGTTTTTCAGCGTCGAGAGGCTGACCAAGCGCTTCGGCGGCCTCACCGCCGTGAACGAGGTGAGCTTTTCCATCGGGCGCGACGAGATCGTCGGCTTGATCGGGCCGAACGGCGCCGGCAAGACGACGCTGCTGCGCCTCATCACCAAGATCCTGCGCCCCGATTCCGGGCGCATCGCCTTCAATGGCGAGGACATCACCGGCCTGCGGCCCTGGGAGGTGGTAGAGCGCGGCATCGCCGGCACGTTCCAGAACATGCGCCCGTTCCGCCACCTGCCGATCATCGCCAACGTGATGGTGCCGCTGGTCGCCCCGCGCGGCCGGCGCCGCGGTGAATGGGTGAAGAGCGTCGAGGCGAAGGCGATGGATGCGCTGGAATTCGTCGGCATCTCGGACATGGCGCTCGAGCCGGCCTCGGCCCTTTCGCAGGGCGACCTGAAGCGACTGGAAGTGGCGCGCGCCATCGCCACCGAGCCGGAGCTGCTCCTGCTCGACGAGCCCCTCGGCGGCCTGAACCCGGCGGAGTCGGAGCTGCTCGCGAAATCGATCCGGCGGTTGCACAAGGGCGGGCGCTTCGGGCGGCTGCACTCCGAGGGCCCGGCCGTGCTGATGATCGAGCACAAGCTGAAGGAGCTGATGTCGATCGTCGACCGCGTCATCGTGGTGGACTACGGGCAGATCATCGCCGATGGCGCACCGGCCGAAGTCGTCAAGAACCCGAAAGTCATCGAGGCCTATCTGGGTACCGAGCATGCCGCTGCTTGAGGTCCGCGACCTCAGCGTGCGCTATGACAAGGCGCAGATCCTGAACGGCGTCTCGCTCGCGGTGAGCGAGGGCGAGTTCGTCGGCCTGGTGGGGCCGAACGGCGCCGGCAAGTCGACACTGCTGCGCGCCATCTCCGGCATCGTGCAGTTCGAGGCGCGCTCCAAACGCGGCACCGCCGGCGACATCGTGCTCGAGGGCGAGGTGCGCTTCGCCGGCGAGCGCATCGACGCGCTTCCCGCCCACGAGATCCGCATGCGCGGGCTGGTGCATTGCCCGGAGCGGCGCCGGCCGTTCCGCGAGCTGACGGTCCTGGAGAACCTGATGGCCGGGGCGTTTCTTTCCAGGAATTCCGCGCAGACGCAGCGCCGCCTCGAGCGCGTCTTCGCGCTTTTCCCGAGGCTGTCGGAGCGGAAGGAGCAGATCGCGGGCACGCTCTCCGGCGGCGAGCAGCAGATGCTCGCCACCGCGCGCGCGTTGATGTTCGAGGCAAGGCTGCTGGCCATCGACGAGCCCTCGCTCGGGCTCGCGCCGAAGATCCGCGAGGAGGTGTTCGCCGCCATCGCACGCATCCACGCCGACGGGGTGCCGGTGCTGCTGATCGAGCAGGAGGTCGGCCAGGTGTTCCGCATGGCCGCGCGCAACTACGTGCTCTCGCAGGGGCGCATCATCGCCGCCGGCAGCGGCGCGTCACTGATGGCCGACGAGACGCTCCGCGCGGGCTACCTTGGATTGTGAGGCGTCGGCCTTGAGCGACGCGCCGCACAGCCGGCAGATCCTTTTCCAGGCGCCGTTGCGCTGCTTGCAGCGCGGGCATTGCGTTTCGACCTTGTCGCGCACCCAGGGCGCGAGGCCGCGCGGCATGAACAGCAGCACGAGCAGCACGATCAGGGCGAAGAGCAGGAGCCGGATTTCGCCGACGTTGACCGTCTTGCCCATGAACTCGAAGCGCGCGCTGGCCAGCCACTCGGTCAGCGGATAGAGCAGGAATACCGCGGCCACCGGCCCATAGATGGTGGCGACGCCGCCGAAGATGCCCCAGATCACCACCTGGAACGAGAGCGCGACCTCGAGGGTCGAGGGCCCGGCGACGCGCAGGTAGTGGGCGAAGAGCGCGCCGGCGAGCCCGGCCGCGGCGGCCGAGAGCGCGAACACGGCGAGCTTGTAGCGCGGCGTATTGATGCCGGAGGCTCGCGCCGCCACCTCGTCGTCCCGGATCGCGTGCAGGACGATGCCGAACTTCGAGTCGGCGACCAGCCACAGGCCGAAGACCACCGCCAGCATGAGCACGGCGGCGACGTAGTAATTCTGCGTCGGCGTGAGCACGAGCCTGCGCACCGGCGAGATGCCGAGCTCGCCGCCGGAGAAGCCGGGAAAGGCGAACAGCAGCCCCAGCACGATGAGCGGAAACGCGAGGGTGGCGAGCGATAGGTACGAGCCCCTTAGCCGCAGGCACAGATAACCGACCCCCCAGCCGACCAGCGCCGCCACCGCCGCGCCCGCCCAGATCGTCAGCCAGGGCGACACGCCGAGGTCCTGCGAGAGAAGGGCGGACGTGTACGCACCGGCGCCGAAGAAGAGCGCGTGCCCGAAGTTCACCTGGCCGGTGTAGCCCGCGAGCATGTCCCAGCTCGCGGCGAACATGGCGAAGATGCAGGTCATGGTGAGGATGCGCAGCACATAGGCGTCGTCGTAGACCAGCGGCAGCGAGAGCAGCGCGACCACCCAGAGCAGAACCAGCGTGCGCGACGGCAGGACGAAGATCTCGTTACGGAGTTCCGCCCAGGCACGGCGCAAGGGATACATCAGCGTTCCTCCTCAAAAGCGACGCCGAACAGTCCCTCGGGACGCGCCAGCAGCACTGCCACCATGATAAGCAGTGCCACCGCGCCCTTCAGGTAGGCCCCTGCGGGCAGCGCGAACACCGTGATCGCCTCGACATAGCCGATGATGAGCGCACCGATCAGGCTGCCCTTCATGCTGCCCAGGCCGCCCAGCACGACGATGGCGAGCATGGTGACGAGCGGCGCGAGCCACATGAACGGATCCACCACGAACACCGGCGCCACCACCACCCCGGCGACCGCGGCGAGCGCCACCGAGATCGCCACGGTCGCCATCGCCACCCGGTGCACGTTCATGCCCATCAGGTTGGCGACCTCGAGGTCGTTCGCCGTGGCGCGGATGGCGAGGCCCAAGCGCGTGCGGTAGAGGAGGAACCAGACGGCGCCGAGCATCGCCGCGGCGACCACCAGGATAAGCAGCCGCTGGTAAGGGATGCTCACGCCGAAGAAGCGTGCCGAGCCTTCGAGCGTGGAGGGAATGCCCAAGTAGTGGCCGCCGAACGTGAGCAGCATCAGCTCCTGGAAGATGAGCGCCAGCGCGATGGTGGCGATCAGCACCGCGGCTTCGTGCTCGCGCACCGGCTCGATCACCAGCCGGTAGCACAGCACCGAAAGCGCCGTCACCGCCACCACGGCGATCACCGCCGCGCCGGCGAAGCCCAGGCCGGTCTTCACCAGCAGAGCATAGAAGCAGTACGCCGCGAGCATGTAGAAGGCCGTGTGCGCGATGTTCACGATGCGCGCCACGCCGAAGATGAGCGAGAAGCCGATCGCCAGCAGCGCATAAACGCCGCTGTTGACCAGCCCGGTGATGAGAATGTCCTGGAGCATCTAGAAACAAAGAAGGGAACCCTCAGGTTCCCTCTTTGCCCGGCCCGCGCGCCTCAATGCGATGGAAGCTTGAACGGCTGCATGCCCTTCACCTGGGGCGGCCAGAAGGCGACCTTCTTGCCGTCCTGCCACTGCACGGCGATGCCGGTGGACTTGCCCGGGCCCCAGATGGGGTCGTGGCCCTTGGTGAACTCGATCACGCCGCCGGCGCCGGTATAGCTCATTTTCTCCATGACCGGGATGAGCTTCTGCGCATCCGTGGTGCCCGCCTTCTCGATCGCCTCCTTGAGGAGGTAGATGGCGTCGTGCGTTCCGGCGGTATAGGTGGGCGGCTTGCCGAAGCGCGACTTGAAGGCGCGCACGAACGGAATCGACTTGGGCGTCATCTCGACCTCGGCATACGTGTCGAGCGTGGACACGTAGTTGGCCTTGCCTGCCGCGGCCTGCCAGAACTCCTCCTTCTGGGCCTCGACGTTGATGCCGAAGGCGACCGCCTTCATGTTGCGCTCCCCCATCTGGCGCCCGACCGTGATGCCGACCGGGCCGGAGAGCAGCGTGAAGACGATGTCGGTGCCTGCGCGGTCGATCGCCGCGAGCTCGGCCGTGACGTCGGTGGCGAGGGCGGAGGGCTGCCAGGTCCCGACCACCTCCATCTTCATCTTCTGGAATACCGGCGGCAGGGCCTTGATGATGGGCTCGTTCCAGATCGCCTTCTCGGCGAGGATGGCGATCTTCGGCGTCGGCTTGTTCAGCTCCTTGCGGATCTGCCCGGCCACCGAGCCGAGCACGCCGACGAGCGTCTTGCCGAGGTCGGTGCTGTTGACCGGGGTGATGCGGAACCAGTACTTGTAGCGCTCGTAGTCCTTCTCGACGCGCTGGGCGAGCTGCGGATGCGCGGAGCCGGCGCCGAGGAAGATCTTCTTGTAGTCCGCGGCGACTTCCTGCATGGCGAGCACCGCCTCGGAGCGGAAGCCGCCGACCAGGAAGTCGACCTTATCGCGGGTAATGACGCGCTCGATGGCGTTGGTCGCGTCCGGAATCGACTGGTGCTCGTTGGTGTCGGCGCGTACCAGCTCGATCTGCATCTTCTTGCCGCCGACGTTGATGCCCCCTGCCTTGTTGATGTCGTCGCGCGCCATTTCGGCGCCGTACCAGTGGTATTCGCCTTGCGGCTGCGTCATCGGTCCGAGCACCCCGATCTTGATCGTGCCCTGCGCGAGCGCGAGCGGCGCGGCGAGCGCCAGCGCGCAGGCAAGCAATGCGGAGCGAAGCATGGAAATTCCCCTCTATGGATTACTATCTTGTTGATGTTGCCAGCAAATTCTCCAGCCGTCTAGAAACCATGCTCTGGTGGGAAGACTTCAAGGTCGGCGACATTTCCGACATGGGAAGCTACCGCTTCACGGAGGCGGAGATCGTCGCTTTCGCGCGCCAGTTCGACCCGCAGCCGTTCCATACCGACCCCGAGGCGGCGGCGCGCAGCCCCTTCGGTGGCCTCGTCGCGAGCGGCTGGCACACCTGCGCGATCGGCATGCGCCTGATGGTCGAGGGCTACATCCGGCGCACCGCGAGCCTCGGCTCCCCGGGGGTCGACAACATCCGCTGGCTGAAGCCGGTTCGCCCGGGCGATACCCTCGCCTACCGGCGCACCGTGCTCGAGTCGCGCGCCTCGGCGAGCCGGCCGGGCGTCGGGCTGGTCAGGCACCGCTGGGAAGCGCTCAACCAGGACGGCGAGATCGTGCTCAGCATGGAAGGCTGGGGAATGTTCGGCCGCAAGCCGGCGGCCTGATCGTCTCGACATGCCCGCGCAGATCGACCTCAACCACAAGATCCACGTCCTGACGAAGAAGGAGGAGCTCGACACCGTGCGGGTCGGCGGCAAGGTCGTGGTGGTGCTCGACATCCTGTTTGCCACGACCACCATGGTGACGGCGCTCGCGCACGGCGCCAGGGAGGTGGTGCCGGTGCTGGACGAGGCGGCGGCGCGTGCGCAGGCAGGCCGGCTTGCCGAAGATTCGTTCGTCCTTGCCGGCGAGCTCTATGCCGAGCTGCTGCCGGGCTTCGCGCACCCGGCGCCGCTGTCGCTGCTCGAGCACGGTGTCGCCGGCAAGACGCTGGTGTACTCGACCACCAACGGCACCGTGGCGATGACGCAGGCGGTCGGCGCGTCGCGCGTGTACTGCGGCGCGCTGCTCAACGCGCGCGCGCTCGCCGAGCACGTCCTGGCGAGCCACCCGCGCGAGACGGTGCTCATCGTCTGCGCCGGCTCGGGCAACAACTTCAATTTCGAGGATTTCTACGGCGCCGGCTGCTTCGTCGAGCGCTTCGCCGAGCGGCTCGGGGCGGGCGCGGACCTCTCCGACGCGGCACGCGCCGCGCGCACGGTCTACCGCGAGGCGCGCTCGCCCCAGGCGCTGCTCGA
>Ga0209592_1000468_pt1 | contig 12089 bp, 8 predicted proteins | sample PPLLak2March2015_2_FD_187251 | JGI IMG/M metagenome (GOLD analysis project Ga0209592, IMG submission 187251) | Freshwater sediment microbial communities from Prairie Pothole Lake near Jamestown, North Dakota, USA - PPLs Lake P8 Core (3) Depth... | ecosystem: Environmental > Aquatic > Freshwater >... | reverse complement strand
ACGTGCTATAACAGAAAGGTATCTACCTCGACAATGTTAGATTAGGTTTGACTGCGTTTTTTACGCTGGGTTTGTAAACGACTGCGAGTAGAACGAGAACGTTTGACCAAATGTTGGACAACCAAGTGGGTAACCTGTTCAGGTGGCAATTGAGGCAGGGGCATCACAGCCTGCAGCAATTCACGAACATTAGCCACCGACAGCGCTGGCAAGGTATCGAGTTGCATCTGTCGAGGCAATTGAGCATCTCTTGGGTAAGTGGTGGCCCAGTCATACTTGGTTTGAGCGATAAACCAAGTCGCCAGGATCGTCAAGGCCAGGTGATGCTCCCAGGCAGGATATTTCTGGGCCTGCAGTTCATCCCAACCGGTTTCGGTTTTGGCATCCTGGTTAGCCCGTTCCACGAAATGGCGCACGCACTTGAGCCAGGCCAGGCGTTCGTGCGGGGTATTGGCAGGTGCGTTGCTCAAAGCATAGGTATAGCGATGGTCATATTCATGCCGGATGACCAACCATTCTTCGGCCAGTTCATCTTCTCGGATGATCCAGACCCGGCGCATGGCGAAAGCGTCATCCAATTCACCACGTTCGGTGGGACGCACTCGAAAGCGTTGGAAATGAGTGTCCGGCAGGGATATGATCTGATGGGCCTGCACCGGCTGAACTTGGCTCAACACTTGTGGACGAGTTGGGAAGCGTCCGGCTTGCCCCGGGGTGGGCGGCGGTATGCCATACTCAGGCTTGATCAGGTAGACTTGGGTGTCTTCGGGGATTTCGGCCATGTAAATCAAGTGGGCTGCATCCATCTGGCCTCGCAACCAGCCACTGCGACCATACAGATCGTCACAAGCCACCGCCTCAAATGGCAAACCATGGTCCTTGACCCGTTGGATCATGCGCCAGCCCAACTCCAGCTTGGTGGCAAATTGTCGTTCTGGCGGAACTCCCACCCGCTTGCGTTCACCCGCCATTTCGGAGGTAAACCAATGCTGCGGCAAATACAGTTCACCGTCCACCCAGGTCCACACCATCTCCTTGTAGAAGGCCAGAAAAACACCTACCTGGCTCATCTCGATTTTGCCCAACCGTCCGTTATGCTGACGACCCGCTCCGGCGCTCTTGTCCCCAGCTTTCTCATCTGGGCTCTCGTCCAGCAGCAGCACACCTCCGTGTTGCAATCCCGGTGTGGCGGCAATCTCCCGCTGGACTTGTCGAACCACCGCTTGTGCCAACCAAGGCGAATCGGACATGAACTGCTGCAAGTTCTGCCCGTCCCCGTCTGGGGTCGTAACCCGCCGATCCATGTTAGCGAAGTTGCGCCCGGTTTTCATCAGCAGAAGCCCTCGCAGATAGGTCCAGGCATGTTCTGCCGGGTTGCGGGTCTTGGTCTTGAAGCAACTGCGAAATCGTTCCCAGAAATCCCGCAGCCGGTTCCCCAAATCGGCAATCGCTTCGGGTGGCAATCCCCAACGCTTGGGATCATATATGTCCTCATGCTCTGCATCGTTCATCGCCTTCACCATCCTGTTATCAAAGTAGAACAGGATAGTAGTTGTAACCGATATCGGGAAGTTTTTACCTTTGGGTTAATCTAACATTGTCGAGGTAGATACCACTAGTGTATAGAACATATGTTCTAAAATCCGATCTTGCTTTGCGGTTTACCGACAAGCCCCTGGATTTTATCGCTTCAGCAATGAGGTCGCTCTTGGTAGGAACATCTGGAAGGCAAGGATGACAAATCTGCCAATGATACATACACGACCACGCTCAATTTGGTTGATCTGCAAGTGTGCTGTTCAAGGAGCATATTCCAGAACGCCTGCCAGTTTCCGTAAACAGAAAGTCGGGGTATTCAATCCTTCTGTTATATCCGAGGCGAACTTGTAGAACATTCTACACTTTCACAGAGATGCAGTAACTTGTCCACGCCTGGTCGTTGAGTAAAGGTACCAAAACCTATCGCCGCTCAACCTGTAGAACATTCTACAGATTCCTGATATGTTGGGAATGGTAACCGAGTCGGCTAGCATCAAAGAGCTTGAGCAGGGACTTGTAGCTAGACCATATCTACGGTAGGTCGCAGTTTAGGGGCAGGGGAACATCAACGAGAATAAAACATTCCGATGGGCCCACAATGACAGTGTGCCGCCAGAGACCAGCTATCGGATCAACTAAAGCTATCCGACGAATCTATAAAGGGGCGAACGGAAGGCTATCTTTTCGACAGGCGCAACCGGCGTTATAGGGGATCAGGATTGAATCTCCGTCGGTAGAGGTCAACCATCGGATGATTACAATCGTGGAACCACCAGGCCGGGTGTGCCTGGCCTCAAAGCAGCTGTGCCACTCCCGCGGCCATCATGATCTATACCTGTGTCGATAACCAAATTCGGGCCTTCTAACCATCAACCCCAAACGCCCTCTCACCGACAAACCAACGGCCCAAGGCTATCCGTCCAAGTCGGGCCAACGCCCGAGACGATAATCCAGGAAATACAAGCGCGTTAATCGGATCGTTCACGGATTTAACGTCCCCGGAAATCGTAGAACCTTCTACACTTTCAAATGAATGACCCAATATCTCGTTCCCAAAACCCATTATTACGATATCCAGGCGCAAGAACAAGCAACATAATCCCGCCCAGCTCTCCTGTTGCCTTTAGTCCTTGTGGTCCGGGGGATTGCCGCCAGGCATTCACCCGCCATTGTGTCACCAGAGACAATACTGCCGGAGAAAGCCCCGCCCTCAGAGAGTCTGGGGGCGCATCCGATTAAGTCGTCTTTCGCATGCGAAGAGTAGCGGTGAAAGTCCAGACACTGCACATTCCATCTGGGCCAATCCCAAATATACTGGACCGTCTCTCGGCTGGTTAGGATTGACCGAACATGTAATAGCCGCCACGGGAACATGACCGACAATTTCTACCAAATCCCCCTCTTTCATATCGTTGCTACGACCAGTCATAAAGGCAACAGTGTCCGGTGACAAAAAACGCCGGTGTCTGATCCGACAACTCTCAACACCGGCATTCCATCATCGCAACCTGTAGAACCTTCTACAGGTTACTCCTTCACTTCTGGTTTAGGTAAAGGGAATAAAATTGCCCGTTATTCAAAACAGCGAGGGCTGGTGCGACCCCCGAAAAACCTCTGGCAGAGGCTCGCCTGGTTTTATCCTGCTCCACCGCCCGGCCAGGTAGTTGATGGCCTGCTCCATCTTGTCCGCGGGCAGCACCGAATAAATGTGCACCTGAAAGGTATCCTTGAAATCGTTATGAACCTCGGCAAAACAAAGCGACTTGGATTTGCGCGGGTGGGTCTCGTGTTCTGCAAGAGCGACCAAGGCGATCATGTCATCGATTTGTTTGGCCTGGGCGGAGTTGACGATCGAGCGTCCGACCAGCTTAGCCTCTAACGTGCCCAGGCGGCCTTCGATATCCTGCATCGTTGCCCCGACCCGGGCGAGCTCTTCATCCACCCGGCCGGATAGCAGGTCCAGCTTCCGCCGCAACAGCCGAGCATCGTCCATGAGAGCGGCATACTCCTGCTCCTGGGGCGTCGCAAAGGAGTCCATCTCGGCCAGCACATCCCGCGGGACGATGTCAGAACGGAACACGAACCAGGCCGCTTCAGCGAACTCGCGCTTGAATAGGATCACCTTCTTGCGGTGCTCCTCCCTGACTCGCTTCGCATCAATCGTTCCAAGCCAGTAGGGTAGCGCGCGCAGGTTAAGGCAGGAAACATCCTGGACGCGGGTGGTATCCTGGTATGGAGTTTCCACAGGGATGTTTACCAACCGGTGAGCGATGGCCTCATCCTCCTGAATGCGCCTTCGCTGTGATCTGGGATCGATATCCAGAGCGCTGCAAACCTCATTGATAGGAATGTACCACTGGCGATCAGAAGCCAGGTATGCTTTAAACGTTTCGCCGTAGAAAACAAAAGGGACACTGTGTACAATTTCGGGCACGGGCAGTTTCTCCTTTTTTCGTTGTCGTTTAGCCGCATAAACGGTCATCATGACCCTGCATCGTGACATGCAGGGTCATGATAACCCTGCATGTCCCCAGTTATTACGAGAGACGAACTGTTATGGCACAAGCACATCTCCCCAATTAACTTACCAATCCGAAGCTGTATAACATTCTACAGATTTCCCTTCTATCCAGTATCCTGATCTTATCGAAGATAGACGTGTATCATACACGTCTATTTTCTCCTATATGTGAGCCAAACAATCTGTAGAACATTCACACTTTCGAACTGCTGAATCTGATCGCCAGGGGGTTCATTGATTTTGGATTCGTCCATTGTGAACCTGTAGAACGTTCTACAGGTTGGGCCGCAGCTCCGAATTGGATGGGGCGGTCTCGCTCTCGATCGCTACGCACTCCCACCGCTGTCTTCCCTGGCCGCTGACTCCAGCTCAGCCCGCAAGGCAGCTGCAGCCGCTTCGAGCTGGCTGCACAGCTCGCCAGATTCTCTCGGCTTATTGGCGACCATCAAGCGGGCCAGGCCTCGAAAATCCCCCCCGGTTACCTTTTCTACAGCCCGAAAGGTGCCGAAGATCTTGGTCATCTGCACCTCGATGGGCGGACGCTGCCGGCGCTTGTACTTGTTCTCTTCGCGGCGAGGATTTTCTAAATCCCGCAACGCGGCCTCGAAGGCGCCCCGGCCCGGCATGGCCGCCAGGCGAGCCAGGCGCTTGATCTCGGGAGCGGGTAGTAAGTAAGAGATGGTCAGATCGACAAATTTATCCTGGAGATCCTCGGGGGCGCTCAAAATGGCTTCGATCTGACTCTGGTTCAGGCGCCACTTGTCCGCCGCGTGCAGGCCGGCTATAGGCAGACGCAAGAGCCCCAGGAAACCCAGCATCGAGACCCGGTGCATGCCCATCTTGTCTTCCAGTTGGGACCAGAAATTATCCGGGAGCCGCTTCTGACCTAAGAGCTCCTCGGGGCCCAAAAGAGCCTGGCGATAGAACCCCCAATATTCCTCGTCGCTGACCGGCGGGTTGGCTGGTGGTAATATCCCCAGCGTCTCCAGATAGGCGATGGCTACCTGGCGAGCCCGACCGATGGTCGAAAGCGGCTCGACTTCTTCGTTTTCCGTAATCTGGAGAAATCTGGAGGGTTCGGCATGAATCACGGCGGGGATCGTTTCGTATTCCCCGGTCTCCATGCGCAGCAGCCAGAAGGCCCAGTAGCGGCGTTCTCCTGCCAGGATGCGGAAGGCCTTCGTCTCGGTATCCGTGTAGATGTGGATCGGATGTAGAAGTCCTACACTGCGGATCGACTCTTTCAGGCTGACCAGCCGCTGGTACTCGGTATGCTCCGGGGTTCCCTCCACCAGGCTGTTGATCCACGCCTGCAACGCTTCCAGATGGCTGGTCGTCTTCCGAATCACATCGAACGTCAAGTTGCGTGGCAGCACCCCGCCGCGTCCCTGATAAAAATCCGGCTCGATCACCGCCAGGGGAAATTCCGAAGCGATAAAACCCTCTTCCTCGCGCTCTGTAGTCGTCTGGCGCAGGTAATGCGTCTCAAGAGAGCTGCCGGGCAGGCGACCACTTTTCCCTTCGAGATCGTCTAATTCCGGAAGGTTTGCCGACGGTCTATGTTTTTTGGACACGATTCATCACCTCCAGGGTCGCAGCAGCATACGCCTTGGTAGCCGGCGCACTGGCATTGTACCGATGAATGGGAAGTTTGGCGTGATATGCCTCTGGCACATCCGTGTTCAGGGGCACAGGCTCAAACAGGAGGCCGCGGAACTTTTTGCGCAGATTGCCGAGCACCTCTTCCTGCATCGTCACCCCCTTCCGGTAGGATATTGGGAGGATGCCCAGCAATTTGGGGCGCTGGTCAAATTCGATCTCCAAGCGGTCCAGGTTGCGCAACACCTTAGGAAGTTCCTGCAGCGAAATGGCATCCAACATGGTCGGAACAATGGCATAATCGATCGCATACAACACGTTCCACATCAGGATGCCCTGGGTGGGGCCGGTATCAACGATAATGTAATCGTATAGGTTCAGGACAGGCTTGATCAGCCTGCGCAGGACCGCCACCGGGTTAATATGGCGCTGGGTCATCAGCACCTGTGCCTCCACCATGGCTTCTTCCTTGGATGGCACATAATCGACGTGGCCCGGCCAGGGGCTGCGCTGAATGTGGACAACCAGAGGCAACCTGCCCGGCGGGGTAGCCAGCATGAGCTCGGCAAGATCCCCCTCCCCAGCGGGGTTCTGGTCGTAGCTGACGCACTTCAACGCGCTGCCCTGCGGGTCCATATCGATGAGCAGAACTTTGCGGGGCTTTTCGGCTGGCGGCCACTCGGCGATCATCCCGCACATATTGACCGCAGTGGTGGTCTTGCCGCACCCCCCTTTATGATTGATGATTCCAATCACCCTGGCGTCCATAGGCTCCGTAGGCTCCGTAGGCTAATCAAGTGGGCGACAACTAGTCTTTTGATACACCAGAAATGGCACGAACTTGAAGCGCTACCAGAATTATAAATACAAAACAAAGATTTTGCAAGTGCTAAATTACATTTTGAAAGCTTTGCACGCTAAAAATGTCGGCTAAAAACCGTTTGACAGCCAAAGGACATTGATGTAAAATCATGACACGACCACGACCAGAGCTGCAGCCCTGTACTTTGACAGGAGAGCATCCCTTGGCATTACCGCGATATCCTGCCCGCACTCTTTACCTTCGTTCCTTGGGTTTTTCCGAAGACCCTTTTAGCCCCGTCCCGGACCCGCGATTCCTTTGCCTCACCTCGCAGCATGGCCCGTTATTAGAACGTTTGTTCAACACAGTGGAGAGATCCTCCGGTCTGGCTGTGATCGATGGGCATACTGGGGTTGGAAAAACCATCGTGGCGCGCCGCCTGGAATCATACTACCTCTGCCAGCCAGAGGAGTACTGCGTGGCTTACCTTCATAACGTCCCCATCGACACGGAGTACGCAGTACTGGCAGCCGTCTCGGATGCGCTCACGCTCAACCGACGAAAAGGCGTGGATGGTCAGTGGGACGAGCTATCGAGCTATGTCAAATCCCAGGCTGCGAGCGGACGGGTGACTGTGATAATCTTTGATACACAGGAAGATCCCTCGCGTGAGGCCATCGCCCAACTGTATGAGGTCGCCTCCAACCTGGCGCCTGTTTTCGTCTTCGGCAGGCCTGGCCTGACCGTGTCCCTGGGGCGCGTCCCAGAGGTGGCCGAACAGGCTTACCGGTACACGCTGGCGGATCTCGATCTCGAAGACACCGTAGCCATGATCAACTTCCGCTCCATGGTTGCAGGACGGAACACGTCGATCTTCCCCCCGGAGGCGCTGATGTATATCTGGGAGTCAACCTTCGGCAACCCAAGTGATGTCATCAACGTCTGCGGCCGCGTCTTGAACGCCATGGGCACCGGGCATCTGGAAACCGCCACGCTGCCTGTCGTCACGGCCACAACGCAGGCCTACATGGAAGCCAAGCTCGGGTGAGCGTGTAGCTCCTCCGCTGCCGGGGCGACCTGGACCCTCAGGCGGCTTCGCCCGGGAATCTGTGTTACGCTTTAGCTGGGAGCCAGTACTATGAGCTGAATATAATCCATCCGAACATTCGCTGGACATATCATTACCCCCTTTAAAAGCGGAACTCCCCGGAGCCTGGCAAGCGTGGGGGAGTGCGCCCGAAAATGGCGTAGTTTTGCTTTCTCTGTACGCTTGAATTTTATTCGAGAAAACAGAGAAAGTCAAGGCTTGGTTTTCGTGCGCCATTCCTCTGATAAGGCCTGGGGGAGAGAAGAGAATGGCGGAGACGACTTTTTCGTCGAATATCGTAACAGACCCTCATACCCTGCAGAGCACCTCTCGGGCTATCTTGGAGCGCGTCTTGCCGCGCACCTACCCGAGCGGTCTTGACGTGGGCGAGCTGATCAAGCAGCTGCGACTGTTGTTTATTGACACCCACCAGGCGTTGTTTGTATTTGGGGCCTCCGATAGAGCCACACTCAACCTGGCTAAAAATTTCGCTCGACCGATTCTGGAAAGGGCGCTGAAGGATGTCTTTGAAGAAGACGTACGGATCGACCTGATCGTATTTGACGAGCGCCAATCCTCTCTGGGTGAACTGGTTGTCAGGTACACCCTGAAACAAGAGGGGGTAAGCCCGGAAGAAGCCGGCCGTCTCGCAGAAGCCTCCATCGATCAGGATAAAGTCATTGCCGAACCATCGCCCCTCGAAGGAGAAGAAGATGCAGCCAGGCTGGACAAAGTCCAGCTCACGCTGATCCAAAACAGCCTGCGAAGCGTCTTCACCTCGCCGAAAAGGGTGGTGGTTGTCCCGGGCTACCTGCTGCGCTGGCTCCCCTATATCGGGCCGCTGCGCACCTCCATCGTGGTGGCGTGCTTCCAGGCCTTCTATCTCTGCCGGAGATCGACGGCCAAAGCCAATCTGACTTTTGAGGCGCCTGGCCCGCTCCTGGCTGCGGTGGCCGGCATCGCCGAGAGCAGCATCTGGCGCCATTTAGATGATCCGGAGCTGGGCTGGTTCCTCAAGAAAGCTCCCTACAAAGCTGACGAAAAGCGCTGGATACGGGATGAAAAAGCCGGTATCACCAAAAAGCGGCCGATGCGCTTCCTGTTCCGCTCCACCGCCCCGTTGACCCCGGGAGACGCTGGGGCCTTGCACGCCTACCTCATGGACCTTAACATCCAGGAGGATCCTGTCGGCATACTAACGCAACTGGTCAGGGGCGATTGCCGGGTTGAGCCGCGCGACGTCTTTCCTTTCCCGCCACCGCCACCTCCCCAGGATTGGCAGAAAGGCGAACCCGACGAGTGCCTGATCCACAACGTGATCTATTCGACATTGGGGATCGAGGCCAGATTGGCATCGAAAAACCTGGCCGACCTGGTGGATGAGCTGGTCGAGCGCCTCCTGCCACCCAATGACCAGGTTCATATCAGCTGGTATTATCTGCTGCACTGGCTGCCTTTGCTCGGCCACGGCCCCGGCTGGGCGACCATCCTTCTGCGAGATCGCTGTTTTTATAACCGCCAGACCGGCGAGCTGCGCGACACGGTGAGCGTGCGGGGTGGATACCAGGAGCTTGCCGCTGCCCTTGGCTTGCAGCGTGTCAAAACCATCCGAGAATGGTTCCCTGCCCCTCACGCACAAAAGGAGGAGATAAAGAGCGCGGTCCTGTCGTCTATTGACACCCTGGAGAAGATCTCCCTGTCGAAAAGGAGCTTCGTCAAGGAATACGCGGCAAAATTCATCGAGATTATCGAAGCCGACGCCGACGGGCGCGGCCAGGTTTCGTCGTTCAAGGCGCAGGTAAAGCTGTTTGATCCGCTTACCCCGGCCCACGAAGCGATCTATAACGCCCTATTCCCTTTCGCCCAGCGCTTTTTTACTCTGTCGCAAGAGCAGAGGGATTCCTTCTTGAATGCCGGCGAGGAAGTGACCGACGCCGAGGCGAGCACGATTGAAAGGACCATCCAGGAGGCCAACCAGGCCGTTGCAGAGATCATCCAGAAACACGCCATCACCCTTCTGCCCGGCTCCTCCTGCCAGATTGAAGTAGCGGCTGTGACCGATCTCCTGGGCGCGATTGAGAGGATCACCAATAACGATATAGGCGCGAATGGGAGGGTCACAACCGGAAATCCAGGCGCGGAAGACAGGATCATCCCCTCTAATTCAGGCGCGTTTGGAGGGCTCGCTATACCCGATCTGGGCGGATTTGAGAGGATAACTGCGCTGTTTTCGGGCGCGTTCGGCAAGATCACAGACGGCAGTCCGGGCGCGTTTGAAAGAATTGGGCTCGTTTTCTGGGCGTATATGAGAGGGTTAAAATACTTGGTTTTAAATAACCATTTGGACGAATCTCTAAAAGATTATTTTCAAAATACTGAAGATTTAACCTCTACAACCACTACCGAGGATCAAGACGAGGATTCTGACGTAAATTATGGGGCGGTGGATGTAGATACATATCCTGTTATTAAAAAATGGGATTTGAACCAAATCCTGAATAACTTCAGCCCGCAGGTAAAACGGGATTTACTCGAAAAAGATGTTACAGCTGAAGCCATATTATCCTGCTTGCTGTATCTTGCTTCCAGCAAAGGCGATAACCTGGGGCTGGGATACGTCGTCGAGAAGCTCAAAACTCACCCTCAGGACGGGCAAGGAGGTATTTACCGCCGGCTTGCCGAAGAACCACCGGAGGAGATCGTAGACCGGCTGGAATCGTATCTTGAGTACCGCAGCTTCCGGAATCGCGATTGGCGGGTGGCCATGGGATCGCCAACCACCGAAAAAATCCTGGAGCTGCTGGAGCACCTGGGGATCGATTCGTCTCGCTTCGGTAGCCGAGAGGAATGGGAGTAATGTGGATCAGGTCTTTGAGGAACTTCTTCCGATGATGTGTTTCGAGTATACTTACATTTAAGTGTAATTATTTGCGCTGCTTAGAATGCTTCTGCCGGCGATGTTCGCTTACCCTCCGCGGAAGCGGTTTGTAGGATGTCACGATGATCAGCTCCCAACCCCGTGAAACCGAAATGCATACGCTGTATCTGTCCGACGCAGTATGGGGCGAATTGAAGCGGCGCGCCGTGATGGAGGGGAGCGACGCCAGCAAGACCACCGATTACGCGTTGCGAACATACTTGAAGTTTATGCCCGCCATTGATCTGCCCCAACGCCGCCCTCGGGGAGGAACCCAAGCTAGGCTCAACCGGCGCAACCTTCACCTGATGAAAGATACCTGGGAACGCATCTCGAAAGACGCCAGAGAGAAGAAGTATTCTGTTTCGGTCCTGGCAGAGTACCTGTTGCGGAGATACTTGGGAATGGAAATCACAACCGATTTACGACCCCAGCCAGTGGACAAACGGCTTTCCATGCCCGGATGGAGCCCTCAGATCCCGGAGGGTCTGTGGCCTCATTTTCAGGAATACGATCCTGTCCGGCTGAGTCTGGAGAGAGACGCCGATCTGATCATCCAGCGCACACTGGAATTCGGCACCTGGGACGAAGTGCGCTGGCTGTTCGCTGCATATGGAAGGCAGCGCATCGGCGCCTTCTTGCGCAAAAGGGGCGAGCGGCTGCTTCCGCCGGTTGCTTTTAGTTATTGGCGTAAGTTGCTGGGAATAAAGAAATGGCAAACCTCGCCATTCCCAACTGCGAAAGACGAACTGTGGGATAGATAGCGTCCAGAGTTTGTCGGTCGTAAAACCTGGCTGCGGCGGGTAGTCTGATAGGCACATGTATAGAATTGATGGTAATCATTTGGAATGAGATGGGCTTTGCATAAACGAGGGAATCTATCCGTAGTCCCTATTTTTATAACAGCGCTGTTGAAATTCAGTCTCCCGATTCGTCGCCATTTTCCTGCCGATTCCCGTCCTTTTGTGACAAAATCGAAAGCCGTGCTATAAACTTTATAGAGGAAATTCTGCGAGGATTGAAGGAGGCGCGAATGGGTGAAATCACATGGTTTATTGTGGGTTGGATCGCTGGCCAGTTCTTCTTGGCGTTTGTCGGCTCCTGGATGGCCGGAGCCGGCCCGGAAATTGCGGTCATGGAGCGATTGTTCACGGCGTTTCCCAAGAGGATTTATCCTGACTGGATTTTCATCCGCCGGAGAAGGTAGGATAGTAATCGGCGCTGTGAATGGCTGCAAGAGCCAATTGCCAGTTTTTGATGGTGGAAATGATTGCGGCAGGCTGTGGTTTTGTTTTGCTTTGTACCGATTCCCTTGGAGAATCAGGTGGGACTGTCCGAACAAAAATGATGCAATTGGAGGGTCACAAAATGCGCAGTTCAAAATCTTTTTCTGGCTCCGGTCAGCTATTCAAGGCAGGCGTATACTTATGCCAGGTGACATACCGCTATACACAGTCGGGTAACCCCAGCGCGGAGGTGATCGAAATTGCAGGGGAGCTGCTCGTCGACGAAAAGGAGCGCCGCTCCGCCGAGGTGTTGAACGGTCTGCTGGGTGATGTAGTAGAAATTCGCGCGGACAACGGGGGTTCGATGGAAATTGTCGTTCTAAGAGCTATCGGCAATC
>Ga0209592_1000467_pt1 | contig 12121 bp, 10 predicted proteins | sample PPLLak2March2015_2_FD_187251 | JGI IMG/M metagenome (GOLD analysis project Ga0209592, IMG submission 187251) | Freshwater sediment microbial communities from Prairie Pothole Lake near Jamestown, North Dakota, USA - PPLs Lake P8 Core (3) Depth... | ecosystem: Environmental > Aquatic > Freshwater... | reverse complement strand
TGCCGTCGGCGCTCGACAACCGGCCGCTGCGCTTCGACGAGTTCGAACGCAAGCTGCGCCGGGCGATCTTCGTTTCGGCGACGCCTTCCGGCTACGAGCTCGAGCACTCGTCGCAGGTGGTCGAGCAGGTGGTGCGCCCGACCGGCCTCATCGACCCGCGCGTCGAGGTGAGGCCGGCGCGCTCCCAGGTCGACGACGTGCTGTCCGAAATCAAGCTGCGAGTCGACCTCGGCGAGCGCGTGCTGATCACCACGCTGACGAAGCGCATGGCCGAGGACCTGACCGATTTCCTGTCCGAACACGGCGTCAAGGTCAGGTACCTGCATTCGGACGTTGACAATCTGGAGCGGGTCGAGATCATCCGCGACCTGCGCGCCGGCGTATTCGATGTCATCGTCGGCATCAACCTTCTGCGCGAAGGCCTGGACCTGCCCGAAGTCTCGCTGGTGGCCGTGCTCGACGCCGACAAGGAAGGCTTCCTGCGCTCCGAGCGCTCGCTGATCCAGACGATCGGACGCGCCGCGCGCAACCTGAATGGCACGGCGATCCTGTATGCGGATTCCGTGACCGATTCGATGCAACGGGCGATTGGCGAGACCAACCGGCGGCGCGAGAAGCAGACCGCCTTCAATGCCGCCAACGGCATCGTGCCGCGCAGCGTGGTGAAGGAAGTCCGCGAACTGATCGACGGCGTGTACGACTCGGCTTCGGAGCGCATCGAGCGCAAGGCGGCATCGGACGCCGCTGAATACGAGGTGATGTCGGAGAAACAGGTTTCGAAGGAGATCAAGCGGCTCGAGAAGCTGATGTTCGAGCATGCGAAGAACCTGGAGTTCGAAAAGGCGGCGCGGGTCAGGGACCAGCTCGCACTGCTGAAGGAGCAGGTGTTCGGGGCGGGTGGAGCGACGAATGTCGTTCCGCTGGTTCCCGGCGAGAAGGCGGCTTAGGCCGGGAACGGTGGGCGGGGGGCGGCTTGCGTCGGTCCCGGCGGCCCCCATCTCGGGAAGAGAACTTTGCCGGGTTTCCAGGGTCTGCCGGAGTCAAGGTATGCCGATTGCAGGGCCGGCACGTTGAAAGTTTGGAAAGTACCGGGCACGGAGTCACGACCCGGATGACAAAGGGCGGTAACGCCGCCCACTGAAAGGCGAACTGGGCTATGACGAAAATCCTCTTTGTTTGCATGGGCAACATCTGCCGCTCGCCCACTGCGGAGGGAGTCTTCCGCAAGATGGTTCGTGACGCCGGGCTCGAGGACAGCGTCCACATTGCCTCGGCCGGCACGCACGCGTACCACGTCGGCGAACCGCCCGATGTGCGCGCCCAGCAGGCGTCGCGCAAGCGCGGCTATGAGCTGACGGAATTGCGGGCTCGCCAGATCACCCAGGACGACTTTCACGAGTACGACTTGATCCTAGCGATGGACTGGGAAAATCTGTCGCTGCTGCAGCAGCAGTGCCCGCGGCAGCAGAAACACAAGCTCCATCTGTTGATGCGCTTTGCCGGCGAGTTCGACGCCGCGACCGTGCCGGATCCCTACTACGGCGGGCCGGAGGGCTTCAACACGGTGCTGGACTACGTCGAGGACGCCTGCCAGGGCCTGCTCGAAGTCGTGCGCAAGCGCGCGACGATGTACGCCGCAGCCTGAGCTCCCGAGTCCTGAGGTCTGATAGGCGCCGCGCCTGCGGCGCCTTTTTTTTGGCTTGGCGTACCGATCGCTCTGTAATCTCGCAACATGCAGGCTTCCGACGTCCTCGAATTCTGGTTCGGTGCTCCGGACTCGGATGAATACGGGCAGGCGCGCGACATCTGGTTCACGAAGTCCGACGCGACTGATGTCATGGTCCGTGAGCGCTTCGGATCAGTTCTCGATTCGGCCCTGCGCGGGGAGCTCGATGGCTGGACTCGCACCCCCCGAGGCGCGCTGGCCCTGATCGTCGTGCTCGACCAGTTCACGCGGAACGTTCATCGCGATACGCCGCGCGCATTCGAAGGTGATCCCGTCGCCCTGGGGCTGGCGGCGAAGCTCGTCGATGGCGGCGGCGATCGCGCTCTGGTGCCGGTCGAACGCTGGTTCGCCTACATGCCGTTCGAGCACTCGGAGTCTCTGCTGCACCAGTACGAATCGGTTCGCCTGTTCGAGGAACTGGCGCAGGCCGGATTCGAAACCCCGCTGTCCTGGGCGCGCCAGCATTTCGATGTGATCCGGCGCTTCGGTCGCTTTCCGCACCGGAACGAGATCCTCCGCCGCCGCTCGACACCCGAGGAACTGGAGTTCCTTAAGCTGCCGGGATCCCGCTTCTGAGCTTGGCGACGAGACTCGATCAGTAGTAGAGGCCGGCCGGCGTTGCGATGCCGGCGCGCCGCGCCAAAGCATCCAGCGTAACGAGCGCGGACTCCAGCGTGAATTCATCGCGCTCGATCGCAGCGATCACCTCGGGTAGCCGTCGTTGTTCGAAATCATCCACCTCGCCGTCCCGGTTCTGCAGCGGGAGATCCGCGGGCAGCATTGCGTCGAAGACGTGGATGATTTCCGACTGCAAGCCCTCCGGAACCGGCCGCCTGACGTGGAAGCGCCGGCCGCGCTGAATCGCGAGGCGCCCCGGTTCGATTCCGGCTTCCTCCCAGGCTTCGCGCGTCAGCGCCTGCTCGAGCGATTCTCCCGCCGGGACCATGCCGCCGACCAGGTTGTCCCACAGGCCGGGGTCGATCTGCTTGCTCGCGGCGCGTCGCGCGACGACCAGCGTTTCATCGTCGATGAATGCATTCAGGTGGACCGCGTCGGTCCGGATGCCGAGCGGACGGCAGGCCGCACGCTCAATCGCCGCGATCGGATCGTCACCGCGTCGCGCGTGGATCGCGAGTGCCTCGTCCCGCCACCCGGTCAACAGTCCGGCGTCGCGCAGCCGCAGCGCGGCCTCCCCAAGCAGCGCGGTGCGTCCGGCCGCATCGAAATCGTCGTCCTGCAGGAGCAGGGCATCGTCGAGCAGCAGGAATCCGCTCGGAGGGCGGGCGAGCACCCGGGCGACGTCGGGCGTAGTGCTGCCCACCTGCGCGCCGGCCATCCACACCGAAACCAGGCCGGGCGGGATCGGCTGATGCGCGCGCCGTTGCAGTCGGTCGGCCTGCTGTTGCAGCCGTTGCACATGCTCGTGCAGTCGATCCGCCGTGAGCATCACTGGGCCTCGGGCCTCATGTGCGGAAACAGGATGACGTCGCGGATGCTCGGAGCATTGGTCAGCAGCATGATGAAACGATCGACACCAACGCCGCAACCTGCCGCCGGCGGCATGCCGTATTCAAGCGCGCGCACGTAGTCCGCGTCATAGAACATCGCTTCCTCGTCGCCCGCCGCCTTTGCCCGGGCCTGCTCGTTGAAGCGGGCCGCCTGGTCCTCCGGATCATTCAGTTCGGAAAATCCATTGGCGGTTTCGCGGCCGACGATGAAAAGCTCGAAGCGTTCGGTGATCTCGGGCCGGCGATCCGACGCACGTGCCAGCGGCGAAACCTCGACCGGATAGTCGACGATGTAGGTGGGCTGGGTCAGCTTGGACTCGGCGACTTCCTCGAACAGCGCAAGCTGCAAAGCGCCAAGGCCGGCCTCCTCCGCGTGGGTGCTGCCGCGCGAGCGCAGTTCGCGGTGCAGGAACTCGCGATCGGCGAGCTGTGTGCCGGTGTATTGGGCAGCATGCTGCCGGATCGCCTCGACGATCGTCATCCGGGCGAACGGCCGCGCCAGATCGATCGTCTGCCCCTGGTACTCGATGACGGCCGAGCCGGTGGCGGCGACGGCCACGTGTCGCAGCAGCCGCTCGGTGAAGTCCATCAGCCATTCGTAATCCTGGTACGCGGCGTAGAACTCCATCATCGTGAACTCGGGGTTGTGGCGCGGGCTCAGCCCCTCGTTGCGGAAGTTGCGATTGATTTCGAACACGCGCTCGAAGCCGCCGACGACCAGCCGCTTCAGGAACAGTTCCGGCGCGATGCGCAGGAACATCTCGATGTCGAGCGCGTTATGGTGCGTGACGAACGGCTTGGCCGCCGCGCCGCCGGGAATCACCTGCAGCATCGGTGTCTCGACCTCGAGGAATCCCTCGGCGACCATGAATTCGCGCATCGCGGAAATCGCCCGGCTGCGCAGGACGAACGCCGCGCGCGTCTCCTCGCTCATGATCAGGTCGACATAGCGCTGGCGGTAGCGCTGTTCGCGGTCCTCGAGCCCGTGGTACTTGTCGGGAAGAGGGCGTACCGACTTCGCGAGCAGCCGCAGCTCGCGGCAGCGCACCGACAGCTCGCCCTTCTGCGTCTTGAACAGCACGCCGCGGGCCGCGACGATGTCGCCGAGGTCCCAGTGCCGGAAGGCTTCGTGCGCGGCCTCGCCGGTATCGTCGTTCGCGACGTAGAGCTGGATCCGGCCGCTGCCGTCCTGCAGCGTCGCGAAGCTCGCCTTGCCCATCACCCGCTTGAGCATCATTCGGCCCGCAACGGCGACCTCGACATTGGCCTGCGCGAGCGCCTCGCGATCCAGGCTGCCGTACTGCGTATGCAGTTCGCCCGCCATGTGCGTGCGTCTGAAATCGTTCGGAAACGCCGGTCCGGCGGCCCGCAGCGCAGCGAGCTTGGCGCGACGCTCGGCGATGATCTGGTTCTCGTCGACCGGCGCGGCAGGGATCGGGTCGTTCATCAGGGCCTCACGCGTCGCGCACATCGGCGACCGGCTGGTTTCCGAAATCGGGGCGCGCGAGATACGCCAGCACACGCGCAGCGGCGGCTTCCGGCGTCGGCAACTGCCCGCTGGTCTTTAGGTCGACGAAATGGAACTGCTCGGGGAAGCCCTCCGCCTCGCTGGCGCGCAACTCACCCTGCATGTCGGTGTCGATGACCCCTGGCGCCAGCGCCGCGATGCGCGCCGGGTGAGGCAGCAGCGCTTCGTCGACAGCAACCACGCGCGAATAGTGATCGACTCCGGCCTTCGCGGCGCAGTACGCGGCCCAACCGGCGATCGGTCGCCTGCCGGCGCCCGAGGAGATGTTGAGCACGCGCTTGTCGATTGCCCAGGCGCGCGTCGCACGCAGGAATGCGGCGCTGAGCAGGAGCGGCGCTTCGAGGCCGACGCGCAGCACCGCGGCGAGCTGATTCGCATCGGCGCGTTCGATCGGCCCGACCCGGCCGAGCAGGCCGGCGTTGTTGATCAACGTCGCGGCACTGAAGCCCGCCGCGGCATGCTGATGCAGCCAGGTCGCGAGCCGCGCGGCGGCGCTCACGCCATCGCCGAGGTCGATCGCCCACTGTTCGAGCGCGGTGCCGGCGGCAAGCGCCCGGTCAGCCAGCGCCGGGTCGGGATGCCGCGCCATCGTCAGCAGATGCACGTCCGGCGCGAGCAGTTGCTCGGCCATCGCTGCGCCGAGCCCGCGCGAAGCCCCGGTCAGGATGTAAAGGCGTCGCGGAGTCATGGTCTCAGGAAATGTAGGCGAGGTCGCGCACGCCGTGGCGTTCGACCCAGGCCGGATAGCCGGCAATGGCCAGGCCGAACATCAGCGTGTCACGCATCCGGCCGTGATGGTCGCGCGCTTCGGCTCGCATCACCCCCTCTTCGGCCAGGCCGGCGCGGCGCATGACGTTTGCACTGGCGGCGTTGCCGGCGTCACAGGTGCCGAAGACGCGGTTTACCTGCATGTGTTCGAACGCGTACTGGATCAGGAGCCGGACTACTTCGCTGGCGAGTCCCTGGCGCCGCGCAGACTGCAGCAGGAAATAGCCGATTTCCGCTTTCGGCGTATTCCAGTCCGGCGCGTGGAAGCCGGAGCCGCCGAGGAACTCGCCCGCCTCGCTCCAGATTCCCATTGGCATGTTCGATCGCAACGCGAACTCGGCATGCATGCGGACGACGTATGACTCGGAGTCTTCGGGCCGCTGGTGTTTCTGCGGCCACATCATCCACTGCATCAGCTCGGCGCGCTGCGGCGCCAGACCGGCGAAAAAAGCCGCGCCGTCGCCCGGTCGATAACGGCGCACCAGGACGCGGCCGCTCGCCACCCCGTCGGGCAGCGGCAACAGCTCCGGCTTGGACTGTGCGGGGCGTTCCGTCATCAGACTCCCTGCTTCAGGCTGGCCTGGATGAAATCGTCGAGGTCGCCGTCGAGCACCGCCTGCGTGTTTCCGATTTCGACGTTTGTGCGCAGGTCCTTGATCCGCGACTGGTCGAGCACGTACGAGCGGATCTGGTGGCCCCAGCCGATGTCGGTCTTCGAAGCCTCGAGCGCGCTCTGTTCGGCCATGCGCTTGCGCAGCTCCTGCTCGTACAGCTTCGACTTCAGCATCGCCATCGCTTCCGCGCGGTTGCGGTGCTGGCTGCGGTCGTTCTGGCTCTGCACGACGATGCCCGACGGCGCGTGCGTGATCCGAACCGCCGACTCGGTCTTGTTCACGTGCTGGCCGCCCGCGCCCGAAGCGCGATACACATCGATGCGAAGGTCGGCCGGGTTGATGTCGACCTCGATCGTTTCGTCGACTTCCGGGTAGACGAAGACGCTGGCGAACGACGTGTGGCGGCGCGCGTTAGAGTCGAACGGCGACTTGCGCACGAGCCGGTGGATGCCGGTCTCCGTGCGCAGCATTCCGTACGCATATTCGCCGGAGAGCTTGATCGTCGCGCCCTTGATGCCCGCCACCTCGCCCTCGGTTTCGTCGAGCAGTTCGGGCTTGAAACCGTGCCGCTCGGCATAGCGCAGGTACATGCGCTCGAGCATCGACGCCCAGTCCTGGGCCTCGGTGCCGCCAGCGCCGGCCTGGATCTCGATGAAACAGTTGTTGGGATCGAGCGGATTGTTGAACATCCGCTGGAACTCAAGTTCGGAGACCTTCTTCGCCAGGGCGGCAACGTCGGACTCGACCGCGACCAGCGTCGCGTCGTCCTCATCGGAGCGCGCCATCTCGAACAGCTCGCCCGAATCGCGCACGCCCGCTTCCAGCGCGTGCATCTTCTGCACGATCAGGTCGAGGTTCTTCTGCTCCCGCCCCAGTTCCTGTGCGCGCTTGGGATCGTCCCAGACCTTCGGGTCTTCCAGCGCGCGGCCGATTTCCTCAAGTCGACGCTCCTTCGCGTCGACGTCAAAGATACCTCCGGAGTTCAGCGAGGCGGCCGCGCAGCTCGGCAATCGTGCCTTCGATCTGATTGAGGCGTTCGGCTTCCATCGTGACCTTTCGAAAGCCGCGGATTATAGGCGGCGATCGGCGGTGGGGTCGTCTGCGGGTCGGACCTGCGCGGCGGCGATGTCAGCCGCGTCGCCCGCAGCGCGAATGCGATCGATCTGGTCGACGAACACCCGCACCAGCGTCGGATCGAACTGCCGGCCCGCCTGTGCTTCGAGGTATCCCAGCACCTCGTCCTGCGGCCAGGGCTCCTTGTAGACGCGCTCGAAGCTGAGCGCGTCCCAGACGTCGACGATCGCGAACAGCCGTGCCGGCAGCGGGATCTGCTCGCCGCTGAGGCCGCGCGGATAACCCTTGCCGTCCCAGCGCTCGTGATGACAGTAAGGGATGTCGATCGCGGGTCGGAGGAAGTCGATGGAGTCCAGCAGGTCATGGCCGATCTGCGCATGCGTGCTCATCAGCTCGCGCTCCGCCGGCGTGAGCGGACCGGGCTTGATCAGGATGCTGTCCGGAATGCCGACCTTGCCGACATCGTGCAGCACGGCGCCGCGCTCGAGGTGCACGAGATTCTCGCCGCTGACGCCGGCGAGTCGTGCGAACTCGACCGTCATCGCGGTCACGCGCTGCGTGTGGTTGCGTGACTCCTGGTGGCGCAGATCGAGAACCGCCATCAGGCCGCGGATTGTCTGGTCATAGGTGTCGACCAGCGCCTGGTTGGCCGACTCGAGCTTTCGCACTGCGTGCCGGATCAGGAAGTAAAGCAGGATGCCGGTCACGATGACGTAGCCCCAGCCCTTGACGAGCTGCGCCGTCGCGCGCGCCGCCGGCTCCGCGAAGCGCGCCTCGATGAACAGGTCCGACAGGAAGATCCAGAGCCCGCCCAGCACGACGTAGATCAGCACGATCCGCTGCTGCGGGTTGAGTCGCATTCGTAGGGAAGAGGGTAGTCGCCTCAAGCGCGAAATGGCAGCCAGCCAGGAAGGTGGATCGCGTCTTACGCTAGCCGACGCGGTGGCAGCGCGCAATGCCGCTTTCGATTTTCGACGATCGCCGCCGGACATCGTTACTCCGCCGCGTGTTCGATCACGAGCTGCAGTCGCCGGGCGCCCATGTATTCGTCGGCCACCGGCCGATACGCGAGCCGCACGTGCGCCGGAAGTCGCTCCGTGTGACGGAACCAGATCGCGTCGTACCGCCTGCCGTCGAGACCGAGCGAGAGCTTCAGGTGCCTGTCCTTCAGCAGCCGCTGCTCGAGCACATCGAACTCGTTGTCGAACAGCGGCGCCGGAAATCCCTGGCCCCAGACATGCTCGTCGATCGCATTGATCAGCGAAAGGCAGATCTCGCCCGCTGCCAGCGGCCCGTCGGTGGCGACGGACCGCGCAAAGAGTGCGCGGTCGCAGGTCGTGCACGTCGCTTCCTCGAACTCGGCCGCGAAGCGCTCGTAGCTCTCCGCCGGCAGCGTCAGGCCCGCCGCCATTGCATGGCCGCCGAACCGGCTCACCAGCGCAGGAGCACGCTTGGTCACGAGGTCGAGCGTGTCACGCAGGTGAACGCCTTCGATCGAACGGCCGGAGCCTCGCAGCTCGCGCTCGCCAGCGCGCGCGAACGCGATCGTCGGCCGGTGGAATTTCTCCTTCACGCGCGATGCGACCAGCCCGACCACGCCCTGGTGCCAGTCCTCATCGAACAGGCAGATCGTGCTGCGCGAATCCACCGTCGCTTCATCGATCGCCGCCAGCGCGTCGAGCTGCATGTCGCTTTCGAGCGCGCGCCGGTCGCGGTTCAGCTGATCGAGTTGCTGCGCGAGCTCGAGTCCGCGCTCGAAGCTGTCGGTGACAAGGCACTCGATGCCGATCGTCATGTCGGTCAGGCGACCGGCGGCATTGATGCGCGGCCCGATCGCGAAACCGAGGTCAGAAGCACGAGCGGTCCGCGCATCGCGCCCCGCGACCTGGAACAGCGCCGCGATGCCTGCATGCAGGCGGCCACTGCGGATCCGCTGCAGTCCCTGCGCGACCAGGATGCGGTTGTTGCGGTCGAGCCGCACGACATCGGCCACGGTTCCGAGCGCAACCAAGTCGAGCAGCGCATCGAGTCGAGGCTGCGTGTCCTCGCCGAAGTGCCCGCGCGAACGCAGCTCGGCCCGCAGCGCGAGCAGCACATAGAACATCACTCCGACGCCGGCCAGGTGCTTGCTGGGGAAACCGCACCCCGGCTGATTTGGATTGACGATGCACGCCGCCGCTGGCAGGACGGCACCAGGCAGATGATGATCAGTGACCAGGACGGCGATGCCGAGTTCGTTCGCACGCGCAACGCCTTCTACGCTGGCGATGCCGTTGTCGACGGTGATCAGCAGGTCGGGTTGACGCTGCGCCGCGAGCTCGACGATCTCGGGCGTCAGGCCATAGCCGTATTCGAAGCGGTTGGGAACTAGGTAGTCGACCTCGGCGCCCATCGCGCGCAGGCCGCGCATTCCGACTGCGCAGGCGGTTGCGCCATCGCAGTCGTAGTCGGCGACGATCAGCAGGCGTGCGCCGGCCTCGATGGAGTCTGCGAGCAGGCGGGCGGCATCATCAACGTGCGACAGCGCGCCGGGCGCCGTCAGTCCGGCGAGCAGCAGGCGGGTCTCTTCGAGCCGCTCGACTCCGCGCGCGGCCAGCACGCGCGCGAGCGCCACCGGCAGGCCTTCGCCCGCCAGCCTGCGCGCGGTTGCGGGATCGAAGTCGCGAACGACGAGTCGCGTCATTCGGTGAACACAGCGGGCACGGCCAGGCGCTGCCAGCGCAGCCAGCGAGCCGACGGCCGAGCGCGCAACTGGCGCAGTTTCTCGCGACCCGAAAGCACGAAATCGATAGCGTGTTCCTCCCCGAGTGTGGCGAGGCGGCGGTCAACCATCGCCATCGCGGTCAGCCAAGCCCCACGATCGAAGCGCTTCCTTGGCACGAACGCTTCGTCCCAGATCAGCAGCGCGTTGTCGACCGGCGTCGACCCGGGCACAGACGCCCGTGCACCTGCGGCTAACGCTGCCCCGCGCCAGGCTGGCGTTTCTGACTGCACCTCCTTGTACACGATCGATCGCAACGGCTCCCAGACGCCGCCGCCGTGCAGCCAGAGGCTGTTGATCATCGGTCGACCGCTCGCCTCGCGTCGCTCGTTGACATCGTGCACGTGCCATGCCATCTGGATCTCGTTGAGCAGATGGTTCCAGCGCCCGGCGTCGCGACCGCCGGGCAGATGCGAGGTGACCGAATCGCCGATCACGACGTCGAGCGGAACGGCTTCGATCGACCACGGCTGCCCGGCTTGCAGGAACCAGTGGTGCCCCGATCTCAGGAACCGGCATCCGTACTGCCCGGCCAGTTCATTGGCGACCGCAAGCAATGCCTCAGCTTCGTTTTCCTCCGCGGGATGTGCGTCGAGTCGCTGCGCGATCAGGTGATCGCCGGCCAGAGCGAGGTGGATCGGATCGGCGTGCCAGACCTGGCCGTCGTTCGGCGACCCGCAGGCGGCGGCCCAGGCATAGGGCGCAGTGACCGGCGGCGGCTTCGACTGGAACAGGGCATCGGCGATCCAGTCCAAATGAGCTGCCCCGCGCACGGATTCGGCGGCCGCGGATTCGTTCGCGATCTCCGATCGCGCGAGCCGGTCGAAAAGCACCGGCGTGTCGAGCGAAGGCAGAAGGTCGGCGGAGAGTTCGGAAGGCACGAGCGAGCCGGGCAGACACAGCGTCAGGCGCATCGAGTCATTCTACGGGCGCGACGAGACGCGCATCGACGCAACGCCTGCTTGGATACAATCGCCTCGCCCTGCGCTTTCAACGGTGCCCGACCTTCCATTGAATCTTCCGTACGAACTTCGAATCGGGCTGCGCTACACGCGTGCCGGCCGGCGCGCGCGCCGTCGCAACGGCTTCATTTCGTTCATCTCCGGCATCTCGATGCTCGGCATTGCGCTCGGCGTGCTGGCGCTAATCGTCGTGCTGTCCGTGATGAACGGATTCGTTTCCCAGGTGCGCGACCGCATGCTGTCGGTGGTGTCGCATGTCGAAGTCGCGGCGCTGAACGGCGCGCTGCCGGACTGGCGCGCGGTGGAGCAGGCGGCGCGCCGGAATCCGGACGTGGTCGGCGCCGCGCCCTACATCAACGCGCAGGCGCTGCTGACGCGCGGGGACAGCGTGCGCGGAGTGCTGGTGCGCGGCGTCGATCCGGCTGCGGAGCCGGCAGTTTCGGATATCGCAAGCCAGGTTCGCGGTGCCCCGTTGTCGGCGCTGAGCGACGGCGAGTTCGGGATCGTCCTGGGCGGCGAACTGGCGCGCACGCTCGGCGTCGCAATGGGCGAGAAGGTGACACTGATCGCACCGCAGGGCCAGGTGACGCCGGCGGGAGTTGTGCCGCGCCTCAAGCAGTTCACGGTGCTCGCGACCTTCGATTCCGGACACTTCGAGTACGACAGCGCGCTGGCCCTGATCCACATCGGGGATGCGGCACGGCTGTTTCGCGTCGACGGCCCGACCGGCGTGCGACTGAAGCTCACCGACATGCTGCGCGCCCCCGAGATCGGGCTAGAGCTCGCGCGTTCGCTCGGACCGGGCCTGCTGGTGCGCGACTGGACGCGTCAGAACCGCAGCTGGTTTGCCGCCGTGCAGGTCGAGAAGCGGATGATGTTCATCATCCTGGCGCTGATCGTCGCGGTCGCCGCGTTCAATCTCGTGTCGACCCTGGTGATGACCGTGACGGAGAAGCAATCGGACATCGCGATCCTGCGCACGCTGGGCGCGAGCCCGCGCAGCGTGATGGCGGTTTTCATGGTCCAGGGTGCGTTGATCGGAGTGCTCGGCACGCTGCTCGGCGTCGCCGGCGGGCTGCTGCTCGCGAATCATCTTGACGTGATCTTTCCGTGGATCGAACGCATGGCAGGGTTTGCGCTGATCCCGAAGGACATCTACTTCATCAGTTCATTGCCCTCG
>Ga0209592_1000466_pt1 | contig 12137 bp, 9 predicted proteins | sample PPLLak2March2015_2_FD_187251 | JGI IMG/M metagenome (GOLD analysis project Ga0209592, IMG submission 187251) | Freshwater sediment microbial communities from Prairie Pothole Lake near Jamestown, North Dakota, USA - PPLs Lake P8 Core (3) Depth... | ecosystem: Environmental > Aquatic > Freshwater >... | reverse complement strand
GTCGTCCCCTCATCATACATTCAGCCGGATCTTTCGTACCCTGACGAACCGGGGTTGCGGATTCCGGACTGGATTGTGCTCATCATCTTCTTTGGCGTCTTTCTGGTGACAGTCGTCCCGTTAGGATGGTTCATGGTTAAGGTGATCAGAGGGGAACCCCATATCCTCTCACCGCTCACTGGGCCTCTCGAACAACGGCTCCTCACGTGGTCTCAGGTGAAGGCTGATGATGAGATGGACTGGAAGACCTTTGCCATCGCGATGATGGTTTTCTCGCTTGTGGGGATCATCTTTCTCTTCGTGCTCCAGCTTGCCCAGCCCGCCCTGCCGCTCAATCCTGCAGGTGTTGGATCTCCTTCATGGGACCTCGCACTGAACACTGCAGTCAGTTTTGTCACCAATACCAACTGGCAGGCGTATGCCGGGGAGACCGGTGTCAGTTACCTCACCCAGATGATGGGGCTGTGTGTCCAGAACTTCGCATCAGCGGCAACAGGAGTGGCGGTTCTGGTCGGCCTGATATACGGCCTCTCACGGAGGTCATCATCCACTATCGGTAACTTCTGGGTGCTGCTCATCCGGGGCGTCATGATCCTTCTGCCGATCAGTATCATCATTGCGCTTATACTCGTATCGCAGGGCACGGTCCAGACGTTGAGCGGACCGGTTACCGTTCCGCTTCTCGATCCGGTGCGGGATGCAAGCGGTGTCCTGGTCACCACCCAGACGATCCCGCTGGGTCCCGCTGCATCCCAGATTGCGATCAAGCAGCTCGGCGTAAACGGAGGTGGTTTTTTCAACACAAATTCCGCTCACCCGTTCGAAAATCCCACGCCGTTTACCAACTTCATTGAGATTATTGCGATCCTGCTGATCCCGGCAGCGCTCTGCTATTCGTTTGGGAGGATGGTCGGGGCCGGCAGGAAAGGTGTCAGCATCCTGGTGGCAATGACGCTCATCTTCATTCCGCTCCTGGGCTTTGCCATCTGGGCGGAACTCGGGGGCAATCCTGCATTTGACAGGATGGGAATCGACCAGGCAACAACCGATCTCCAGCCGGGAGGCAACATGGAGGGCAAGGAAGTGCGGTTCGGCATCATGTCATCAGCGCTCTTCTCCGTTGTTACCACATCCGCATCCTGTGGGGCAGTCAATTCGATGCATGACTCATTCACTCCGCTTGGCGGGCTCGTCCAGCTCCTCATGATGCAGCTCGGGGAGGTGGTCTATGGCGGTATCGGGTCCGGCCTGTACGGCATGCTCGTCTTTGTAATCATCGCAATGTTCATTGCCGGGCTCATGGTCGGCCGGACCCCGGAGTATCTTGGCAAGAAGATCGAACCGAGGGAAATGACGATTGCCACCATCATTATCCTCGTCCCCATTTTCCTGATCCTCATCGGTTCGGCGGTCGCGGTTCTTGTGGATCCGGGAAAAACCGCAGTACTGAATCCAGGCCCCCATGGTTTCTCCGAGATCCTGTATGCCTTCACCTCTGCTTCCCAGAACAACGGCAGCGCCTTTGGAGGGTTGTCAGCCAACAGTGTATTCTATAATCTCATGACCGCTGCCTGCATGGTTATCGGTCGTTTCGGGATCGCCATCCTCACCCTTGCTCTTGCCGGTTCACTCGTCGTAAAAAAGATCGTCCCGGCGGGAGAGGGGACGCTGTCAGATCATCGCCCGCTCTTCATCATCTGGCTGGTCTTTGTCGTGATCATTATCGGGGTGCTCAGCTTCCTCCCCGCTCTTGCCCTTGGTCCCATTGTCGAACATCTCATGCTCAGCGGGGGTGCGTGAACCGTGCCAAAACCTTCCGGAAAGCAAACTTCTCGTATTCTCCTGCCGGCGATCTACCGGCGGGCGATTATCGATGCGGTCGTCAAACTTGATCCACGCCGGATGATCAGGAACCCGGTCATGTTCGTTGTCGAAGCCGGCAGCGCCCTTACCACTCTGCTCTGGCTCCAGGCACTTACCGGGAAAGGTGAAGCGCCCGCCGGGTTCATTGGTGCGATCTCGGCGTGGCTCTGGTTCACCGTTCTCTTTGCCAACTTTGCCGAGGCACTTGCGGAAGGAAGGGGCAAAGCACAGGCAGAGTCACTACGGAAGATGCGTCAGGACACGCAGGCAAAGAAGCTCTATCTCGGGTACGAGGTCGCGAAAGGCAGGGAGCCGGTCACTTCAGATTATCTTGTCGTTTCATCCGCGACTCTTCACCGGAGCGATCTTTTTTACGTGAAAGCAGGGGACACCATCCCGGTCGATGGTGATGTGATCGAAGGGATCGCATCGGTGAACGAGAGTGCGATCACGGGGGAAAGTGCACCGGTCATCCGTGAATCCGGCGGAGACCGCAGTGCTGTAACGGGTGGCACGGTCGTACTTTCGGACTGGCTCATTATCCAGGCGAGTGCAGGTGCCGGCGAAGGGTTTCTCGACCATATGATCAGTCTTGTTGAAGGTGCGAAACGACAGAAGACGCCGAACGAGGTTGCGCTGAATATCCTTCTTATCGGGCTGACTGCGATATTTCTCGTGGTTTGTGTAACGCTGTGGGCATTCTCTCTCTACAGTGTGCAGGCCGGAGGTTCCGGCATTCCCGTAACCATTACCGTCCTTGTCGCCCTGCTTGTCTGCCTGGCACCAACCACCATCGGCGGCCTGCTCAGTGCTATCGGTATTGCCGGCATGGACCGGCTTATCCGCCGGAATGTAATTACTACTTCTGGCAGAGCTATTGAAGCGGCAGGTGACGTCGATGTTCTCCTGCTTGACAAGACCGGGACGATTACCCTTGGTAACCGGCAGGCAGTAGATCTCATCAGGGTTGACGGAACGGTTATGCTGGACCTTGCGGATACCGCCCAGCTCGCCTCTCTTGCAGATGAGACTCCCGAAGGACGCAGCATTGTTGTGCTGGTAAAAGAAAAATACGGGCTTCGCGGAAGGACTGTCGGGGCCTCAGAGTCTGGTACGGGAATGGAGTTTATCCCGTTTTCGAGCCAGACCCGTATGAGTGGTGTCAACTTTGATAATGTCCAAATCAGGAAGGGTGCCGCAGATGTGATGTTCAGGTATATCGAAACGAGTGGCAATGTAGTATCAGAGGCTTTAAGAAAAGAAGTCGAGACGATCTCACTTGCCGGAGGGACACCTCTCATTGTCACCAGGAATGGCAAGGCGTACGGTGTTATTCACCTGAAAGATATCGTAAAAGGTGGCATAAAGGAGCGGTTTATCCAGCTCAGGAGGATGGGCATCAGGACGGTGATGATCACCGGTGATAACCGTCTCACGGCCGCAACCATCGCCGCAGAGGCCGGAGTCGATGATTTCCTCGCGGAAGCGACGCCGGAGAGCAAGCTGAACCTCATACGCGAGTACCAGACCGGCGGGCGTATGGTAGCGATGACCGGAGACGGGACCAATGATGCCCCCGCCCTTGCCCAGGCTGACGTTGCTGTTGCCATGAATACCGGGACGCAGCCTGCCCGCGAAGCCGCAAACATGATCGACCTGGACAGCAACCCGACAAAACTGATCGAGATCGTTGAGATCGGAAAACAACTCCTCATGACCCGCGGGGCACTCACCACGTTTTCAATAGCAAACGACCTTGCAAAATATTTTGTGATCATCCCTGCTGCTTTCATCACCACATATCCTGCCTTATCCGCTCTGAATATTCTGGGCCTTCAGAACGCGATCCTGTCAGCAGTAATCTTCAATGCCCTGATTATTGTCGCGCTCATCCCGCTTGCACTTCACGGGGTGGCCTATCGCCCGATGACCGCCGAAGTCGCCCTGAGGAATAATATCGTAATCTATGGAGTCGGCGGGATCATCGCCCCCTTTATCGGGATAAAGGTTATTGATATGGTGCTCGTACTCATGGGTGTGGGGTGACAGGGTACTATGGTTATTGCTCCTGAATGTCGTCCCGATCCTGATGTTCTTCTTGCGAGGGTGCAAAGCGAGGAACGCACAAAGAACCGGGGCAAGCTGAAAATCTTCCTCGGGTACATTGCAGGTGTCGGGAAGACCTACGAAATGCTGAGGGCAGCACACCTCCGGCGATCCGAAAGTATTGACGTACAGGTCGGTTATGTGGAGACCCATGGCAGGCCGGAGACAGAGGCGCTGCTTGATGGGCTCACTCTCATCCCCCGGAAGACGGTTGACTACCGGGGGGTCACACTCACGGAGTTTGACCTTGATACAACTCTCTGTCTCCGCCCATCACTCGTTCTTGTCGACGAACTCGCTCACACGAATATTCCCGGTTCACGGCACCCCAAGCGTTACCAGGATGTCGAGGAACTGCTTGATGCCGGTATCGATGTATATACGACGCTGAACGTCCAGCATATCGAGAGTCTCAATGATGTCGTTGCCCAGATCACCGGTGTGCTGGTACGCGAAACAGTCCCTGACCGGGTGATCGATGAAGCGTCAGAGATCGAAGTCGTCGATCTTACCCCTTCGGAACTTCTCCAGCGGTTGCGGGACGGGAAAGTCTACGTCCCTGATATGGCAGCCCGGGCAATCGAGCAGTTCTTCAATGAAGGGAACCTCTACGCACTGCGTGAACTTACCCTCCGCCGTGCCGCAGAGCGGATCGACGAACAGATGCTTGCCTATATGCAGACCCGGGCAATACCAGGGCCGTGGGCTGCGGGGGAGCATATCCTCGTCTCAGTTGGATCAGGTCCGTTATCTGAGCGACTGGTAAGGACTGCCCGAAGGCAGGCCGACAGGATGGGGGCCCAGTGGACTGCCATTTATATAGAAACACCGGCACACTACCGGCTTTCAAAAGAAGCAAAGGAGCAACTGACCCGGACCCTGCAGCTTGCCGGAAAACTGGGAGCGACTACGGTCACCGTATTCGGGCTTAACATTGCAACAACCGTGATCGATTATGCACGCCGGCACAACATTACCCGCATCATAATCGGGAAAACACTGCGCCCCCGGTGGCAGGAGTATGTTTTTGGATCAGTTGTCGATCAACTCATCCATTACAGCGGGAATATCGATATCTACGTTATCAGCAGCAGCGAGCATATCCCGCAGAAAATCGGTGACCTGGATTTCCTGCTCCCGGTCACTCTTCCCCGGGATTATCTTGCCTGCACTGGACTTGTCGCTGCTGTTACTATTATCGGCTTGCTGATAAAATCGTTCATTTCTCCGACAAATCTTGCCATGCTCTTCCTGCTTGCAGTTGTCGTTGTCGCATTCCGGCGGGGACTCCGCCCGGCAATTTTCACTGCCATTATCGGGGTTATTGCCTTTGATTTCTTCTTTATTCCGCCGTACTTTACTTTCAGGGTGAGCGATACCGAATACCTCATCACCTTTGCAGGTATGATCATTGTCGGTGCCCTCATCAGCCTGCTCGTGACCAGGGCACGTGAGCATGCATTTGCCGCACAGGCGCGGGAGAATGAGACTGGGACGCTGTACGCCCTTTCCCAAGACCTTGCTGTGGCTGCCGATGCTGACTCGATCATTTCAGCGGTTACCCGCCATATCCAGGAAATATTCCACTGGGAAAGCGTCGTTCTTCTTCCGGATGAGGATCGTCTTACCGTTCACCCGTCAGGTTCCGGGCCTGTGCTGGATGCAGACGACATCGCAGTAGCGACCTGGGCATTCCAGCATAAGAGTATTGCCGGTTATGACACCGACACCCTCCACGGGTCCCGGCTCAGGTATATTCCGCTGCAAAGTTCGGCAGGGGTTATCGGGGTCATCGGAGTGAAACCCGCCGATCCGGAGGGAGTTATTACTCATGAACAGGAGCGGGTCCTTACGGCTTTTGCAAACCAGATGGCACTTGCTCTTGAGCGGGTGAACCTGGTCGGGACTTCCCGGAAGTAAAGTCAAGGTAACAGCGAGGTGAACCGACTCCCCATATCTTTTCCTGGTTCCCACCGATCAGTTCTTTATAGTTGGTAAATAAGAATCCGTACAGGAATGGACCGGATTTCGTTTCGTTTTCAGATATACATCACAGTGTTCCTGTTCGTAATCATTGGTGGAATAATCGCGCTGATGTTCGAGGAGGGATTCTCTTTTCTCGATGCATTCTATTTCATCATCGTCACCATCGCAACTGTCGGATATGGTGACCTGCACCCGGTCACCCCCCTGGGAAAAATGACCGTTATCATCATCATCCTCTGCGGGGTGGGTGTATTTATCGGGCTTGTGGCAAATTCAATTGAATACCTTATTGACAAGCGGGAACGTGCCGAGCGCCTGAAAAAATTGAACATGATTATCGGGGTTCTCTTTTCTGAACTGGGGACCCGGCTGCTCAAGGTGTTTGGGGAGAATGACCCGGCTATCGGTGAAATTCGGGCGGCCCTTGTCGTTGTGGACAAGTGGTCGGAAGATGATTTTGCGCGAGCGTTTGGTCTGCTGAACCACCATTCCTATGCAGTTAAAAGTCAGGATTTTAACCTGGAGCATCTCCGTGACCAGCTTAAAAATCAGGAAGACTTCATGATCCGGATGCTGGAAAATCCCGAGCTGCTCGAGCATGAGGCCTTCACCGAACTGATGCAGGCATTATTCCACCTGAATGAGGAACTGGTAATCCGCGAACGGCTTACTGATCTTCCCCAAAGCGATTACAACCACCTTTCCGGGGACATAAACCGTGCATACCGGCACCTTGCTCTCGCATGGCTTCGGTATATGCAGCACCTTAAAGCACATTACCCGTATCTCTTCTCCCTGGCAATGAGAACCAACCCGTTTGATGTGAATGCATCGCCGATCGTGCGGTGATGCGGGATTATATCTTTCAATACGTTCATCTGGATTCATGCAGTATTCTGCGAATGAAGTTTTGTCCTGAATTCCAAATTCGTTGATGTACCCAGTTCAGCCCAACGCCAGATCCTGAAGATCGAAATCTGGTCTGGAGAAACGGAAATCAACTAGGTCCATACCTTTTTTTTGATTTGAAAAAGGACTCTTTTCTCTCCATACAATGATGAACACCGCCGCCCCCGAAGGGACGCCCCCGCGGCGGATCAACAACTGAAAACATTTCTTAAAAACTTCCTGACCCGCCGTGCCTCGGAGAGGCCCTGAGGCGGGTGGCCTCATAAAAAATAACGGTTTCATGGGAAATTGTCGGAAAATTGATCTGACGCTCTTCATAATTGCGGCAATCGTCCCATCGCTCCCAGCCCTGGAGTATCCCCGAAATTCGAAAGCTATTCATAAGGTTGATGAAGGAATACTCCGTGGAATTGAAGGACTGGTGAGAGGAATCATTGTTATAGCCTCTTCAGAATATAAAAAAAAAGGATACCGACAGGAGTCCCCCACCCAGATAAAATGTTATTTTAGTGTTCCAGCACCGCCAGGATATTTTCACAACAGGGAAGATCGCTCATTGCCGGTACGGGAATATCCGTAAAAGCGATACCCGCAACAGGTTGAAGCCTGATAAGCCTCCGCAACTGCTTTTTTGACATGCGGACAGGTTCACCTGTTTCAGCAGACCTGTCTGCAATAGCCAGGCTTCTCGTTGTTGTTGCGATATTGAATGCAGCGTTCACATCAGCGTGTGCGACATACCCGCAGTGGGGACATTCGAACCGTTTGCGGAACCGCCTCCCGTAGTTACCGCAGCGACTGCAGCGCTTCGACGTGTATGCAGGATTTACGTAGAGGACATCGATCCCCCGCTCGTTCGCACGTTTCTCCACCAGCCGCTGGAGGGAGTAAAATGATCCATTATCGAAGGAGAAATCATACAGTCCCTGCATACTGTCAGGGCGGGAGTAGCGTGTGGAAAAGAGCTTTTCGAATTTGATGCCCGACCCGAGTGACTCGGCAAACGAGACAATCTGGCGGGAGATGGTGTTGATGGCTGTTTTGAAATTTTTCCGTTCCCGGGATTTATACTTTTTAAGTTTCCAGAGTTTGCCTTCTTTCCATAATTTCGTGCAGTTTTTCAATGAATGACTGTGATTGTAGTGGATATTTTTCCCCAGTTTCATTACCTTCCCGCTGACCGGTTCGGCCGCGACCGCCACATGGCCGGTCGTGTTCAGGTCGACCCCGATCCAGCGGGGTTGTATGAATATGGCTGGATGAACTTCGATCACCTTCCCATCCTGTTTCATAATTCAACTGCTGTACGAAATGCCTCAGGGTAAAACAAGTTCTGGTGAAAGCCTCCTTTCCAAATAGTCAATAATCATTTCATATGGAATATATCTTTTGGTCAGAAAAGGCCCGGATTAAAAAAATGATTGATTAATGGGCTCTATAGAGAACCCGATCTTACATGGGTAACAGGTATTCAGATTGATGCGGATTTCCACGGTTATCATTCAGGGGATGCCACAGAGGCGGGGGCAAAGCTCCCGGAAACGTTATAAAATGATGATCTCTAAAAAGAGCCGAATAATGCTGGTAAAATTACTCAGACTATCACAATATAGGCGACCAGCGAGAGCAGGAATGCCAGGAGGAGCATCGCAAGGGACAGTGGCGCAATAAATACGAGCATGGCATTAACGGTGCTGGCAAGCTGGGAGATCCGGTTGGAGCCAAACACAACGATATGCTCGCAGTGTGCGGTGGCTCCCGCGACTTCTGCCGGTGCGAGGTTATCCAGCGCAGCCTGGAGTGCCTTCATCACCAGCGGCAGGAATTCAGCAGCCCCGACATGCATTCCTACCGGGTTTTTGCCCGTGATCGTGTTCACGACATGGGAATCCGTTGTCATCACTTCGGCATGGTCAACGATTTTCAGCACCTCTTCCAGCACTACTTCCCGGATTGCCTTTGCCATGTTGTTGCCATCGATGAGAAGGTAGGCGGTACGCTGCCCGTCAGCTTCGACAACGAGGACCTGAACCCCCAGGTCCCCGAATCCCTGTACACGGCTGAACGGCAGGGTATGGTGGCTGACGCCGATGCGGAACGGGTAGAGTGGCGTCGTACGGCACCTGTCCATTGCCTCCAGCGATGCCTGCTGGTACTCGGTCGCTGTAAGGGTTGCCAGGAGGACCGGCGACGAGAGATCGGTCATGCAGTTATGCGCATCCACGACGGCGACATGGGGGAACCAGCGGTGTCCCTCTGCCATAATGGTCATGCCGATCGAAAAATCAAGGTCTTCTGTCCGTTGCGGGGAACGGGTGGTCACCAGGAGAACCGAATCACCGAACCGCTGGTAAAGGACCTGCACGGAACCAACGGTCAGGCGCCCTGATCGCCCTGCAACACCGGAGTAGGAAATATTCTGTCGTGATTTCTGCAGCGCATCGATTACCTTGTCAATTTCCGTTTCTGAAACGAGGTTGAAGTCATGGGTTGCACACCCATGGGCGACCAGGGTCTCGTCCTTAAAATTGTCATGCAACACCTTGGGAAGGTTGCCTCCGCCGATCTCACCCATGGGGCCCGGGTGCAGGTTGGGGACGGTGAAGATTATCGGGTCAGCATGCGCCCTGCGGAAAAAGAAGCTGACCTGGGGCACAAATATCTCCTCGCCGATCTCCCGGAAGAAATTTTCCATTCCTTTTGAGGACCCGTCCGTCATATGGGCGATAAAAGCATTGATGAACGCAAGTCCGCGTATCTGGAAGGCACGCCTGAGCGGACGTTCGATCATCCAGATAAGGGCTGCAAAACCGAGGCCGAAGACGATATGCAGCACCAGGGCAAGGATACCGAATGATGGTGAGAAGAGGATTATACCTGCAAGGATCCCCACACTGCTCTGGGTGAAGGCCGGGACAAGCATCCGTATGACCCGGTAATCAGCGATGGCGACCAGCACGAACAGGCGAAGGCCAAAGACAAACCCGAGCGAGATTGCATAGAACAGGGGAATGAGCCTGACCGATGATGCGAGTGCGATAAATGTTATGATCACCCCAAAGACCGTGCTGGAAAGGGCAAGGAGGGCTGACCGGTTCCAGGTCATTGTTTTCCCGGTATATTCGATAATCGGTTTTGTCAGGACAAGAGCCGCTATTGCCGGGAGGGTGAATGCCAGGGTTCCTGAAAACGGCAGGGCAGAGAAAGGCAGGATCACCCATGCACGGACCCCCGCACCATCGATTATCAGGCCCAGGATGACAATGAGGAACAGTGAACGTTTCCACGAGGGAGCGGTAAAAATAAAGCGTGTGAGCTGACCGAGTTTTACATCACTGTTCTGGGCCATCAGGCAAAACCCCCGAGGACCATTTCATGGCGGCCGGGGGTGGACCGGACCTCACAAGTTGCGTAGGTGATCGGCCGCGAGTAAAACGGTGCATTGAGGGTGAGGGTCTCGTACTCCCCGCCTTCCCCGGCCAGGTTAATCCGGTGGACGGCAGCGACCTGCAGAAGTCTCCTGATCAGGGCGTTATCGAACCGGGCCCCCAGGAAATCTTCGTCCAGCCCTTCCGCTGCCGTGACGATGATAATTGCCTCCATGCGGTCTGCGACTTCCCTGATCAGCGCCTCCGTGTCCATGTGCCACAAGGGTGTAAAAAGGTCTACCCCCAGCCTGTCGGTGATTGCCTTCACGCGGTCGGCCTGGTACCGGGATGCGACTGCCCCTGCGATGACGCCTTCAACATCGAGTGCGGCAAGTCCTGCTTCAAGGTCTGCAAGTTCCTCTTCCTTGCGTCCCTGCGTAGATATCTCCACGTACTCCATCCCGGCAACCTTTGCGATCGCGGCAACGGCGTCAAGGTTTGCGGAATGGAACATGTACGAGTCACGGTTCTTTGGGCGGGCAGTGACAAGGTACCTGACATCTTTCCCGCTGTCTATCGCCTTCTGGACGGAGAGAATGGAGTCCTTGCCTCCGGAGGTGAGCGCCGCCCAGCTCATGATCACACATTCCCTTTGGAGGGTACTCCGAGACTACCGAAATACTGCTGGTACCGGGCCCGCATCGTGTCCCAGTCTGCAAGGTGTGTCTGGCATCCGGCATGTTCCACTACGAATGAAGCGGTGACCGTACCGATCTTGCAGCAGGTCAGCGGCGGATACCCCTTGACATATGCAGAGAGGAACCCAGCCCGGTACGCATCGCCTGCCCCGGTAGGATCAACCAGGGTGACGGGGACGACCGGGATGAAGTGCTCTGCACCTGCTGTGTACAATGTGCTCCCGTTACCGCTCATGGTAAATATTGCAGTTCCCACCTGCCTGATAATCGCCTCTCTTGTCACGCCAAGAGTGGTGCACATCTGCTGCACCTCGTGCTGGTTGGCAAACAGGATATCGGTATTGGCAAGGATTGTCCCGAGCTGTTCCTTTGTGTACCAGAACACATCCTGCCCAGGATCGAACGAGGTGAACTCACTTCTCTCGGCAACCCTGCAGTTGAACTCCGGATCTGCCGTTGCCATGTGAACAAACGGGAGATGGGGGGCTTCGGAAGTGGCAAATGCCTTTGATGCACCCCATTCAAAAAAGGTCATCTGGTCACCTGCATCGTCCGTGAACATGAATGCCGTCGGCGTATTCGCATCCGGGACAACGAAGAACTGCTGGCGGACACCGATTCTTTTCATCCAGCGGTCATACTCGCTGCCGGCAAAATCGCTGCCTGTGCAGGATATGAGGGTAACCTGCCCTCCCAGGACGGCAATACCTGAAGCAATATTTGCCGCTCCCCCGCCGAAGTAGATCTGCCGCTCGGAGATATGCGTCGAGCAGTTTTTTGCCGGCAGGTGAGGTACCCGTGAGATGTAGTCTGTGGCGGTATGCCCGACGACATGGATCATATCGGCTGCACATCCAGCAGTTTCAGGGGCACTTCCCTGAGGGCTTTCCCGATCACCGATTTTGCAATCCGCTCGGCGTGCTCGGGGGATTCGGCCCTGAAGACCTTCATCTCGAGGACAAGGCCCACAAGGGCGGTGTCTGCAACGACAATCGCGCTGGACAGGGTCTCTTCACAATAAGGGCAGGTGAGAAAACCAGCCTCAACTTCCACATATTTTGCTGCAGGATTGAGCCGCTTTCCTGCCTCGCTGATGGCAATTCCGATCGCATCGTCAAGGGATTTGACATCGCGCAGGAACCATGCCGACTCCAGTGTCACTACATAATCAGGCATTGTTTTTCCTCCTTACCAGATATTCCGGTGC
>Ga0209592_1000462_pt1 | contig 12223 bp, 11 predicted proteins | sample PPLLak2March2015_2_FD_187251 | JGI IMG/M metagenome (GOLD analysis project Ga0209592, IMG submission 187251) | Freshwater sediment microbial communities from Prairie Pothole Lake near Jamestown, North Dakota, USA - PPLs Lake P8 Core (3) Depth... | ecosystem: Environmental > Aquatic > Freshwater... | reverse complement strand
AACAAAATCATCGACCGGAAGGATGTCCAGGAGATACTGGTTCATGAGAACATCGAATGTCTCATCTTCAAATGGGAGGTGACGGCAATCACAAAGATGAAGAGTATAATTATTTTGTTTAGTTTTAGAAATTCTTTTTTTGGCCTTTTCTACCATTTTCATGGAGACATCGATTCCATCCACCCACCCGTTAGGATTTCTCTTTAGTATCTCCACAAAATTAAGCCCTGTTCCAAGGGCGATTTCTAAAACTTTCTCTCCATTTTGAATAGCAGCGACCTTTAAGGCTCGTTGACGGGCTTTGGACTCCATCAGGATTCCAAACAAATCGTAGATCGGGGCTATCCAATTATATTTGCGAATAATCTCTTGATGCGTATATCTGGCGTCTAAGATTTCTAAATTCATTTCACATCTCCCTGAACCAATAGGAAGGGAGGCTCCCTTCCTTGCCCCATTCCTCCATGGGGAGAAAAATGATAGGGGGGTAAATGACAGGATTTAAAGGATAAGAGTCAATAATTTTTGATATGGGTGGGATTAAAATAATCCCTGATCCTTCCAAGAACAATATAGGGAATATCTTCTTTTCGTTTGACCGTATAGATGCTGATGTTTTTCTTCTTCTCAACGGCTTTTTGAAATCGGGCGGCATAAGGATTGTCTCCAATATGAACAGCCGTTACTCGATTTTGGATCTGCTCAAAAAATCCGATCAATGTCTCCAGGTTAGTGATTTTCATGTCTGTAATAATGAAAAAATCTAAGCTTTTCTTTACTCGGATCAATGGCATCAAATCTTCTAAATCCAAAGCCGTCCCGCCACCAAAATATTTACAGAGGACCCGGTAGATGTCCTCTCTCTGATCGGTATAATCTAAAATGTCTTTCCCCCCCATCGGGGCGTCGCTGAAATTATAGACCGCTACTTTTGAATTATTTTGGAGATAGGCATTGGTGGCACAGGCCGCTCCGAGGACGGCATAGGAGAGACTCTTTCGAGGGTTGATCATGCTTCCTGAAGAATCGATGGCAATCAAGCAATCCGGAGAACCTTCACTTTTCCCTCTCCCCTTCCCTTCCTTTTTAGTCCAAATCTGAGTGATGCCCGGCATGATCTTCCCGAAACTGGTCCAAATATCCACATCTTGATAGGGTGACCCAATCTCCCAAGGAGAATGAGAATGAGGATGCAGAGACCCTTTCTCATCCAGAGGAAGTTTCTTCAGAGGGATCGAATAATTTTCTGCCAACTTCATGTAGAAAAGGATATCCGCATCGATGGGATTTCCCCGGCCTCTTCCCATCCCTCCTTCCATTCCATAACCCGTCCCCTTTAATTCATCGGAAAAGTCCTCCACAACGTCTTTAAATTCAGAGAGAGCCATGGTCTGTTTCGCATAATCTCTCAAGCCTTGATCGATCTCTTCATTGGAATAATGGTTCAAATCGTGTTCCCCTTGAGGATGACGATCCCCTTTTCCTCCCCGGGGCCCTTGTTCTTTCTGTTCCACCACGAGAAGGGGTTTAAGAGAGCGGGCAAACTTTTTAATACTCTCTCCCCATCGAGAACGATCCAGATAGGGAATTCGAGCAAGCCGTCTGACGACATCCCCATGTCCTTTAACGCTCATTTTAGAAGGGGAAATCCCAAGATCGACTCCCCAAATCTTTTGATAAAGGAAAGCAATCACTTCTTCCACGGTCCCTTTTGTCAAATTTCGATGCAGTTCTGGAATCTCAGTAAACCGTTTCTTCACACAATGTGTATCCGCAATGACATCGATAAAATAATTGGCCACCTGTTTGGCCAATTCTTTGTCCCCCGTCACTTTCTTGGCCTCTGCATAAAGCATGAGATGAGTCTGGAAGTCCCATGGGCAAAAGGTGTAATGGGTGATCCCATGATCGAGAAGGGCTTCGATGACCTGGTGCCCCGGCATCTTGTCTTTCATCCGAGAAATGAAGGCGCCATTGATGGTCATCTGTTTTTCTTTCATTTCTAACCCTACGCCTTCGTTCTCTTCCATCCCATCCTGTTTGGGGGGAGTGGCTTCTCTTATTCTGGGCACAGGGATCTGAGGGTAGAGATGCTTTTTCTTCAATTTAGGCCAAATCTTTTCCACAATCGATTGGTAGTTTTGCTCTTCCATTTTTATTTTCTGATGCCTATCTCAATCTTTTTTTCATTTTTAATAATAGAGATTGGGGTACTTCGTTTTACCTGGATACACCAATTTATCCCTCTCATAAACCTTCCCTTCCACTATATTCCCCAATCCCCTGACCCTTCCTCCCACATAAATTTCTCCCCCCATCATCCATTCCCCTGTATGGAGACCAATGTTTTTCTTGACTAAAATCTTCCCTCCTCTCATCCCTGCCCCCGTCCAGTTTTTTGCGTTTCCCTCAACAGCTAATTCTCCTCCCTCGAGCCCGATTCCCGTAAAATCACCGGTGTCTCCATCGATCATCAACCTTTTTCCTTTGGGAAGTCGAAACCCAAGGAGATTGATTTCCGTCTTCAATTCAGAAAGTTTGAGGACGATCTCTTCTTCCTTCGCATAGTTACATAATGCAGAAATGTACACTCCAGCTGGTCCCGGAATGAGATAAGGAATTTTTTGCGTGTTCTCTAAAGCAAAACAAAAGTCCTCAATATCCTCTGCCGCATAATCAACCTCTTTTACATATTTTTCAGCTACCTCGTAGGCCTTGATGATGGTATTGTATTGGACCATCCAGACGAGTTCCTTAGCCTCTTCTTCCAAAAGTTTTTCATACCCCCAACGTATTCGATCCATGACTGCCTCAGTGGATTGGACAATCTGATCTAATGGGAGATCATGGGTCGGTACAGTAAAATATTTAAATTCTTCGAAAGGATTTTTGATGGTGCCGCTCTCCTTGCTTAGGTAGAAAATAGGTTTTTTTCTTTGGGGGGTGGCCTTCATGGCAAAATTTAATTCCTGAGAAATCAAGAGAAAAATACCGTCCTACTCCTTTTTTCGGATATCGATATCTTTTATAATCTCAACATAAAGAGGGTGATCTCCCTCTAATGGCTCCAAGGCCCCCCCCTGAAAAATCTTCGATCCGGCTGCCAAGGCATCTTTTAAATGCTCGCTCTGTTCTCGATATCTTTGAGAGACTGCCTTCACTGCTTCCTTCGCAAGAAAGATGGGGAGAGGATCATCCCGTTTCGATCTTTCTTTCTGAGAAAGAATCTCGTCTTTCCATTGGACCCGGTGGGCCAATGTCATGGGGACCACTGCCTGGATATGTTCGATATCGATGGCTGAATCTTCTAACAACCATGCCAATCCCTGGGCATATTGTGTAATGGAAGAGGGCAGTCGATTGGAAGCGCAATTTTTAATTTGATGGCAGAGATATCCTGTATAATGACATCCCTCTTCACAATTTTCAACGACCCGTTTCTGCCCATACCGTTCACAGAAAGATAATTCGGCGAGAAGCATTCGAGTCAAAGCACTGGCATCGAGGTCCAATTTTAAACTTTCCATCTCTCCACGGATTTGATCACGATCTGGTTTCTGGAAGGACTTCACGCCCAATACCTCATAAAGATATTCCCCAAATTCATTGCAAATTTCCTCCATTTTAGAAATCTTTTTTTCATAAGCAATTTTGGATTTTAGGACATGATAAAGGTCCTTTTCATATTTGGGATGTCTCAGGACGTGATCTTTTCGTTTATCCTTTCCGATGAGAAAAGAGAGGTTGGCCCCCGGGTATCTTGATTCCACCATGACATCAAATCGGTCCACCAGAGGGGCGATGATGGTATTGGTCCCTCCATCTTGATAATTGGCGGTCGCAAAAAGGCAGTATTCATCGTTGATGATCATTTCATTGAGGTATTCCCAATTCCCTCGATCCACTCCATCTAAAATCATGCTCTGTTTCGTTTCTGGAAGACGGTTGATTTCATCCACAATTTTTACTGGAATTTGGGAAAAATTGGTCCACACCACATCCTCCTCGCCTCGATTCAATTTGCCCAAATCCGGTCTGCCAATAATTTTTTCCTCTGTTTGCTCGGGATGTCCTGAAACTTCACTTCCCCAAATGACACCTAAAGGAAACTGGTAGATGAGCGAACAGACATATTCCGCAGAGGTGGTTTTCCCCAACCCTGGTTCTCCAATGATCAATTCCTTCCCCTTCTTCAGCCCAGTCAGAAGGCTCAACAGGATCGCCGAATTAAAACGCACCCCCTTAATTTCCATATCTGGACGATTGAAGTAAAGGTGCTCACTGATAAACTGGTAAATCTCCATCGCTTGTTTCTGATAGCCATTCTTTCCCACGATTGCCATTCCTTCCTCTCTTCTTCTCAATGTTATCTAAGCGTCACCTTCAGAAATCCATTGCCGAATCGTGACAGATCTCCAATAATATATTAACATGGGCTATCATCTAAGACAAGATTTTGCCTTGAGTGACAGGCGATTATTTGCCCAAAAACATCAACATTCCAATCAAAATAAAAGCAAGGGCTGCCCCTTTTTTGAGAACATTTTGAGGGATGACAGAAATCAATCCCTCCCCGAAGACCACTCCAATCAAGGTCACCAAAGAGAGAGCGGTGATGGCTCCAACGAAAACAGATAAAGGTCGCCCTGTCTTGGAGGTCATGAGGATAGCGGCTAATTGGGTTTTGTCTCCTAATTCAGCAAGAAAAATGGTTCCCATTGTGGTGAGAAAAATTTTCCAGTCCATCTTTTTTCTTCTTTCCTATTCTGAAAAAATAAATCAAGAGAAAAACCATTTGATATTTGGGGCTTTTTTAGATATTCGTCTCAAAGCTTTCTGCGGATCCTTCCGGAGCCATGGCGCGCCGAGCGGCACGTCCCAACTCCTGATCAAACCGATGCGTCAGAGCATAAACGCGACAAATGGCCACTTTCGCTGGGATATATTGGAACAATCTTCGAAGGGGTTCTCTCGATATTCGTCTGGAGGCAGGGTCGAAGATAAGAAGGGTTCCTTCCTCTGATTCATGCCATGGGTTGAGAGGTCTTGGATCATGGTGAGCCATATCCACATGAAATTCTAATTCTTTCAGACGTTTCGGTAAAAACATCTTAATCCTTTGCTTTAACTCTTCGGGTCCCAAAAAAATGGGGCGCCCCATTTCCATCTCTCTGAGAGTCAGTTTCTCCTCAAAGGCACTGCTCCACTTCAAGCGTCTTGAGAGAACTTCAGCCCACTTCTCCCCTAATCGTCTCTCCCTGAAGGATAACGACCTCTTCCATTGCGACACGCTTTCCATCACAAACCAGTCCGTAAGGGGGAGGTATCGGTCGATTTCCTCTAAGGGATGAAAGGGACAGAGAATTTCCATCGTCTCCTTAAATATCTCCTGCAACTGAAGATCAATGGAACGGGTTGTGCGGTGATAATAGACATTGGAATAAAGGTAGAGACGAGCATTGAGAAACATAGCCAATGCATCCATTCCTCTTTTATCCAGAATCAAACCCTCCTTGCAAAAAGAGGTATAGTAAAGCAATCGTCTCCAATCCACTGGACCGATGGAAACCCCGGTCATATAAGCATCTCGTAACACATAATCGATATTATCGAAGGTGAAAATTCCTCGAAAGAGTTCCTGGAGGAATGTCAACCATTTTGGATGTTTTCTCCCTTCCTTTCCTCTGGGCCGCTTAATGAGAAAGGCCACCTGCTCAGGATCAAGGACTTCTGACCTTTGATAGGAACCATGCGGGCTTCGGCGAATTCCTTTAAGCAAGGGAGAAATTTTCTCGCGAATGATATGCTGACCAATTTCCTCATGATTGGTGTGAAATCGAGAGAGATATTGTTCGTCAAAGAAATGGCAGAAGGGGCCATGACCAATATCATGAAGGAGTCCAGCCAGGCGAAGAAGTTCCTCGATGTAGGAGAAAGAAGGGAGCTCTGTTTTGAAAACTTTAGAGAGAGAGGGATAAATCTGTTCCGAGAAGGTCCCTGCGACATGCAGAGTACCGAGGGAGTGCTGGAAACGGGTATGTTCGGCTGTTGGAAATACCCATCGTGCGCTCTGCAGTTGAAAGATGCGCCGAAGCCGCTGAACCCAGGGGGTATCGATCACATCCCTTTCGGTCTTTTCCCCTTGGATGCGATCGGTCATCACAATATAGTGATAAATGGGATCTGCGATCAAACCGATCCCCTGAGTGTCCCCTGCCCCTTTCATGCCCTCGAGATCCCTTTTCATGAGTCATTATCGGAAGGTTCGCTCCCCTTTTCCTTGTTTTCAGGACGGTTAAACTTTACCTTTCCAGCCGCCACCTCTCGAAGGGCCATCACAATGGGCCGGTTGTCTGCATCGATTAAGGGTTTGGCCCCTTTCATGATCATTTTCGCTCTTCGTGCTGCTAACATCACCAATTGAAACCTACTCTCCACCTTTCTCAGACAATCTTCTACGGTTATTCTCGCCATTATAATCCTCCCACTTTTCCTTATTCTCCTCTATGATCGAAAGTTTGTTCCTTCGACACCTTTCTGCGATGATAATCGATCTTAATTTCTCAATAGCCTCCTCCACCCGTTCGTTAACGATCACATAATGGTACCCCAATGCCTCCTCCATGTCTTGTCTGGCCTTGGACAGGCGGAATTTAATCCTCTCAAGAGAGTCAAGTCCTCTTTTCATTAAACGTTCTCGAAGAACTTTTAAAGAAGGAGGAAGGAGATAAATCAATATGGGTTGGTCCACCTCTTTCAAGACCTTCTTCGCTCCCTGGGTGTCAATATCCAGGATGAGGTCCATCTCTTCTGACTTTAATTTTTTCAAATCAGGACGAGGCGTTCCATAAAGGTTTCCCAGCACCTCTGCCCACTCCAGAAATTCATTTCTCTCTAACATCCTCTGGAAGACGGAGTGGGAAACAAAATGATAGTCCTCTCCCTCTTTTTCATTGGGCCGGGGTAAGCGCGTAGTAAAGGAAACAGAGAATCGAAGGCCCGGCAGCTGTTCCATGACCCCTTTTACCACGGTGGTTTTCCCCGCTCCGGAAGGTGCGGAGAGGATAAAAATCAATCCGACTCCTTTTTCTTGGGTCTCCCGTTCGAACCCAAAACCATTTTCGTATATCATGCTCATTCGATATTTTGTGCCTGTTCCCTGATTTTTTCCAATCCAGACTTCATCTCTACGACTCTCTGCGAGATCTCTGCATCATTGGCCTTGGCGCTGACCGTGTTCACCTCTCGATGAATTTCCTGAAGTAAAAAATCCATCTTTCGGCCAACCGGTTCCTTCCCCTCCAAGAAAGAACTAAATTGAGTCAGGTGACTTTCGGCCCGAACGATCTCTTCTGTGATGTCCGTCCGTTCTGCCAAGAAAGCGACCTCTTGCTGAAAACGTGACGGGTCGACCTCCATCCCTTCGAGAAGGGAGCGGAGTCTCTCCTGAAGTCGCTTGAGAGTGGTTTTGAGGCGGGGGGGGAATTGTTGTTTGATTGTTTGCAATTCCTGAGCAATAGGATCTAAGCGTTGCTGGAGATCCTTGGCCAGGGATTCTCCTTCTAACCTTTTCATGTCATCCATGTTTTTTAAAGATTGGGCCAAGATCGGAAGGATTTCCTGCCAAAAGGGCTCGATGTTTCCCGTTTCTTCCTTTGCCGTAATCAAGTCCTTGGCCCCGGCCAGCAAAGTCAATGTGATCTCATCTTTCAGTTGAAGCCTCTCCCTTAAGTCCTCAAGAACTTGATAATACTGCTGTGCCAAATCGAGGTCCACACTGAGTTTAACCTTTTCCTCTCCAAGGTTTTCCAACCTAAATGATACATCAATTCTTCCTCTTGAAATTTGAGAGCGGATGATCTCTTTGATTCGGTTTTCGAAAACGTTTAAACGCTTGGGAAGTTTAATGTTGATGTCGCAGTATCGATGGTTGACAGAACGAGACTCCACGACCACTTTCCCCAAGGTTGTATCCCCCTCTGCTCTTCCAAAACCTGTCATGGATTTCAACATGGATGGGTGGACCCCTTTCTTAAATTTTCTATGTATTTTTTTCGGAATTGGTTAAAAAGTGTGATGACCTCTTCTTGGCGATAATCGGGATAGGTCCATTCCAGTGGCTGAAAGGATTTGTTTCGATAGATCAATGTCAAATCAGCATAAATGCCATTCCTGAGATAGGGCCGATGGGTATATCCCTTCGTCGTCGCGAGAATCACATGCTCTAAACAAATGTATCCAGGGTCGATATTGATTCGCCGATTTCCATTGGGAGTTGCGTATTTCTCCTCCAAACGATTTGTCGCCTGTTTCATATCAGGGAGGGCTAAAATGGAAATGAGCCGTTCGAAAGTGATGAAATGCCGGAAAAGAGGTTTTCCCATCTCCTGTGTGTAATAATCCGTAAAACCAAAAGGAAACCTTTCACTGATCGTATCGGTTTCCCCAAGGGTTGAACAGAGGTCTTCCACCCCTTGGTGAAACATACCAGGCTCTAAGGCAATAAGACTCATAAAAAGTTTAACGGATGGAGGTTCCTTTGGCTTGCCCATAATGCAAAGTCCAGTTTAGGAATTGCCAACATTCTCAATTCTTCAATTCCGACCTTCTCTTTTCAAGTAGATGAAAAATTCTTTGTTCCCTTTGGGGCCGAGCAATGGAGACTCGATCACCCCCAGTACCTGTAGGCCCACCTCTTGGCTGAATTTTGAAATCCGTTCAATCACTTTCCGATGCAGCGCACCATCCCTCACCACGCCTCCTTTCCCCACTTCCCCTTTTCCCACTTCAAATTGGGGTTTGATCAGGCTGAGGATGGAACCTCCTTTTTTAAGAAACCTCACAAGAGATGGAAGAAATTTTTCGATGGAGATGAAGGAAGTATCGATGAGAATTAAATCTGTCTCATCCTGGACCTCCTCCCTTTGAAGATAACGGATGTTTCTCCTCTCCAGGTTGATGACTCTCGCATCTTTTTGAAGTTTCCATGCCAGCTGTCCGTATCCTACATCCACGGCATAAACCTTTTGTGCCCCTTTTTGAAGAACACAGTCTGTAAACCCTCCCGTGGACGCCCCGACATCCATCACTACCATTCCCTTGGGATCGATTCCAAATATCTTCAGGGCTCCTTCCAATTTTTCACCCCCCCGACTTACGTAAGGGGATTCATCTCCTCGAAGTTGTAGGTTAGCTTCTACCTTGATCTGAACCCCGGGTTTATCAATCACCTTCCCTTCCACAGCAACTTTTCCTGCCATGATCAATGCTCTTGCTCTTTCACGGCTCTGGACAAACCCTTTCTCCACTAAAAGTTTGTCCAAACGTTCCTTTGTCACCCTGTTACCAAGGATCAACTCGATCAACCGCTCTATCCTTTTTTAAGGTCCACGGATCGCCTAATTTTATTTGGGGTTGGAAAGAGGGCGGCGTCTGATTGGATCGTACGCAAAAACTCCGCCCCACCCTCCTCAAGCATCTCCTTGACCTTTTTAAAAATTCCATTCTCATCAATTTCATACTTTTCTCTGAGAAGAGCTTGAGATCCATGTTCTACAAAGATGTCAGGAATCCCTAAGCGTTTGAACGGGATGGGACCCAAACCTCTCTCCTGAAAGAGTTCGAGGACTGCACTTCCAAATCCTCCCTGAAGGACATTTTCTTCAACCGTCATGACCCTCCCTGTCTTTTTTGCCCAATCGCAAAGGAGGTTTCCATCCAAAGGTTTTAGAAATCGACTATTGATGACGGCGGCTTGGATTCCAGCCCCTGCTAATTTTTCTGCTGCACGGAGGGAAGGATAAACCGTAGAACCAATGGCGATGATGAGAATATCGCGACCCTCTCTCAGGATTTCCCCTTTCCCGATGTCGATCGACTGAAAGGACTCTTCCCTTTCCCCTCCCACCCCTTTCCCCCTGGGGTATCGGAATGCGACGGGCATGGGGCATTCTACTGCTGTCTTGATCATATTTCGAAATTCATTTTCATCTTTAGGCACCATGACGATAAGATTTGGGATATGACGGAGATAAGAAAAATCAAACAGTCCATGATGGGTTGGACCATCCTCTCCGACAATCCCGCCACGATCCAATGCAAAGACAACCGGAAGATTTTGCAAACAAACATCCTGAAGAACCTGATCATAAGCCCTCTGCAAAAAAGTGGAATAAATGGCCACCACAGGTTTCATGCCTTCGAGGGCAAGACCTGCCGCAAAGGTCACCGCGTGCTGTTCGGCGATGCCAATGTCATAAAATCGGTCCGGGAACTGTCTGGCGAATTCCTCCAGTCCTGTTCCGCTCTGCATGGCTGCGGTGATTGCGACCAACTGTTTTTCCCTTTTCGCCAATTGGCAGAGTGTTTCCCCAAATACTTCTGTAAAAGTAGGGGGGCCCTTGGAGGGACTGTTCTTCAGTTCCCCTGTTTCGATGACAAAGGGGGGGACGCCATGAAAACGAGCAGGATTCATTTCCGCAGGGGGATATCCCTTTCCCTTTTTGGTGATCACATGAACGAGAATGGGTCCCCTTAATTTTTTTACATTTTGAAAGGTCTCAATCAAGTAATCCAGGCGATGTCCATCGATGGGACCGATATATTTCATTCCCAATTCTTCAAAGAGGAGTCCAGGCATCAAGAGGCCCTTGAGAGACTCCTCTGCCTGTTTTGCAAAACGGAGGACCGACTTTCCGATCCCAGGGAGGGTTTCCAGGAAGGCCTTCATATCGTCACGAAAACGATTCACGAACTGACCGGTCATCAATCGGTTAAGATAAGAGGAGAAAGCTCCAACATTGCGTGAGATGGACATCTCATTGTCGTTCAAAATAACGATGAGATCTTGGTCAATGTGTCCAGCCTGATTCAGACCTTCAAAAGCAAGGCCTGCGGTCATCGATCCATCTCCGATCACGGCAATGACCTTCCCCTTTTCACCTTTTAACCTTCGGGCCTCTGCCATTCCAAGAGCAGAAGAGATGGAGTTGCCACTATGGCCAGAATCAAAGGCATCGTACGGGCTCTCATCTCTTTTTGGAAATCCGCTGATCCCTTCATATTGTCTCAGGGTATGAAAGCGATCCTTTCTCCCTGTCAAAAGCTTATGGGCATAGCTTTGATGGCCCACATCCCATACCAATTTGTCCACTGGGAAGTCAAAAATATAATGAAGAACAGTGGTCAACTCTACCACGCCCAGATTCGAAGCGAGATGCCCTCCATTTTTTGAAACAGTAGAAAGGATCTCCTCTCTGATTTCATGGCAGAGCGTTCTCAATTCCTCAAGATCTAACTTCTTCACATCATGAGAGGCCTGTATCTGATCTAATATTTTCATTATTGTTCAACCTTGTTGTTTAAAAAATGAATTCCGATCCATCATCCTGAATGAATTGACCATTGCTAACCTGTGAATATCATTCATATTTAAAACCGCTACAGGATCATCCCTGGTCAATATTTTCGTGACAGAGCGAATCGAGCGATTTCCCGAAGCGGCTCAGCCTCAGCTCCCAGTGAGCAAATGGCATTCACTGACATTTCAACTAATTCCTCGGCCCTTCTCTTTGACTCTTCAATCCCTAAGACAGAGGGATAAGTGGCCTTTCCCCTGGAAAGGTCGCTCCCTGTTTTTTTGCCGAGTTGGGTGGCTTCCCCTTCGATATTTAAAATATCGTCAGCGATTTGAAAAACAAGTCCAACCCCTTCCCCATAACGTGTCAAAGCCTTCAGCGCTTCATCGTTCGCTCCTCCGAGCTTGGCTCCCACTCGAACCGAAACTAAAATCAATGCACCGGTTTTATGGGTATGAATATATTCCAGTGTAGGAAAATCAACCTCCTTTCCTTCTGATTCAATGTCTAACATCTGCCCCCCGACCATTCCCGACATTCCTGCAGCTTGGGCTACTTCATGGATCACATTGAGAATCAATTCTGGAGGATGGCTGGAACGTTCTCGGATCATTTGGTTTGTTATCAATTGAAAAGCCTCAGTTAGAAGGGCATCTCCAGCGAGAATTCCGATCGCCTCTCCAAATACTTTGTGGCAGGTGGGTTTCCCCCTTCGATAATCATCATTGTCCATTGCAGGGAGATCATCATGGATGAGCGAGTAAGTGTGGATCATTTCTAAGGCGCAAGCAAAAGGAAGAACTCCATCTCCCCTTCCACCAACGGCTTCATAAGCAGCCATTGATAAAATGGGACGAATCCGTTTG
>Ga0209592_1000461_pt1 | contig 12226 bp, 12 predicted proteins | sample PPLLak2March2015_2_FD_187251 | JGI IMG/M metagenome (GOLD analysis project Ga0209592, IMG submission 187251) | Freshwater sediment microbial communities from Prairie Pothole Lake near Jamestown, North Dakota, USA - PPLs Lake P8 Core (3) Depth... | ecosystem: Environmental > Aquatic > Freshwater... | reverse complement strand
CTGTTTTGGAATTGAGATCCGGGGCATATTTCAGCATTTCGGACATGGGGACATTGGCTTCGATCATTTGATAATTTCCCTTGGCATCGACTCTCAAAACCCTCCCCCGACGGCTGTTGAGATCGCCGATCACATCACCGATATGCTCATCCGGTGCTGTGACCGCCACCTTCATGATCGGTTCGAGAAGCACCGGACTGGCTTCCTGGACCCCCTTCTTAAAGGCCATGATCGCCGCAAGCTTGAAGGCCATTTCCGAAGAGTCGACCTCATGAGATTTCCCATCGTAAAAACGGACCTTCACATCCACCACAGGGTAGCCGGCCAGGACGCCGCTCTGCATCGCCTCAACAACTCCCTTTTCAACTGCCGGAACGAAATTCCTTGGGACGTTCATCCCGGTCAGGTCGTTTTCAAACTCGAAACCCGAACCTCGCGGAAGAGCAGAAACATCGAAATGGACTTCGGCAAACTGCCCCCGGCCGCCGGTCTGTTTCTTATGACGGTAGATCACACCATTCTTTGACCCGCGGATGGTCTCTTTATAGGGAACCTTCGGGACACTGAGGTTGACATCTACCCCGAATTTCCTCTTTAATTTTTCAACAATGACCTCCACATGGGTCTGTCCGACACCGGAGAGGATGATCTCACCCGTCTGTTCATCCCTGCCTAACATCATCGTCGGATCTTCTTCGTGAATACGCGCTAACGACGCAGTAATCTTATCCTCATCTCCTTTGCTCTTTGGGGTCAGTGCATAGGAGACCACCGGAAGAGGCAACTTGGTTTCTTCAAAAACGATGGGCTTTTTCTCATCAGAAAAGGTGTCCCCGGTGGTGGTCTCCTTTAACTTCGCAACCGCCACGATATCCCCCACGCCGGCGAAACCTACCGGTTTCTGCTTTTTCCCTTCCAGCAAGAAAATCTGGCCGATTCTCTCCCTCACTTCCTTCTTGGAATTGTAAAGGGTGGAATCCGCATTGGCGGATCCGGAATAGACTCTGAAGAGGTTCAGCTTTCCCGCAAAGGGATCGGCGATCGTCTTAAATACAAAAGCCGAAAAAGCCGCCTCTTCTTTCGGCTCCCGGGTTTCAGGTTCTCCTGTCTTGGGATTCTTTCCCTGAACTGAACCTCTCTCCAAGGGTGAAGGGAGACAGGAGACCGCCAGATCCAAAAGGGGCTGGATCCCCATATTTCGAACGGAGGATCCACAGACAGCAGGCACCAGCTTCCTTTCCATCGTCCCTTTCCGAAGACACCGAACGACTTCCTCAGTGGAAACTTCTCCGGACTCCAGGTATTTCTCCATCAACTGATCATCCATCTCCACTACGGTTTCGACGAGTTTCTCGCGAAGTCGTTCTACCTCTTCCTTCATATCCGGCGGAATATCTTTGAGTTCAAATTGGCCGCTTCCATCCTCCCGGTAAAAATAGGCCTTCCTCTGAATCAAATCTACCATCCCCTTGAAACTTCCCTCTCCCCCTATCGGAAGTTGAACAGCAACGGCTGGCTGAGAGGGGAAAGTCTTCTTCACCTCTTCAACCACTTTGAGGAAATTGGCCCGCTCCGTGTCCATTTTACTCACATAAAGAACCCGGGGCACCTGAAAATCATTGGCATATCCCCAGACGGTTTCGGTCTGGACCTTGACGCTTGAATTCCCACTCACCACGATGATCGCTCCGTCCACCACCCTCATAGAGGCCTTTGCCTCAGCGATGAAATTCGCGTACCCTGGTGTATCGATGACATGAAACGAATACTTATTCCACTCAAAATGAGAGAGAGAGGCGCTGATGCTAATTTTCCGATTGATCTCCTCCGGTTCAAAATCCATTAAAGAGGAACCGTCGTCGACTCGACCCAGGCGGGTATTCTCCCCCGTATCGAAGAGAGTGGCCTCGACCAGAGAAGTTTTCCCTTCCCCGCCGTGGCCAAAGGTTCCTATGTTGCGAATGTTGATCGGTTCAGCTCGTTTCATCTCTTCTCCTTTCGAGGGTTCATCCCGTTTACAAGAACAATGTATTAAATTACCCTTTTTCCCAATAAAAAGTCAACCCTTTCGCCGTCTTTTCCGGCTCGTTCCTTTTAACTTCTTCGCCCAAATATGACGGCTATTTTCAACGATTGGAGTAACCCTTATCAGTCCAGTGAAGAGTTCATTTTTTGCAGCCGATCAAGAACGCCATGGTCTGTCGTCTCTCCCACCGATCATTGACACAGGAGAGCCAGCCCCTTAGAATGTTCGGCAGGGAGGTTCTGCCATGATCAGTCCCGTCTTTTTCTCCGACCTGAAGCTCGAATCTGGGAAAACACTTCTTGATAAATTGGACATCCTTTTGGACCGTGCCGATCTGAAAGGAAAGATCAGGGAGAAGGATCTGGTGGCGATCAAACTCCATTTTGGGGAAAAAGGAAATACCGGATACGTCCGGCCCATCTTTTTGGGGAGGGTGGTCAATCGAGTCAAGCAATTTAAAGGGAAGCCTTTCTTAACCGATACGAACACCCTCTATACGGGAGCTCGAAGCGAGGCAGTCTCTCATTTGAACACCGCCGTAGAAAACGGGTTCGCAGAGTCCGTCATCGATGCTCCTATCCTGATCGCCGATGGATTAAGAGGCAATAGTGCGGTAAAGGTCCGCATTGACAAACCCATTTTCAAAACTGTCTCCATCGCCCGTGAAATCTACATGACAGACGCTCTCATCGCCGTCACCCATTTCAAGGGTCATGAACTTTCAGGATTTGGAGGAGCCCTGAAGAATCTGGGAATGGGGTGCGCCAGCCGTGAAGGAAAGTTGAGTCAACATTCATCAATCTCACCCAAGGTCAATGGGAAAGCTTGCAAAGGGTGCGAAACCTGTCTCAGCTGGTGCTCACAGGAAGCGATTTCGATGCTTTCACTAAAACCGGGAGTCGAGGCCAAGCGCGGCAATGCCTTTATTGATCCTAAGAAATGCATTGGCTGTGGGGAATGCATACTCAGTTGTCCTTCGGGAGCGATCGAAATCCAATGGAATGAGAGCATTCCCATTTTTCAGAAGAAAATAGCGGAGCATGCTTACGGTGCCGTTCAGAACAAAAAGGGAAAAGTTCTCTACCTCAACTTTCTCACTCAGATCTCCCCTGCCTGCGACTGTTATGGGTACTCCGATGCCCCCATTGTCAATGATATTGGGATCCTTTCTTCTGAGGATCCGGTGGCGATCGATCAGGCGTCGGTGGACTTGGTGAATGGAGAAGCCGGGAACAAGGCTTCCAAGCTGCAGAAGAACTGGAATCCTGGAGAAGACAAGTTCCGGGGAGTTTATCCAGAGGTGGACTGGAACATTCAACTTGCCTATGCCGAAGAGATCGGAATGGGAACAAGGAAGTATGAGTTGATTAAAATTTAGGCATCCCTAGCGATTGCGAACGCCCATAGCCCCAGCCTGCGGACACTCGTACTTCGCCCTGCAGTGAAGACACGCTATCCTGGGAAAGAGGATAAAAAACCGGAACAGAAGCAGACCCATCACGGCAAGAAAGATGAGTAATAGGACAACAGAGAAGTTCACAATCAATGCAGGAATGAGCGCCACGATGGGAACGATCAGCGAGCCCAGATACAAGTTATTCGGACAGAATGGACCTTGAGCCCGCCTTGGAAAATCTTTCAGGTCCCCTTCTTCCGCAATCTTTTTCGAAATGACATTCAAGCCCGATATACAAAGCCAGTCCTTGGCCCGGGTGTAAACGCAGTTGGGGCACACGGATATTGGCATCACCACGTACATCTCAACGAAAGAGAAAATGAGATATAGGATCCCGAACGTATAGCCAGCCCACGACGAGAAACGATAGCCGAGGATGATTCCAACTCCGCCCAACAGAAAATGCAAAATCGTGCTGCCGTTGTAAATAAACACACTCAACCCTGGATATCTTGAATAGAGCTTGGCTTTTGTGTCCGATTCCATTTTTCGTCGTTGAGCTCTTGCGGCTTAGATCAGCGGCCGACCTCTTTCTCCTTCTTCTGATTAAATAGCGTCCGCAGTTTTTCCACCCTTCTTCTGTTTACGCCCAGATCCGAATACCCTACCCTTGATCCCGAGCGCACATGAACAATGCCATCGGCGGAGACCATTCGGAACTCCACGTCATCCACAAAGCGGAAAACCTTGCTGGTGAATATGGCCCAGAGATAACCATCGTGTTCTTCTTGAATCTTCCCTCCCAACTCTGGGATTGTTTCTTTGAGATCGCTCCACGCCTTTTCCGGTGGGCCCTGGAAGGTTAGTGGTTCAATCCGCGACGATGCGCTATCGCTTTCACTGGATACACAGTTCGGGCTGTTTGGACATGCTCTCAGTCTTCCATCAACCAACTGCACCTTCGGGGGATTCGAAGCGCACGACAAGAGGGTTAAGAGCACAGCCAAGATGACAAACAACGCAATCAGTAAGGAAATAAGCGTATTCATGGAGACCATAGAGAGGCTAGCCAATCAAATAAATTTCGGAGGAAGATGTTCAGCGCCTACGAAATCAAGAGCGTCCCTTATTGTCTGAAGACCCTGAGTCACCATCATTTTTAAGATTCCATGAGCAAGCCATTTATCATTTTGATCAAAAGCGGTAGCCTCTGCCAAACAAATTGTTTTCCCGATCTTGATGCTACGTCCTTTGATGTTCAATTTACCCGCATTGGCCGGAGCAAGGTAATCAACCTTCAGATCAAGCGATATGAGCCCGACATCTTCATCGAGCTCACAATAGACTGCCCAATAGGCAGCCGTATCGATCGCTGAAGCATAGACTCCCCCGTGAAGTCCGCCAAATGGGTTGAGGTGCTCGTTTCCAATGTCAAGTTCCACCAGCGAATATCCCCTGCCTAAGTCTTTAACCGGCATGGAGAGATGTCGAAAATATGGACCTCGGTTGATAGCGTCAATGACCTTTTGCACATGTTTGGGATTGAGTGCCGGCATCCTTACCTCTTTTGCTATCAGAGGGGACCATCTCAGAAACCTCGCGGAAAGGTTCTGAAAGGATCTAATATTTAACTTCTTTCAGAAAAAGTCCTTGGGCAGGGGCAGTCGGACCTGCTTCTTTTCTGTCTCTGGAATTCAAAATCTCTCGAATTTCCGCAGCTTCCATCCTGCCTTTTCCAATTTCAACCAATGTCCCGATGATTGACCTTACCATCTGTTTTAGGAAACCGTTCGCTTCGATCTCAAAACGGATGAGGCCATCTCGCCCCTTCTTCCACTCCGCCCGGATCACCCTTCGAACCGTTGTGCGAGTGGGAGAGCCCACGGTGCGAAATGCTGAGAAGTCATGCTCTCCAATCAGACTCTGGGTTGCTTTCTTCATCTCTGTCAAATTCAATTTCTGGGGGATATGCCATACATACCCGCGGTGGAAGGCTGACCGAAGATTTCGGTTGAGAATCCGATACTCGTAGATTTTGCTTTTTGAATGCTTCCGGGCGTGAAAACCTTCATCCACCTCTTCTGCCTTTTGGATCACAATATCATGAGGGAGGAGACTGTTCAGTGCCCTCTGGATCGTATGGATATCCATCTGGCTTTGAGTTTTGAAGTGAGCGACCTGGCCTAAGGCATGAACCCCTGAATCCGTTCTTCCGGAACCGAACAATTGGACGGGTTGGCCTGTGAGAAGCCCTATTTTTTCTTCGAGGATTCCCTGGATGGTCGGGCCCTTGGGCTGAACCTGCCATCCCTGATAATTCGTTCCATCGTATTCAATCAAAAGCTTTATGTTACGCACCGTCCTGAAACCTCAGTAACCAGTCATCAGTTCCCGGTGATCAGTCATCAGTAATCGGTAAACCGACACCGAGCTGAAATGGCGGATAGCTGATCACTGATTACTGGTCACTGATTACTCCCCTCAGTCAGCTGTTTACTGCCTACTCTCTTCTGCCTTCTGCTTACTGCCTATTGCGTACTGTTTTCCGCTTTCCGCTTTCTACCTTCTACCTACCAGCCTTAATGCCCATCCTTGTTTGTTCGAAATGGCTCCTTCCGGGCAAACCTCAAGGCAACACAAACAGCGGATACATTGCCCGTAATCGAAAACCAATTCCTCTCCCTTCCTGGCCAATGCTTTGGGAGGACAGATCTCCGCACATCGATCACAGCTCTTGCATACTTCCTCATCAATCACCGGTCTGGCGGTCAGAGCATTCTTCAATGCCTTGCTCAAAAATCCTGGAAGGCCCCAATCTATCTGAGAAAGGGTTGGAAATTGGAAACCGGAAATTCTAACGTCTTCCACTCTCTCGCCCAAAACCTCAATCGGCTCTCTTCCCATGCCCTGTTCAAACGCCACTCGGTTCGTCGACAACGACCCTCTTGAAATCCCCAAAAGATCACATACAATCTGATCCAAACTCAACGAATCCCCGCTGGCCAGAATCAACCCTATTGGAATGGGGCGGCCGCTATTCGGTCCGTTCCCTTCCATTCCCACAATCCCATCCAACAGGGTGAGAGAAGGCCGGACGACCTTATAGATATCCACCAGTATTTTTGCAAAAGTCTCTTGATCTTTACCCGCCTTAAGATGCCATAGAGGTTTTTTAGGTCCGGGAATACATCCGAAAAGATTCTTTACGCCCAGGGTTAGAAGCGTCAGGCTGTGCGTTTTGAATTTAGGAAGATTGATGATCACATCCGCTTCCAAAACAGCCTGGTCAACTTCCAACTGCTTAAATGTGTTCGCTCCCCCTTTCGGAGGGAGAACAGGCCTGTTAAATTCCACAAGGGGGCACTTCATCTCATCGGCCACCGCCCTGATGCCTGCCTTCTCAGCCGTCCACGTCAAACTTCCGACCGAAGGACTATCTCCGATAGAAGGGACCCCTCCTGCCTCTCGAACGATCTGGATCATCCCCCTGACGATCGAGGGATGGGTGGTCACAGCCTTTTCAGGACTCTTTCCGAAGAGGAGGTTGGGTTTGAGAAGGACACGATTGCCCTTGTTTACAAAAGTCTGAATTCCACCGATCAGATCAATGGCCTGTCGAAGGGCACTGAACACCCTGGCTTCATCATAATTTGGGCACTTAATAACGGAGACAAGAGAGGTCATCTATCCAAAATTCTCTTTCCCGGTAATTTCCTTAATCAAAATTTCAACCACTGCTGTTTTCTCAAGGACCTCAGCAGGCATCTCTCCGTCGTTTCCTTCCGGCTGATACTTCTCCATCATTCTCCCAAGAACCTTCATTTTTTTGTCCGGATCCTTCACGAAAGCAGCTTTTCCTTTAATGATGATACTTCGATAATAATAGCTTGCTTTGCAGGCAGATGCGCCGGCGACCACATAGGCAACAGGATCGTCTACCTCAAAACAGACGGGGCTTCCCCGCTGCATATCATCCATTTTTTCTCCTTTTGTCGAGGAGTGAAGATAGATCTTCCCCTCCAGATAGAGAAAATTGACAGGCTTGATGACCGGAAAACCTTTTTGATTGACGGTGGCAATCCTTCCGATGGGGGACCGTTCCAACATGGCAATCATCGTCTCTCTGTTCTTTAGTTCTCTCTCCGGGTGCCGCATTGTTTGTTCTCCCAAACTTGCATAGGGCATAGCGCAGAGCGTTAAAATCCCTTACTTTTTATTCTTTTGCGCTATTCATCCCCGCAATATTCTCTTCTTTATTCCGCATTCCCTGCCTGCGCGAAGCCCCGCCTTGCGGGACGAAGGCAGGCGAAATCCGCATTCTGAAATCATTCGACCCTGATCACCCTTTCTCGGAATATCGGGACAAGAGGGGTCACATCAATTTGAGCGCAATAGGCGAGGTCATCCTCAAAGCCACGGTCAATTAACTCTTTTCCGTGATGAGAAAGGTGAAACGCCTCTAACAGATTATCTTTGAATCTCTGGTAAAGGATTTGAGCACCATAGGAGGCATCAGTCAATGATATCTGTTTTTTCTCTTTTTTTGTGATCAGGTCAATCAACATGCCTCCGCAAACGGTATCCTCCAGAGAAAAATTCCCCTTATCTCCTGAAGGGAAAATAAAGATATCTCTGTTCGATTCAACACATCTCCGGGCGACGGCCCCGATATTAAAAAAACTTCCTGCCAAAATTTCTTTTCCGGAAGAAACCGCATGGAAAGCCTTTGTCCCGTTGGTTGTTGTCAGGATTAATTTCTTCCCTTTCACTCTTTCTGCCGCATATTCCCTGGGAGAATTTCCTAGGTCAAATCCCGGGATCTCTTTGCTATTCCTTTCCCCTCCCAAGATAACAAACCCTCTCGGAAAGGCTCTCGCCATTTGAAAAGCTTCCTCTACCGTGGCCAAGGGGATGATCTCTGAGGCTCCCTGGGACAGGGCATGAACGATGACGGAAGTTGCCCTGAGGATATCCATGACGACAACGACCCGGTCAGAAAGAAGATGAGGAGGAGGAGATGGCAAAAACTGAATATCGATGTGCATAGAGAAAAAACTATCACACCTCTCAGTCTAATTCAAGGGCAGCCGCCCTGCTCAAGAACCGTATTACTTTTTCGACAGAAGATATTGCAATTTGCAATGGGAGATGTTAGCTTGAATTTTGGGGCTTGGTAAAATAGAATAAAAATCTCTTCGGTCTGGTTGTTCAAGCAGGAAGGCTGTAGAACGGTCATGAGATTATTCTACGCAGCAGTTACCTCGTTGTTTCTGCTGTTTTTTTTGGCTTCCTCCCCCTTCGCCGTCGTTGAAGAATATACCCCTCCTCCGATGACCGAGGGAATGTACCCGTGTAGTAACTGTCATGCCTCGATGGAGCTCAATCGGAAGAAACGGGACCTGAAGGAAGAGCATACCGACATCAAACTCCATCACGCCGAAACGATGCGGTGGTGCCTCGACTGCCATGACGCAGGAAATAGAGATAAACTGAGGTTGTATAACGGCGAGCTGATAAAATTCACCGAGAGTTATCGGCTCTGTGGCGAATGTCACGGGCCACAATACAGAGATTGGAGAGCGGGTATTCACGGGAAAAGAACGGGATACTTTACGGGCTCCGGGAAAAGAACCTACTTCCTCTGTGCCCATTGCCATGACCCACATGAGCCAAAATTTAAACCCTTAAAGCCCGAGCCTCCGCCTCATCGTCCGAAAGAAAACCACGATGCGAAATCGAAACAATAGACGCTATACGCGAAGAGAGTTTCTCCGCAATCTTTCCCTGACCGCTGCGGCAGGTGCTTCTCTCCCCTTGCTCTCCTCCTGCTCCAAGGAAGAAACCGAGGATTTCCTGCAGAAACACTTTCAGGAAATGACACCCGAAGATAAGAAACGGGTCATTGCAAAGTTGGAAGAGAGATACCAGCAGAAATATGGAAGAAAATTCCAGATCAGCACCCAGGAGGTGGTTCCCGATACCTTTTGGGCATACGGACTGGAGCTTTCCCGATGCATTGGGTGCCGAAGATGCGTCTACGCCTGTGTGAAAGAGAATAACCAGTCCCGCCATGATCCTCAACTTCAGTGGATCAGGGTTCTCAGACTCAAGAGGGGAAACCTGATCAACCTTGAAAACTCTGAACATTACTATCACCCTGACCTGGTTCCGGAGAAAGGATTCATCTATCTTCCCGTTCAGTGCCAGCAGTGTCAGGAGCCTCCCTGTGTGAAGGTATGTCCTGTCCACGCCACCTGGCAGGAGCCGGATGGTATCGTCGTGGTTGATTATAATTGGTGCATTGGTTGCAGGTACTGCATTGCAGCCTGCCCCTATAAGGGGAGAGTCTTTAACTGGGCGGAGCCAAACATTCCAAAAGAAGAGATCAATCCCTCTGTCCATTATCTTGGAAACCGACCCAGAATGAAGTGTGCGGTGGAAAAATGCACTTTTTGTATCCAGCGGGTAAGACAAGGTCGGTATCCTGCTTGTGTGGAAGCCTGCCCCACAGGGACGAGAAAATTTGGTAATCTTCTCGATCCAAACAGCGAAATGCGTTATATCATCGACCGAAAGCGGGTCTTCCGCCTCAAGGAAGATTTAGGCACAGAACCGAAGTTTTATTACTTCTTTGAATCATAGAAAACCCTATGGAAAAGTTGCGGGAAACGTGGCATGAGACATGGCATTTCTACAGGAGGACCTTGACCCTTGTGGCAAAAGGGAACAAGTTGTACTACGCGTGGTGTTTCTCTCTCATGGCAATTATCGTCGTGGGCTTCCTCTCCTATTTGAAGCAGCACGATGTCGGGTTAATCGCCACAAATATGAATGACCAGGTCTCCTGGGGCCTCTACATCGCCAATTTCACTTATCTGGTCGGGGCTGCGGCGGCTGCCGTTCTTCTGGTTATTCCGTCCTATGTCTACCATTTCAAGCCGATCAAAGAGATCGTCGTTCTCGGGGAACTCTTCGCCGCGTCCTCCATCGTGATGGCCATCCTCTTTGTGATGGTCGACCTGGGGAGGCTTGACCGGTTCTGGCACATGATCCCTTTTATTGGATCGATGAACTTTCCCCAATCGCTTTTGGCCTGGGATGTCCTGGCGCTCAACGGCTATTTATTCCTGAACCTTCTTATCCCGATCTATCTCTTAGTCAAATTCTACTATCGGAAAGAACCCAACTGGAAATTCATCCTTCCATTCATCTTACTCTCTATCCCAATGGCAGTCGCCATTCACACCGTCACAGCCTTCCTGTATAATGGTCTTCCTGCCCGTCCCTTTTGGAATGCCTCGATCCTTGCTCCGAGGTTTCTGGCCAGCGCCTTCTGTTCAGGGCCTGCCATCATCATCATCATTTTTCAGATCATCCGAAAAGTTTCCACATCCAGAATAGAGATCGAGGATGAGGCCCTTTTCAAGGTTTCGGAGCTGATCGCCTATGCCATGTTTCTCAACCTTTTCCTCCTCTCTGCTGAAATATTTAAGGAGTATTATTCCCAAACGGTCCATGTTGCGTCCTTCAAATACCTGTTTGAAGGTCTCCATGGCCACAAGCAGCTTGTGCCCTGGATATGGGCGGCGATGACGATGAATGTGATCGCATTCTTCATCTTTCTGATCCCTCAAACCCGGAAACGGTTAACCACCCTCAACTTAGGCTGTTTACTCGTGATCATAGGGGTCTGGATTGAAAAAGGGCCTGGCTTTGTCATCCCCGGATTTGTCCCGGATCCTCTGGGCGAGATTGTTCAATATCTTCCTAATTCCTTGGAGCTCATGGTCTCCTTCGGCATTTGGGCAACGGGGCTCCTCATCTTCACCCTCTTGATGAAGGTGGCCATCCCTATTGAGACAGGAGAATTCAGCCACGTCAGCTATGTCGAGCGCAGCTTCAGGAGAGGAGAAGAAAATCAGGCCTGGGAGCAAGGCTCCTTCAAAAAGTTTTAAATCCATCCCCAAAAATACAGCATTTTCTACCGAAAAATACTTATTACATTGTATTTACCCCGAAGACCCATCCCCGTAAGATGGATTGTATCTAAGGACACGTTCATCATCCGGTGGATTCTACAGGAGCCCGACGATTCTCTGGGTAGACCCGTTTTAACTAAAGGATTCATAGCATGAAGTTTTTCCTCGTTGGATTGGCGGCCGGGTTTCTTTTGCTCTTCCTCATCGTCAGTTTTGGTTTTGGCTCCAAAACTGGGCAACCGATCTCCTTCAACCATAAGAAGCATGTCGAACAAGGCCTCGACTGCGATGCCTGTCACCGGTTCTTCAAAACCCAAACCTTTTCCGGAATCCCTGACCTAGCCACCTGCCTTGAATGCCATAAAGAACCCGTTACCCAATCCTCCGAAGAAGAAAAGATCAGACAATTTCAAAAAAAGGAACAAGAAATCCCTTGGAAACGGATCTATGAACAACCGGACCACGTCTTCTTTTCTCATCGCCGTCATGTCGTTTTAGGAAAGATACCCTGCGTAACCTGTCACGGAGATATTGGCCAGAGTGAAAGGCCCCCAATGAAGCCGTGGGTGAAGATGACCATGAATTGGTGTATGAATTGCCATACGAAGAACAAAGCGACGAATGACTGTTTGGCGTGCCATGTCTAAAAAGATGGAATACTGAAATAACGGAGTAATGGAGTAATGGAGTATTGGAGTAACGGGTTAACAAAATGAATCAATCTTATGAGGAATTCTTCCATAACTCCATCACTCCGATACTCCATTGCTATATCACTCCATTATTTCAATTGGGAGCATGATGAAGATTGACCGAAGAGATTTC
>Ga0209592_1000455_pt1 | contig 12278 bp, 18 predicted proteins | sample PPLLak2March2015_2_FD_187251 | JGI IMG/M metagenome (GOLD analysis project Ga0209592, IMG submission 187251) | Freshwater sediment microbial communities from Prairie Pothole Lake near Jamestown, North Dakota, USA - PPLs Lake P8 Core (3) Depth... | ecosystem: Environmental > Aquatic > Freshwater... | reverse complement strand
TGCCTTTCGGGGATTCATCCGGGACCCCGATGGGAAGCAGGGCAACGACGCGAGTCGTCTCTCCCAGTTGAAGGAGTTTTCGGATTGCCAGCTCAGCATCCGTTCCCCAGACTCCAATCCAGCCTACTCCTAGCCCCAAACTGTGTCCGGCTAAAGCCATATTCTGTGTAGCAGCAGCGCCGGCCTCAATGGCATGGAGAGGATCAATGCGTCGTTCTGCACAGACACAGATGACAACGGGAGCTTCGTTGATTCCTAGATGAAGGACCGTCTCTTTGGCCATCTTGTCCAGTTCTTTCTTGATCTTTTGATCTCTGACAACAAAAAATTTCCAGGGCTGAAGGTTGCTGAATGATGGAGCCCATCTCCCTGCCTCGAGAATCATCTTGAGTTTCTCCTCATCCACTGGATCGGGTTTGAATTTTCGGATCGTCCTTCGATTTTTTATGGCATTGAGTACTTCGTTCATAGGAGGCTCCTCCTTCCATATTTGTTTTTTTGTCATCCCGAATCAGGTCCTGAACTTGTTTCAGGATCTAACGATTTGACGCTCTCGGCCTTAAATTGATTCCCTCTCGGAGATAAAGGTCTCCACCTCTTTTCTTGAGGGAAGGGAGGGCTGAGCACCCAGCTTTGTTGTGGCAAGGGCTCCGGCTCCGTTTGCAAATCTCAGGACCTCTCGAATCGGTCTCTTTTCAGAGAGGCCGCAGGCAAGGGCTCCCATGAAGGCATCCCCTGCCGCCGTCGTATCCAGGGTCTTCACCCTGAAGGCATCCATCCAGACCTCCTCATTCTCATTATTGAAAAAGAGACCCTGAGGGCCTAAGGTGATCACCACATTTTTTGCGCCCATATCCAACAGCCTCTCCCCCATTTTACGAATGTCCTCTTTCCCTCTCATTCTTAACCCTGTCAGCAACTGGGCTTCCCATTCATTGGGCACGAGAAAATCGACACATGAAAAGATATCCGGTGAAAGCTGAACAGGAGGGGATGGATTGAGGAGGGTGAGGGCACCCTGATCTTTAGCCATCTTTAAGCCCATGTGGACCGCCGGGAGAGGAATCTCCAATTGGGTGACGAAAACATGGATCCCTTTCCAGGATGGGCCAAGCTTTCTTAACTCGTTTTCAGAAATTGATCCATTTGCCCCGGCAAAGACGATGATTCGGTTCTCCCCGTTTGGATTCAATTCAATTAAAGCAATGCCTGTGGGACGCTCCTTATCTTTGAGGATCCCTTTCGGATCAAGACCATTCTTGGTTAAAAACCAGCGATACGTTTGCCCATAGTGGTCATCGCCTAATTTTGTGATGAAACCGACCTTTCCACCTAAACGCTTTGCTGCAATGGCCTGGTTGGCCCCTTTCCCGCCGAAGACAGTGACCAGATCCTCTGCCATGATCGTTTCCCCAGGATTGTGAAAGCGGGGAACTTTGAGAATGAGATCAACATTGGAACTGCCGAGAAGGAGAATCTTGGTTTTCATGAATCTCCCCAAAACCGATCGCTTCGCTTAAGGAGCACTCCGTTTAAGGAACGCTTCGCTTTAGGCAGTTACTTCAAGGCCTTCAAGGCCGATCCTCAAATCCTGTTCCTGACAGGATGCTCCTCGAGGCCGTAAGGCCGGTCCTTTAACGCTCCTTTTTCCAACTCAGACTTGACACAAATAGTTCCAAAAACCTCTTTGCATCGACTCCTAGACATACATCCGTTTTCATCCCCTCTTCGACTTCTGCTGTTTGGCCGTAATGTTCTCCCTCTTCAGTCTCCACATGAATGGCTACCCTTTCCTTTTTCGCCAGATCAGGATCGATGACCACTCCCACTGCCAGAGGATCATGGAGGTATATCCGTTGCTTATTGTGAAACTTTTCAGCCATTGTATCATATCCTGTCGCTTCAATGGTGAATTTAGAAAAGGAGGTTTTTAGGGGTGTTATTTTGTCCTTCATCCATTGGGGGGAGAGCGTGACTCGATGGGTCACATCGAGCGGGACGAGGGTGATCAACAATCCTGATTCGAAGACGGTTTTTGCAGCGAAGGGATCGGAGAAGATGTTGAACTCAGCATTGGGTGTAATATTCCCCCTGGTTCGAACCGCTCCCCCCATAATCACTACTTCCTTCAATTTCTTCATCCCTTTTGGATCTTTTTGAAGCGCCAGAGCCAAATTGGTAAGAGGACCTGTGGCAATCAGCGTCAACTCATTTGGGTATTGACGGGCCATCCTTGTCATGAGTTCATCGGCTGGGTGAGGGGCAATCACCCACCATTCTTCCCCTTCTCTTAATTCAATTTTGGCTTCCCCCAACCCGCTGTTCCCGTGAACCGAATGGGCATAAATGGTCTTGCCTTTTAAAGGTTGGTCTGCGCCTTTGGCAATAAGCGGTTTGGCCTGAGGACGGATCAGAGAAAGGACCTTCTGAATATTCTCAAACACCTGATTTAAAGGGACATTTCCATTCACACCGGTGACAGCCTTTACCTCCAGTTCAGTTGAATGGAAGGCAAGGATGAGGGCTAAGGCGTCATCCACTCCGACGTCGCAATCAATCATCACCTTCTTCGCCATCCATCCTCTCCATTCCTTTTCTATTATACCAGAACCCAAAAAATTACCACTATAAATGCGATCGCAATTTTAGGAGTAGAGGGAACTTGGATGATCGGACTTGGTCGTTGAAAGGGTAAAGATGCGCAGCGTTCCCGAAGGAGGGGCAAGAATCATTCAAGTGTTAGACCGTCAAAGAAGGGATGTTTTGACTGCTCGATTTTTTTCTTCATTGCCATGACGTACTCCGGGCGAATCTCGTCTTTCCATCGAGGAAACCCTCCGACCCAAATATATTTGATCAGTTCCTGAAATGTGGTCTTTCTGAAAACATATTGGCCGATGGAAATTTTGTCATTCTTCTGATCAACGAAAAAAGAAATGTTGGTCCGCTTGGCATACTTCTGAATCATTTTTTCGATGATGGCTCGATTTTTAAAACCCTCAGGGTTCTGCTTAAAGGCTTCTCTCTTTGCGGGAAAAGGGAAGAGCGTATAGACTTCTCCAATAAAACCCCAGTGGTCAATCCCATGGATGGCGCCCATCAGGTTTCCGATTTCCGCGCCCTTTTCGATAGGATAGACCTCCCATGGTGCCTCATAGGTCTCCTTGTCGTTCTCAGAGGACTGAATGATATGATGACAAAAATCGTTTGCAAAGAGAAAGTAATGGTTGAGAAGGATCATATCGGTTTCAATATTAAAGAAGCCGAATGCAATCGGCCCGTGGCTGATGGATTCGAATTGGAGAGGCGTCGTCCTTCCTCCGAGTTCTTAGGATTTATTTTAGCATAATCGTCAACGAGTTTCTTGTTGACTTCATCCTATCGATTTTCATAAACTTTTAAACAACCGCAAACATTTTGAAAGGGAGCAAAAGATGCCAAAACTGATAAAAAAAAGATCGAGAAAGTCTGGGCTGCCACCCGGAACCCTCGTCCATATCGGCGAGAAGAAAGCGGAGACGCCCAAGATTACCCTCATCGATTATGACGAGAACCATTTTCAGGAAAGGGAAGTAAAGAAGATTGAGGAATGTTTCCTCTTTAAAGAGAAGCCCACCGTGACCTGGATCAATGTGGATGGGCTTCACCAAGTGGAGGTCATTGAGAAGCTGGGCGAATGTTACGGGTTGCACCCTCTGGTCTTGGAGGACATCCTCAATACGGATCAGCGCCCGAAAATGGAGGATTATGGAGAGTACATCTATATTGTTCTAAGGGACCTCGATTACAGTGATAAGAGCAACGAGATTGAAACAGAGCAGATCAGCTTGATTGTGGGGTCAAATTTCGTCTTCTCCTTTCAGGAAAGGGAAGGGGACACGTTTGATCCCATTCGGGATCGAATCCGGAACAACAAAGGCCGCATCAGAAAAATGGGGGCCGATTATCTCGCTTATGCCTTATTAGATTCCATCGTGGATAACTATTTTATCATCTTAGAAAAACTTGGAGAGAGGATCGAAATGTTGGAAGAAAAATTGGTCACTGACCCCACCCATGAAACACTTCAAACCATTCACCATTTGAAAAGAGAGATGTTATTTCTAAGAAAGGGAGTCTGGCCTTTAAGAGAGGTCATCAGCGGTTTAGAAAGAGGAGAGTCATCCCTTGTAAAAGAACCCACCCGAGTCTATCTCAGGGATGTTTATGACCATACCATCCAGACGATTGATACGATCGAGACCTACCGGGATATGGTTTCCGGAATGATGGACATCTATCTCTCAAGTGTCAGCAACCGGCTCAATTCGGTCATGAAAGTCTTGACCATTATCGCGACCATATTTATGCCCCTCACCTTTCTGGCCGGAATTTATGGTATGAATTTCAAATTTATGCCAGAATTGGAATGGCGCTGGGGCTATCCTCTGGTCTGGTTGATCATGGCTGGTATCGGAATCTCCATGCTCATCTATTTCAGAAAAAAGAAGTGGTTGTAAACATTCAATCCAAGGAGAGTATGGAATGGAAATGAGTCCCAAAGACGAATTAAAAAGGGCTCATCTTTGCGAAAATACTGCAGAATCCCCGGCCATGTGCCTGCCTGCCCTGTACCATGCTAGGCTCAGGGCCTGCCGGTAAGAGGCAGCGGGGATGAAGGTAATTTCCTTGTGGGAGCGAACACGGGGTTTAATGCCCCGTCTGAGCTTTCCTGTTAGAGGGCCAAAGGTCTTCTAACGGGGTTTACTTTTTGCTTCATTGAAGGTAAAATTCTATATGTTCTTTATGGCGGCCTGGACCGGACTGGAAGAGAGGAGGTTCCATGGAGCCTGTAAAGGTGGTGTTAAGGTTTACCAACGGAAAGGTGGTGAAAGGGTTTACGCAAGATTTCTTACCCAACAAGGATCGCTTCCACCTCCATCCAGCCGAAAGGGTCTCAGGAGAAGCAAGAGAGGTTTTGTTGAAAGAGTTGAAGGCTCTTTTCTTCGTCAAGGATTTTGCTGGAGACCCTCAATATGATGAAAGGAAAAAATATCTTGAAGGGGAAAAGCCGACCGGGAGAAAAGTGGAAGTCACCTTTAGGGATGGCGAAACCTTAGTCGGGTCCACATTGGGGTATGGTCCGAGCCGACCAGGCTTTTTCTTCTTTCCGGCAGATCCGAAGAGCAACAATATCAGAGTTTTTGCGGTTTCCCCTTCTGTTAAAAATGTTCGATATATTTGATACGACCCCGACAACAGTTTGCGCAATAATACTATTCTCGTTTGTCATTCCCTTGCTTGCGCGCCGTAGCGCTTCAGCGCGCAGGCGTGAAAACGGGAATCCAGAGTCTTGCACCGAGAGAAAGTGGGGGACTTTGTAAAAAACATGGATTCCTCGCATCAAGTGCGGGGCAGGCTCTGCTGACGCAGGAATGATAATCTTTGATTTTCATGTCCCCTAAGTGATGCTTGCGCCATGAAAGGATAACTTTTTAATTCCAAAGATTTGACTACCATATTACAAGGTTTTATACTTTATACATAAATGTTATCTCTAAGGGAGGGCAAAATATGAAAATGAGATGGTATGTTGGAGTTATTCTGGTAGCGACTCTTATCTTGGTAACAATGAAGATGGGAAGAAGTGAAGAAGTAGTCCTGAAGGACTATGATGTAGTGGTCGTCCAGGATCTTGCAGTTCCCTCTGGTTCTCCGGCTCCTGAGTCTTCGGGTTTGCAGATGGCTGAAAAGGCGGTTTATCAACTCAGCCGCTATTCCGACAAATACAAACTCTTTGATATGGTGGTCAAGGAAGGGAGTAAGAGTAAGGAGATACCTGCTGGGAAGAAGGTCCTTATGATCAAGGGAGAGGTTAAGGAGTACGCAAGAGAGTCCGTAGGAAGGCGAATCGGCCGCTCCTTTATCCCAGGAAGAGAGTTCACGGGTTCGGCTGTTTTTACTGCTCACTACCAGTTCGTTGACAACGCAAGTGGGAAGGTCATCTATGAGACCGATCTGAGAACGAGTTCAACGAGCGGAAATGATACAGTCGAATACGCCATGGATCGAAACGGTGAGGCGTTAGCCAAACTGATCACCAAATATAAGGGAAAGTAAGATTTGGCATTGTAATACATATGAGATGCTGAGACGCGCTCAGCATGACAATGATGTTTTGGCCTTGTTTTTTTGTCATCCCGAACTTGGTTCGGGATCTCTTTGAGCAGATTCTGAAATTGACGCTGAATTCATTTCAGGGCAAAGTCTGGAATAACTTTCCTTAGATTTTTCATCCACGCTCAACATGTAGGGGAGAGCGATGGAGAAGTCAGTTCGAAAGCTCACTCTTAGTCTAAAGGCTGGGAGTGAGCTTTTTTTATTTTTCCGATTCATGGTAGATTTTGAGGGCTCAATGGGTTTAGAATGAAGGTATCATGCGACCCTGGACCATAGCGTTCATTCTGATCTTCATGCTTCTTCCTGGGCTGGCTTTGGGAGATATCTATTATTGGATGGATGACCAGGGCACCCAGCATTACACCACGAGGCTTGAGAGCATTCCTGAGCCGTACCGTTCGAAGGCCATCCCACTTCCTCTACCCACATCTCCTCCCGTGCCTCCGGAAATAACACTGAGGCCCTCGCCAAAGGGACTCACGAAAATTCCATTTACGCCTGGGTTCCCTGTTCTGGTGAGTGTCAAGATCAATGGCGGCGGGCCGATCACGTTGATTCTCGATACCGGCGCTGATCGCACAATGGTGACACCCTCTGCCCTATCGCGGCTTGGCATTTCTTTTGAGAATGCACTCCGCGGGGTGGTAAGGGGAGTAACCGGGGCGAGCTATGCGGAGGCAGTGTGGGTCAATTCAGTGGAGATCGAGGAAGCTAAGGTTGGGCCGCTCCTTATCATTGCCCATGATGCAGACCTAAAAGGGGCTGAGGGCCTCCTGGGGCGCGACTTCTTGGCCAATTTCAACGTGACGATCGACTCAAAGGAGAGAATCGTCACCCTCGCACCCAATTGAATTAGATAGAAAAATGGGGACACAGATCTCGTTTTTTGGATGAATTTGGATTTGTGTGTGACCACAAGAGGAGGCAGGAAATTCCTAAATTCACGGACTGACCCCTTCGATACAAATTGTCATTGCATAACTTTGGATATCTAATGCTTCGCATAACCTGCGGAGCAGTCAGCAACGCCCAAAACCTGACGCGGCTAGCCGAGTTACCGATAGACTTCCCTTCGATGTCCAATCTTCACAACCTGGACGAGGAGTTCATCGTCATTAATCGAATACACGATGCGATAATTCCCGCATCGAATCCGATACTTGTCTGCTCCTGAAAGTTTCTGGAAACCAGGCGGGCGAGGGTTTTCAGTCAGTTCACGAATGTGGGCAACTATGCGCTGCCGGCCCTTCTTCGTCCCAACTCCTTCGAGTTCCTTTGCGGCAGAGGGTTTGATAAAGACTTCATATTTTGCCACGTTTTTTTAGCTCCTTCACAACCGCCTCAAATGCAAGGTTCGGTTCGGAAGCTCTCTCCTCAAACGCAGCAAGGTCTCCGGCATCCTCCGCCAGGCTAAGCTTGATGGCCTCGTTCACAAGGTCCGATAGGGAACGATCCGTCTCCGCCGCCTTCAGTCGCAGGGCTCGATGAATCGCTGGATCGAAGTACACTGTCGCACGTTTTGTCGGCGTATTCATGTCCAATTTATAACAGTATAACGTTTTGTTGTCAAGTAGTCTTCAGTGATCCGGTGACCCTGTCTTTCCATTCGCGGCTAACGTCCCCGGCAAGATCTGTCTGTCAAAGTGTATCGGTATGAATTTGCCCTGGGAATAATCATAACCCTTGTATCTCGCCATTCAGTCCCTCCTAAGCGTTTCCGCTCTGTTTTCCGTTACTGATATGGCGATATTATCACGCTTCCAGGACTTTTTCTACAGACTCAACGACTGAAATAGGCGGGGGAGGTACTCGATCCGGTGGAGCCGTTTGTTACGCCATGGCTCACAATTCCTTGGTTCTGAGTCGTGATTTCCATGTTTCCGGCTCTCTGCTCAGGTACATGACCGCAACAATAAGCAAGGTCTCTTTCCTAATTTGGTAAATAACCCATAAGGGAATCTGTTGGTCCGGCAACGGCGGGTACGTTTTGACAGCTTGAGCCAAGCGTCAGGGTACTGGACTATTCGTTCAAGCGTCCTCTTTACCTCTGTACCTCTGCAGCAAATTCATAACCAAGGCCTTCGCTCTGGATGTTGTAATATGAGATAGCGTCCGTCAACTCGGCTCTTGCGGGAGGAAGGAATTCGATTTTCATTAACGTCTATTCTTTTCGATTTCTGCAAATACATCTTTTGCCGGGGTTGCCGCCATTTCACCACGCTCGAACGCATCAATTCGGTCTTCTACTTCTTCTTCTTCAGCCCATAAGGCATCAATCGTTTTCCTGGACTGGAATTCAAAGCTGGTCAGAAGGTTTTCGACCAACTCGGCACGTTCCACCGGCGGCAGTTTCAGCGCCTCAGCAAGAATTTGCTTCCTATGTTTTGGCATATGTCACCACGCCTCCTTTATTTTTTTGATCTGATTGTATTTTAGCACACTATGGAAGCATGCTCTAATTATTTTTGGCAGACGGAGTCAATGGGGACGTCAATGGGGACGTAGTTCACAAATAGTCTCGCCCTTCCTCTCTTCCTCTGCTTCGAATTTCTCCTCTGCTTTGGCTGAGATAACACTGACCAAAAGTAATACTGCAAGCAATGCTAAAATTCTCTTGCCCTTCATAATGTCCTCCTTTCTTGGTTTGTATTTTATCTGGATCATTCCCTCTATTTATTTCTTCACCAGTTCAACCCTGCGGTTTTTGGCCCTGCCTTCTTCTGTCTTGTTATCAGCAATAGGCTTGTCCTGACCATGCCCTACTGCGCTCAGGCGCTTTGTGTCAATCCCTTGTGCAACAATCGCCGCAACGACTGCTTTTGCACGTTCATCAGAGAGCGTCTTGTTTGATTTCGGGTTACCCACATTGTCTGTATGGCCTTCTACACTTATCTTAAGGTCAGGGTTTGCATTCAGCATCTGGACGATTTGATTGATAATGGACTTGGATTCCGGCTTAATCGTTGACTTGCCAGTGTCAAAGTTTATATAAAGGGCAATATGACCCTCACGGTTCAGTGCATTAAACATATCGCTTGCTGTAACATCCTGCTTCATCGCCTCCTTTGCCACAACTGTGAGGTAGTAGTCATTTCCATCATTGAACGGCACGATTTCTAACCAAAGCTCGCTACCTCCTTTAATGACCTTTCCAATCATCATGCGGCCGCCGCAGTTTTCAGCGCAGTCCACACCAGAACATTGGCCTTCGAATACCACAGCGCCTCCCATACTTTTGATGACATTTGAATAGTTGCGTGAAATCTGGAGTTCACTGGACTGTTTTGCATCTTCCTTCAGTGTATATGCCCTGTAATGCTTCCTTCCTTCAACCGTAGTGCAATTCTCGCCGTTATAGAATCGGTAATCAGAGAACTCTTGGTCTGTTGCCTCAGTTATTTTGTAGCTCGGCATCCCGGTAAAATACGGTGTGTCCTTAAATTCAGATTCTGCTCCTGCTATGGAGAATGCTCCAAAAAAGATTAGACATATAATACAAGAAAACCCGATATGCATTGTACTGTTCATTATACCCCTCCTTTTATTTTATTCTATTTTTCTTAATACTGTGCCCAACGATTTGAATAACCTGCGCGGGCAATCAGCAGTGCCAAAGACCTGACGCGGCTAATCCGCGTCAGGTTAATGCAGTTGTTAGCCCATGTAGTTTACTCTATAATTCCGCGAGGTAAGCCTTGATGCCACCACGCGCCATGCCGTTCAGGGCAGTGTTCGTATAAAGCGTAAAGCCGTTCATCAAGAGAGGCTATTTTTGTCTTGAGTTCATCTGTCATATGATTAGATGCGAGTGAGAGAATGACTTCAATGGCATCGTGAACGGAAATGTCGTTTATGTACTCGTAACTGATGCCACAACAGGTTTGCCAATCTTCACCAGCACGGTGTCTTCCGAAAGACCCATGGTCACAACTCTCCGTCTCCACCGAGAAAACCAACTCTTCATACTCAGACAATAAATATTCAATACCACCAGACTTAAGACTGGCTCTGAAATGATCGGCCCAACGTGCAAATACAGCCCATATTCGAGATTCGGTTTCAGGATCTACGTTTAAACCTGGAATCATGGCAACAGCTCATCAATTCGTAGGGCTAACACACGGCTCACCTGGAGCCGGCTTTCTCGGCGATCAGGTGCAGCCGCTGGTTATGTCCCGAACTCTTTTCTTATCAGGTTCTTGTCCATGAACCTCAGGCTTATGTACATTCCCACCCCACATGAGCTTTTTCTGTTTCATTATGAATGTTGCTCTCACTCAGATATGTGTTTTTCCCAAAACTTCACTGCGTATTCTGTCCATCCTTCAGCGTCCGTGCCGATGCCGAGTCCGAAACCATGACTTACATTCCGATACTTATGATACTCGACTTCTATTCCGGCATTCCGCATGGCATCGACACGCCTGTCGACAGTGGATACATTAACGATTCCGTCATTCTCGCCTTGCACCACGAAAGTTGGCGGATCATTGCGGGTGAAGGACGAATGACCGGTATATGCCATGACTACGACGCGAGGTCTCGGAAGATCATAACTGCCGTATCCGGCAGGACCGTATGAACCGATTTGTGCCGCCATTCTTGCCCCCGCTGAACTACCCCACACGGAGTAGTCTTTCGTACTTACGCCTAATGATCCAGCATGTTTAAAGATATAGGATATAGCTGTGGCCAAATCTTCGCAGGCTACTCGCTCACCTCCCACGCGGTATTGCAGGACGAAAGCATTATATCCTTTCTTGCATAGTTGTATGGCGTGAGGGAAACCTTCATGAACAGAACCGACATAGGAAAAGCCACCGCCAGGACACACGATGGCGAACGGAGCCCCGGCCTTGCCCTTAAAGAAGAAAAGACCGGTGTTCCTTTTCGCTGGGTTTTCCTGCTTTTGCCGCTCCATGTTGTAGAAGATAATCTTCCCTTCGGCCACTTGGTCAATCATGTAATTGATTGTGTCTACCACAGCCTCCGGTTCTACGTGGCTATGATACGGCAAGAGAGACCCCACGCGACTCAGTTGCATATTCCCGTCGTATGCACGATTGTCCAGCGGCAGAATAAACTGCCCAAAGCCCCCAAAGGACGGATGACTCACGACATCCCGAATAGAACTATTGGTATTCATATGCCCCTTGTTTTTGGAGACAATAAAGGCTCCCGGCCTATTGGAAATGTGATCATCAGCGGCTGAAGCCCTAAGGGGCTGGCAGAGAAAGACCACTATGAGCAGTGACAAGAACACGCGGATTCGTCGATTTATTCTCAATTCCTTGGACATAACGCCAGCGTAACGGGTTGGTTTGGAGCGCCAGCGGAAAACCAATCCCGTTGACGCATTTGTTAGGTTTTTTTATGCAAAGAGCTCCGAATCATGGAAAACCTCGCAAATATGCGAGCGTACAGCATCGGGCTTTCCCCATATTTCGTTTAGCGCAAACTGCTTATCAAAAACCTTGATTCCCAGCCCCTCCGCTGTCCTCTCGCCTTCGTTTTCTGGTGCAGTTATCACCGCCAGGGCCATACCCACAATGTAACTCGATGGAAGATTCCAATTATCCTGCCCAATTTGAAGGCCGCTCTTGTCATTAAATTTAAGGCGAGGGTCCAGTTCGCCTTCATGCGAGATTGGAGTGCGCCCTAACTTATACAGCGCATCTTCAAAAGACACACCATCGAAGCTACACCCCTTAAACACATTTCCCGTACCAACGGCAGTAATCAAAACCTCCTCATCCTTGAGGAAACTCCTGATGCGATTACCGACGCCCGCCTTGGGCCTGCGTTTCTTTGCAGTTTTATCAATAGCCGGGAAGAGGTTTACCAGCGCACCTTCATAGTCATTGACTTGAAGCCTTTCGATGCACTGTTCTGTTGCAGCCGACGGCTTACGCCTGTTGGATGTCCCATCTTTAAACATAACGCCTGAATTAAGCCGCGCCGCGAAGCGGCGTCGGCTTGAATGAGTTGTTAGGCATGATTGGATTTTCCCCACTTTCTGAGTCGCCCGGTAATCCCCTCATCACCGCGTCATCAGCGCGAACACGCCCCAGCCCAGGTATTCACGCGTGTAAGCGGCGTAGCGCCCGGGTTCCGAGGTT
>Ga0209592_1000454_pt1 | contig 12296 bp, 9 predicted proteins | sample PPLLak2March2015_2_FD_187251 | JGI IMG/M metagenome (GOLD analysis project Ga0209592, IMG submission 187251) | Freshwater sediment microbial communities from Prairie Pothole Lake near Jamestown, North Dakota, USA - PPLs Lake P8 Core (3) Depth... | ecosystem: Environmental > Aquatic > Freshwater >... | reverse complement strand
TATTTGCGCTTACTTCAACTGATTCATCTTCATTCGAAAATTTGACCGCATTACTCAAAAGACAAACGATAGCCTGATTGGCAAGTCTTTCATCTGCTTCAATATACAATGCTTCCGGGATATTTACAGAAATAGTGATATTCTTCCTGACAGTCAGCCCCGTCAGATATGATATACAATTGTAAACAAGACTCTGTGCATGAATCTTACGTTGTTCAATTTTAAGCCGGCCTGTTTGAAGTCGGGACCAATCCAGCATATAATTTATGAGCTGCAGTTGATTATTAGAAGAGTCATAAATGTATTTCAAGTATTCCATTTTATCTTTTTCAGATAATGAAGTTTCATTAAGAAGAATTTCTGCGAAGCCGAGAATACTTGTAAAAGGTGCTCTTAGGTCGTGGGAGAGTATTGATATAAAATCATCTTTTGATAGATTAAGCTGTTCAAGCTCTTCATTTTTCTTAGTGAGTTTTTCGAGTGGTAGAGTAAAATCGCTGATATCAAGTATTAGCCCGAATCTTTTAATTATTTTTCCATTAAAATCGCGGGTTACCGTTATATTTTCGGAAACCGAAATTACCGTTCCATCCTTTTTAATTATTTTATACTTAAGCTTGACAGTATTATCATCAGGTTTTTTATCAAACTCATCTAATCTCCTTTTATAAAAAGCTCTGTCCTCTTTTCTTATGAGCGATAGCCATCCGTCTTTAAGCTCTTTAATTTCAGAGCCTAGAAATCCCGTAACTCCTAAAACACTTTCTGAATACATAACATCTGAATTAACGATTTCCGTTTCCTCCTGCCAGAAACAAATTCCGTTAAAACTGTTTACAGTTTCATCAATACTAAAATTGAGGGGTTCTTTCATTTAACTTTCAATGTTTAAACTCTAGTGAACTATCTTCAGAAAAACACGGGTACAAATTATAAAAAATAATTGCAACTTATAAGAGAAATATCATTCGATTATGGAACTTTAATATGTTTGTAACCGTTCTTTAAATAAATTTTGACGATTGGATTGAATTTTATGAAATATTTCTATCTGGCAATTCTAATATTACTAACAACGATATCGGCCAAAGCTCAGGATGCAACTGGTTCTGTTTATGGTAAAGTAATTGACAAGTTTACCAACGAACCATTAATTGGTGCAAACGTAATTATTATTGGAACGGACTTAGGAGCCGCCACAGATGCTCAGGGTGAATTTACAATTATTAACATTACTCCTAACGTTTACCAGGTTCGTGCTTCTGTAATTGGATATAACAGCGTGACGAAAACTGATGTAAGTGTTATGCCCGGCAGGCCTGCAATAGTTAATTTTGGGTTAACAGTCACGGCAATCGAACTTGAAGGTGTGGTTGTTCAAAGTGATTACTTCCTTAGAAATCCAATTGAAGTTGGAAGCATCAAAAGTTTCAGTAATGAGGAAATAAGAAGAAGTGCCGGTGGATTTGAAGATGTGATTCGAGCAGTTTCGGTTTTACCCGGAGTTGCACAAGCTGACCCGGGAAGAAATGATTTGATTGTTAGAGGCGGCGGTCCCTCAGAAAATTTATATTTGATTGATGGAATTCCGGTTCAAAATATAAATCACTTTGGAACGCAGGGTGCAACAGGTGGACCACTTAGTTATATAAATCTTGATTTTGTCAGTGGCACAACTTTCTCAACTGGCGGTTTTTCTGTTTTAAATGGAGATAAACTTTCCTCTGTTTTAACAATTGATCTTCGCGAGGGAAGAAAAGATAAAATCGGTGGTAAAGGAACAATTTCCGCGACACAATTTGGACTCGATCTTGAAGGACCTGTAACAAGCAACTCAACATTCATCGTTTCTGCTAGAAGAAGCTATCTGGATTTCATCTTTAAAGCCGCGGACTTTTCATTCGTGCCTGAATACTATGATGGTTTTGCTAAATATGACTGGAATATAGACAACAGAAATTTATTTTCATTTCTCTTGATGGCTGCTTTCGATAATGTAAAATATTTTAATGACACAGAAGATCAGCGTTATGATAACTCGAGAATACTTGGTAGTGATCAGACACAGTATGCAACGGGTTTATCATACCGTCATTTGTTCAACAGTGGTTTTGTAAATTTAACTTTGAATAGAAACTATGTTGATTATAATACTCAGCAGAATGATTCTTTGTTAAATCCAATTTTCATCAACAATTCTCTTGAAAAGGAAAATACACTCAAAGCCGATCTTACCTATAAGCTTAGTAAGGTTACTGAATTAAATGCTGGAGTTTCGGGGAAACTGATTGATTTTGAGACTGATATTTTTGTTCCCGAATTCGTAAGCACTTTTGGCGACAGCATTCCAACCGCAGATATTAATGCAAATGAGAATTATAACAAACTTGCTGCATATACCAACTTAAGTTTTCTGTTATTTGATAAACTCAATTTAAATCTGGGAATGAGAGCTGATTATTTCAGTCCGATAAAATCAAAAACTTTTTTCAGTCCGCGTTTTTCTGCTTCGTACAGCATAACGGAAATTACTTCATTAACATTCAGTACAGGTGTTTATCATCAGGCACCATCTTACATCTGGCTGGTCGGAAATGAAATTAATATTGAACTTAAAAGCATAAGAGTTAATCAATACGTACTTGGAGTTGATCAATATTTTTCTGCAGATGCTTTGTTCAGAGTTGAAGGATTCCTAAAAGATTATTTTGATTATCCCACAAGCTTAAAAAGAACCTATCTGATAATGGCTAATACCGGCGCAGGTTTTTCGGGTTCTGATGAAAACTTTGCATCATTCGGTCTTGATCCATTGAATTCAGATGGAACTGGTTTGGCAAAAGGATTTGAAGTTTCACTTCAGAAAAAACTTTCAGACACACCTTACTACGGTATTCTAAGTTTAACTTATAGCGAAGCAAACTTTACTGCACTGGACAAAGTTGAAAGAATTGGCAGTTACGACCAGACGTGGATTTTCAACATAAGCGGCGGCTACAAAATAAACGAAGAATGGGAGATGGCAACTAAGTTTAGGTATTCAACTGGAAAACCTTACACACCTTATAATTCAGACGGAACACAAAGTGTTGAGCAAATAAATACTACTAGATTTCCCGTCAATCACAGCCTGGATGTACGAGTTGATAAAAGATGGTTCTTCAGCGGATGGACTTTAATAACGTACGTGGATATTCAGAACATTTATAACAGAAAAAATATTACGGGCATTAGGTGGGATCAGCGATCTCAGTCACCTGAGTTTAATGAAACGATAGGGATTCTTCCTTCTGTTGGAATAAGCGCGATGTTTTAACAAGCAGCTGATAATATCCCTCGCAGGGATGGTATCAGTAACTCCCTCAAAGAACTAAAAATTTCCGAGCATAAATTTTCCAACCAAATTTTATTTGTTGATTTACCTGTCTCTTTGAAATACATTGCCATCAAACATTCAGGGAGCTAGCATGTTTACTAAAATTACTTTTCTCGCCTTATTAATTATATCAACCATCTCTGCAAAGAGTGGTATTATATCCGGCAAGGTAACCGATACCGAAACCGGGGAAGCATTAATCGGTGCAAATGTTATTATCTTAAACTCAAACTGGGGAGCTGCAACCGACATTAATGGCTTTTTCAAAATAAGTTCTGTTCCACATGGGACATATGAGCTGAGAGCCTCCTACGTTGGTTATTCATCACAAAAAATTAAAGATGTTAAAGTAAAAGCTTCTGATAGTCTATTCATTGAAATAAAACTAAAGACTGATTTTACTTTAGCAGAGATTTGCGTTGTTGAATCCAAGCCTTTAATTGAAAAATATACAACAAATGCTTGTAGAATTACCACTTCAGAAAATATACAACGATTGCCCATCAGAGGTGTTCAGGATATTTCTGCTCTTTATTTACAGGCAGGTGGTTTTACCACAGAATTTAATCAATGCCTGCAATCTGGACCATGGAACACGGAGGAGTATAACACAATTGTTGAGAATGAATTTCTCGATGCATTCAGTAATCCGCTTTCAACATTTTCTATTGACGTTGATGCTGCATCGTACAGCAACACCAGAAGGTTTATCCAGGATGGACAGCTTCCGCCAAGGGACGCAGTGAGAGTAGAGGAATTTATAAACTACTTTGATTATGATTATCCTCAACCGGAAGATGAGCATCCTTTCTCAGTATTTACTGAACTCGGAGCTTGTCCCTGGAATGAAAATAATTATCTGCTCCACGTTGGAATCAAAGGAAAAGAATTGTCGGAAGAAGAACGAACTGACTGCAACCTCGTTTTCCTGCTGGATGTATCGGGATCAATGCAGCCAGAAAATAAGCTTCCTCTGGTAAAGAAAGCATTTAAGTTTCTTGTAAAAAATTTACGGGAGAATGATAAAATTTCAATTGTTGTTTATGCCGGTTCAGCCGGACTCGTTCTTCCGACAACATATGGATATGAGAAAGATAAAATTCTCTCTGCACTTGATATGCTGCACGCCGGCGGCTCAACTGCCGGTGGTGCCGGAATTCAGCTTGCTTACAATATTGCAAAAGAAAATTTTGTAGAAGGCGGTAACAACAGAATAATCTTAGCTACAGATGGCGATTTTAACGTTGGTGTCTCAAGCACTTCGGAACTTGTTAAAATGATTGAAGAAAAACGAGATGAAGGAATATATCTTACAATACTCGGCTTTGGAATGGGAAACTATAAAGATGGTAGACTTGAAGAGTTAGCAGATAAAGGTAACGGCAACTATTATTACATAGATAATATCATCGAAGCAAAAAAAGTTTTTGACCATGATTTAATGGGGACTCTCTTTACAATAGCCAAAGATGTTAAGATGCAGATTGAATTTAATCCTGTTAAAGTTGCAATGTATCGCTTGATTGGTTATGAAAACAGATTGTTGAAAAAAGAAGATTTTGAGGATGATAAAAAAGATGCCGGCGAACTTGGCGCCGGTCATACTGTAACTGCTCTTTACGAAATTGTTCCAGCAAAATTCGCAAAAACTTTTGAAGATCGTGAAGACCTTAAATACCAGGTTAGTGAATTAACATACACAGCAAAAAATTCTGATGAGTTATTAACGCTTAAGCTAAGATATAAACCTCCTAAAGAGGATGAAAGCAAGCTTATTACATCTGTTGTTAATGACAAAGTTAACTCTGAAACCGCTTCTGAGAATTTTAACTTTTCCGCTGCCGTAGCTGGCTTTGCTATGATACTTCGGGATAGTAAGTTCAAAGGTCAAGCTGATTTTAAAATGATAGAGGAACTTGCAGATAACAATCTCGGTGATGACAAATACGGTTACGGAGATGAATTTATTTCGCTCGTAAAACGTGCAAAGAAATTAAGTGAAGAGTTATCGCTTCTTGAAGAACCAGAGGAATAATCTGAATTCAGACAACAAACACTTTTGCAATATCAACTAACAATGAAGGTTGGTTTATAAGCGCAGTTGTGAATAATCTCCCGAGAGTTCTTTTTTCAAAAGGAACTTTATTGAAGGAATGTGCAATGTTGTTAAACTTCTCGTCTGAAAAATTGTATATACCTTCTTTAATCCTGTTAAAAGTTTCGTGACGTTTACCGAGCCTGTCTGCCCAGGCTTTATCATAAGTTAAAATATGATCGAGATTGTTCGTTTTAACAGCTTCGGCAGCAATTATCCCTGCAATTTTTCCTCCGATCATTCCGCTTGCAATTCCTCCACCGCTTAAAGGATTTACCTGTCGTGCGGCGTCACCAACAAGCATTATTCCTGGTGCAGTGATTTTTTTTAATGTGATTGCACATGGAACACCACCTGCAATTTTTGTTAATACAGGTGCATTGGGATAATGCTTGTTCAAAAAGTCATCAAGAAAAGATTGTGCGGATTTTTTCTTCCCGATAATTCCGCTTACTCCTAAACCAATATTTGCTTTGTTGTGTCCTTTCGGAAAAACCCAGAAGTATCCGTTCGGTGCAACATCCTTTCCAAAATAAAAATAGAGTGTGTTTTGATCTACAGGAATGTTAGCCGCAGTAATCTGAACTGCACTTTCCATATCGCGGAAATCAATGTGTGTTTCAAGTCCAGCCCAGCGGCCAACACGTGATTCAACTCCATCTGCAGCAATTACAACTTTAGCTTTTAATTCTTTCTGTTCTCCATCATATTCGTATTTGATCCCGCTAACTTTTCCATTATCAAAAACCAAATCATTTACGTAGGCACGAGTTAAAATTTCAACTCCGGCATCGGCAGCAGTTCTTGCAAGTTCATAATCAAAAATTCTTCGTTCAAGTACATAGCCGGCTTCACCAAAATCAAGAATAACTTCTGTCCCATCGGGTGCGTTGAATGAAAACTTGCTAATCTTTGCTGCAATCCATTTATCGTCGGAAGGAATAAATTCTTCCACTCCAACTTTACTTATTGCTTCACCACAGCGAACAGGATAACCCACATCACGATCTTTTTCGAGCATCAAAACAGAAACGCCCTGCTCAGCAGCATAGCGTGCAGCCATACTTCCTGCTGGACCGGCACCTACTACTACTATGTCGAATTCTTTTTTCATTCTATCGTTCAATTTTGCAGAAAACAAATCATTATCTTCTTGTCATTGCAAAGTAGGCAAATAGCAATAGGCAGTATGCAATTATTTAAATTTTTCATCTTTTCTTAAATACTTTTCCGGATATTCTATCATATGATTTAATAGCTTTCCAACTTCTTCAGATTTCTTCATCAATCGGGAATAGTCACCTTTATTTATATAACCACACTCATAAGAAAAATCTAACCAAACCTGAGTTTCTGAATTTTCCATATCTGCATCCGAAGATTTTGATACAAAATAAGCCTGGTATTTTCTTTTCCTATAAGCTTCTGAAATACAAGTACAAACAGATCTTGACGATCTTCTGATTTGATCGGTTAACGAATAAGTCTCTTCTCTGGGAAATGTTTTTGAGATTTCAAAAATCTCCATTGCAAGTTCAAACGCCTTTTTATAAACAGTTAAATCTCTAAAAGATAAATTCATATTATTCGTAAACTTCTATAATAATTTATTTGCGAATTTTTGCCTCTTGTAGTTTGCCTATTGCCTTTCGTTTACTATCATTTGCCTACTGTTCTTTGCATACTGCCTACTTCGCAATTACCCCTTCCTTATTGAACTTGATTACCTCGATCGGACACGACCAAACACATTTCGCACAATTCGTACATCGGGGATCAATAATAAAAATCTCTGCTTCCTTTAATTCGATTGCATCTTCAGGACAAACACCGACACAGCATCCGCAGAAGTCGCACTTATCCGGAAGTATTTCGATTAAAAGTTTGCCGGTTTTTGCCTGTCGGTAATTCATTTATAAAGTTAAAAGTTAAAATTCAAAAATGGTTTAAAGATTTTATTTCATTGCGAAGTTAATTAAAGGGTGATTGTTAACAAATAGTGAGTAGGTTGATCATAAAAAATGATTTTAAGATTTTAAACTATTGTTGATATATATAAGTTTTAGAATATGAAGATCCTGATAAGGTATCTCCTGATTAACTTTTCAAATGCCAGCCTTAGTGATTGTACTCCCTCTTCATCAAAATGTTTAAATACTTTTTGGTGATGATTTTTATCAACTAATATTAAATCAGTTAGCCCGTTCGTTCTTACTTTTCGTCCTTCATTTGAAAATCTTACAAGATGACTGATAATGGTTTGTGTTTTTACATTGAACTCCGCTTCCAGATCTTTGATTGATTTCCCATCATTATAAGATTCAGCTACTATAATGTGCCTGGGTTTGTCAGATTGCGATCTTCTTTTGCTTACTCTTGATTTTTCTCTTTTATTTCCAATTCCGTTCTTATCAGAATAATTTTTTATTATCGGTATGAACACCTTACCGTAGCGTTCAAGTTTGTTCATTCCAACGCCGGAAATTCTTAAAAATTCACTTTCATTCACCGGAAAATCTTTTGCCATTTGTATCAGCGAAGCATCCGAGAAAATCACAAACGGCGGGATGTTGTGTGAATCTGCTATCTGTTTTCTTTTTGCTCTGAGAAGTTCAAAAAGATTTTTATCATAATCTTCATCAGTACGTTTCAGTTTCTTTCGTGAAACTTCCGGTTCTTTTACAAATCCGGATACCTTTTTATTCTTGAAAAGAACATCATTTGCAGTTTCATTTAGTTTCAGGCTGCCGAATTCGTTATCTCTTCTGATTAGTTCTTTCCTGATGAACTGATGAGCAAGTATCTGCCATTGTTTTTTATTTAATTCCTTACCAACACCATACACGCTTAAGTTCTGATGACCGTTGCTGAAAATCCTGTCGGATTCCGTACCGCATAAAACATCAATAATATAATTTACACCGAATACTTCGCCAGTTCGTTTTACAGCTGATAAGAACTTCTGAGCATGGATTGTTACATCAACACTTTCTTTTTCATCAATAGTACAATTATCGCACATACCGCAATAGTCATCCGCAAAATTCTCTCCAAAATATTTTATCAATGGTTGTCTGCGGCATAGTTCCGTTTCGGCGTATTGCACCATTGCCTGAAGATGAATTTCAGCCGAACGTCTTTCAACAGGGTCTTCCTTCTGATCAATAAAATAATTGATCTTGGAAATATCACCATAGCCAAAAAGTAAAAGACAATCAGCACGAACACCATCACGACCCGATCTGCCGATTTCCTGGTAATATGATTCAATATTTTTCGGAAGATCGTAATGAAGCACAAACCGAACATTGGATTTATTTATTCCCATTCCGAATGCAATTGTAGCAATTATTATCTGCACCTCATCTTTAATAAACAGGTCCTGGTTTTTATTCCGTTCGTCATCCGGCAAACCTGCGTGATATGGCTTTGTGGAGAACCCGAGATCAGATAAATCTTCATGAAGACTTTCCACCTGTTTCCGTGAAAAGCAATATATAATTCCTGACTGATTCTTATGTTCATTAAGGAAAGCAACTGTTTGATCGAATGGTTTTCTTTTAGGGATTACCTGCAGAAATAAATTCTCACGGTTAAAGCTGGCAATAAATTTTTCATAAGCGGACATATTGAGATTTTTAATAATATCATCCTGAACCCGTGGCGTTGCTGTTGCTGTAAGTCCGATACAAACAGCACCGGGAAAACCTTTTCTAAAGCTGCCAAGCTGACGATAATCCTTCCTGAAATCATGTCCCCATTCAGAAATGCAGTGAGCTTCATCAACAGTTATGCAATCGACCTTAATATTTTTGAGCAGACTTATAATCTCATTTTTCTGAAGTGACTCAGGTGCAATGTAAAGCAGCTTTGCTTTTTTGCTCACAACATTTTCATAATTCCGGTTATACTCATCTGTTGAAAGTGAACTATTTAATAATGCAGTGTTAACTCCAAGCTGTCTGAGTTGTTCAACCTGATCCTTCATAAGTGAAATCAGGGGAGAAATTACAATTGTCAAACCATCTAAAATTAAAGCGGGAATCTGGTAGCACAGGGATTTTCCTCCGCCTGTTGGCATAATAACAAGCGAATCTTTTTTTGACAGGATATTATTAATTATTTCTTCCTGCAGTGGTCTGAAAGAATCGTATCCGAAAACCTCTTTTAATATTTTTATTGCTTTATTCATCTGTATGGTTGTCTGAAACATTTGAAATATTTCTAAACGAAGTTAAGGAAAGCAGGATTAGTTTTGAAGCTGCTGATGGAAAAGATGAAATTCAGGATAATATGATTTGATAAACTTTTCCTAAAGTAACGTACTCTTATTTTTCAAGATCCATAATGCTGAGCATAATTTCTAAACTCCCAACTCTTCCCTCACTCTTCCCTTTTCTCTCTCAAGCTCGTTATTCGCCCTCATAAGTTCAATCTGCTTTCTCTCATCATCATTCAACTCAATTTCTCTGCGATTGGATTGAATGTTTTTTTCTATTCTCTCAATTACAAATTTCATCACAGTATCTTTCGCAAATCTCATCAATGTCATCTCTGCAGTTATGCTCGGGAATCTGTCCTCCCAACTGCTGCTGACAGAATACTTATCAAAAGTCAGTTCACGAACATAGGTTTCCTTTCTTTCGTCTTTTAATACACTAACTAATCCGCTAGTTGAAAAATTATCTTCATTCTCAAACTCGTCTTTTACTCTTTCAAATAGTTCACGATTTAAAGTATTAGAAAAATCCTCCGGATGCAGGTAGTTAAATATTAACTCTGCAACCGGTCTATCAGCTTCAAATAGTAATTTTATAATTTCCCTTTCAAGATTGTAAAGAACCGGCGAAATTTCGGGAACTGCATCAATCAGTGTTGATATAGTTTCTTCGGCTTTTCTATTTTGTAAAACTTTTGAATCAGTTTTCTCGAACTTCTTAACCTGTTTTATCTGCTTATCAAGTTCCGATTCAATCAGCTTTTCTCTGAGGTTAAATTTTTGGGCAATGTTTCTTATCAATAAATTTCTTTTCAACTCATCATTTATCAATGCTACCGGTTTAACAAGTTCTCTTATTGCCTCGGCGGCTGTTGCGGGATCGTTAAACTTTCCCTGGGACTCATAATATTTACTTTCATATTCAAGAAAGTTTTCAGCTCTCTTTATAAGTTCTTCAAATTCTTCTTTGCCGTTTTTATTCACATAGGAATCCGGGTCTTCACCTTTTGGAAGTGAAACTATTTTTACTTCCATATCTCTTTTAAGAAGTATCTCTATACTTCTCATTGAAGCTTTTATTCCTGCAACATCAGCATCAAAAAGAAGAACAACATTTTTTGTGTATCGTGATAAAAGTTGAACCTGATCGTCTGTCAATGCAGTTCCTGAAACAGCGACAACATTTTTAATTCCACTCTGGTAGAGTGAAATCAAATCCATATAGCCTTCAACAATGATTGCTTTGTCGAAACGACGTATATCATCCTTAGCAAATGAAAGTCCGTAGAGAATTCTTCCTTTGATGTAGATAAGCGATTCCGGAGAGTTTATGTATTTCGCACCTGTATCTTTTGACTCGAGCACTCTTCCGGCAAAGGCAACCACTCTGCCATTCGGCGAGAAGATTGGAAATATTAACCTGCCGGGAAGTTTATCATATAATTTTCCTTCCGAATTCTTCCCAATCAAACCAAGCTGAATACATTTATCAATATTTAAATTTCTACTCTTAGCATAGCTGATAAAATTTTCCCAGCCTCTTAGCGCATAACCCAATCCGAACGAACGCAGTGTTTGTGTTTTGATATTTCTTTCGTGGAGATACTTTCGGGCAAATTCACCCTCATCATCATTTAGAAGATTATTTAAAAAATATCTTGCGGCTTCTGTGTTGATATCATAAAGAACTTCCTGCTCTGATTGCTGCTCGGTATATTCTTGTTTGTCGAATTCAATTGTAATTCCCTGCTGCTCTGCAAGTTCCTGAACAGCTTCCACAAAAGATATTTTATGGAACTCCGTTAAGAATTTGAAAACGTTTCCGCCGGTATGACACCCAAAACAATGAAAGATTTGCTTCTCATCACTTACAGTAAATGAAGGTGTCTTTTCAGAATGAAAAGGACAAAGACCAATAAAATTCTTCCCACGTTTTCGAAGCTGGACGTGTTGTGATATCACATCAACGATATCAACTGATTCTCTTATTTCTTCTATTTTTGATTCGGGGATTCTCATATCACTTTATTTCAGCTACTGTTTAAAGCCTATAAGCATCTTTTCTATGTCTCACATAGTATATCATTAATTTTTTATCGGAGAGTTCAGCCTGGTAAATTACCCGATAATCACCAACCCTTAATCGGTAAGTTGATTCAGCACCTTTTAGTTTTTTTGTTTGCTCTGAGAAAGGGTTTTCGGAAAGATTTTCTATTGCTTCGAGTATTCTGGGAATGACTTGTCTATCAATTTTCTTGAGATCCTGTTCGAAAGATCTCTTCAACTCAACTTTGAATGAGTCCATCTGTTCTCAATTTCTTTTTCAGTTCATCAAAACTGATGGTGGGCTCGTCTTTACGCTCAGCAATTACTGTAAGATCATGAATATCCTCCAAAAGTTCTTCATACTCTTCCAATGGCAGAATAACAGCTTTTTTAGTTCCTGACTCGTCCACAATATATTTAGTATCCATTTCTCACCTCTTTTAAAAGTTTCATTGAAATATAAATTGCTGTAAACTCAATTACAAAACGATGAATAATATTAAAAATTTAACCTCATAAACCCCTTCAATTATATGTAAAATTTAAGTAATGCTTCTAAT
>Ga0209592_1000452_pt1 | contig 12305 bp, 13 predicted proteins | sample PPLLak2March2015_2_FD_187251 | JGI IMG/M metagenome (GOLD analysis project Ga0209592, IMG submission 187251) | Freshwater sediment microbial communities from Prairie Pothole Lake near Jamestown, North Dakota, USA - PPLs Lake P8 Core (3) Depth... | ecosystem: Environmental > Aquatic > Freshwater... | reverse complement strand
GTAGATGCAGGATACTATGAATGGGTGGTCCGCCTGCATACTTCTAGCTTTGCTGGAAAAGTTGATTGAATGGATAAAATGAAAAGGGGATAGCACAAGATGTATCAGCTTTTTATATAAAAAGATTTTTTAATTATACTTTTAATATTTTGTCAAAAGTATTAATTAATCCAAGGGAGTAAATCACAATTCCATCTCTGAGGATGAATAGTAAACATTATTTTTTCTGGAAGCTTATAATTATTATCAATTATATCTTTACGCTTAAAATATTTCCATACCATTTTCTGCCGGTATTTGTGAAATAATTAAATTCGTTTGCTACTTAAAATTAATTCTTAAATGCTTCATGGTTACTAAGGTCTTTAACGACTTTTGCAGGTACCCCCGCAACTACAGTAAAAGGTGGAACATCTTTGGTTATTACTGATCCTGCAGCTATTATCGAGTTGTTACCAATAGTAATACCACCCAATATCGTTGAGCAGGCACCAATCCAAACGTTTTCTCCTATATGCACTTTTTTCCAAGATCTAGGATAAAGATTACTTAACTTGGAAGGATATGGATCGGAGTGTATTAAAATAGTTACATTGGGTCCGATACCAACGTTTTTTTCAATAGTCAGGTAGTCCGTCCTACCGGCATCAAGAATGAAAAAATTTTGTGCAATGTATAATTCCCCTTCGATATTTGCACCTAGTAATTTTAATATTTTTACCCGAACTTTATTTCCTGGAGAAAGCCGCAGAATTACATGCAATATTTTTTTTATTAATCTAATCATAGCTGATCATATTTTTAATTTTATACTAAACTAACTAAGGAGAAATCTTTCTTAAATAACTCCCAATCTTATCTGTAAAATTTAATGGTAATTGTTTCCAAATTTTAGCAAATATTTTCCTTTTCATACTACTTTGTGAAATATTAGGTATTGAATTAACAGTATTCAAATAATACTGATATTGCAGCTTAATCACTTCTGGTCTCCAACCATTTTTAAACTGATATGTGCCACTTTCAGGGATACTGCGACCAAAATCCAAATATGCATAGTTTTGTTTTGAAAGATCACAAATTATATTCCAAAATAGGACATAGTTTAAATTTAGATCTTTATGTTTATAGGAGGAAGCCCCTCTATCATATATTACAATATCATTAAAATATAACAATAAAATTGATGAGGCTGGCTGATTATTATAATATATGGTTGCAATATCAAAGGAGTTATTTAATAAATTTGCTAAATTTTTAAAGAATTTATATCCCAATGTAGGTGTTCCAATATTTCGCATATGTTTTGAATATAAGTCGTAAAATGTAATGATATCTTTATTTATTTTAATTTCATATTCTATCTTTTCAGCTTTTCTGATATGACGCCTGGTACTTGAACTAAAAGATTCCCATAAGGCATTTGAATCCTGTGATAACTTTAGCATAAAAGAAACATGTTTTTCAGCTTTTGCTAAACCATAATTTAGATCTCTTTTCTCTCTCAACTCTAAATATTTTAGATTTAGTTCCCTGGTTAAGGACACCGCTTTATCAAGTAGTTGACTTTGTATTTTACCATTAACAGCTAAAACGCCACCGTATGGGCAATAAGGAACAGAAACAAATTTCTTATTGAAAACGGATTTAATAATAAATAGAGGTAAGACTCCAACAATCTTCTCATTTTCTCTACAAATAAAATATACGGGAGTATGATTATAGGTTTGTTGAATTAACTTTTTCCATCCAATCTGGTGATAAATTGTACCGTCAGGGTGACTGAATACAAAAGCATCCCATTCATTCTCTAATCGTTCTGACAACTCTTCAATGATCATAGTTACCTTTTAACCACAAACTAAATATATTATTCTAATAGTCTTCATTCTAAATAAAGTGAGATTTATAGTATTCTTTAAAGGTTAAGAAAGAATACTTCTTCTTATTAAAATATGAAATTTCCTTGTTATACAATTTTACACAATTGCTCCCTAAATTTTTAGTTTTTAATCTAGCTCTTAATGCATCTTGAATAAGAAATAACAAAAAATTATTCACTCTTCTTTCAATAACTCTAGATTCACCAGATTCATCAATGATTTCATTCGGGTGGATCAAAAAAACAATCGGTTTTTGTGTAAACTTAGATTCAATATTTAAAAGCTTTCTTTGAACTGAAGTAATTTTCGGAAATATCCGCATAGTGGTTCCAACATAAGGTAACAGTGTTGCACTAATTGGAATTTCCACGATTGGACTATCACCTTTGCTAAATAAGTTATTTGATTTAGTTCTGTAGGGATTTCTAGGTGCAATCAGCCATTTCATTTTTTTTAAGCCGCCAAATGACATAAACATATCAAATCTTTGTGATGCAATAGAACTATCAATTAAAAAATTGGTTTCAGAAAGTGCAATAGCAGTATCCTGATTAACCCTTAAAGCAGGGGCACGAAAAGAAATAACCTCTTCACCGGAGATATCTTCAAGAATTTTTTTTGAATCTTTTAGGTGTGCTATTTGTTTCTTTAATGGCATAACATCGAAACCATTTTCTTTTAAATGAGACATACCATGACTACCCACTTCATGTCCAAACGGCAATATCATTTTTACAACTTCCGGGATCAGTTTTGCTATGTACCCTGTGAAAAAAAACGTAGTTCTTATATTATATTTTGCATACAAATCCAATAAAGCGGGCATCCCTTCTTTTAATACCTTTAGTCCAGTCTCATCCCTAAGGGTGTTCAACCAAATTGAAGTGGTCTCGACATCATTTGTGAATAAAGAATACTTATTGTTAATCGACATCGTCAAACATAAAATATTTTTTTTCAACAATCTCCGGAATTATATTTAATTTAATTCCAAGCTTTACGGGCAATTCAAAAAACCTCACAACATTGTAATAGCTTTTGTAATCTTTGAAAGTTTTTGGATTTTCATTCATAATTCTTTCAAAATCTTCAAATGACATATCCAGTTTTTTCAAGCAATATTCCATGGCTTCAATACCTCCTGTGTAAGGATCTTTCCTGATTACTTCAAGTGCTTCATCTCTGGTAAGCTGACCACTTCTAATTTTTGCTGAGTAGTGTAGTTTACGTTTATCAATATTAAATTTTCTTGTTAGTATGTATGCCTGAAAAAAAGCTGTGTATTTTGATTCGTGATGCTTATCTCCATAGTTTTTCCACCCAAGTTCATTCTGTATAATTTGAAAGACTTCATTTTCATTATAAGGTATGTAATACAGAATTTTAATTTGTTTAATTTTTTTAATTAAGGAATAATATAGATACTTAGTCATAGACATATTCGGAAAGCTTTTAAGTTTAAGTTTGCCAAATTTATTTTGAATATCCTGTACATATTTTCCGTCCATATAAGTCCAGGTAAGCGGAGTATTTCCTTCTGTGCGGAATGAATGTCCTGGAACTATATACTTAATACCGTATTTTGCGGCTTCATGAAAAAGCACGGAAAAGATTACCCAATCAGTTGGAACTTCAGCATCAGAGACAGAAGCGAAGAGAAAAGACCTTTGTAAATCTTTAAACTCCTCCCAATCAGCAACGTGTGTGTGCAAATCTACTTTCAATATATTCGTTGCATTTTTAATATTCTGCACTGCTATTTCAGAATTCCAGCCGTTATCAAAATGGATAGCAAGTGGTCGTAATCCAAGTTTAACCGCATTATACAAGGTGTAGGTACTATCCCGTCCCCCGCTTACACCAAGAATACAGTCATATTTTTTACCCTTACCATCTTGCTTTATTTTGTCAACTAATGTTTGAAGCTTTTGTGGTGTTTCATTATTTAAAGGGAATTTTTTTTCCAAATCATCATGAATTTTACAAAAGGTACACTCACCTCTTTCATCAAAGGCGATTCCTTTAACAGTATCGTCCATCAAACAACGGGAGCAGACCTTGTTTACTTTATATTGGTAAGGAAGTATTTTCATCATTATTTCTAATTACATTATGAAATTATTAATTAGGTTTTTCATTTTCTCTGCGACATTTTCACCAAAGAGAGGCAAATAGTTTACCTTCGGATTAAAGGATTCAATTATTTGGCAGTAATTATTTGTAGTAAGAGGATTAACGACTAAGTTCCAGCCAGCCTTAACAGTTTCAAGCCATTCAGTTTCTGAGCGAAGTGTAATACAGGGTTTTTTAAGTATATATGCCTCTTTCTGTATTCCACCAGAATCAGTAATTATTTTGTTAGCGTACATCTCGAGCATAACAAAATCAAGGTACCCAACTGGATTAATAATAGTAAAATTATCCGGAATTTTTAAATAATTACTTACAATGATTTTGTGAGTTCTGGGATGTACAGGAAAAATAACTTGCTGAGACAGTTTGCTTAATTCATTAAAAATCCCTGACAAATTGGATGAGTTATCAACATTGTATGGACGATGTAGTGTCAAGAGGAAATACTTTTCGAATTTCTTTTGATAAATATTTTGTCTCTTTTCTTTTTCTAACTTTTCTATGGCTGATTTAAGCGAATCAACCATTATATCACCCGTTAAATAGGATTTTAAAATAAGATTTTCATCTTCCAGGTTTTTCATTGAGATTTGCGTAGGTGCAAACAAATAACCGGATGTATGATCAGCAACAATTCTATTTATTTCCTCAGGCATACTTGGATTAAAGCTTCTTAAACCAGCTTCGACGTGGACAGTCTTTATACCGAGCTTTGCAGAAGCTAAAGATCCGGCCAACGTAGAATTAGTATCCCCAAAGACGATTACTATGTCCGGCTTTTCATTTACCAGAATTTCTTCTAATCCAATAAGCATTTTTCCGGTCTGTTCCCCATGATTTCCACCGCTAATGCCAAGATTGTAATTCGGTTCAGGAATTTCCAGCTCTTCAAAAAAAAGGCTGGACATTTCCTGATTAAAGTGTTGCCCAGTATGAACTATTTTTTCTTCGAACTGTTCTCTTAATTTACGTGATAATGGAGCGAGTTTTATAAACTGAGGTCTTGCGCCAACGATTGAAATTATCTTCATTTAAATTGATTTTGAATTTCAGTATTAATTTTTAATTTTTTTATACTACCCGGATAGTTTTCAAAAAGCCATACCAAAAAAGCCGTAAGATCAATTTTATCATTAAGCATTTTATTTCTTCTTTCCTGATAAATTGATCTTAAATTAGGAGTGTTGATCAATGTATCTAATTGAATAAGAAATTCTTTTTCATTATTGAGTGGGTAACTGTTAGTTAGTTGGTATTTTGTTTCCAATTCATTTAAGACTGATATTTTTCCCGCAAAACTGTTAAATCGTAGAGAAGGCGTCCCAAGCATACAAGCTTCTACGGTCATGCTTTGACTGTCAGAAATGAATATATCTGATGCTGCGATATAATTGTGTATGTCTGCAATGTTTATATCTAATTTGTACTGTGAATATTTTCCTGGAATTTCCTTCTCAGATGAAATATGAATTTGACCATGGTTCTTGAGTTTCTCAATTAATTTATCTAATAATGTTGCACTTATTCCGGAATGCTTCTGCTCAATGTCGTGTCCGGCTGTAAAAGAAACCATTCTTACAATAAAATTTCTTTTGCCCTCTTTAAATCTGTTATTCAATAAATTATTATTCGCTGTAAAACGATTAGGATGAAGATAGGCTAATTTTTGATATCCAAAATATTTAATTCTTTTATATTCATATTTCCCTACATTGCATATAGCAGGGGAGACGATAAACTTTGTAAACGGGTAAGTGGAATAGCAAAATAATTTATTGATATCTAAGTCATCTTCGTTGAAAACAAAGGACGGTATCCTTGTTAATGCACTTAGATGGGCTATCGATACATCTGTCCCAAGCATAAAATCTGGTTTGTTGCTTTTAATATATTTATACAAACCAAGATTACTTTTCACTAATTCAGCGATATTTGATTTGATGATAGAAATCTTTTTTCGTTTCCTGGGATGTTTTTTTTTAATTTTTCTTATATAATCAACTCCTTCAGCATCAAGCAAGTTACTAAGTATTTCCTTTTCTTTTATCGTAAATACTACTTTGTGACCTCTAATAATCATTTCTTTTCTAAAATTCTTGAAAAGGTGATAATGAGCCGGATGATTTAAGGCAATTAGGAAAAACACTATCTGATTTGAGGATTAAATAAGTTTGATAATTCTTCCGGGGAAGGATAACTAATTAATACAGCTTTGCGGGGACCATGGTATACAAACAAACTTCCGGCTGCAACTGCAGAAGAAAAACTGTAATTTACAGCTTTACTAAAGTCTGAATAATCTTTAGCTCCGCCCAGGGCCACAATAGGAATACTAATATTCTCCGAAATTGATTTTATGAGATCAAAATCATAACCTTCATATGTGCCATCTCGATCGACTGATTGAATGACTATTTCTCCAGCGCCATATTCCTCCATTTTATTAGCAAATTCAATTACATCTTCTTTAGATTTTTTCTTTCCTTGCTTGTAAGCAAGGTAATATTTTCCCAAAAAATCCTTTTTTACGTCTAAACAAACCACAATTGTTGAGGAACCGAATGCGTCTACTGCATCTTTAATAAACTCAGGATTTTCAAAAGCCGTTGTATTTATCACAACTTTTTCTGCCCCATTTTCCAGAATGTTTCGGATATCTTGAATTGTTTTAATTCCTCCTCCAACAGCAAAAGGCATATTTGCTTCATCACCAACTTTATGCACAAATTCCAAAGAAATTGTACGATTCTCCTTTGATGCATTAATATCAAGAAAAATAAGTTCATCTGCCTTCTTATCATTAAATATCTTAACAGCATTAATTGGATCACCAATGTATCGATGTTTATTAAACTTCACGGTTTTGACTAGTCCCAGGTTTTTTAGAAGGAGTACTGGTATTACTCGGGCTCGGTACATGCTTATAACTCCACAAACTTTTTTAATAATGCATATCCGACATCGTGACTTTTTTCAGGATGAAACTGTGTACCATAAATATTATCCCGACGCACAGCAGAAATAAATTCATAATCATATTCGGTTGTCATCCAAACATCGGCTTGATCATTACAGATCAAATGATAACTATGAACAAAATAAAATTTTTCTCCAGCGTTAATTACTTTATCAAGTGCATTACTATTTCTAACCGTCACATCATTCCATCCCATATGTGGAACCTTATATTTTATTTTATCTGACACTTTGAATTTGACAACTTCGGCATCCATCCATCCCAAACCTTCACTGTTGCCTTCTTCTGAATGATTGCAAAAAAGTTGAGTGCCAAGACAAATTCCAAGTATGGGAGTTTTTTCATTGATAACTTTTTTATTCAAAAGATCGATCAAACCGAGCTTGTGTAAATTCTGTATTGCATGCTTGAAATGACCAACACCCGGTAAAATTAGCTTTTCTGCAGATTCAATATCTTCTTTTTTTGAAGAAATAATGCAGTTAATCCCCATTCTTTTGAATTTGTTGTGAACTGAGCGGAGATTGCCCATTCCGTAGTCAATTATCAACATTTTATTATGTCTCTCACACTTAACATCTTAATTATTCCTCTGTTCCATTTCATAAAATATCTTAGGTTTAGTGGGAACAATTTTAGCTACAAAAGGCCAAAGGTATTTGTGAAATTTCACAAAGTAAGAATAGTATGAAGGATAATCTCTAAAATTCTTATTTGGTGAATTCCAGATTTTCTCAAATTCATCTTTTGTAAATGATAGTTTATTTAGAATATAATCTAATTCATACTGGATTTCATTATTGTCATATGGTTTTTTACTAATTCTTTGTAAAGCCTCGTCTCTTGATATTTCGCCACTTATCACTTGTGCTGAGTAAGTTATTATTCTCTTATCAATACCAAACTTCTCAAATTGCCAGTAACCAATTGCAAATTTTGTGAATAAATTCTCGTGATGATGTTCGCCATAATAATCCCATCCATATTTTTCCTTCAAAAATATTTGGGCTTCTTTTTTGTTGTATTCGATGAAATAATATACAGGAATTAACTTAATTTTTTTTAAGTATCCTAAGTAGAATAATTTACTTAATGATATTATGGGGTATGTTCTTAGTTTAGTCCTGCCAAACAACTTATGAATATAGAATAATTGTTTTTGATCCGAGTATGTCCATTCAGTTGGTTGCTTGCCTTCAGATCGAAAATCATTCCCGACAAAGATATATTTAATATTTTCCCTATTAGCAATAATATATAAGATTGATTGAATTGCTAAATCGGTTGGAGCATCAATCCAAGGCAATCCAGCCAATATGTATGAACGCATTAAATCTTTTATTTCCTCGTAATCAATTACATAAGTTTCTAAATCAATATTTAATGCATCGGTTAATTTTTTTATGTTACTAACTGCAATCTCTGAACTCCATCCATTATCTAAATTTATTGCTAATGGCCTCAACCCGTAACTTTTTGCTATATGCATTAAATAAGAACTGTCTGTTCCACCGCTTACACCAATAATGCAATCGTATCTTTTTCCTTTTCCCTTTATCTTGATTTCATCCGTGAGCGATTCCCATTTTTCTTTACCAGCTTTGCCACGGGGGAAATCTTCTATTAGTTTATATTGAATTTTGGCATAGTTTGAAACACCTTTTTTGTCAAATGCTATTCCCGGAACCGTAGTGTCCCATAGACCTTGAACACACATCTTGTATCCTTGTTCTATCATGTTTTCTGGTGCTTCCCTCTAATTATTATAACTATTTGTTTTTTTAATAACATCGTTATAGATTTTATAAATTTTTCTTGCTATTAGTTCATTGTCAAAATGCTTTATCCTTTCGCGTCCGTTTGTTCTTTTATTGAACTGTAAAGCAAGCTTTATTTTATCAGCTACATCTTCTGGCTCAAAAGAAGCAATAAAACATCCTTCAATTCCCGAGATGATTTCCTTTATATCGCCAACATCAGTCGCAACAATCGGACAATTACAAGCCATAGCTTCCTTTATTATTTGCGGTGATCCTTCGGATGTTGATGTAAGAAGCAAAAGGTAGGATGCATTTAGTAATAAATTTACATCATCGCGGTTTTTATTTTTTAACTCAATTAGTTCACAATTCATTTCTAGCTTTTTAACAGCTGAAAATGCAAGAGGAGAATTCTTAATTGAGTTGGTAAAACTGGAGGAAAAAAGTATATATTTTTTCCCCGGTTTCATATTCAGTTTTTCTCTGGCATTTTTCATTTCTATGGGATAAAATATATCAAGATTTATTCCGCAAGGGACCACAGAATAACTGTTTTTCCCTTTAATTATTTTTTGAACTTTATCTGAAACAAAAATATTATAACTCGATAATCCAGCTGCGATTCTAGAAAGAAGTTTTACATTTGAAAAATGTGCATCACTTCCATGAAATGTAATTACTACCGGGACTTTTCTTTGCAAACAGGTTAATAGTCCTGAAAGACCAAAGTGAGCGTGCACGATATCAGGTAAATAATTTTTAATTTTCTTTCTTAAAGAGGGAATATTCTTTAAGTACCCTTTAATTCCTTTTCCTTTTATAAAGAAGGTATTGTATTCTATATTAAAAACTTGCTTTAATGATTCAATTTGTTCATAAATAAATGCCTGATGAATTTTAAAGTCGAAATTTTCAAGATTACCACTGCAAACGATAAGTATTTTCATTTAATTTCAGTAACAGAATCGAACATTAATTTATAAATTTTTGCAAATTTGGATGGCTCGTATTTTTCTGAAACATCTTTGACAAGATTTTTGCGAATAATATCCCTATCATAGTTTGACATTAGTATAATTTCCTGCATTATGTTCACTAAATCATCGACAGAATTATTCTTGAATAAAAATCCATTATGTCCTGTTCTTATTAATTCTTGAAATCCAACCAAATCTGAAGTAAGGGGAATAATTCCAAAATTAAAAGCCATCATCAGAGGACCGCTTTGAGTAACTTGTCTATAAGGAAGAACTAATATATCAGCCTTCAGCATCAATTTCTGGATTTCATCTTTTAACAAGTAACTTATTCTTAATTCAAAGACATCTTTATTCTCAATTTGTCTTTCATATTCAGTAAAATCATCACAATAACCTGCAATAATAATTTTAAAATTTGTAAGTCGCGATGCAAGAACATTACCTGCCTTTATAAGAATATCAAGACCTTTGTAATAGTATATTTTCCCCAAAAAAAGAAAGTTAATGGGTTCATTTTGATCTTTATCATTTTTATTAGCAACATCAAAATCATTTTTGATTAAAAATAATGGTATAAGGAAAATATTTTTATCAGGATGATCTTTTTGCATCAAGCCTGCCTGTTGAGATGAGAAAAGCTGAAAATTTTTAAAGAATGTTAAATAAACAATCTGATAAAATTTATCGCTAAACCTAACTTTATTTTTTTCATAAGGATGTAATTCATAATCTAATATTGATATTATTACCTTGTATTTATTAAGAAAAAGAGAACAAAATATTGCAAAATATGGATCGCTAAAGTTTTCCAAATAAATTAAATTCGGCCTGAATTTAATAATTGTTTTAATAGTCTTTATTGCTCTGAATATATTTAGGGGGTTTCTCGATCTTCTTGAAGTATTATCAACTATCAATAAAATTATTTTTTTTGATATACAAAAATTAATTATATCTACTAATAAATAGTTTATATCTTCGCCATGACAAATTATCAATAAAATTTCATATTCATCAGATAATTCAGCTAGTATTTCTTTCTCCCTATTCCAAAAATGCATTCCACTGTTCATAAAAACTAAGCGTTTATTTTTCATGACCTACCAACTTAATCCAAAGTAGTTTTCAGTTTTCTTTAATTCGTTGTTTCTAGCGAAGTCAATAATAATTTTTTCAGAAGGTATTGTCATGAACTCAAGATTGTCACTTGAGTTAGGAAAAACAATTACTTCGCATGAGGAAACAAAAAGATCCACGTCTGAAATCACCAATGATGATATATGAGGTAATTTTTCTTCTATAAAACTTTTATTAGAACCAATTAATTTTGATAAGTGAACATACTTGTCGTAAATAAAAACTTTTTTCCCCTTTCCTATTAACTTTTCTATTAAATCAATTGCAGGGCTATATCTCAAATCATCGGTACCTTCTTTAAATGCAATACCAAAAAAACCTATTTTATTTTTTTCAGTTTTCAATATGAAGTCAAGAGCTACATTTTTTTGATAATTATTGCTTATTTCTATAGAATTTAATATGGGTGTTTCCAAATAAAAATCATGAGCTAATGTTTTAAGTGCTTTTAAGTCCTTGGGTAAGCAGGAGCCACCATATGCAAAAGCAGGTTTTAAGTATTTACAAGAAATGTTTAATTTATTATCAAGACAGAAAATCCTCATTAACTCATGCGAGTCAATTCTAAGTTTTTTACAGATATTACCAACTTCATTTGCATATGCGATTTTTAAAGCATGGAAGGAATTGTTAACATATTTTATCATTTCAGCGATATCTATATCAACAATTTCTATCGGTCCGTTTATCCCCTCATATAACCTTCTCATTTTTTCAATTGCTATATTATTATCCGATCCGATAACGGTTACAGAAGGATTAAGATAGTCTTCGACAGCATTTCCTTCTCTTAAAAATTCGGGATTTGAGACAATAGCAAAATCCTTATTCCTTTTTTTACCCGATTTTTTTTCAATGATTTTGCCGAATTTAAAATTCGTTCCGGGCAAAACAGTGGAACGAATTACTAAAATATGAAATTCATTTTTCTCTTTTAAGGCGTGTCCAATTTGTTCAGCAGTACTGTAAATATGCGAAAGTTCTAAATGCCCCTCTGGTGATGAAGGAGTACCCACACATATTATCGATATTTCAGTCTGCTTAATTGCTTCAAAATAATCACTGGTTGCCTTAATGCGTTTATTTGTATACTGTTCCCTTATTATTTCATCAATCTTATTTTCAATAATTGTAGGAATACCTTTATTAATTAGCTCAACCTTTGTTTGACTAATATCTACTCCGATTAAATTATGTCCATTTTGAGCAAGACAACCCAGGCTTACGCATCCCACATACCCAAGTCCAAAAACACTGATATTCATAATATTCCTGTTCTGATAATATTTATAAAATAGAACGATCTGATGCTTTTAATCCCTGGAATTTTACTTTTAAAAACAATAAAAATATTTATAAAAATTAACATAAAATCTGTTCTGTAATTCATTCTACTTCAAATCGTGTATTTAAATTATTTAACTAAAAAAAATTA